>Ga0066709_100000512_pt1 | contig 21203 bp, 18 predicted proteins | sample GraSoiAngelo_158_FD_79665 | JGI IMG/M metagenome (GOLD analysis project Ga0066709, IMG submission 79665) | Grasslands soil microbial communities from the Angelo Coastal Reserve, California, USA - 14_1009_16_30cm | ecosystem: Environmental > Terrestrial > Soil > Grasslands | place: USA...
GGCCGCAGCGGTCACGATGGCATCGGCGAGGGCGAGCGGTATCGCTCGCCATTCGCCCTCGGCGGCCCTGCTGCCCTCCACGAGGGCGTCCCGACCACCGATGCCTGCCGCCGTCTCCAGGATCGCCGCGGGCGAGCCAAGCCGATCAACCAGCCGGCCAAGGGTCAACGGTCCGAGCCCGTTCACCGACAGGAGGACGGCGAGCGCCTCACGGTCCTGCTCGCGCAGCGGCGCCATCGGCACCGCATCTGCGGTCCCGCCGGGCAAGCGTCCGCCGCCATCGAGGCCGTCCGGTCCGACGCCGACGCCGAGCACGGTCAGACCGCCAGGGCCATGACCGGCCGGCTCGAGGGCGGGCGCCAGCGTGCGGCCTCCTCGAGGTGCTCAACCTCGACCGCATCGGCCCCGGCGAGATCGGCGACGGTGCGCGCGACGCGGAGCAGCCGTTCCGTGCCGCGACCGGAAAGGCGCTCGGCATCGGCGAGCTCGCTCAGGCGGTCTCTCGTGACCGGGCGCAGCCGAGCCACCGCGCGAAGGCCTCGGCTACCGATCCGGCTATTGAGCTTCCCGCCCGGTCGGGCCTGCTGGAGCGCTCGTGCCGCGGCGATCCTCGCGCCGACAACATCGGACGATTCGGGCTCCGCGTCATCGAACATCACCGCCGCTCGGATCCGAGCCAACGTCACCCACACGTCGATTCGATCGCGCAGGGGCCCCGAGATCCGGCCGACATAGCGCGCGGGCACGCTCTCCCCGCAGATGCAGCGGTCGTCCTCGCCGGCGTGGCCGCACGGACATGGATTGGTGGCGGCCACGAGCTGGAATCGAGCCGGCAGCGTGACGGCGCCCGCTGCTCGGACGATCGACACACGGCCGTCCTCGAGCGGCTGCCGGAGCGCCTCGAGCACGTCGCGCGAGAACTCGGCCAGCTCGTCGAGGAACAGGACGCCGTTGTCCGCGCGAGTCACCTCGCCCGGCGCAAGGCGCGGCCCGCCGCCCACGATCGCGGCGTACGAGCTCGTGTGGTGCGGCGCGCGGAACGGCGGCGTGCGGACGAGGGCATGGATCGGGCCCTCGCCGGAGGCCGACGCAACGATCGTGGCCGAGAGCGAATCCGCGTCCGAGAGCGGCGGAAGCAGCTTCGGGATGGTCCTCGCCAGCATCGTCTTGCCGGTGCCCGGCGGGCCGATCATCAGCAGGCCGTGGCCGCCGGCCAGCGCCACCTCCAGCGCCCGCCGCGCCTCGACCTGGCCGCGCACGTCGGCGAGGTCTGGTGGTGGAAGCGGCGGCGCGAGCGCGGGCCCTGGCCGCCCGGCGGTCGCCGCCGCAGCTGGCGCGAGCTCCACGCGAGCCGGTCGCGTCGGTGCCGCCCGCCGGCGCGAGCGCAATGCGTCGACCGCTTCGACGAGGGTCGCCGCGGGCACGACCTCGAGCCCATCCACCAACCGCGCCTCGTCGGCGCCGTCGGCGGGCACGATGACCCGGCGCACGCTCCGGCGCGCGAGCGCGGCGACCATCGGCAGCAGCCCGGGCACCGGCCGTATCTCGCCTCCGAGCGACACCTCGCCGATGAGCGCTGCCCGGCCGGCGCGTGGCGTGAACTGCTCCGAGCCGATCAGGATCCCGATCGCGATCGCGAGATCCGCGGCGGACCCCGTCTTGGGTACGTCTGCGGGCGCGAGGTTGACCGTGATGCGCCGCGGCGGATGCACGAATCCGGCGTTCCGCAGCGCGCCACGGACCCGTTCGCGGGCCTCCCGGATCGACGCGTCGCCGAGCCCGACGATGGTGAATCCGGGCAGCCCCGGCGCCACGTCGACCTCGACGCGGATGACGCGCCCGTCGAGCGCGACGAGCGTGGCGGACAGCAGGGTCGCGAGCACGGCTCGACCCTACCGGCCGCGGCTTATCTGACGCTCACCTCGCGCTGCCGCCGCCAGCCCCGGCGCGTTACCGGGCCCGGGCCGCTCCCGCGCGAGCTGCCGTCGCGCCCGCGCCGGCGGTCGCCGGCACCTGGGGCGCGAACGTCGCGTCGATCGAGTGGGCCAGGTCGACGATCTCCTTGCCGAGCGGCGAATCCGGCTTCGACGACGAGAACGGCGACCCGGTGTTCTGGGCCGAGATCGCGGTCCGGTACTCGTTCGTGATCTTCGTCTCGAACTCGCGCTTGAGCGCGCTCTCGGCGGCGCCGGTGCTGATACCCGTGAACGCGTTCGAGCGGTTGAGGACCAGCTTGAGCCGCTTCGGGTCGAACCCGATCCGGCGCAGCGCCTCGAGCACCAGGCGCACGTTCTTGAGGCACGACAGGTCGGCGGTCATGACGATGTGCACTTCGTCCGAGTGGTCGAGGACCGACAGCACGAGGTCGCCGAGCCGCTTGTCGACGTCGACGATCACGTAGTCGTACAACGTCCGGAGCATCGCCAGGATCGCCGCGAAGTTCTCGGGGTTGACGAGGTCCGCCTCCTCGGGGCTCGTCGGCGCCAGCAGGAGGTCGACCCCGGAGTCGTGCTTGACCAGCACCGACTTCAACAGCTCCGTGTCGAGCTGCGGCGCGGTCATCAGGTCCGTGACGCTCTTGCGGTCGTTGCCCAGGTCGAGGAAGACGCGGTGGTCCCCGAACTGGAGGACGGCATCGACCAGGGCGACCTTGCGATCGAGCTGGTTGTGCATCGCGATCGCCGTGTTGATCGAGATCGTCGTCGCCCCGACACCACCCTTGGCGCCGTAGAACGCGATCATCTTGCCCAGCGGCTGCCGCGCCCGCGACGCGCCGTCGCTGGCAGTGAAGCGCGAGAGCAGGCCGCGCATCCGCGCGAGCAGCTCGGCCTGGTGGAACGGCTTGACGAGGTAGTCGTCGGCCCCGGCGCGAAGGCCGCGGACCTTCTGCTCGACCTCCTTCTCCGAGGTCAGCATGATGATCGGCACGTGGCTCTTGCCGCCTTCGTCGGCCCGGATCCGCTCGGCGACGCCGTAGCCGTCGAGCTTGGGCAGGCTGACGTCGAGCAGGATCAACCCGGGCTGGTCGGACGCCCAGAGCTTCAGCGCCTCCAGGCCGTCGCCCGCGACCGAGACCGTGTAGCCCGCCTGCTTGAGCGTGTACTGCAGCAGGCGCTGGACATTCGCCTCGTCGTCGACGACCAGGATCTTCGTCATCCGTTCCCCCTAGATGGTCGCGCTGATCGGGTGGGTCATTCCCCGGCGCCGGCGCCGAAGCCCTTCTTGATGTAACCCGTGATCGGCCCGACGAGCTGGGTGAACTCGGTCGGAATGACGAACTTCGTCGCCGGGCTCGCTCCGAGCGCCTTCAGCGCCTCCAGATATTGGAGGGCCATCGTCTTCTCGTCGATCCCCTTGGCGGCGCCGAAGATCTGCGTCAGCGCGAGGCTGAAGCCCTCGGCCCGGAGGATCGCTGCCTGGCGATCACCCTCGGCGTTGAGGATGTTCGCCTGCTTTGCGCCCTCGGCGACGTTGATCGCGGCCTGCCGATTGCCCTCCGATTCAGTGATGACGGCGCGCCGCGTCCGCTCGGCGGAGAGTTGCCGGTTCATCGCGTCCTGGACGTCGCGCGGCGGCGTGATCTCGCGGATCTCGACCGTCGTGACCTTGCCGCCCCATCGCTCGGTCACCTCGTCGAGCTTGACCCGCAGAACCTCGTTGATCTGCTCGCGCTTGGACAGGACCTCATCGAGGAGGATGTCGCCGATGACGGCACGGAGGGTCGTCGTCGCAACGCCCTGGAGGGCGCCGGAAAAGTTGGCGACGTTGACGACGCTCTTGAGCGGATCCGCAATCCGCCAGTAGATGAGGAAGTCGACATTGATCGGGGCGTTGTCCCTGGTGATCGTCGTCTGGCTCGGGACCTCGATGAACTGCTCGCGGGTGTCGACCTTGACCGGCCGATCAACGACCGGGATCAGGAAGTTGATGCCAGGGTTCCGGACCATCGACTCGTCGGTCCTGCCGAGGCGAAAGACGACCATCCGCTCGTACTGCTGCACGACTCGAATCGACAGGTAGATGATGACCAGCAGGACGACGACCAGGAAGGCGCCGACTGCCAGGACGACCGGGAGCTCCACGCTTACCTCCGTTCCGCGTCTCGCGCGGGATGACCCGCGGTCACGCGCCCTTCGATGATGACGCGTCCGGCTCGACGGTGAGCGTCAATCCCTCCACCTTGATGACACGGATCGGTGTTCCACGCTCGAGCGATCGACCGTCGGCGGTCTTCGCGCTCCATTCCTCCCCGGCCGCGATCACCGAGCCAATCGGGCTGAGCGGCGAGCGGACCTCGCCGGTCGCCCCGGTCGCGACATGCACCCGGCTCCCGATACCGACGCCGACTCGGCGCGAGCGGACGGCGCCGAACGCAATCAGGGCGACGAGCGCCGCGGCGGTCGCGCTGATGACCACGATCACCGGCGTGGCAACTCGCACCAGCGGTTCGAACGGGTCCACCGGGCCCGTGAACAGCGCGGAAAGGCCAAGCGCAAGGCACACGACGCCCCCGAATCCAAGCAACCCGTGACTGGTCACGGTGAGCTCGAGGCCGAACAGCACCATGCCGAACACGATCAACAACAGCCCGCCGACGTTCAACGGCAGCGTCCCGAGGCCGATCAGTGCGAGCAGGATCATCAACGTCCCGAGGATCCCGGTCACGAAGTTCGGACTGTAGAGCTCGGCCAGCAGGCCGATGGACCCGGTCGAGAACAGCAGGGCAACGATCGTCGGGTCGGACAGCAGGCGGATGAACGACAGGAGCGGGTTCATCGCCTCCTCGGTGGCCGTGGCGCCATTCAGGTCGAGGGTGACCTCGCCGGCCGCGGTCTTGACGGACTTGCCGTTCGCGAAGCCGATGACCTCGTCGATCGTCGCTGCCTCACCGTCCACGGCACGCAGCTCGACCGCCTCGCTCACGGGCGACGATCGGGCGTCGCGCACCGCGGACACCGCCCAGTCGACGTTGCGGCCGCGCTCCTGGGCGATCGAGGTGATCTTTGCGATCGCGTCGTTCAGGACCTTCCTGCCGAGCGTGCCCTCGATATCCGTCCCCTCGCTGGTGATCGGCGAGGCGGCGCCGATGCTCGTGCCCGGCGCCATGAGCGCGATGTTCGCGGCGAGGGTGATGAACGTGCCGGCGCTCGCGGCGAAGCCGCCCGCCGGTGCAACCCAGACGATGATCGGGACCTTCGCCTCGAGCAGCGTCCCGACGATCGCGTTCGTCGAGATGAGGTCGCCTCCGGGCGTGTTGAGCTTGATCACGACGGCCGCAGCGTGGCGCTCCTCGGCGATCGTGATGTTGTCGTCGAGGTACTTGGCCATAGCCCCGTCGACGACGCCCGTCGTCGGCAGGACGATGACTTCGGGACCCGCCGCCTGCGCACCCGAGGCTGCCAGCAGCCAGCCGGCCCCGATGAGGATGAGCGAGACGCGCGACAGCAACGATCGGCCCCGTCTCGCCGCCGGCCCCCGGCGGCCCCTCTGCCGCTCCCCTGTGGACATGGTGGTCACCACCTCCACGATGAGTATTGCACCGCTACGGCGGAGGGCCGTCCGCTGCTCGAGGCCACCGCGCCCTCGAGAGGATCGAGCACGAAGGCGTCGAAACTGAGGGTGCGACCAGAACCTGTCAGATGTTCACCCGGCGGGCACTCGTCACTCGGTCCGAAGACGCCGACGACATCGCCACGCTCAGCGCCTCGGACGGCGTGGAGGCAGTCGTTGCCAGAAGTCACGTCCCGTGGGCACCTGACGAGCGATCCGGGACGAATGCCCATCTCGTGAGCGGGTGACAGAAATCGAGCGGTCGGGGTGGTCGCGGCCGTTGAGTTCCCTGCTCGGGCTCAGGCCGGCACCCCCTCGAGGTGCTCGAACACGAGCGCGCTCCACGATTCCATCCGGTCGACCACCGCGGCGACCTCCGCCGGTTCGGCGAATGCGCCCGAGAGCTTCTCGGTCTCGCGGATCCGCACCTCCCGCCCACGGGCCTCCGCGACGTAGACGGCGCCGACATGAACGCTGCCGACGTCGGTGTCGTCGTCGTTGATCAGGCCGATCAGCGCGAACTCGGGCTCGAAGCCGGCGTCGACCTCCTCGCGCCATTCCCGGCGAAGCCCACCGGCGAGCTCACCGTCGCCCGGGTTCAGGTGGCCGCCGACGCCGATCGTCCACAGATCGTGGAGGCGCGTGTCGCCGCCGGCCTTCGTCCGCCGCATCAGGAAGTAGCGCGGTCCGTCGCGAAGGACCAGGTACGGGATCACCTGTTTCCACGACCGGTCGCGCTCCATCTCGCCTCGTGGTCGGAATTCGCCCGCCCGCGCAATCAGCGCCTCGAAGTCCGGGCCGGTCATGCGGTCGCTGCGAAGGCCACGCCAGCCGGGGTCGGCCATCAGCGCACTGCGCGGGATGACCAGAACGAGCTCGTCGTCGCTCACCCGTCCGTTGCCTCGTTGAGCTCGGCGCGGGCTGCCTCGAGCCGGGCCTGCAGGGCACCGGCATCCATCGTGTCGTTCCGCAGGAGGTCGATCCATGAATCGAGCGCCTCGCGCAGTACGGCGAGACGGTCGGCGACGAACGTCGCGTTGGTCGCCAGGATGCCGGCACCCATCTCCGGGTCGCCGCGCGCGAGGCGGGTCGTGTCCCGCCAGCCGCTCGCCGCGAGGCCCTTCGCAACCCCCCAGCCGGACGCCTCCGGGTTGCCGGCGATGCTCTCGACGAGTGCCGCCGCGACGACGAGCGGCAGGTGGCTGATCGACGCCACCGCCGCGTCGTGGTCGGCAGCGGTCATGTGGACCGGCATCGCACCGACCGCGATGGCAAGCGCCTCCACGCGGCCGACGTCTCCCGGCGTCGCGGACGAGGCCGGCACGATCACCCACGGCCGACCGGCGAACAGGTCGGCGGTCGAGGCGGCGACCCCGGTCGTCTCCCGGCCGGCCAGCGGATGCCCGCCGACGAATCTGAGTCCTGCTGCTTCGGCCTCCTTGACGATCATCGCCTTGGTGCTGACAACGTCGGTGATTGTTGCGTCGGGCGCCAGGGCAGATGCCAGCGCACCGCCGAGCGCCTTGATGGTCCCGAGCATCTGGAGCGGAGGGCCGGCGAGGATGACCAGCTCGGCACCCTGGAGCGCGGTGCGAGTGTCGGCAGCCGCCTCGTCGACGATCCCACTGCGCACGCCCTCCCCGGACCCCGAACCACCGGGCGTCCACGCAACGAGCTCGCCTGCGTAGCCCGCCTCGCGCAGGGCCATCGCGATGGAGCCACCAATCATGCCGAAGCCCAGGAAGGCGATGCGCCCGGGCAGGCGCCGTGTCGCGGCGGTCCGCGCCGGGTCGACCTCAGCCGCCAAAGGAGGTGCCGTCATCTCGTCGGCGGGGTCCTTGCCGCCGATCCGAGATCCGGCGCTCGATGCCCCCGGGCGGTCCCGGGCTGTCGGGCGGGTTCTTGCGCCGATCGCCCGCGCGCCGGTCGGTCGAGCGTCGCTCGACGTCGAGGGTCGAGCCACAGCGCGGGCAGCGGCGCTCCTCGGGGGCGAGGGTGTCGATCGGTGTGGGTGTGTCCACGATACGACCGCAGACTTGGCACGCGAGCGTGGGCATGGATCGGACCCCCTCCGTCTGAGAGGGCGATCGTAGCCCGGTTGGTCAGGCGCCGAGACGCGCCTCGTGCAGCGCCTCGTACCGGGCCGGTCCGCCGCCGAGCTGGCTGCGAAACAGGACGACGCGGTCTGCCGTGAAGCGCACGTCCATCTCGCTCGCCGCCGCCGCCAGCGCTCGCGCCGCGACGGGACCGAGGCGCACGCCGTCGGTTCGCCCGATCGTCAGGTGCGCGGCGAAGGGGCGGGTTTCGAGATACTGGCCCTCCTCGAGCGAGGCCCGGGTCAGAGCATCGGCCAGGGTCGCCAGGCGGTCGGCACCCTCGGCCACGCCGACCCACAGGCTGCGCGGGCGGGCGAGGTTCGGGAACGCGCCGCCACCCGACAGCCCGACCTCGAAGGGAGCGGCGGCGCTCGCCACCGCATCGACCGCAGCCTCGAGCGCGGAGCGCCGGGCAACCGGCGTCGGGCCGAGGAAGCGCAGCGTCAGGTGGAGGCCCTCGACGCGGACCCAGCGGATCCGGGCCGTGCCATCCCCTACCCCCGTCTGGACATGCTCGATCAGCTCGCCGACTCGATCTCGCGCTTCCGCCGGCACCGGCACGGCGTAGAACAGGCGAAGGACGTCGGGCGGGTCGACGGGCGCCTCCCAGCGATCGCCGCGACCGCCGCGACGCCGGCCGCGTGGGTGCGATTCGTCGCTCAAGGGTCGCCGCTCACCGGACCTCGGACTGCTCTCGCTCCCAGGCCTCGCGGTCGTGGCGCAGGATGTCCAGGGCGCGCGCCCGATCGCGCCAGCCGACGACCTCGACGGTCTTGTCCTCGAGCAGCTTGTACGTCTCGAAGAAATGCTCGATCTCGACCAGGCGGTGCGGCCGCATCTGGTCCATCTCGGTGATGTGCGCCTGGTTCGGATCGCCGACGGCGACACACAGGATCTTGTAGTCGGCGCCCTTCTCATCTCGCATCTCGAGCACGCCGACGGGCCGGCCCCGGACGTGACAGCCGGTGAACGTGGGCTCATCGATGATCAGGAGCGCGTCGGTGTGATCGCCATCGTCGGCGCGGGTGCCGTCGACGAAGCCGTAGTCGAAGTTGTAGAAGACGGCCGAGGACAGCACCCGATCCAGCCGGAACACCCCGGCGCCCTCATCGAACTCGTATTTGTTCCGGCTGCCCCGCGGGATCTCGACGACGATCTCGACCTGCTCCGGGAACGGATGCGCCGGGCTCATTCCGACACGATAGCGCCGCGCCGACCGCCGGCCCCGCCCGCGAACCTCTGTCAGATTTGCCGCCCATGCAAGCTCGTCAGCGCGGATCCCCGCGTTTGCGGTCGGCCGCGCTCATCGCAGCTCGTCGTTTCTGCCAGATGTGCAGTCCAGGCAAACACGTCAGCAATTCGCTGAATAGCTTGCATCCAGTGCAAATCTGACCAGAAGCGATACCGGCGGCGCTTCAGGCGACTGATCGCCCGGATCACGGGCGCGCTCAGTCGTTGTAGAGGCGTTCCTCGATGAGCTTTTCCTGCACCGGGCGCCCGGTCGGGTCGAAGCACGAGAACTCGAAGTGCTTGTGGTACTCGACGTCGATGTTGTCGGCGCCGCTCCGGTTCTTCTCGATCGAGGCGACGATCCAGTCGCGGAAGCGCTGCGCCTGGTACGGGTTGAACTCGATGTTCACCTTCGCCACGATCTGGTACTTCTCGTTCAGGATCAGGATCACGTCGGCCTCGTAGTTGATGGCCGACGAGCCGCGCAGGTGGTGGTTCCGCAGGCGGGCGGCCTTGAGGCCCTCCTTGTCGGCGGCGACGATCGCGATCGTCGGCACCTTCTCGGTGAGCGCGATGTCCTTGAGCCCGTTGACGACGAAGGTGACCTTCTCCGACTCGCTCGGCGGCTCGGGGACCTGGGGCACCTTCTGGAGGTAGTCGATGATGAGGACCATCCGCCGCTCGCCGGACTTCCTGCGGTGGACGTCGATGAGCTCGCGCAGGTTATCGATGGTGCTCGCCGTCTGCGAGCCGCGGAGCAGGTACAGGTTGCTGCCATAGCGGGCGATGCGGTCGATGGCCGACCGGAGGCGCGGGCTCGCGGCGAGGTCGACCTGCTCGTGCTCGCCGCCGCGCGCCCAGGCGCGGATGACCTCGGCGCGGACATCCTGGATCTTCACCGCGCCGGTCGACGCCTTCGTGTTCGGCAGGTGCGGCAGGACCGACTCCATGGCGATGAGGCGGTTGAGCATGTCGGCGTCGTCGTGCTCGAAGTTGACGTAGAGCACGTAGGCCTGGCCCGAGGCGGCCACGTTGCGCGCCATCTGCAGGGCCATGGTCGTCTTGCCGGTGCCCTGCGCGCCGCCGATGAGCATCAGCTCACCCGGGCGCAGGCCGCCGCCGAGCATGCGATCGAGCGGGGCCAGGCCCAGCGGGATGGGCTCGAAATCGGCGAGCTCGCCGGTCGCAACCTTCGTGCGCACGTCGTTGAGGACGTCGATCGCCGATCGCGGCGACATCGAGCCAGTGCCCGTCTCGAGCGTCCAATCGTTCGCGGCCGGTCCGGCTGTGCCGGCGCCAGCGGTCCTGGTGCCCCCGTTCACGCGGTCGTGCCTCCCAATCGAGCTGCCTGCGGCGACATCGAGCCCAGATCGTCCCACAGCTGGGTGATGGTGCGAAGTCCTGTCTCATAGTTCAACAGGACCATCGTTTCGTTCGGAGCGTGCGCGTTGTCGTCCGGATTCGTGAATCCGAGCATGACGACGGGCAGCCCGAGCGTGGAATTGAACAGCGACGCGACCGGGATGCTGCCGCCCGAGCGGATGAACACCGGCGCCTGCCCGAATGTCGCCTCCAGCGCACGGGCCGCGGCCCGTGCCACCGGATGCTCGGGATCCATTCTCAGGGGCTTCGCAGTGCCGAGGTTCTGGACCGACACCTCGACGCCCTTCGGGGCGACCTCGGCCACGTAGTCCCGGAACGCCTCGAACAACTTGTCACCGTCCTGGTCGGGCACGAGGCGGCAGCTCACCTTGGCGTGGGCGTGCGCCGGAATGATCGTCTTCGAGCCCTCTCCGGTGAAGCCGCCCCACATGCCGTTCACGTCCAGCGTCGGCCGGACCCCCATGCATTCGAGAACGCTGAAGCCAGGCTCACCGGCGACGAGCGCAGGCACCCCGGTCTGCGCGCGGAATGCCTCCTCGTCGAAGGGCAGGCAGCTGAGCTCGAAGCGCTCCTGCTTCGAGGCCGGCTCGACGTCATCGTAGAACCCGGGAACGAGGACGGTGCCATCGTCGGCCTTGAGCGCCGCGATGATCTTCGCCAGTGCGTTCGCCGGGTTCTGGACGGCCCCGCCGAAGCCACCCGAATGGAGGTCCACCGGCGATCCGACGACGTCGATCTGCGTGTAGAGGAGGCCCCGCAGCGAGGTGGTGATTGCCGGCACATTGCCCTCGAAGAAGCCCGTGTCGCTGATCACGACGGCATCGGCCGCGAGCCGCTCCCGGTTCGCCTCGAGCCAGCCCGGCAGGTTCGCGCTGGTGGACTCCTCCTCGCCCTCGAAGATGTAGCGCAGGTTCAGCGGCAGCTCCCCGCGGGTCGCGAGCACCGCCTCCGCCGCCTTGAGGTGCATGTGCAGCTGGCCCTTGTCGTCCGCCGAGCCGCGGCCGACGACGCGCCCGTCCTTGACGAACGGATCGAACGGCGCCGTCTCCCACAGGTCGATCGGGTCGACCGGCTGGACGTCGTAGTGGCAGTAGACCAGGATCGTCGGCGCGTCCGGGGCGTGGAGCCAGTCGCCGTACACGACCGGGTGGCCGCCTGCCGGGCTCACCTCGACATGCTCCAGCCCGATCCGCCGCATCTCCGCGGCGATCCACTCCGCCGCGCGGACCATGTCCGGGGCGTGCTCGCTGAGGGTCGAGATCGAGGGAATCCGGAGCAGCTCGAAGTACGACTCGAGGCGCCGGTCGCGGGTGCTCTCGAGGAAGGTCTCGACCGTGGGCGCTGCGATGGTCATGCGGGCATGGTACCGGCCGGGTCGGCCTCGCCCACGATTGGAAGGAATCAGAGCGCCCGGCCGGCGGCCGGGCGCTGGATGGCGAAGGATGCCGCCGGAGCGGCCGATGATCAGGCCGGATGTGGCGCCGGCGAGGACTTCGGCTTGGCCTCGGGCTTGAGCGCCGGGGCGGGAGCCTCGACCGGCTCGCCCTCCTGGCGGTGGCGTCGCGGCGGCAGCCCGTGGATGTCCTCCTTCGGCGGGAGGTCGGCGAAGATCGTCTCGAAGGCCTCGCTGTCGACCGTCTCCTCGGCGATCAGCTTCTGCGCGAGCGCATCGAGCCGATCGCGATGCACCTCGAGAGTCTGGGTGGCTCGCTCGAAAGCTCGATCGACGATCGCGCGAACCTCCTCGTCGATCGTCTTGGCGATCTCGTCGGAGTAGTTGCGCTGCTCGCCGATCTCGCGGCCGAGGAAGATCAGCTCGTCGCGCTTCCCGAAGGACAGCGGCCCGAGCCGATCGCTCATGCCGAACTCGGTAACCATGCGCCGGGCGAGGTCGGTCGCCTTCTCGATGTCGTTGGACGAGCCGGTCGTGGTGTCGCCGAAGACCATCCGCTCTGAGACGTTGCCGCCGAGCAGGCCGGCGATCTTGTCTTCGAACTCGGACTTCGACTGCAGGTAGCGATCCTCGGTCGGCAGGGCCATCGTGTAGCCGAGGGCCATGCCGCGGCTGATGATCGTCACCTTCTGGACCGGGTCGCACTTGGGCAGGATCCGCTGCACGACGGCGTGACCGCCCTCGTGGTAGGCGATGATCAGCTTCTCGGCGTCCGAGATGATCCGGCTCTTGCGCTCCGGGCCGGCGACGATCCGCTCGAGCGCCTCCTCGAAGTCGACCATGACCACGACCTTGCGGTTGCGGCGGGCGGCGAGGATGGCGCCCTCGTTGACGAGGTTGGCGAGGTCCGCCCCGGAGAACCCAGGGGACTGCCGCGCCAGGTCGTCGATCGAGACCTGCTTGTCGAGCGGCTTGCCCTTCGTGTGGACCTTGAGGATCGCGACGCGACCCTTCATGTCGGGCCGGTCCAGGATGACCTGCCGGTCGAACCGGCCCGGGCGCAGGAGCGCCGGGTCGAGGACGTCGGGTCGGTTGGTGGCGGCGACGACGATCACGTTGGTGTTCGTGTCGAAGCCATCCATCTCGACGAGGATCTGGTTCAGCGTCTGCTCGCGCTCGTCGTGGCTGCCGCCGAGGCCCGCGCCGCGCTGGCGCCCGACCGCGTCGATCTCGTCCACGAACACGATGCACGGCGAGTTCCGCTTTGCCTGGTCGAACAGGTCGCGCACGCGGCTCGCGCCGACGCCCACGAACATCTCGACGAACTCGGAGCCCGAGATGCTGAAGAACGGCACGCCGGCCTCGCCCGCGACGGCGCGCGCGAGGAGCGTCTTGCCGGTGCCCGGCGGGCCGACGAGCAGCACGCCGCGCGGGATGCGCGCTCCGAGCGTGTTGAACTTCTCGGGGAACTTCAGGAACTCGACGACTTCCTGGAGCTCGGTCTTGGCCTCGTCCACGCCGGCGACGTCGTTGAACGTGACGACCTGCTTGTTGCCCAGGAACATGCGCGCCCGGCTTTTGCCGAAGCTCAGGGCCTGGTTATTCGTGCCCTGGGCCTGGCGCATCATGAAGTAGATGAAGCCGCCGATGATCAGCAGCGGCAAGAGGCCGGTCAGGACCAGCCCGATCCACGAGTTGTCGGCGGCCTGCTTGAGCGTGTAGTTGTTCTGATCGAAGGGGTGGTTCCCTGCGGTCGCCGCGTCCTGGATCTTCTGGAGCACGTCGATATTGAGGCCGGGGAAGACCGGCGCGACGACGGTGTAGTCTTCACCGCTCGGCTTTGGCTTGATCGTCAGGACCTGGTCCTGCTGGGTGACCTTGTCGACCTCGCCCGCGGCGACGTTGGAAAGGAACTGGCCCCAGCCGATCTCCTTCGTCTGGCTCGAGGCGCCGAGCCACGTGTACAGCAGGGCCGAGACGCCCATCACGAGGACGAGCATCAGCAGGCCGTTGCGCATGAACCTGGGATTCAAGAGAAAGAGCCTCCGAAACGAGCAGCCCGCCGGCCATGCGACGAGCCCGAAACGAGTATAGCGATGGTCCCTCCGGGGCCCTCTATGGCCCGATTGGACCGCATCCCGGCAGACGGCTGGCGGCTGGCGGACGCTGCGCGGCGCGTCCAGACGCCACGGACGTCTTCAAAGACGACGAGGAGGGGATTGGTAGCTGGGACAGGATTCGAACCTGTGACCTAGCGATTATGAGCCGCTTGCTCTACCACTGAGCTACCCAGCCACGGGCGGCGCATTCTAGCGTGTCGGTGCGTCCTGCCCGACCCGGCGGGCGACGTTGAGCGGGATCGCCTCGGTCATGCCCTTGAGCTCAACGGGGCCGATCGCATCGAAGCGGACCCCGGGTTCCTCCTGGGCAGCCCCCACGACGTCATCGCTGACCAGGACTTCGCCGCGGCGGGCGTAATCGGCGATGCGGGCCGCGACGTTGACCGTGCGGCCGAAGTAGTCGCCCTCCTGGAAGAGCACCGGCCCGGCGTGCAGGCCGACGTGGGCCGGCGGCAAGCCGTCCTCAGCCGCCCCGTCGATCATGTCCAGGGCCGCCAGCACACCCTGGCCGGGATCGCGGAAGTAGAACATCACGCCGTCCCCGAGCCACTTCACAGCCTTGCCGCCGTACCGTGCCGAGGTCCGCTGGACGAGTCGTGAGAGGCGGCCCGCGAGCTCGGCCGCGGCCTCGTCACCCCGCTCCTCCGTGAGCCGTGTGTAGCCCGACAGGTCGAGGAAGCAGATCGCCGGCTGGCGGCCGTTCGGACTGTGCAGCCCGGCCCGGGCGAGCGTCGCCTCGAAGCCCTCGAAGAAGTTCTTCAGCCATGCCTGTGATTGGTGGCCATGGAAGAGGGCGAGCACCATGCGGTCGCCGACCGGGCCGAAGGCGTTGGCGAAGTCGGCCGTCTGTGGGCCGACATCCGCCTGGCCGCCTCGTGCGAGCACGGGCTGGATGACGTCGCTCATCCACCAGTCCGCCTCGACCTCGGACATGCGCCGGAGGTTGTCGCCGTACGCCCGAAGCATCCGTTCGATGACCTCCGCGCGGACGCCGTTGGCGAGCTGCAGGCGCACGGCGGGGACCACCTCGAGCTCGAGCGCGCGCATCCGATCGCCAGCGGCGGGTTGCGCCGAGCCCATGGCCTCGCGCACGGTGAGCAGCAGCTCGAGCGGAATGCCGGTATCGGCGCTCACGTCCGCGAAGGTCTGCTCGGTCGGGCCGGCAAAGAGTGCGTAGGCCGGGTCCTCGACGAAGCTGAGGTCGATCTGCCCCTGACGGATGGCGATCCCGACCGCCTCGAGCGGCATCCCCGCGGCATCGAGCGCGTGCATGATCCTGGTCCGTCGTACGTCGCCCTCGGTGAACCCGGCTTCGGACGACGTCACGATTCCGAGCTCGACCAGCCGATCGACGAACTGCTCGTCCACGCCCGATCGTCGGGCGACCTCGTCACGGGTCAGTGGCGCGATCTCGATCGTCACGCGTCGGGCCGCAGCCGCCTGTTGTTCGACCCCATCACCCGAGTGTGACCGATCACCATGAATGTCGGGCGTCTCGCCCGGCCGCGTGGGCTAGCCGCCTGCCCCGAACAGTACCTCGAGCCAGGCATCAAGGGGGCTGGTTGGTCGAACTGGCGCACCGAGCCGGACTGCCGCCGATCCCGCGGCGTTCGCCTCGAGCGCCGACGCCCCGGCGCCGAGCGCGAACGGGATCTCGCCCTTCCCGCCGAGCCCGAAGGCGCGGCCCTGGAGCTGGATGAAGTGCAGGTCCTGGACGTGACCCACGTCAAGCTGGAGCCGGGCCACTTCGTCGCGTAGCGCCGCGTTCGCCGCGCGCAGCTCGGCTGCCCGATCAGATGCGGCCGTCGCCTCGCCCACCTGGCGCACGAAGCTCAGCGTCAGGAGGCCGGCGAGCAGGACGCCGGCGGCGGTCACCACGCGACGCCGCGACAGGCTCGGCATCGGCAGGCTGGCCGGGTCGAGGGGCGGGTCGACGCGAGCGTCGTCCGGCCGCTCGGCCGGAGTCGTGGGACGGGGCAGCGCTCGCCTCGTCGCCGGTGCCGTGGGTGTCGCATCGGCCGGCGTCGGCGCGTCGCCTCCGAGCTTGCGCAGGAACGACGGAATGGCCGACAGGTCGGATCTGCGCGTCGGCTCGGGGACGGGCATCGCCCGGCGAGGGTAGCTACCCGTTCATCCGCGTGTCAACTCGAATCGCCGCATCGCGCGTGCGGCGGGTTGTGACAGCGGAGGTGGCACGCCGGCGCTCGACGCTGTCGCTAGACTCGCATAAATGGAACGGATGTTCGATCGGAGGAAAGGCGCCTTGCGAACCTACGCCCCGGCCGGGACCGAGACGGTCCTCGATCGGTTGCTCGAGGAGCCGTCGCTCGCGGCCGCGGTTACGCACCACGCGCGTCTGCCCGCCCGCGAGGCGGTGACCGCGCCCTTCCCCGCGTGGCTGGATGGCCGGATCGTGCGCGGCCTCGAGGACCGCGGCATCTCGTCGCTGTACAGCCACCAGGCCGAGGCAGTCGAGGCGGTTCATGCCGGCGAGGACATCGTCGTCGTCACGCCGACGGCGTCGGGCAAGACGCTGTGCTACGCCCTGCCGGTCCTGCAGGCGCTCGCCGAGGATCCGTCTGCGCGCGCTCTGTTCCTCTTCCCGACCAAGGCGCTCGGCCAGGACCAGGTCGCCGAGTTCGCCGGCCTCGCGCGGGCGAGCTCCCTGCAGGTCGCCGCGGCGACGTACGACGGCGACACGCCGGCGCCCATCCGCTCCGCGGTCCGGACCGCCGGGCAGGTCGTCGTGACCAACCCGGACATGCTTCACGCGGCGATCCTGCCCCATCACACGAAGTGGTTCCAGCTCTTCGAGCAGGTCCGCGTGATCGTGATCGACGAGCTGCACACGTACCGCGGCGTGTTCGGCAGCCACGTGGCCAATGTCCTGCGCCGCCTCCTGCGGCTGTGTGCCCACTACGGGTCGAACCCGATCATCGTGTGCTCGTCCGCGACGATCGGGAACCCGGCCGAGCTCGCGGCGCAGCTCACGGGGCGGACGCCGCGCCTCATCGACCGCAACGGCGCACCGGCCGGCGCGCGGCACGTCCTGCTCGTCGACCCGCCGCTGCTGGATCCGGCCACCGGGGCGCGCGGATCGGCCCTGACCCACGCGGAGCGCTGGGCGCTGCCGTTCCTGCGCGCGGGGCGGCAGACGATCGTGTTCGCGCGGGCGCGAGTCGCGGTCGAGATCATCCTCACGAGGCTCCGCGAGGCGCTGCGCGAGCACCTCGGGCCACGATCGCGCATCCGGGGCTACCGCGGCGGCTACCTGCCGACCGAACGCCGGGCGATCGAGCGCGGGTTGCGCGACGGCGAGATCCTCGGCGTCGTCTCCACGAACGCGCTCGAGCTCGGCGTCGACATCGGCGCCCTCGACGTCTCGATCCTCGCCGGCTACCCGGGCTCGGTGGCGGGAACGTGGCAGCAGCTGGGCCGTGCCGGCCGACGGCAGGAGACGAGCGTCGGCGTCCTCATCGCCTCGGGCTCACCGGTCGACCAATACGTCATCCACCACCCGGAGTTCCTGCTCGAGGGCTCGCCGGAGGAGGCCCGGATCGACCCGGACAACCTCCACGTGCTGCTCGCCCACCTCCGCTGTGCCACGTTCGAGCGGCCGTTCGAGCCCGGCGAGGTGTTCGGGCCCGGGCCGGTCGACGACCTGCTTGCGTTCATCGGCGAGGAGGGCCACGTCCGCCAGTCGAGCGATGGGCGGTGGTACTGGAGCTCGGAGAACTTCCCGGCCTCCGAGGTGAGCCTGCGCACGGCCGCCCCGGAGAACGTCGTGATCATCGACACTACGCCGGATCGGCCGCGGGTCATCGGCGAGACGGACCTGTTCTCCGCGCAGGTCCTGGTCCACACGCAGGCGATCTACCTGCACGAGAGCCAGCAGTTTCACGTCGACAAGCTCGACTGGGGCGAGCGCAAGGCCTACGTCCGTCGCGTCGACGTCGACTACTACACGTACGCGAACCGGGCGGTGACGCTGAAGCCCCTCGACGTCTTCGCGAGCGAGTCCGCCACGGGCGGACGCCGAGTCCACGGCGAGGTGATGGTCGCCAGCCTCGTCACCCTGTTCAAGAAGCTCAAGTTCGGGACCGACGAGAACGTCGGCTGGGGCCCGATCGACCTGCCCGAGCTCGAGCTCCAGACGACCGCGTACTGGCTCACCGCCGAGGAGGCCTCGGTCGGCTGGCGGAAGGATGACCTCGACGTGGCGCTGCTCGGCGTCGGCCGCGCCATCCAGGCGGTTGCGGCGGTCCTGCTCATGGTCGATCCGCGGGACCTGGGCCTGGTCACCCAGGTGCGCTCGCCTCACTCCGAGGCACCGACGATCTACCTCTACGAGGCGGTGCCGGGGGGAATCGGGCTCTCGGAGCGGCTGTTCAAGCGGCACGACGAGCTGATCGCCGGGGCACGGGCGTTGATCGAGGCCTGCGCCTGCGACGCGGGCTGCCCGGCCTGTACCGGCCCGCGCCTCGATCCGGAAGTGAACGGCAAAGCCCTCGCGCTCCGCCTCCTGGCCGCCATGCACGCCGATCGCGGCGTTGTCGGATCGGCGGGGCCGGCTCACGTACCCGGACGTACGCTCGCCGCCCCCGCTCCCCGCCGCCCTGCGCTCGACGCACCTGACGGCCAGGAATTTCGCAACGACGTTCCGGCGTGACGGAAGGGCTGGCGCCGGTCGGGCTGGAGCGCCGATTCGCGAATTTCAAGGCTCGCCTCCCTGCTCCGCCCGACGGTGCAGTGCCTTCCACGGCGCTCGAGCGGGAACGAAGGACCTCGATTGGTGCGGAGCGCCTTGCCGCAGCTGTCGATGGCGAGCTGGTCAGGACATCGCGCGGCTCGTTCGTGCGGGTCGAGGCGCCGACCACGCTCCTGCCGGTGGATCGCGGGAGGCTCGCGACGCTGCCCGGCCAGCCGCCGGCCGACGCTCCCCTGCTCTGCCTGGATACGGAGACGACAGGGCTCGCGACCGCGGCGGGCACGCTCGCATTCCTCGTCGGGCTGGGCTGGTGGGAAGGCAGCCGCTTCCGACAGGTGCAGCTGCTGTTGCCGGACCACGCCGACGAGCCGGCGCTCCTCGCCGAGCTGGCGACGCACATCCCGCGGGACGGCTGGCTCGTGACCTACAACGGGCGCGGCTTCGACTGGCCGTTGCTCGTCGCCCGCTACCGGATGGCGGGCGCGAACCCGCCACTTCACGCGGGCCATCTCGACCTGTTGCCGCTCGTCCGGAGGGTCTTCCGGCACCGGATGAGCGACGCCCGCCTGGCCTCGGTCGAGTCGGAGCTGCTCGGCCTCCGCCGCAGTGCCGACGTCGCGGGCTGGGAGATCCCATCGCGCTTCCTTGATTACCTTCGCTTCGGCGAGCCCGGCCCGCTGGTCGACGTCGTCCGCCACAACGACGAGGACGTCCGATCGCTGGCGCGGTTGCTGGTCCACGTCGACCGCGGCTACGCCGACGAGGGGCGTTGGCGCGAGGCGCCGCCGGGCGACCTCGCCGGCCTCGCCCGCGCCTTTTCACGTGAAGGCCGGGACGAGCAAGCGCTCGGCTGCCTCGACGCCGCGCTCTCGTCGGCGGCTGCGCCCAGTGCCACGCCGCCCCGCGAGGACCTCCTCCTCGCGCCGGAGCGCGCTCGGCTCGCGATCCGCGAGTCGCGCCCGGACGACGAGCCGTGGTGGTCGCCACGACGCCAGCCGGACTTCGGCGGCCGGCCGGGCCGGTATCCGATCGCCGGGGCATGGGACGCGGCCCAGTCGAGCCGGCGCGACGCGCCATGGACCGAGTCGCGGATGCTCGCGGAGCGGGCACGTCTGCTGCGGCGGGTGGGCCGCTACCGCGACGCCGAGGCGACGTGGGTCGGGCTCGCGGCGAATCGCGGGACGGTCGGCACGCTCGCCTGGATCGAGGTCGCCAAGCTGCGCGAGCACCGGCTCGACGACCTGGCCGGCGCGGTCGAGGCGGCCAACGCCGCCCTGCGGCTGGCGGAGCGTCAGGCCTGGCTCGGCCGACCGCTGCCGCGGCTCGAGGTCGCGCTCGGCCGGCGGCTTGCCCGCCTCGGCGCGCGCGTCGCCCGCCGGAGCGCGGCCGCCAGGGTCGGCACGCCGAAGACGCCGGGCGCCTCGACGGCCAGTGATGCAGCGGCAGCCGCGAGACGGACAGCTCCGCCGAGGTCATCGCTGTTCGAGGCGCCGGTGCTCGGGACCAGCGCGGGCTGGAGGCGCGCGGCGAGCATCGCGGCGAGGAAGACGTCGCCGGCTCCGGTGGCGTCGATCACGCCGTCCGATGGGATCGCCGGATAGGGCTGCCCCGGTGGATCGTCGCGATCCTCGCTTCCGCGATCGAGCACGAGCCCGCCGGCCGCGCCGTCGGTCAGGACGAGGGTCGCACTCGGCGCGACGAGCCGACGAAGTGACTCGGGGGTTGTTCCGGCTGCAAAGTCCTCCCGGCTCGCGCCCACGAGCGACGCCGCCGCGAGCAACGAGTTCGCCGCCGGGGGCAGCCGTGCGACGTCGACGCCGGCCCGCACCCTGCGCAGCAGTCCCTGCCAGCCGAGCACGACGTGAGGAGCCGTGATCGAGGCCCAACCATCGCCGAGCTCACCAGCGACCGGCCCCAGGAAGACGGCGTCACTGCGGCGCCAGGCATCGGGAAGCGCCGACACCAGGATCGGGTCCGCAACGGACAGGCACCGCTGGCGCCGCCCGTCGGGCGCCTCGATGTTCTCGAAGACCGGGCCTCGGGCGAGCCGAGCGAGCTCGACGTCGACACCGGCGTCGCGGAGTACGTCGAGCTCCTGTGCGCGCGCGGCCTCCGCGTCGACGCCGATGAACGCACGGACGTGGAGCCCGAAGCGGGCCAGTGTGAGCGAGCCGTAACTCACGGCGCCACCAAGGCGCCAGCCGCGCGGGTCCTCGGTGGCGATGTCCCGTGAGGCGGCACCGACCACGAGGACGGTCGGTTGCGTGGGGTCCGGCGCGCGATCGGGCGTCACCAACTCGATGTATCCTGCGGGGCCATTCCCCCACGCCCCGGAGTCATCGTTTGTATTTCTACGAGCTGCACGAAGGCGACGACGAAGTCTTCTCGGACCTGCTGCTGGTCCACGACGAGCAGATGGAGCCGGAGGACTTCTTCGAGCTGGTGCAGGCCATCCGCGAGAAGGTCCAGGCCACGTTCGAGGAAGATACGCTGATCGAAGCGATCGCCCTCGAGCTCGAGCGCGAGCACGGCTTCACCTTTGTATCTGACACCCGCCTGACCGCCTCGGTCCACGTGTCGCCCACGGACGACGAGAATCACTTGATCTCGCTCGACGACGAGGCCCTCGAGTCGGCGGAGTACCGATCGGTCTTCGCCGAGCTCGAATCCTCGGACTGATGGCTCGCGGGGCGTCGCCTCTGTCCTCGGAGGCCTCCCTGCGA
>Ga0066709_100000513_pt1 | contig 21193 bp, 20 predicted proteins | sample GraSoiAngelo_158_FD_79665 | JGI IMG/M metagenome (GOLD analysis project Ga0066709, IMG submission 79665) | Grasslands soil microbial communities from the Angelo Coastal Reserve, California, USA - 14_1009_16_30cm | ecosystem: Environmental > Terrestrial > Soil > Grasslands | place: USA...
ACCGAAGCCTCAATGACCGCCCACACGTTTAATGCTTTCCAGCGAGACGCGAGTCCAGGACGATTGACCGCACAGCCGAAATCCTGAGAGCGCCGGTCCTATTTGGGCTCGGATAGACTTCGCGCCGCCGCATGAGCGTTACGACGATCGAAGCCAAGGGCATCGTCTTTACCCGCCAGGGCGAGGTCGCGTTCGAACGCAGCACGGTGGGCGAACCCGGGCGTGGGCAGCTGCTTGTGAAGGCGGCTCGAACGCTCATCAGCACCGGCACCGAGCTCACGTGCCTGTCCGGCCGATACGAGCCGGGCAGTCACTGGGACGGCTGGGTGAAGTACCCGTTTCGACCCGGCTACTGCATGGCGGGGACGGTCCTGGCGGCGGGTGAGGGTGCGACGAAATTCAAGGCGGGTGATCGGGTTGCCACCCGTGGGCCGCACCAGAGCGTGGCCGCCGTGCCCCAGGACCTCACGATCGCCGTTCCCGCCGAGGTGTCAGACGACGAAGCGTGCTGGTACGGCATGGCGACCATCGCGCAGAACGCGGTCCGCCGGCCCAGCCCGTCGCTCGGCGATTCAGTCGCGATAATCGGCCTCGGCCTCATCGGACAGCTTCTTGTCCAGTACATGCGACTGCTTGGCGCGAGCCATATCTTCGCCATCGACACGGCACCCGCTCGCCTGGACATGGCGAGCAAGCACGGCGGCACGGATCCAGTCCGCCGGGACATCGTCGAGGCGCGCCCGGAGGTCATGGCCGCCACGGCGGACCGCGGCTGCGACATCGTCTTCGACGCGACGGGCGCGCCGGCCGTCTTTCCCAACGCCTTGACGCTGGTGCGAGAGCTTGGCAAGATCGTTCTGGTCGGCGATTCGGGATTCCCAACTCAGCAGCACCTCACCGGCGACCTGGTCACCCGCGGTATCACCGTCTTCGGCGCCCACGATGGCAACGCTCGGTTCGCGGCCACCCCACACATGCCGTGGACGAACCCGGTGATGGGCGAGCTGTTCCTCGAGTACCTGCGTCGCGGCGACATGCGGGTGCGCGACCTCATCACGCACCGCTTCCAGCCCGAGCAGGCGGCAGAGGCCTACGAAACGCTTCGCGAGCACCGCGAGACCGCTCTCGGCGTGCTCTTCGAATGGCCGGCGGCCTGAAGCTTTCACCGTGTGTCGAGTGGCTGTTTGCGGACGGCGGCCGTCCATTCGCTGAGCGGATCCGCGCCGCAGCGACCGCCGGGTTCAGGCAGGTCGAGTTCTGGACGGCGAGCAACAAGGACATCGTGCAGGTCGAGGACGCGTTGCGTGAGACCGGGGTTGCCGTCACGTGCTTCGGGTCCGAGCCGACTGGCCGGCTCGTCGACCCGAAAACACATACCGAGTTTCTGGAAGGGATCGAGCGGTCGACCCAGATGGCGACCCGGCTCGAGGCTCGCCACCTGATCGTCGTCACCGGCGACGCTCTGCCTGGAGTCAACAGGATGCGCCAGCACGATGCGATCACTCAGGCACTCGTCCGAGCGGCGCCGATCGCGTCCGCGGCCGGCGTGCAGCTCGTGCTCGAGCCGCTCAACACGCGTGTCGACCACGCGGGTTACTTCCCCGACTCGACCGCTGAAGGGCTGGACATCGTCCGCGAGGTGAACCATCCCGCCGTGCGGCTGCTGTACGACCTGTACCACTCGGTGGTGATGGGCGAGGAGCCAGAACACGTGCTGGGTGGTTCAGGTCACCTCGTGGGGCACGCGCACATCGCCGACGCTCCCGGCCGCCACGAGCCGGGAACTGGCACCATCGACTGGCCTCGGCAGCTCGCCGCGTTGCGCGCGGCGGGGTACACCGGAGTGGTTGGCCTGGAGTACATGCCGAAGCGCGACACCGAGTCAAGCCTGAGCTGATCCGGCGGCTCACGACATGATCGCGGCGCAGCTCTACACCGTCCGCGATCGGCTGCACGACCGGCGCCAGCTCGTCGAGGTGCTCGGCCGGCTGCGCGAAATCGGCTACGAGGGCGTCGAAGTCGCGAGCCTCGGTCCCGATGCCGCCGACCACTTCAGCGAGGAGCTGACTCGCGCAGGCCTCAAGGCATGCGCCGCGCACGAGTCGCTGGAACGCCTCACCGCCGACTTGTCCGCGGTGGCCGGCCGCTGCCGCGCCTGGGGATGCAAGTACGTGGTCATCCCGAGCGTGCCGCAGCCATATCACTCAGCCGCCGGATTCAGACGCTTCGCGCAGGAGGCCGCCGAGATCGCTAGGCAGCTCTCGACTCATGGGCTCGGGCTCGCATATCACAACCACAATTTCGAGCTCGAGCGATGAGACGGCAAGACGGGCCTCGAGATCCTCTTCGAGTCGGCGCCAGGCGACACGCTTCGGGCGGAACTCGACACCTACTGGCTACAGGCCGCAGGCGCGAGCCCGGCGACATGGTTGAGAAAGCTCAACGGTCGCGTCCGCCTCGTACACCTCAAAGACATGACCGTCGTGGAGGGTCGCGCGGTGCAGACCGAGGTCGGCAACGGCAATCTCGACTGGCCGGAAATCCTGAGTGCGTGCCGCGAAGCCGGCGCGGAATGGTTGATCGTCGAGCAGGACCAGACCGAGCGCGATTCGCTCGAGAGCCTCGCGATCAGCTACCGGAACCTCGCTGACCTGCTGTGATGAGGGCCATCGACTGAACCGGCTACGGATCTCCGACCTTCTCAAGCTCCGTCTTCTCAAGCTCCGTCATGAAGGAAAACACCTCCTGGTCGGTTGCAGACCAGTCGATCCCGCCTTCACGGTCCTCCGTGTTCGGAAGGCGACCCTGGCTCAGCCGTGTTGATGATGATGTGCTGATCCGGCTCGGCGTCGGTGATCGTGTATTGACGCTGGCGAACCAGCCGGGTTTGCATAATTTACTCTAGTACTCTACTATTGAGCAATGGAGCAAGTTCTGGTCCTTGAGGCGGTGCGGACTCCCGTCGGGCGGCGCAACGGGGCCTTGGCAGGGATCCATCCCCCGGTTCTCCTGGGCCGCGTCCTGACGGAGCTCCTGACCCGGTCAGGTGTCGAGGGTCGCGACATTCAGCAGGTCATCACCGGATGTGTCACCCAGGTCGGGGAGCAGTCGTTCAATGTCGGCCGCACTGCATGGTTGTCGGCGGGCCTGCCTGAGCACGTGGGCGCATCTACGGTCGACGCTCAGTGCGGTTCCTCTCAGCAGGCGTTTACGCTCGCGGCAGGCCTGATCCGGGGAGGCCTGGCCAACGTTGTCATCGCCTGCGGGATCGAATCGATGAGCCGGATCCCGATCGGCGCCAACTACAAGAAGGAGCTCGGCCTCGGTCGGCCGGTTCCTCCCGAGTACCTTGAGCGCTACGCCTTCCTGAACCAATTTCAGGCGGCCGAATCGATTGCGAAGAAGTGGGGCGTAAGCCGCGATCGCGCCGATGAGTTTGGCCTGCGCTCGCAGGAGCTTGCAGCGGCGGCATGGGCCGATGGCCGCTTCAGCGGGCAGATCGTGGCGGTTGAAACCGACAACACCACGGTGTCCAAGGACGAGGGCCTCCGCGAGACCAGCATCGAGGCACTCGCTCAGCTGCAGCCCGTCGTGCCTGATGGCATCCATACCGCCGGCACCGCCTCTCAAATCTCGGACGGGGCGGCGGCCGTTCTCCTCGCAAGCGAGCGCTGGGTGGCCGAACACGGCTTGCAGGCGAAGGCAAGCGTCGTCGACTCGACGCTGATCGGTGTCGACCCGGTCATGATGCTCACCGGTCCACACGAGGTCACGCCGCAGCTGTTGCGGCGCAATCACCTCGCCATGAGCGACATCGACCTGGTCGAGATCAACGAGGCGTTCGCGTCGATCGTGCTCTCATGGGCGGACGAGGTCGATGCCGACCTGAGCCGTGTGAATCCCAACGGCGGCGCCATCGCGCTCGGCCACCCCTTGGGCGCGACCGGTGCGGTCCTCGTGGCAAAAGCCGTGCACGAGCTGCAGCGAATGAGCGGCCGCTACGCCCTGGTCACGATGTGCTGCGGCGGCGGGCTGGGAACCGGAACTCTACTTGAGAGGGTGGGCTGAAGCGTTGACCGCGTTCGAAGCGGAAGGAGAGAGCGCCACGATGGATTACGAAGACCTGCTCTTCGAGGTGGATGGCCCCGTGGCCGTCGTCACCATCAACCGTCCAAACAGGCTCAACGCCTTTCGCGCCAAGACGATCGAGGAGCTGATCCACGCTTTCAAGCGCGCGTGGGCCGATAAGGATGTTCGCGCCATCATCCTCACCGGCCAGGGCGACCGCGCCTTCTGTGTTGGGGGCGACGTCAAACAGAGGAACGAGACCGGTGACTATGGGCCGACGTCGAACGGGCTTTTCGAGATCACCTACTTCCATCGGCTCATTCGCGATGTGCCCAAGCCAGTGATCGCAGCGGTAAACGGGCTTGCCATCGGAGGTGGGCACGTGCTACACGTGCTGTGCGATCTTTCGATCGCCGCCGAGCACGCCAGGTTCGGACAGGCCGGGCCACGCGTCGGTTCCTTCGATGGGGGCTTCGGCTCCGCCTACCTCGCTCGGGTCGTGGGCGAGAAGCGCGCCCGCGAGATCTGGTTCCTGCTCGATCAATACTCGGCGACCGATGCCGAGCGCTGGGGCCTCGTCAACAGGGTGGTGCCGGGTGACAAGCTGCTCGAGTCGGCGAAGGAGTGGGGCCGGACAATCGCACGCTACAGCCCGACCGCCCTCCGCTTCCTCAAGCACTCGTTCAACGCCGACACCGACCACCAGGGCGGCCTGTCGCTGCTGTCCGAGGACGGTCTCAATGTCTTCCTGGCGACCGATGAAGCCAGAGAAGGCGCGGCCGCATTTGCCGAGAAGCGAGAACCGGACTTCGCCAAGCATCACCAATCTCACTGAGGGACTCGATGAGCATCGCTGTTGATCTGGCAGGCGAGGTGGCCCTGGTCACCGGTGCCGGCAGCGGCATCGGAGAGGCGATCGCAAACACGCTCGCACGGGCGGGCGCGCGCGTCGCGGTGGCAGATCTGTCCGGTGAGTCGGCGACCCGCGTGGCAGACGCCATTTGCAGCGCCGGCGGCCAGGCAATTCCTCTCCAGATGGACATCGGCGATCCCTCCTCCATCGATACCGCCATCGCGCGGCTGCACTCCGAGCTTGGCCCAATCTCGATCCTCGTCAACAATGCGGCGACCTGGGTGGTCAAAGAGTTCAAGGACACGACTGCGGACGAGGTCGATCGCGTGGTCGGCGTGACGCTGGTCGGGACGATCAACGTGACGCGTGCGGCCCTGCCTGATGTGATCGAGCGGCACGGCCGGGTCATCAACACCATCTCTGATTCGGCTCGCACCGGGGAGCGTTTCATGAGCGTCTATGCCGCTGCCAAGGCCGGGCTGATCGGTCTGACCAAAAGCCTCGCCAAGGAGGTCGGCCGCGACGGCGTGACGGTGAACGGCGTCTCTCCCGGCACCACCTCCACACCGGGTGGATCGGCGTTCATCGATGCGGCCGGCGGCCCGGAGAAGCTGGCCCGCGCCTATCCGATGGGCCGGATCGGCGAGCCCCAGGACATCGCCAACGCTGTGCTGTTCTTCGCGTCACCGCTGTCTTCGTGGATCACTGGCCAGATCCTCAGCGTCAGCGGCGGATTCACGATGGTCTGAGATGGCAACAACCGCTGAGGTGCTCCAGTTCGATGGCGACGCGGCGATCGTGACCGGCGCCGGGCGCGGTTTGGGTCGCTGCCACGCATTGGAGTTGGCCCGCCGCGGAGCGCGGGTGGTGGTCAACGACCTGGGCGGGGAAACAGATCCGGCCGCGGAGGTGGTCGATGAAATTCGTTCGGCCGGCGGGGTGGCCGTCGCCAACCACGACAACGTGACGACCGCGCAAGGGGGCGAGCGGATCGTCCAGCAGGCCCTCGACGAGTTCGGCAGCCTCGCGATCGTCGTCAACAACGCCGGGATCCTGCGCGACAAGGCGTTTCACAACCTCACGCCAGACCTGATCGAGGCGGTGTTGCTAGTCCACCTCACCGGGGCCTTCAACGTCACCATCCCGGCCTGGCGTCACCTTCGCACCGCAGGCTACGGCCGGGTCGTCAACACGACCTCGGCATCCGGCCTCTTCGGCAACTTCGGCCAGGCCAACTACGCGGCGGCGAAAGCCGGGCTGGTTGGACTCACGCGCTCGCTGGCGGTCGAAGGCCGGAAGGTCGGTATCTCGGTCAACGCGATCTCGCCGATGGCATCGACCCGGATGACTCAGGACCTCCTCGGCGAGAACGGCGAGCTTCTTGCTCCCGAGCAGGTCTCTCCGGTGGTCGCCTTCCTGTGCCACCGCGATTGCCACATCACGGGTCAGGTTCTTTCGGTTGGTGGCGGCCACGTCTCGGCCGTGCTCACCTCGGTCACTCGGGGAATCACCGAGCGCGATCTGAGTGCGGAGTCGATCCGCGACCGTCTCGATGAGATCTTCAACTCCGATGGAGCCATCGTTCCCAGGCACCTGGGCGACGAGCTCAAGATGTTCGTCGAGGCGATCCGCGAGGGCGGGTCCAATTGATCTCCTTCGCGTTCACCGAAGAGCAGGAGGACTTCCGCCGCGGCCTCGCTCAATTCGCACACGATGTTTTGCGGCCTGGGTACCGCGAACGGGCCGGCAAGACCGAATTCCCCTGGGACATTCAGCGCCAGCTGGGCTCCATGGGCGTGCTTGGCATCGGGCTTCCCGAGGAGCACGGCGGGTCAGGCGTGGAGGATCCGATCCTTCTCGGCCTTGCGGCCGAGACCCTGGCGGAAGGAGACGTGAACGTCGCGGCCGGGCCGGTGCAGGTTGGCCTGATCGGATCGCAGCTTGCGCGTGGTTCGGACGCGGTGCGGCAGCAGTACCTGGCACCGCTGATCCGAGGTGAATGCACGGTCGCCATCGCCCTCACCGAGCCCGGCTCGGGCTCGGATGCCGCGGCGCTGCGGACGATCGCCGAGCCTGTACCAGGCGGCTGGCGGCTCCGTGGCGAGAAGACGGCGATCTCCTGGGCGATGAATGCCGCGGCCGCGCTCGTCTACGCCCGCGCGCCGGGGTCGACGCGTTCGTCCGGGGTGAGCTGCTTCGTCGTGGCACTCGACGCGGCAGGCGTCACTCGCACGCCAACGCTGGGCATGGGCTGCCTTCCACTGGGCTGGGGCTCGATCAACCTGGATGGGGCGTTTGTCCCCAAGGATTCCCTGATCGGGGAGGAGGGGAGCGGCTTCGCCGGCGTGATGCACCATTTCGACTTCAGCCGCCCGGCGCTCGGCCTGCTGTGCCTCGGCGCCGCCAGGGCGAGCCTCGACGAAGCGATCGCGTTTGCGACCGAGCGCGAAGCCTTTGGGCAGCCGATCCTCAACTTCCAGGGCGTGTCGTTCCCGCTCGCCGAGCACGCAACCTACCTGGAGGCGGCGCGGTGGCTGTGCTACCGCGCGCTATGGCTCCGGGCCACTGGCCAGCCACATACGGCGGTTGCGTCCATGAGCTAGTGGTGGCCGCCGGTGGTCGCCAAGGACGCCATCGAGGCGTCGATGAAGGTCCACGGCCACCTCGGCTACTCGGCCGAGCTTCCGCTTCAGCAGCGCTATCGCGACGTAATGGCCTACCTGATCGCCGATGGTACTGCGGAGATTCAAAAGCGCGTAATCGCGGCTGAGCTGCGCCGTTCATGTGCGGCCATGCGGTGATCAGAGTCGGTCTCGACGTTCACGACTCGATCCTCGGTCAGCAGCCAGAAGCATCTCGACGTCTGCTCGAGCGGGCCGCGGAGTCGGGCCTGGACTTCCTGGTGGTTGGGTATCACCTGAGCTTTCAGCGCGGACAAGGCTTCGACGGGATCGTTTCGGCCGCATTCGCGCTGGCGGCGCACCCGTCCTTGCCCGTCCTCATCAGCGTCTATCAGCTAGCCCTCCGCCACCCGCTGGCCGTCGCCCGGCAGCTGTCGTCGATCGCCCAGGTCGCACCCGGCCGGCTGGTGCTCGGCGTGGGCGCCGGTGGCGAGGACCGCATGGAGGTCGTGAACGCCGGCGTGGACCCCGCGACGCGAGGACGACGGCTTGACGAGTCGATTCGTGTGCTGCGGCTGCTCGCGAGTGGAGAACCGATCGACTTCGACGGCGACTTCTTCAAGCTGCGGCAGGCGCTCGTGCTGCCCACCCCCTCGCCGGCGATACCAATCGTCGTGGGCGGGCGCTCGGCCGCGGCGCTCAGACGGGTCGCGATGCTCGGCGACGGTTGGCTGCCCATGTTCGCGTCGCCGCGTCGACTTCGAGATTCGGTCGAGCGGATCAACGAGCTCGCCGCATCAGCCGGCCGGCAGCTCTCGATCAGCCCGACCCTCAGCGTTTGGTGCGGTCTGGACCGCGAAGGCGGACGCGCGCGAGCGCTGCTTACCGCAACCCTCGAGCACCTCTACTCACGTCCCTACGAGGACTTCCGCAACCTGACCTACGCCGGCACGCCCACTGAGGTGGCCGATGCCCTCCTTCCTTATATCGAAGCCGGTTGCGGGGACTTCTCCCTCCTCGCGGTGGCCGAGAGCTGGGAGTCGGCGGTGGAGCATGCGGCCGCGGTGCGGCATCGCCTCATCGAGGTGGCGGGGGCTTTGCCGGCTGGGAATCTGTCCTGACCGCCAAACTGGAAGGCCAGCTCGCACTCAGCTTTCGCTTGTCGACCTTGCCGGCCTCGGTCATGGGGAGCTGGTCGGTCATGAGCCACCAATCGGTCGGCACCTCGTGGTTGGCGAGGTGCGTCCGTCCGAACTCGGCGAGATCCTCAGCCGACACGGGCGTGGACGGGTCGAGCTCGACCGCGGCTGCGACGCGCTCTCCGAGATCGGCGTCGGGCCGCGCGACCACGGCTGCGTTTCGGACCGCGGGGTGGCGCAGAAGTGCCGACTCGACGTGGGCGCTGGCGATGTTCTCGCCGCCGCGGATGATGATGTCCTTGGAGCGGCCGGTCACGTACAAGAGGCCATCCTCGATGCGCCCAAGGTCGCCTGTATGTACCCAGCCTTCGCCATCGATGATGTCGGCCTGGCGCTGACCCCAGTACCCGACCATCTGTCCCGGCGTGCGGACCAGGATCTCGCCCTCACCGCCCGACTGCGGCGAGTCGATTCGAAGTTCGGACACGGGCGTCGCTTTGCCGGATGTCCGGGGATGCTCGGCCATCACCTGTCCCGACGCGGAGGCGACAGTGCCGCCGGTCTCGGTCATTCCGTAGATCGTCGAAAGCCCGCGATCGGCTCCGGTGAAAGCGCGCCTGAGCCGCGCAGTCAGCTCTGGCTGAACCGCAGCACCCCCAAGTGATATCGAACGCACGGCACTCAGGTCGCGACCCGGAAGCGATGGATGTTCGAGCACGCGGAACGCCATGGTCGGCACTGCGCCCCAGACGGTGACGTGCTCGCGCTCGATCAGATCGAGCACCTGGCCGGCGTCAAAACGTCCCTCGAGGAAGACCATCGAGTGACCGCACAGCATCGCCAGCAGCAGAGCCTGGATTCCGCCGATGTGGAACATGGGGCCGCTCTGAAGGATCACGGCGCCGCGCTTTTCGGGATCCAGCTGCTGCGGCAGGCGGCCAGATACCAGCAACAGGCTGTGCAGGTTGGCGATCACCGAGCGATGGGCGAGCACGGCTGCCTTGGGGTCGCCTGTGGTGCCGGCGGTGAAGACGATCAGGGCGGGGTTGTTCTCGTCACCACCGGCTGCCACGGGTGTTGGGATCGATTCCGCCTCGCCCCAGCGCCGAACCTGATCCACGAGGACAACCTGGTTGTCGGTCAGGCTCGAAGGCAGCAGCTCACGGCGCTTCTCGTCGGCGATCACCACCGAGGGCTGAACCAGCTTGACGGCGTGCTCGGCCTCGGCGCGATTCCACCATCCGTTTCCGAGCGTGACGATGGCGCCGGCCCGAATGCCGGCCCAGAACGCCGTCACCCACTCGGGCGAGTTGGGAGCCAGCAGGAGCAGCCGGTCGCCGGGCTTCAGGGCCCGCTCGGCCAGCTTGCCCGCCACGCGGTCGGAGGCGAGGAAGAGGTCGCCAAACGTCAGTCGGCGGCTGCCCTGTATTAAATGGACGCGATCGCGCCAGCGCTCCGCATCGAGGAGCAGCTCCGCCACCTGGCGCCGCCGGGGCGAGTACTGCAGGAATGGGATCGGCCCGCCGGCGCGGGCGACCTCGATGCCCCAATCAAAAACGTCGCGCACGTCAGGAAAATAATACTCTAGTAATCAACAATCGTGTGCTAGACTATCGCCATGGCCGAAGAGCAGGTGGCCTTGATGCCCCAGGCAGAGCTCGATGAGGCAATGCTCGCGGCGATGCGGGCCAAGACCGGAGCCCGGCTCCGAATCGATCACTCGGTGAACAACGACGTCGCATCGCGGATCGCGATCGCCAAGTTCGCAGGCGGCATCGGCGACATCAACCCGCTGTGGAGCGATGCGGAGTACGGCAAACACTCCCCGTTTGGTGGGCCGGTGGCTCCGCCTTCCTTCGTCATCGGCTGCTTTTCCGGCATCCAGTTCGGCTGGCCGGGTCTCGGCTCATTTCACTCGGAGTCTCAATTGAGCTTCGAGCGGCCAATCTACTGGGGCGATGCTGTGGAGGCGTCATGCGTTTATGACGGCTTCGACGGACCCTCGCCCAGCGGCTTCGCGGGCCGCACCGTCACCGACCACTTCACGAACACCTACACGAACCAGCGGGGCGAGAGGATCGCCACCATCCACTGGCACGTCATCAACTTCGAACGCGGATCAGCCGCCCGCCGCCGTGCTGGTGCGGAACGGACCAAGCCGGCGCTTCCTCATCGATGGACTGCTGCCGAGCTGGCCGAGATCGAGGCGCGGGTCCTGGCCGAGAGGCCACGAGGAGCCGAGCCGAGGTTCTGGGAGGACGTCGCGTTGGGGGATCAGCTCGATGTCGTCACCAAGGGCCCGATCGGGCTGACGGATGAGATCGCTTTCGTCGCCGGCGGCGGCACGCCGATCCCGCGACTGAAGGCGCACGCCGCGGCCCTGCACGACTACAAGGCGCACGCCGCGTGGTCATTTCGCGACCCGGTCACCTCTGCGCTCGAGCCGATCTATTCGGTGCACTACAACTTGCAGGCGGCGAATGCAATGAGCGCCGAGTACCAGTACGACGTGGGCTTCCAGCGCCAGAGCTGGCAGATCCATCACCTGACCCATTGGTGCGGTGACGACGGCTGGATCAAGGATTGCCAGGCGCAGTACCGCAAGTTCGTCTACCTCTCCGACGTCATCGAGCTCACAGCCGAAGTCACCGAAAAGAGCGTCGACTCCGACGGCGAGCACGTCGTGCACATCCGCACCGCCGCGCGCAACCAGCGCGGCGAAACGGTGATGCCGGGAACCGCGGTGGTCGCCCTGCCCACGCGCGATGGATCCGTGTCGCCGGCGGCCCGCCGCGCCCGCAGGGTGAGCAATGAGTGATCGACCGGCGCTCGAACAGTTCCTCGCCGGCGCGGAGTCGTTCCTCGAATCACGCTACCCGCGCGTTGCTTCAGAGGAGCGGAGCCGATTCACCTGGGGCGAGGGCAGCGATGAGGTGCGCGTCTTCCAGGAGCCCGACCCCACCGAGGAGGCCGAGGCGCTTCCCCGGATCCGCGCGTGGCGCGCCGCCCTTTGGGATGCCGGCTTGGCCTGGATCTCGGGCCCGAAAGAGTATGGGGGCGCCGGGCTTCCACGAAGCTACGAGGCCGCCTTTAGCCATCTGACCCGCAAGTTCGACGTCCCCGGCGATGCGGCTCTGACGGTGAGCCTGGGCATGATCGCGCCCACGATCCTGCGTCACGCGGATGAGCGGCAGAAGCTCGAGTATCTCCCCGCGCTCTACCGGGGCGACCTGATCGCATGCCAGCTCTTCAGCGAACCCGGGGCCGGATCCGACCTCGCGGCAATCCGAACCAAGGCGACCCCTCAGGGCGATCGCTGGCTCATCACCGGTCAGAAGGTGTGGACCTCAGGGGCGCACCTGGCCGACGTTGGCGAGATCATCTGCCAGACGGAGCCGGGTCCACGTCATCACAACCTCACCGCGTTTCTCGTCGACATGCACGCGCCCGGGGTGACCGTGCGGCCGCTCCGGCAGATGACCGGTGGCGCCACTTTCAACGAGGTCTTCCTCGACGGCGTAGAGGTGCCCGACCGCGCTCGATTGGGAGCTGTGGGCGAGGGCTGGCGCGTCGCGCTGACCACGCTTTCCTTCGAACGCAGCGCGATGGGACACAGCTCGTTCGGTGGTGCCGGGATTCTGTCGACGGAAAGGCTGATGCAGCTCGTCCGCCACTCCGGTGTCGCGGGTGACCCACTGGTGAGGCGTGCATTCGGCGAGCTAGTGACCGAACTGCGAGTCGCCCGCTACGCGCAGGAGGTGATGGCCGACCGAGCGCGCGCCGGTCAACCGCCCGGACCGGAGATCGCCCTGAACAAGCTGGCGCTCTCCGCCAACATTGCCGCCCTGGGCGAATTCGTGGCTGGCGTCCTGGGGCCAAAACTGATCGCCGACACCGGGGAGTGGGGCACCTACGCGTGGACGTCGGTCGTGCTCGGAGCGCCCGGTTACCGGCTGGGCGGCGGCTCCGACGAGGTGCTGAAGAACATGATCGCCGAGCGCGTGCTTGGTCTTCCGAGGCCGAGTTGAGCGCGGTGAGCACGCGGCCAGACCTCGCCCTCACTGGAGAGCATGACGAGCTGCGGAGCACTGTCCGCCAGTTCCTGGCCGCGACCTCATCGCCCGCTGACACGCGACGGGTGATAGAGACCCCGGACGGCTTCGATCGCTCGATGTGGTCGCGAATGGCGGAGCAGCTCGGGCTTCAGGCGCTGCTCGTCCCGGAGCGATACGAGGGATTGGGGCAAGGTCCTGTCGAAGCCCAGATCGTGTTCGAGGAGATGGGGCGCGCGCTTTATTCGGGGCCGTATTTCGCGTCAGCTGCCCTGGCGACCAATGCGCTTGTCTGCTCCGGCGACGAGACAGCCTGCCGGGACCTGCTGCCGGGTATCGCGGCCGGAACGACCATCGCCACGGTCGCTGTCGCGGAGGCGGGCACCACCGCCAAGCGCGATCGCGACGCCTGGGTGCTCGACGGCTCCAAGTCGTTGGTCCCCAATGGCCACGTCGCCGATCTTCTCCTCGTTGCAGCCCAGACCGATGCGGGCCCCAGCCTGTTCGCCGTCGATGCGGCCGACCTGGGCGTGGAATCGCAGGCGCTCGAGTCCCTAGATCTGAGCCGCAGGCTCGCCGCGCTGAAATTTGCCGGAGCCCGCGCACGGCTGGTGGGCCAGGATGGCGCCGCGGCAAGCGTTGTCGCAGCAACTATGGACCGCGCCCTCGTCGCCCTGACCGCCGAGGCAGCGGGCGGGGCCGCGCGCTGCCTCGAGATGAGCGTCGTGTACGCAAAGCAGCGTGAGCAGTTCGGCCGCCCGATCGGCTCCTTCCAGGCGATCGCGCACCGATGTGTCGAGATGCTCCAGCGCGTTGAGTTCGCGCGGGCCGCCTCTCGCTATGCCGCGTCTTGCCTGGCGGCGGACAGCAGCGAATTTCCTGTCGCGGTCCGCGTCGCGGCCGCGTACTGCGGACGGGCGTATCGATGGGTGGCCACCGAGAACATCCAGGTCCACGGTGGGATCGGTTTCACGTGGGAGCACGACGCCCACCTTCACTATCGCCGGAGCTGGGCGAGCGAGACCCTGCTCGGCAGCACCGACGAGCACGCCCTCGCGATCGCCGACCGGCTCGGACTCTAGTCATGGAGATGGGCAGATGGTCAATCAGCTGAGAGACGCAGGCATCGGCTTCCGGTACACCGCGGAACAGGCGGCGCGGTTCAGACAGAAAGGATGGTGGGGAGACGAGATCCTCCTCGACCACCTCGACCGTTGGACCGATGACTCGCCCGAGCGCGAGCTCGCGACCGATGACGTAGGTCGCCTTACCTACGGCCAGGCGCGAGGCCAGGCCTACCGACTCGCGGCCGAACTCCGCCGGATGGGAGTGAAGCACGGAGACCGCGTCCTCGCCCAGCTTCCGAACTGGAACGAATTCATCGTCATCTACCTCGCCGCGATCCGAGCCGGCGCGGTGTTGGTGCCGATCATGCCCATCTATCGCCACGACGAGGTCGGCTACATCCTTCAGCGTTCCGAAGCCAAGGTTACGTTCACCGCAGGCGTGTTCAGGAACTTCGACCACCTGCAGATGTTCCGCGAGTTGCGGCACGCCAGCCCCGCGCTGGAAAACATCGTCGTCGTCAGGGGCACCTCGGGCAAGCAGGAGGTCGCCCTCGCTGACCTGACCGAGCCTGACCGCGCCGATGACGATTTCGATGACTCGGTCATCGGTCCGCGACCAGGCGCGGACGACGGCCATGTGCTGATCTTCACGTCGGGCACCGAGTCGCGGCCCAAGGGTTGCTTCCATACCTGGAACACGATCGGGTTCACGGTTCGCGGCCTGAGCAAGGCCTTTGGTCTCGATCGCAGCTCGGTTACCTTCGCCCCGTCGCCGGTCAGTCATGGCACCGGACTCGCGATGGGCGTGGCCGCCCCGATCCTGACGGGCGGGTCCATCCACCTCCAGGACGTCTGGCAGCCAAAGGAGGGCCTGGCCCGGATCCGCGAGCACCGCTGCACGCATGCGGCGACCGCGACTCCCTTTGTGCGGATGGCGCTCGACGCTTTCGACCCGGCGCAGGACGATGTGTCCTCCATGCGGGCCTGGGTCTGCGCCGGGGCGCCGATCCCCGCCAGCCTGGCCGAGGAGGTGACCACCGTCTTTCGCGGTTGCCGCCTGCTGCCCCTCTACGGAGCGTCCGAGATCTTCGCGACCACCGCTTGCTGGCTCAGTGACCCGCCGCAGATGGCGGTCATCTCGGACGGCCGGCCGGCGCTCGACGGCGTCGAGGTGCGAGTCGTGAACGAAGCCGGCCAGCCGGTCCTGGCTGGCGAGGAAGGCGAGGTCTGCTACCGAGGACCCGGCGCCATGCTCGGCTACTGGCGCGACCCGGAGCGGACTGCGATCGCAATCGACCCAGACGGCTGGTATCACACCGGTGACCGCGGAGCGTTCAACGCCGAAGGTCTGTTGCGCTTGAAGGGTCGCATCAAAGACGTGATCATTCGGGGAGGCACCAACATCAGCGCCACCGAGGTGGAGGAGCACCTGCTGACGCATCCGAAGGTGAAGGCGGTGGCGATCGTCGCAATGCCCGATCGGCTGATGGGCGAGAAGGCCTGCGCCTTCGTCGTCCCCGACGGGGCCGAAGCACCGACCCTCGACGAGCTGGCTGACTATTTGAAGAACAATCGCCGCATCGCCGTCCACAAGCTCCCCGAGCGCCTCGAGATAGTGAAGGAGTTGCCGATGACCCCGACCGGAAAGATCCAGAAGTTCGCGCTGCGCGAGCAGGCACGCAGCCTCGTTGAGGCGCAGAAGAATTGACCTCTCTGCGCACACGCACTCGACCAGGCGAGTTCGATCCCCTCGATTGGGTGCTGGAGCACTGGCAGGCGCAGGACCGACCCGACCCCGAGCATTTTCTGGCCGTTTCCGCGCTGTTCCGCACGTATCAGGCGGTCACGACGCTCCAGGACGAGGTCCTCAAGCAGTTCGAGCTGACCCGCACCGGTTACCTACTGATGGTCACTCTGTTCTTGTCTCGGGACGCTTCCCGACCACTCGGACAGTTGAGCCGCCAGCTGATGGTGCATCCCACGACCATCACGCTGGTCGTGGATCAGCTGGAAGAGCGGCGCATCCTGGCGCGGGCGGCGCATCCGACTGACCGCCGAACCACGGTTGTCCGATTGACCAAGGCTGGGCGCGAGCTAGCCGACAAAGCCACAGACGCGCTGGCCAAGGTCAATTTCGGTATCCCGGTCCCGAAAGACATGGCCATCGAGCTGGTCGAGCTCCTACGCCTGGTTCGACGAGAGATCGGCGACATTCCACCCGCCGCGCCGGATTGATGGAGACCTTGTCCGTGCGGGAGCGTCTGCGAATGACGATCGACGAGTCGGGCGTGGCCGAGGTTGTGCTGGACCGGCCGCCGGCGAATGCGATCGACTTGCTGACGCTGACGGAGCTCAAACAGGCGGCCGAGGTTCTGTCCGTTGATCGGTCGGTACGCGTTGTGTTGCTCAGCAGCGCACTCGATCCAATATTTGCGGGCGGGTTCGACCTCGACTTGCTGGCCCATGGCTGGGACGACATTTTTCCGATGATCCGTGCGTTCCACGAAGTAGCCAACGCCTGGGTCCGAATTCCCTCGCCTACGATCGCCGTGATTGGCGGCCATGCCGCGGGGGGCGGTTGCGAGCTCGCCCTGGCGTGTGACTTTCGCGTCATGGCCCGGGGGAGGGCGACGATCGGCCTTCCCGAGGTGAAGCTGGGACTTCTCCCGTCGGGCGGCGGAACGACTCGCCTTCCGCGATTGATCGGGAGGGCCGCGGCCCTCGACTTGCTCTTGAGGGGAAGGCTCATTGGAGCAGACGAAGCCGAACGCATCGGGTTGATCACCCTGGCTGCAGAACCGCAAGACCTTGATCACTTAGCGCGTGGACTGGCAGCATAACTGGCCGCTTTGCCGCCTCTGGCAGTTCGCGAGATCAAGCGATGCGTGGACCTTGGACTGGATGGCCCTGTATCCGCCGGCCTCGCGCTCGAGGAGCGCGGCAACCTGGCGCTCGCCGGAACCGCAGACGCCAGGGAGGGCGTCGCCGCCTTCAACGAGCGGCGGCCGCCAGCGTTCAAGGGCGCCTGACCGCGTTGTCCGATTCACTGGCTGGGAAGGTGCTGGTGATGTCCGGCGGGAGCCGCGGCATCGGTCTTGCAATTGCGCTCCGTGCGGCCAGGGACGGAGCGAAGGTGGCGATCATCGCCAAGACCGAGCAGCCTCATCCCAAACTCGAAGGCACGATCTACTCGGCCGCCGAGGAGATTCGTGCGGCTGGTGGCGAGGCCCTCCCGATTGCAGGTGATGTGCGCGACGAGCAGCGCGTGCTTGCCGCGGTCGAACAGGTCGTCGATCAGCTCGGGGGCATTGACATTTGCGTCAATAACGCCAGCGCGATCGATCTCTCGTCAGTCGAGTCGGTCCAGATGAAGCGCTACGACCTGATGCAGGACATCAACACCCGCGGCACCTTCGTGTTGACGAAGGCGTGCTTGCCGCACCTCAAGTTAGCCGCCAATCCGCATGTGCTGACGCTTTCGCCGCCCTTGAACCTAAACCCGGCCTGGTTCGGGCGGAGCCTTGCCTACGCGATCGCCAAGTACGGCATGAGCCTCTGCACCCTGGGCTTCGCTGAGGAATTCAAGGAGTACGGCATTGCGGCCAATTCCCTGTGGCCACGGACCACCATCGCCACAGCCGCGGTCCGCAACCTGCTTGGCGGGGAGGAGTCGATGCGTCGCTCACGGGACCCGCGCATCGTGGCCGATGCCGCGCACGCAATCTTCACGCGGCCGAGCAAGAAATGCACGGGCAGGTTCTTCATCGACGACGAGGTGCTCGCCGAAGAGGGGATCACGGACCTATCGAGTTACGGGGGAGTGGAGGGCGAGCTGCAAACCGATCTTTTTCTGGACTGAAAACATGGAGGTTCATCAGATGTCGACTGCAAAACCAATCGAGCTCCACGGCCGCCGCGGCCGAATCGTCGTCCACCGCTGGTCCACGACCGCACCGCGGTTCGTCGCGCTGGTCGCTCATGGATACGGTGAGCACGCGGGCCGGTACGGCCACGTCGCCGAACGCCTGGTCGCCGAAGGAGCGACCGTATACGCGCCTGACTTCGAAGGTCATGGCCTCTCACAAGGCGACCGAGCTCGATTTGATACGGTCGATGACCTGGCGGATGAGTTGGCTTCCGTGGACAAGGCTGCTCGCGGTGCCTACCCAGGGTTGCCGGTCATCCTCCTCGGTCACTCACTCGGCGGCCTCATCTCGACTCGTTTCGTGCAGCGCGATAAACCCGACCTGGCGGCGTTGGTGCTTTCGGGGCCGGTTGTCGGGGGAAACCCACAGGTTGAAGCCCTCCTCAGCATGGATCCCATGCCCGAGGTGCCGATCGATCCCAGCATCCTCTCGCGAGATAAGGCGGTTGGCGAAGCCTACGCATCTGACGAGCTTGTCTATCACGGAGGCTTCCACCGCGAGACGTTGGCGGCGATCTTCGCAGGCGCAAGGACTGTCGCAGCCGGCCCGAATTTCGGTGACCTGCCGACGCTCTGGATCCATGGCGAAGGAGATGTGCTCGCACCGCTCGATGCGACCACGGAGGCAATGAAGCACCTTCGGGGCGGCAACATCGAGGAGCACGTCTACCCGGGCGCGCAGCACGAAATCCTCAATGAGGTCAACAAGGACGAGGTCCTGGACGACGTGGTCACCTTTCTGCGCCGAGCGTTGAGCCTGACCCCAGTCCGCAAGGCCTGAGTAGCACGGATAAAAGTAACGAGGCGGTTCCCGAGGGACTTGGCGAATTCAGGAGACGAACAGTGCCGGCGGCGGAGCGGATCTGGGCGTCAGCCGGATCACAGCCGTATCACGCATTCCCGGCACCAGACGGTCCTATCAGGTCACGGGAGGACACGAAAGCGCCGGCAGCTGAGTTCAGGAGGCCCCCTGCGGAGTCGGCAGGACACTCGAGGACATTCAACCAAGACGGTTCGGGACCGTGAGGGCCCGGGTTCAAATCCCGGGCCCCCGACCAATCAACTGAACTCAAATTCGCGTTCGCGAGCTTGAACTTGGCTTGAATTGAACGGCCGCACGGTTTTCAGCCGTGCGCGATTTGATCCCCAATGGCGCCGGCGAACGGCGCCTGATGCAGTACTTCATGTAGTAATCCACGCGCGCGAGTCGGAGGTCTCCATAACTCAGTGCTACCCACATCCGATTGGGTACCTGACCCCGGCCGCCGCCCTCCATCCTGCTGCATTTCTTGTACTCTGGCGTTGGGCGATGAGGCTCGCCCAAACCGCCGGCGATGGTCGGCTGATGGCCTCTACCACTTCTCGTGGTAGGCCACATCCAACCCTCCGCGACCAAAATCGGAGGTAGTGGATGGACACATTGACGACTGCTACTGAGGCAGCCCTGCTCATCCTCGTCGCCTCGATGGTGAGTGTCGAACTGGCGCTCTCAGCGGCGATCCTCGAGATCGTTTTGGGGTTCTTCGCGGGGAATGCGCTCGGCGTCACAACCACACCCTGGATCGATTTCCTCGCCAGCTTCGCCAGCGTGCTCCTTACCTTTCTCGCCGGGGCTGAGGTTGATCCCGCCGTTCTTCGCAACAAATCGCGAGAGGCGCTGGCCATCGCCGGCTTGTCGTTTGTAGTCCCCTTGTCGCGACTGGTCTATTCGCCTTTTTTGTCGGACACTGGAGCCTCCGACAGGCGGAGATCGCCGGTGTGGCGTTGTCCACAACCTCCCTTGCCGTCGTTTATGCGGTCCTGGTCGAGACAGGCCTCAATAAGACCGACATTGGCAAGGTGATCATGGCGGCGACCTTCGTCACGGACCTCGGGACAGTCCTCGCGCTTTCGATTCTGTTCATCACGCCGACTCCTTACCTGCTTCTATTCGCCGGCATCTCGGTAGGTTGCGTCGCCGCGATGGTCTTCCTAGAGCGATGGTTCTTCCAGCGCTATGGCGATCGAGTCATCGAGCCGGAGATCAAGGGCGCGTTCTTCGCGCTGTTCCTACTGATGTGGACTGCCCAACTCGCCCACAGCCAGGCGGTTTTGCCCGCATTCTTGCTCGGTCTGGCGGTCGCTCCAGTCTTCCGACGCCACCCCGAGCAGCACAAGCGTTTTCGCGTGGTTGCCTTCTCCTTCCTTACGCCGTTCTTCTTTCTCAAGGGCGGCCTCAACGTGAATGTCGCAGCCTTGGTCGGTGGACTTCCACTACTCGCTGGCCTTCTTGCAGTCAAGGTGGCGGCAAAGATTGTGGGAGTGCTACCGGTGAGCCTGCGCTACGTACGACCTCACGCTACATACACCACACTGCTCATGAGCACAGGCCTGACTTTCGGCACGATCTCGGCGTTGTACGGGCTGAACGCGGGCATCATCGACCGGACTCAGTTCTCGATTCTCGTCACGACCGTGATTCTGTCGGCGATCCTTCCAACCATTGTCGCGCAGCGTTTCTTTTCACCGCCAACGCATCTTCTTACGAATGAAGAGGAGCTCGACGTCGAGGATGAGGAGTTTGCGCCGGTGCATACGCACCCGCAGCGGTCCGATTAGTCAGAAGCGAGATCCTGTTGGTCGTGCCTAACCCTCGCTTGCGCGGGGCTCTCGTACAAGCAGGACGGCCACCGGACTGTGATCGGTGACAAAGCGCGCTGTGGGGCCGAGCGAAGCTGGGCCGAGCGGTGGCCGATCACGACCGCCCGCGCTGACGACTACGAGGTCGACGTTGCGTCGGACCGCGACCTCGCAGATCGCACGGCCTGGCTCGCCGGCGAGCTGCATCGTCTCGACTGAGGCACCGGCCGAGCGAGCAAGGTCCTCCGCTTCTGAGAGCGCATCGGCGGCGCCGGCGATTTCAGCCTCGGTAAGCTCCCGCTCTCGATGCGGTGGCAAATGGTGGGCTCCAGGCCGGCGACGGATCAGCTCCAGGCCTGATCGAGCACGAGGACTGCTGACAAAGGCCAGAAGCACCTCAGCTTCCTTTAGCCGGACCAGGCGAGACAGAGACGCGAACAGTTCTTGGTTATGGAGACCATTGACCAGTACCAGCACGCGCACGATCGCTCAAATTGTTACGCCATTTCCGCCTCAACAAAAGCTCGCGGCGATGAGAAGGCCGGCCGCCGTGAGTGTCAACGGAGCGACAACAGCACCCAGTCGGAGAAAGTCCCAAGTCGAGACTTCGATGCCTCGCCGACGGACGCTGACGAGCCAGAGCATCGTCGACAGGGCGCCAACCGGTATCAGGTTCGGGCAAAGGTCGGCGCCCGCCAGGGCAACGAAAAGGAATGGTTCGCGCAGGCCAGGCGGCACTCCTCCTGCCTGTGCTCCAGAGATGAACACCAGCACGCCGGGAAGGTTGTTGACCAGGTTGCTGAGCACCGAACTGCCGAGCAGGCCAGAGATGGCTGCAGTAGATGCGCT
>Ga0066709_100000514_pt1 | contig 21183 bp, 20 predicted proteins | sample GraSoiAngelo_158_FD_79665 | JGI IMG/M metagenome (GOLD analysis project Ga0066709, IMG submission 79665) | Grasslands soil microbial communities from the Angelo Coastal Reserve, California, USA - 14_1009_16_30cm | ecosystem: Environmental > Terrestrial > Soil > Grasslands | place: USA...
ACGACCAGGCGCTTCAGATACAGCTCCGGCGCGACCCGCAGGTAGAGGTCGACGTCGAGGGCATTGTGGTGGGTGACGAAGGGGCGAGCGGCGGCACCGCCCGCGATGGGCTGCATCATCGGCGTCTCGACCTCGACGAAATCGCGCCCGGCGAGGAAGCGCCGCAGGTACGCGACGACCGCGGCCCGCGTCTGGAAGATGTGCCGGACGTCGGCGTTGACGACGAGGTCCAGGTAGCGCTGCCGGTACCGGGTCTCGACGTCCTGCAGCCCGTGCCACTTCTCGGGCAGCGGCTGCAGCGCCTTGGCGAGCAGCCGGACCTCGTCGGCCTCGACGGTGAGCTCCGCGGTCCGGGTGCGAAACGGCCGTCCGCGGACGCCGATCAGGTCGCCGAGGTCGAACGTCCGGTAGAGCTCGAAGTCCGCCTCGCTCAGCCGATCGCGGCGGGCGTGGACCTGGATGCGTCCCGTTCGATCCTGGACGTGCAGGAAGCCCGCCTTGCCGAAATCGCGCAACCCGACGATGCGTCCGGCAATCCGCACCGCCGCCTCGACCGCGAGCTCCGTTTCCCCGAGCCCCTCGCAGCGGGCACGAAGGTCACCCGCCGTGTGATCAGGCCGGAAGTCATTGGGGTACGGGTTCACTCCCCGCGCCCGGAGCGCTTGCAGCTTCTTCCGCCTGACCACGCTCTGCTCGTGGTCTTCGGGCATCGTGGGCGTCTCGAGGAGTGGTGAGTACTGGCTTGGGCGGGCGGGTGTCAAATGTATCCCGGGGGCCCGTGCGGTGCTCGCGCGCTGCGCGCGCTGCGCTCCTCCGATGCCCCCGGACCCCGTCGCTCGCGCGCGGCTAAGCCGCGCACGGCTCCCCGCCCACTCCCGCGCCTCGTGCCCGCACCCCCTCGCCCGACTTACTTCGCCTCGCGCGCTGCGCGCGCTGCGCTCCTCCGATGCCCCCGGACCCCGTCGCTCGCGCGCGGCTAAGCCGCGCACGGCTCCCCGCCCACTCCCGCGCCTCGTGCCCGCACCCCCTCGCCCGGTTTACCTCCTGCTCGCGCGCTGCGCGCGCATTGCGCTTCCGTTCGGGGCTCGGGGATCAGGGGTAGGAGAGCTTCGGTAGCCAGTCTTTGCCGCGGCCCTCGGGGGTGAGGTCGAAGAAGCTCCAGATCGGCCAGAGCAGGTCGACGTGCCGGGCGTGGCCCGGGGTCGGCGCGTAGAGCATTTCGGCCGACCAGAAGTGGAAGATGCCGGCGTCGGTGGAGGTGAACACGTTGCAGGCGGGCAGCTGCTGGCCGTCGGGCGTCTCCGCGGCGTAGTCGGCGTTGTAGGTGTTGCTCGCCGACGACAGGAGACGGAGTCGATCCCAGCCACGCCGGGCGGCCCACGCGCGGAGGCGCTCGGCAGGCGACCTGGCCACGACCACCAGGTTCACTCGCTGGGTGATATGGGGCGCGTAGGCGTTCACGCCGTCGAGGAAGCTCGTGCACATGGGGCACGGCTGCTCGGCCGCCGGTCCGTACATGTAGCTGTAGACGATCAGCGAACGCTTGCCGCCCTCGAACAGCTTCGAGAGCGCGATCGACCCTGCCGCGGCTCTGTTCGCCTCGTCGAAGACGTAGTCCTCCTTTACCCGCCCTCCGAGCGGAAGTTCGCGGCGCAGCGCCGCGACGGCTTCGAGCGCCCCGCGAAGCTCGATTTCGCGCTCGAGCAGGCGATCGCGCGCGGCGCGATAGGCGTCACTCTCGCCGGGAAACCGAACGGCATGCAGGGTGCCCGTCATGTGGGCCTCCTGCGGCTAATGATGACTGATGCGACGCCTTGTCAAGGCGGCAGGCGAGGCGACGCCCCGGCGGTAGCGCGATCCTCGCCGCCGCCCCGACGAGCGCCGGCTCACGGTAAAACGAGGATGGCGCGCGAGACCGGACCACCGGACAGGTCGGCGGTCAGAGCCACCGCGCCGGCGGCGTTGCCGGCGGGATCGCCGAGGACGACGAAGGCACCGCCGCCGGGCGCCGGTCCGCCGAGCCAGGCGACGGCCTCGACGGGCGCCGGGGGATCCGCGGGGCTCGCGGCCATGCGAAAGATTCCTTCGTCATGGGACCCGCCGATGACTGCGGCGTGGAAGACCAGCCGACTGCCGGCGAAGACCGGCGCATCGAAGACCGTGAAGCGACCGCCGTCGGGTGCGGCGTCACCGCCGGCGAGGAGGAGACCACGCGCCGCCCCGGCGGTGAGAAACAGCCCCTGGCGGCCGTGCTGGTCGACCGTCGCACGAAAGGCAACGCCCGGCGCACCCGCGACCGGCGAGTCGAAGGACTCGAACTTGCCGGGAAGACGCGTGCCGGTGATGTCGCCTGCCCGCGCGAGCACGCGCGTCCGTCCGCCGTTCCTGAGAAAGATGCCGAGGTCGCTCGGCGCGCCGGTCAGCCGCGCGACGAACGCGGCGCGCCGGCCACCCAGGAGTGCCGGGGTTCCAAAGCTCGAATAGCGCCCGCCACCGGGCGCGTGCGCGCGAGCGCGGGCCACGACGAGCGGCCGCCGGCCGAGCCGGGCGAAGAGGCCGGTGGCACTCGAGGTGTGCGTCAGGTCGGCCTGGAAGGCGAACCCGCCCGGGCCGACGCTGACCCGGGTGACGGCGTCGAGCACGCCGACGAAGAAGTCGCGGATCGACCCGCCGCCGGGAACCCGGTCGCCCGTCTTGAGTACCGGAACGGCCCCGTTGCGCCCCACCATGAAGAGCGCCCGCCGGAACTCGGGGCCGAGGACGCCGGCGGCGAACACCACCCGTCCACCCGCCCCCGCGGCCGGGGGATCGAACTCCTCGTAGTGCCCGCCGAGCGGCGTCGAGTCGCCGAGCATCGCCACCAGCGCCGCCTGGCCCGGGCCGCTCGCCACGAAGAGTCCCTCGCGCAGCCCGAGGAAGACGGCCGCTCCGGCGTCGTCGCGCACGCCCGGATCGGCGAAGCGGAAGCCGCCGCCGAGGTCCGTCTGCTGCCCCAGCAGGGCCACCTCGGCCACGGTTCGCGCCCGGGTCACGCGGAACAGACCGGAGGTGCCGCCGATCAGCCCCGCCGGGACGATGATGCCGTCGTCGTCCGCCAGCACCGGGTCGCGCAGCTGGGAGAGCCGCCCGGCCTGCGTCGTCTCGCCCGCGCCGATCACCTTCTCGAGCGCGCCGCCGGCCGGCGCGAGAAAGATGCCCGCGCTGAACAGACCGTCCGTGACGACCCCCCGGAAAGCGATCGTGCCGCTGGCGTTGATCGCCGGCAGGAGGGCGCGCGCGAACGGTCGGAACGTGCCGCCGATCGGCGTGGATTCGCCCTCGACGGCGACGGCGCGGATCGCAGGCCGACCGGTCCCGGCGTCGGCGCGGAAGACACCGCTCTTCGGCCCGGACACCGTGGCGCGGAACACCCAGGTGCCGGCGTCGTTCAGGCTGCCGGCGCCGACCTCGACGAACTGGCCGCCGATCGGGCTCGCGTCGCCGACGATGGCGACGGCGGCGATCGCGGTGCCGTCCCAGAGGAAGAGGCCGTCCGGTCCGCTGGAGACGACCGCCCGAAAGCCCACTCGCCCAGCGCTCGTCACCCCGAGCGCACGGAGCTGCTGGAACGTCCCACCGCCGGGCGAGACCTCGCCGGTGGAGGCCGCCGTCGCGAGCGTCGCGCCGTCGGTCACGAAGATGCCCCGCGAGCCGTCGTCGAGGAGGGCGGAGAACGCGACCCGGCGGCCGTCGCCGCTCACGGTCACGCTCGCGCCGAAGGCCGCGAAGCGGAGGCCGCCCGGCGCCGGAGCGCCGGCGACGACCAGCGGCTCCAGTCGGGTGTCGCGCAGCCGATAGATGCCCGCGCCGCCGTCCGCGAAGAGCAGGCGCGCGACCACGCCGGCGCCTCCCACGGCGGGCGCGCCGAGGTCGGCCACCAGACGGCCGTCGGGACCGCGCTCGCCCGCCGCGAGCACGTGCCGGAGCGCCGCCCCCCCTGCCTTGAAGAGGACCGCCGAGGCGCCCACGAACGCCACGCGCCCGCGGTCGTCGAGCGCCGCATCCGAGAAGCGCGACAACGGGAGTCCGAGCGCCGACGGATCGCCGGCGGCGACGAGCACTGCGCCGCGCGCGATGCTCGCCAACGCCGCCCACGTCGTGGCGGCAGCCAGGATCGCCCGGAGAAACAGCGGTCGCACGCATTGCAAATTCGCAAATCCGGTGCCACGCGCACCGCACCGTCCGGTCGGTCGCGCCGGGGCTCGCCTGCAGCGTTCGTGCAGCCCTGCGCGACGGCCCCGACCTAGGTCCCGAGACGGCGGATCAGGTCGGGCAGGCGCTCGAACGCGCCACCCGGTTCGATCGACCGCTCGCGTCCGCCCCGCCCGCCGCGCGCGACGCCCACGTGGCCGAGCTCGGCGAGCCGCGACAGGGCGTTGCCGAAGATGGCCGTCGAGTTGCCCTCGGGCTTGTGAACCTCGCCGAGCAGGAGGCTGGTCGCGAACTGTCGCCGCATGCGCTGCAGCAGCGCCGCCTGCGAGATGGGCCATTCCTTCTGCGAGGCGACCGTCCGCGCGGCGACCAGGTAGGCCTCGCGGAAGTTCTCGAGCAGGCCCGCGGTGGCACGGATCACGGGATGCTCCACCACCGCGGCATCTCCCTCCATCGCCCCGGTGTCGCGATAGTACGCGAGCGAGCGCTCGAGCTCGGCCCGCAGCGTCTCGCGCTCCGGGAGGGGGAACTCCCAGCGGTAGAAGTCGAGCCACCATCCGACGTACGGCGCCAGCCCGGCGAGCGGCACCTCCGCGAGGAGCGCGCGGGTGAGCAACGAAGGCACGAGGAAGAAGTGGATGGTGTTGTTCTTGTAGAAATCGAGGTTGACACGCTTCTCCGCGGGCACGTGGATCACGATCCCGTCGCTGTCGGGCAACCGCTCGGCCAGCCCGCCCGTCTCGAGCCAACCGAGGCCCTCCTTGTAGTTCGACGCCTCGTTGCGCTCGAGCGACGAGGTCAGCCGGACCCCTTGGGCGCGCAGCAGGCCCACGAGGGCGTGCGCCGCGGTGAGGAATTCGCCGAGACGGCAGGCGCTCTGCGGCGCCGCGAGGAGCGCGCTCGCGCTCACCGCGGTCGCACCGGCCACCGCCGCGGCGTTCACGTCGCGTAGCAACCGGAAGCCGAGGCGCCGGATGAGGCGGCGCTTCTCGTCGTCGACCTCCGCCTGCCCGAAGCCGGCGCGGAAGCGGTCGCGCAGCGGCCCCAGCACCCCGTCGAGCGAGATCGGGTCGGCGAAGCTCACGTAGACGGTGCCGTACCGGCGCTTCAGCACGCTCCGCGCACGGAGCAGCGCCCCGAGGCTCTCCTGCTCCTTCGCCGCGCCGGTGATCTCGCTCTTGTACGCCTCTTCCTCCGGAACCCGCCCGTAGTGGATCGAGATCGGCACGAAATAGAGGTCGCGACGCACGCCCTGGAGGAATGCATTCACGATCGCCGACAGCATGCCGAGCTTGGGGGTCAGGATCTTCCCGGTCCGCGTCCGCCCTCCCTCGATGAAGAACTCCTGCGTGTAGCCCTCCCGGATCAGGAAGGTAAGGTACTTCCGGAACACCATCTTGTAGAGCTCGTTGTCGTCGAAACTCCGGCGGATGAAGAAGGCGCCGGCGCCGCGGAAGAGCGGACCCATCGGCCAGAAGCTCAGGTTCATGCCGGCCGCGATGTGCGGCGGCGAGAGGTAGTTGGTGTGGAAGATGTAGGTGAGGATCAGGTAGTCGACGTGGCTGCGGTGGCAGGGAACCAGCACCACCGGGTGCTGCTTCACGCAGTCGACCACCTTCTCGAGACCGACGATCTCGAGACCCGAGAAGAGCCTCGGCCAGATCAGATTGAACAGGAACTCGAGGATGCCGAAGTAGAGACCGTTGAAGTTGGCGGCCATCTCGCCGAAGTAGCCGCGCGCCTCCTTCCCCACGCGCCCCCGCGGCACGCCGCGCTCGGCCGCGAGCCGCCGGATGAGCAGCTTGAGCTCCGGGTCGCGCAGCACCCGATCGCGCACGACCCGCCGGGGAAGGAGCGCCGGCCCCCAGACGACACGCTCCTCGCGGTAGAGAAATATCTGGAGCGCACGCGCCAGGCGGCGGACGATCCGCTCCTCGCCGTCGCGCCGGTACTCCTCGATGAAACGGCCGAGCGCGATCTCCCGGCCGAGCGTCAGCTGCGTCTCCTCGGCGTTCCAGAGATAGGTGAAGAAGCGCTTCGCCTCGCCCGGCGCCTCCTGGACGCTGTAGAGCAGCGTGGCGAAGCGCGACTCCTTGCGGCGGAACCCCTTGCCGCGAAAGATGGCGACCGGCACCAGGAACATGGGCCCGACGTTCGCCTGCGCCGCGCGCACGACGTCGTGGAGGTACTCCGGCCCGAGCCGCGCCGCCGCCAGCGCCCGCCGCCGCCGCCCCGCCACGGCCTGGCTCCGCATGAAGAGCAGCACCGGCTCGCGCGCGGCCACCAGCCCCGCACACGCCGCATGCGCCGCGGCGCGGGCCCGCTTGCGGAAGCGGAAGGTCCAGCGCAGGAGATCGCGGAGAGGCCGGAAACGCACCGTCGACACGCCCGGCGCGAAGCGCGCGAGCGGCAGTCCCTCGCGCAGCAGGACGGCGTTCACCAGCAGGTAGTCGAGCGTCGAGCGGTAGCGCATGACGTAGATGATGGTGCCCTGGCGGGCGAGCTGCCGGAGATGCTCGATCGCCTCGGGGCGGAGCCGCACGCGGCTGAAGACGAGGCGCACGAGCAGACGGGCGAGGATTCCGAAGCGCTCGAGCATCGTCGAGCGCTGCTCGGGTACCGCGGCGGCCTCCGGGGCTGCGGGGGCGGTCCGGATGGCGGGATCGGGCCGCTCGACCATCAGAGGTACCGCTCGAGGCCCCGACGCCGGAGCTCCTCGACGACGAGCCGCACGTCCTGCGCGCGGTCCTTACGACAGACGAGCAGCGCGTCGGGCGAATCGACCACGACGAGGTCGTCGACGCCGACGAGCGCGACCAGTCGCTGCGGGCTGTCGACGACGCAGCCCCGGCTGTCGATCGGCACCGCGCGACCGCGGATGGCGTTGCGACCATTGCGTCCCGCCCGCCAGAAGGGCTCCAGCGCGGCCCAGCTGCCCACGTCGGCCCACGCGAAGCGGGCCCGCACCACGGCGACGCGCGCCGCGTGCTCGAGCACCCCGGTGTCGATCGAGACCGCGGGCAGCCGCCGGTAAGCAGCCGCAAGGACTCTCCGGTCGCGGTGGCCGAGCGCCTCCTCGAGCCCGCCGACGAGCGCCGGGAGATGCGTGCGCAGCGCGGCGAGGATGGCGGACGCGCGCCAGGCGAAGATGCCGCTGTTCCAGAGCGCCTGCCCCCCGGCGAGCAGCGCGACGGCGCGCGCGTGGTCAGGCTTCTCGATGAACGCCTGCACCCACGCGGCGCGGCCGGACGTGCCCGGCACCCGACGGCCGGGGCGAATGTAGCCGTACCCGGTCTCGGGGCGGCGGGCACGGAGTCCCAGCGTGACGAGCGCGCCCGTCCGCTCCGCGACGTCGAACGCGATGCCGAGGTCGGAGCGGAAGCGGGCGTTGTCGTCGATCGCGTGATCGGCGGGCAGCACCGCGATCGACGCATCGTCGCGCTCTCGCACGACGGCGAGCGTCGCGAGCGCGATCGCCGCCGCGGTGTTGCGTCCCTCGGGCTCGACCAGCACCTGACCCGGGCGCAGCCCGGGCAGCTGCGCGCGCACCGCCCGCGCGTGCTCGCGCCCGGTCACGATCCGCATGCCTTCTCTTCCGACCAGCGGCGAGAGACGGGCGACCGTCTCCTGCAGCATCGTCCGCGCGCCGACGATCGGTAGAAGCTGCTTCGGCATGCGCAGACGGCTGCGCGGCCAGAAGCGGGATCCGGAGCCTCCGGCCAGGACGACCGCGTAGCGGGGGGGGCGTGGCACGGGAATGTTCGCCGGGACGGCGTCATGATTAGGCAGCGTTTCGCGGAAAAGCAAGCTTGCACTTGACACGCCGGGCCAAGCGCGTTGTCGTCGGCGCGTGCCCGCCGTCCACATCGTCGCCGCACTCGCGCTGGTGGTCGCGGCCGTCTCGCTGGCCTTCAACCTGTTCGCCTACACGGCCGCCGCCGCGGCTCGCCGCCGTGCAGCGGACTGCTCAGCCGAGGAAGATGAGCGGCCCGCATGGGCGCGACGCGTGCAGGCGTTCGCCTTCGAGTGCGTCGCGACGACGGTGCTCGCCTGGACCACGCCCCTCGCCGTTCACCGCCGACGCCTGCGGCCGTTCGATGCGCGGCGCCAGCGCCCGCCCGTCGTCCTCCTGCACGGCTACGTACAGCATTCGGCGAACTTCCTGTGGCTCGCGCGCCGCCTGCGGCGCGATGGCTGGGTGCATCTCTACGAGGTGGCGCACGTCCCTCTCGGGGGCGACATCGAGCGCAGCGGCGTGCGTCTCGCGGGCGTGATCGAGCGCATCCGCCGTGTGACGGGCGCACCGGAGGTGGACATCGTCGCTCACAGCATGGGAGGACTCGTCGCGCGCGCCGCGCTCGGTGCCGGCGCCGCCGGCATCCGCCGCATCGTCACGCTCGGCACGCCGCACCAGGGGACGGAGGCGTTCCGCCCGCTCGGCCTGGACCCGATGCTGCGCCAGATGCGGCCCGGCTCGCCGTGCCTCCGCCGCCTCGCCGGCAGACACGGGTTGCCCGCCGGTACCGAGATCATCTCCATCTACTCGCGCGACGACGCCCTCGTCGTCCCACCCTCGAACGGCAACTGTCCCGGCGCGTTCAACATCGAGGTGCGCGGGCCGGGGCACATGTCGCTCCTCTTCTCGCGCCGCGTCTACGAGCTCGTGCGCGAGAACCTGGCGGCCGAGGTCGAGCCGGCGCGCCAGAGCTCGTGAGCTCGGGCGCGAGGGAGCGGGTGGTCCCCGTCGCGGTCGCCGGCCGGCTCGACGCCATCGTGCGGGCGGCGCTTCCCGGGCTGTCGCGACGCCTGGTGCGCGCGCTCATCGCCGAGGGCGCGGTGCGCGTCGACGGCCACCGAGCCTCCAAGGGCGCCCGCGTCTCCGCGGGAGCCGTCGTCACGCTCCCCGACCTGCCCGCGGGTCTTGCTCCCGAGCCCGACCTCGCAGTGTCCGTCGTGTACCAGGACGAGCACCTCGTCGTGCTCGATAAGCCGGGGGGCATGCCCGCGCACGCACTCGATCCGCGCCAGCGCGGCACCGCCGCGGCGTACCTCGTCGCTCGCTATCCGGAGACCGGCCACGTCGGCGATCCGCTGGCGCCGGGCCTCGTGCACCGCCTCGACACCGGCACCTCCGGTCTGCTCGTCGCCGCCCGCACGTCCGAAGTGCACGCGAGTCTCCGCGCCGCGCTCCGCGCGCGTGCCGTCGAGAAGCGCTATCTGGCGCTGGTGGCGCGACATCCGCCATCCGCGACGTGGCGCGTCGACGTCGCCCTGGCACACGACCCGCAGGATCGGCGCCGCATGATCCCGGCCCGCGCCGCGCTGCGCGCGTGGGCGGCCTCGACCGAGCTCCGCGTGGTGCGCATGGTCGGCCCGCACACGCTCGTGGAGGCGACGATCCGGACGGGCGTCACACACCAGGTGCGGGCGCACCTGGCCCTCGGCGGCCACCCCGTGCTCGGCGACGAGGTCTACGGTGGTCCGCCGGCCGACCTACCGCCCGGCCGGCATGCGCTGCACGCCGCCGAGCTGGGCTTTCGGCATCCGGTGCGCGGCACGCGGACGGACCTGACGAGCCCACTGCCGTCCGACCTGGAACGGCTGCTCGCGACGCTCGAAGGCGGCGCGCCCGGCTGAGGGCGCGCTCAGGCCGCGGCCTTGCCGCTCCCCTTCCCGCCGCGCGGCTCCTTGGCACTGGCGCATGCGGAGCAGAGGTTGTTCACGTTGTTCGGGTCCTCGACGAGACCGTCGTCGATGTTGTGACACACCTTCCGGCACGACGCGCAGATGAAGTAGATGCCCTCGATGGTCTTGTTGATGCGCTCGCGGTTCAGGATCCGCCCCTTCAGCTTCTCGACGCGGATGCCGAGCAGCTCCTCGTACTGGCGCTTGATCTTGCGCCGGCCCGCCTCATCCTTCGGCAGGTCCTCCTGACCGTCGTCGGCGTGCAGCTCCTCGTCGTCGAGGATGCTGAAGCCTTTGTTCTTGCTACTGCTACTGCCACTGCTACTGCTGGTTGCCTTTTCGCCCTTGCGCGCGCGTGGCATGCCTCAGGACTCCTCCGTCAACGCGTCCGCTCGCTGTAGCCGCAACCCTTCTCGCATACCCAGAAAAAGCCGCGCGGCCCGAAGCCGGCGAACTGGACGACTCGCGTCTCAGCACCACAGCGGGGGCACCGGCGGGCCTGACCAACGTCCCCGCCCTTCTCCGCGGTCTTCGCCTTCTTCTCCGCCATGTCCCGCCGGCGCGTCTCTGGGCTGGGATGTCCAGGCCGCGGCAGGCTTCGCGCCGGGCTCCGACCCCTCGTATACGAGCGCCTCGGAGTCGTGTCAAGGTCATGCTACGACCTTGAGGCGCCGAAACCTGCGTGCTAGCGTTCCACCTTTCGCGCCATGCGCGTCCATCTCCGCCCGCAGCACCGGACCGTCGAGATGCGCGGGCCTCGCCGGGTCGGGGCGCTCCTGACCGACCTCGGGATCCTCCCCGGTACCGCCATGGTGATCCGCGGGGACCTCCTCCTGACCGACGCCGACGTCGTCGAGGAGGGGGATGAGGTGGAGATCCGGGCCGTCATCTCCGGAGGCGCCGCATGAAATGCAAACGGTGCGGCGAACGCGCCGAGGTCCAGCTCCGGGCGCACAACACGGCCTTCTGCCGGACCTGCTACCTCTTCTACTTCCGCCGTCAGGTGGAGCGAGCGATCGCCGCGCAGCACATGCTCGTGCTCGGCGAGCGCATCCTGGTCGCGGTCTCGGGGGGCAAGGACAGCCTCGCGCTGTGGGACGTGCTCGTCGACCTCGGCTACGACACGACGGGCCTCTACCTCGGTCTCGGCATCGGCCAGTACTCCGACGCCTCGCAGGAGAAGGTGGAGCGGTTCGCCGCCGGCCGCGCCCTCCCGCTTCGCGTGGTGAAGCTCGAGGCCGAGGGTCCCGGGCTCGGGGTGCCCGCCGTCGCCGCCGCCAGCCGGCGGGCGCCGTGCGCCGCCTGCGGAACGATGAAGCGCCACTACTTCGATGCCGCGGCGTTCACCGGCGGCTTCGACGTGCTTGCCACCGGCCACAACCTCGACGACGAGGCCGCTCGGCTGCTCGGCAACGTGCTGCGCTGGCAGAAGGATCACCTCGCGCGCCAGCGCCCCGTCCTCCCGCCCACACATCCGAAGTTCGTCCGCAAGGTGAAGCCGCTCTACCTCACGAGCGAGTACGAGACGGCAGTCTACGCTTTCATGCGGGGAATCGATTACATCGTCGACGAGTGTCCCAACGCCGCGGGCGCCACCCAGCTCCTCTACAAAGCGGCGCTCGATCGGCTCGAGGTCGAGAGCCCGGGGACGAAGCTCGCGTTCGTGAAGGAGTTCCTGCGCACCGCCCAGCCCGCGTTCGCGGCCGTCGAACAGCGCGAGCCGCAGGAGTGCGCCGGCTGTGGCATGCCGGCGTACGGCGCCCTCTGCTCATTCTGCAGCCTGGTGCGCGAGGTCGAGACCCGGCGCGCCCGCACGGCCTCCCCGCTGCCTGCGTGACGCCCGCCGGGCCCCCCGGAGATCGCTCCGTCCTGCGTGACCAGGACCCGGTGGTTTTCCTCGACCACAAGGAGCGCACCTACCTCCGCATTCTACGGCAGGGCCGACGGGTCGCGGTACGTGGGCGGCCGATTCCCTGCGACGACGTCATCGGCCGGCCGGAGGGATCGCGCATCGAGACGCCGGGTGGCGAGGCGCTGCTCGTCCTGCGCCCGACCTACGCGCAGCTCATCCCGAGCCTGCCCCGTCGCGCCGAGCCGATCTATCCGAAGGACGCGGGACCGATCCTTCTCTGGGGCGACATCGGACCGGGCATGCACGTGGTCGAGGTCGGGACGGGCCCTGGCGCGCTGACCCTCGCCCTGCTGCGCGCCGTCGGCCCGACCGGGCGGCTCACCTCGTACGAGGCGCGCGACGACTTTGCGACACTAGCGCGCGAGAACGTCGCCCGCTACCACGGCCCGGCGCCCAACTGGACGCTCCGCGTCGCGGACGCGTTCGCCGGTCTCGACGAACGTGATATCGACCGCGTGCTCGTCGACCTCGCCGAGCCGTGGCGTCTGCTCGACGCGGTGGCCGCGACGCTCCGCCCCGGCGGCGTCGTGACCGCCTTCCTGCCGACCGTGCTACAGGTGAAGCAGCTGGTCGACGCGCTGCGCGCCGCACGCTTCGGCGCCGTCGAAGCGCTCGAGACGCTGGCTCGCTTCTGGCATATCCGCGACCGCAGCATCCGGCCCGTGCACCGCATGGTGGCGCACACCGGTTTTCTGGTCTTCGCGCGACGGCTCGCGGGGAATTCTGAATTGACTCCGCTAGAACCCTGTAGTACCGATGAGCCCGTGCACGCCGGTGATGATGCGTGCACGCGCGCCGGCTCGCGATGACGAAGGCGGAGATCCGCCAGAAGGTTTGGCAGACTATCCAACGCGAGGGTGCGGCGCGGTTCCCCGGTGCCTACGGCCGCGTCCCCAACTTCGTCGGTGCCGAGCAGGCGGCGCAGCTCCTGCGCGAGATGGCGGTGTGGCGACGTGCTCTCGTGATCAAGGTCAACGCCGACGCACCGCAGCTATCGGTCCGACGCCTCGCGCTCGCCGAGGGAAAGATCATCTACATGGCCGTGCCGCGTCTACGGACCGAGAAGTGCTTCATCGAGATCGATCCGCAGCGCCTCGGCAAGAAGGCCATGCTGGCGAGCAGCATCGCGGGGGCCTGTCGCTACGGGCGCGCCGTGTCGCCCCGTGAGATGCGTCCCGTCGACCTCGTGGTGTGCGGCTCGGTGGCCGTCGGGCGCGACGGCGCGCGGCTCGGCAAAGGCGGCGGCTACTGCGACCTCGAGTACGGTCTGTTGCGCGAGGAAGGGAAGGTGCGGGAGTCGACGCCGATCCTCACGACCGTGCACGGGGTGCAGATCGTCCCCGAGCGGGTCACGATGCTGCCACACGACCTGCCGGTGGACTTCCTGGTCACGCCGGGCGAGGTCATCGCCACCCGGCCGGCGCACCCCCGCCCGCGCGGTATCTACTGGGACCTCCTCCGGCCGCTCAAGATCAATGCCATCCCGCTGCTGCGCAAGCGATTGAAGCGGGGCAGCACGGGCACGCCCTCGCCGCGCCGCCTGTAAGCGGTCGCGCTTTGCACGCGAGCGACCTCCTCTGGTTCGTGTTCCTGCTCACCGCGGTCGCGCCGATGGTACAGCGGCGGCTGCGGGACCTGCAGCGCGTGCGCTTTCTCCGCGCGTGGGAACGGGGGCGTGGCACTCGGGTGATCGCGCTCATCCACCGCCAGGAGACGATGAGCCTGCTCGGGTTTCCCCTGATCCGCTACATCGATATCCAGGACAGCGAGGAGCTCCTGCGGGCGCTGCGGCTCACCGCCGAGGAAGTGCCGATCGACATCATCCTGCATACCCCAGGGGGGCTCGCGCTGGCGGCCGAGCAGATCGCGCACGCAATCTGTCGCCGGCGTGCCAAGGTGACCGTCTACGTGCCCCACTACGCGATGAGCGGCGGCACCCTGATCGCCCTCGCCGCCGACGAGATCGTGATGGATCCGAATGCGGTCCTCGGCTCGCTCGACCCGCAGCTCGGGAATCGCCCGGCCGCGTCGATCGTCCGCGCCGTCGACTGGAAGACCGAGCATGCCCAGGACATCGAGGACGAGACCCTCATCCTGGCGGACATCGCGCGGAAGGCGATGCTCCAGCTGCGCGAGTGCGTGGCCGCGGTGCTGATCGATCGCGTCGGCCCCGAGAAGGCGAGCGCGCTCGCCGACACCTTCACGCACGGCGAGTGGACGCACGATCACCCCCTGAACGTCGAGACGCTCGGGAAGCTCGGCCTGCCCGTCAACACCGACATGCCGCGGGAGATCTACGAGTACATGCGACTCTTCCCGCAGGCGTCGACGGGCCGGCCGTCGGTGCAGTACGTCCCGCTGCCCTACCGGAGCCCTCTCCCGGTCCCGTCGCCGCAGCCAAAGCGCACGGGCAACTGACGGCGGCCGAACCCCTCCCGCGAGCAGGCGACGGCTCACGGTGCGTTCGGCGACGGGAGAAGCCGCCACGCGAGCTTGCGGACCGGTCCCGGCGCCCGTTCGTTGCGTCGCAAGCGGCGCGCGATGCGCCGGACGACGCGCCGGCGCCGGCGCGAGTCTCCGCAGAGGCGGGAGAGCGCCTTGTCCGTCAGGGCGCCATCCGCAGGGCGCGAAGAATAGAGGATCGGCACGCCCCAGTCGCCCGGGAAGGTCTGCCCACACACGCCGCAGCGCGCGCCGGTACCCGCCCCGTCGAGCGGGCCGCCGCAGTCGGGACAGCGCAGCAGCGCCAGCAGCGCGGGAGCGACGGGGCGGTCGGGTGCGGGGTCCTTCGGTCGGAGCGCGGGGTTGCGCTCCAACGCGGCCCAGATGCCGAGGGCGGTTTGCGTCCACTCTTCCTCGAACGCCGCCTTCGCCACCAGCCAGCGCGCGAGCTCGGCATCCACCTGGATGCGCGGCGGCCGCACGAGCGCACCCGCCTTCGGCTTCACCACGACGACGCCGAGGGAGCCCGGGCCGTGGCGTCCCTCCGAGACGGCGCGGCAGAGTGCGGCGACGAGCGCGTCGGTGTCGTCGAGCGCGTCATAGGCGGGCGCCTGATCCGTGACGGCCTCGACGAGGCTCGCCGGGAAGTTCGGGCTGTAGAGAAGACTCTCGTGCTGCCACCCGTCGCCGAAGAGCGCGGCGAATTCGTCGAGGACGAGAAAGTTCCGTTCGACGTGCGGCACGCGGACGTCGACGTGCCAGTGCGAGAGAATGCGCCGCCAGCGGTTGACCGCCAGCCCCTCGAGGGTGGTGAGCACGACGTACTTCCGGGCGACCCGCATCATCTCCGCGATCGCCTCGATCGGGCGCACCAGGTGCTCGAAGACCTCCGAGCAGAGCACCACGTCGAAGGCGTCGTCGCGATAGGGGAGCACCGGCAGCTGCAAGGTCACCGCGTGATCGAGCTTCCCGTAGAAGAGCCCGTCGATCGGCAGGTTGAACTGATGGACCATGTCCGCGTAGTAGGCCGGCACGGAGTACCGCTCGGTCACCAGGTACGGGATGTGCTCGAAGCCCGAGGCGAGGTCGAGGAAGCTGCCGAACTCGAAACGCTCGAGCCAGCGGAAGATCTTGAGCTTCCGGACGAGCCGGGCGAACTCGTAGGGCGACATCCGTTGCGGCTGCCCGCCCGCGTAGACGCGGACATCGGGGTCGGAGCTGGCGCGGACGCTGCGCTGAAGATTCCCGGCGATCCAGGCTCGGGCACCGTCCTCGCGCCGCTCGCGGTCCATCGAGCGTAGACTAGACCTCGCGGCGGCGCGCTGACCAGCGTCGAGGCGGCCGTCGCTCGGGTGCGCAGCCGGGCCCCGGCACGACGCTCCCCGGGGTTACCGGTGGCAGCGCAGATGTCGGGACGTGAGCACGGCGGCCGGACGCGCGACGTCCGGTCTTCCGCTGCACGAGCCGTAGCGCCTGCCGCACCGCAGCGCTCGGCGTGCGCGCGCCGACCACGCCGGGCACGCCGCGCCATGCGCCGAGCACGACCACGGGACGCTCGAGTACGCGCGCCAGCGCCACCTCGGCGAGCGTTCCGTGAAGGCCAGGCAGCGCGATCACCGCGTCACCCGCAGCCGCCACCAGCATGTTGCGCGCGTGACCGAGGCCGGTGGGGAGGCGCACCGTGAGATGCGCGTTGCCGTCGTCGTGTCGATAGCCGGGGAGCAGTCCCACGACCAGGCCGCCGCGCCGTGCGGCGCCACGGGCCGCGGCCTCCATCACACCGCCCAGACCGCCGCAGACGAGAACGGCGCCCGCGGCGGCGATCTCCCGGCCGACGGCCTCCGCCAGCCGCGCCGTCCGCGCGCTGCACGTGCCACCGCCGGCGACGCTGATCTGCGGGGGCCGCGCGCTCACGGTGATTCCAGCACGCGGCCGAGCTCGTCGAGCGTACGCAGCACGTATCGAGGCTTCGGCCCACCGTCGGGCACGCCGTGCCCTGCCGTGTCGATCCACGCGGCATCCGTACCGGCGGCAGCCGCGGCACCCACGTCGTCCGCGAACGTATCGCCCACGAAGAGCACCTCGCGCGACGCGAGCCCGAGCCCCCGGAGCCCCGTGCGGACGAGCGCCGGATGCGGCTTGCGGAGACCAAGCGCCTCGGAGACCACCACCGTGTCGAGGAACGGCAGAACCCCGTGGCGGGCTAGGATGTCGTAGGCGGCCCCGGTATCGTCAAAGTTGCTGACCACGCCGAGGCGATGGGATCCACGGAGCGCGGCGAGCAAGGGCGCGTGCGCGGGGGGCAGCACCGTGGCCGCCACGATGGTCGCCATGTGGGCCCGAGACAGCGTGACGGCCGCCTCGGCCTGCCACCCGTCCGCGCAGCCCACGCGCTCGAGTGCGCGGCGAAACCGCTCGCGCGAGGGCAGCTCGATCAGCTTCTCGGTCCGCGCACGAGCCATCTCCTCGCTCACCGCGACGAGCACCCGCCAGAAGACCTCCGGCCCTACGCCCGGCACCCACTCCTCGAGCAAGGCTCCGAGCGCCGCCACCGTCGTGCGCACGCGCTCGCCGGCGACGTCCATCGTCGGCAGTCGACGGGCGTCGAAGTGGACGAGCGTGCCGAAGAGGTCGAGCAGGAGGCCGCGGTACGGCATGCCACCGCGACTACTGGCGCAGTCCGGCCGCGGACAGGCCGAGACCCACGAGGCCGGCGACCAGCGCCGCGCCGTTCAGCGCGACCGCCCGATCGTGCAGCCGACGGAACTCGGCCGCCGCGGGCGAGTCCTCGCCGGCCGCGTGCATCGCGGCCCTCAGCTGTCGCGCCCGGGGATGAAGGACGGTCCCCGCCCACAGCGTCGCGGCGAGGCCGAGCGCGACGACGACGACCGCTGCCGTCCACCATCCGGCCCGGCTCGAGGCCCTGCGCAGGACGAGACCGAGGCCGAACGCAGCCGCGGCAGCCGCCGCACCGAGCGCGTAGTAGCCGGAAAAGATAGCTGCGATGACGTCGCCGCCGCCCGTCGGCCCGAGTGTACGGAACACGGCGGGAGCGACCACGAACGAGAACACGACGATCTCCCCGATCCATAGGCCGAGGGCCAGCAGGTAGAGGAAGCGGACCAGGCCGATCACTGCAGCGTGCGCGCCCGCGCGGTTCCGGGCAACGGCTGGCGACCCGCAAAGCCCTCTTCCACGCGATGCCAGAACGCGACCTCGGGCTCGCCGAACTGCCAGCAGAGGTAGACCACTTCACCGTCCTTCTCGGCCGGAAAGTCGACCAGGCCGAGCCTCACGTCCTTCAGGTGCGCGCCGCTCTCCTCGATCTCTCGCACGATGCCGTCGAGCTCTTCGACGAGCACGCGGGCCGCGGGACGCTCGCGCAGGAGATGTTCCGTCACGATCGCCTCGAGTGCGACGCCATGCGCCGTCGCCAGGGCCTGCATCTCCGCCTCGAGCCGGAGGGCGCCGCGCTGGAGGCGCTCGATCCAGAGCGCAAGGCGCGGCACGGCCGCGTTTGCGTCCTCGATGCGAAAGAGCTTCTCCGGCAGCATGCGGAGCGGATGCTAGCGGCTCGGTCCTTCGCTGTCGAGCGCTGCGGCGCGATGTGACACCCTTGTGCGCCCATGACACGTGCGTTACATACCGAGGGTGGCACGCACGGTGCGCCAATGACCCCGTTCGGCGCGGAGAATTCGCGGCCGCTCGGGGAGCCGGTCGAGAGGTTCCTGGAAGATTTCTTGAATCTTTCGGACGGGACTCGGACGCGGCTGGGAACCCCGTGGCGTCCGTCCGCTGACGTCGTGGCCGAGCCGGCGGCGGTCGGCCGATCCCGGCTCGCCGAGCGGGCGGGCATCGGAGCGGAGGTGTAGGGAGATGGCGGACGAAGCAACGCACGAAGACGCTCCCCAGCGGTTCTACGGCTTCGACGAGGACATCAGCGGCATCGCGGTCCCGGAGGAGCTGTCCATCCTGCCGCTGCGAGGGGTGGTCATCTTTCCGTCGGCAATCGTGCCCCTGCTGATCTCTCGCGGCGCCTCCCTGAGACTCGTGGAGGAAGCGCTGGCCGGAGATCGCATGCTCGGGCTGTTCTCGCAGAAGAACCCCGAGGACGAGCATCCGGAGCCCGAGGGCCTCTACTCGCGCGGCACGGCCGGACGCATCCTGAAGATGCTCAAGTATCCGGACGGCAGCGTCCGCATCCTCGTCCAGGGCCTCAAGCGCATCGAGGTGACCGGCTACACGCAGCGCGAGCCGTACTTCAAGGCCAAGGTGCGTCAGCTGCAGGATCAGCACGATCCCTCGAAGGAGATCGAGGCGCTGCAGGTTCACATGGTGAACCAGTTCGCGAAGTTCGTCTCGATGATCCCCTACCTGCCGGACGAGCTGCAGGTGGTGGTGATGAACATCAAGGACCCGGGCAAAGCCTCGGACCTGATCGCCTCCAACCTGAACATCTCGCTCGAGGAGAAGCAGGACCTGCTTTCGACCCTGGACATCCAGGCGCGGCTCGAGAAGCTCTCGGCCATCCTCAGCCGGGAGATCGAGCTCCTGGAGCTCGGCCACAAGATCCAGTCGCAGGTGCAGTCGGAGCTCAACAAGAACCAGAAGGAGTTCTACCTGCGCCAGCAGATGAAGGCGATCCAGAAGGAGCTGGGCGAGGGCGACGGCAAGACCGCCGAGATCGAGGAGCTCCACAGGCGCATCGAGGAGGCCAACATGCCTCCCGACGCGCGCAAGGCCGCCGATCACGAGCTCGAGCGTCTGCGGCTGATCCCTCCGGAGTCCGCCGAGCACACGGTCGTCCGCACCTACCTCGAGTGGCTTGCGTCGCTGCCGTGGGCGCTCTCGACCGAGGACAATCTCGACCTTCACCACGCCCGGCAGGTTCTCGACGAGGACCATTTCGACCTCGAGCGCATCAAGGACCGCATCCTCGAGTACCTGGCGGTCCGCCGGCTTCGCCGGGACCCGAAGGGACCGATCCTCTGCTTCGTCGGACCGCCGGGCGTCGGGAAGACCTCGCTCGGTCGCTCGATCGCGCGTGCCATGGGGCGGAAGTTCGTGCGCATCTCGCTCGGCGGCATCCGCGACGAGGCCGAGGTCCGGGGGCACCGGCGGACCTACATCGGTGCGCTGCCGGGGCGGATCATCCAGAACCTCCGCAACGCCGGCTCGAACAACCCGCTCTTCATGCTCGACGAGATCGACAAGCTCGGCATGGACTTCCGCGGCGACCCGGCCTCCGCCCTGCTCGAGGTGCTCGATCCCGAGCAGAACAACACCTTCATGGACCACTACGTGGACGTGCCCTTCGACCTCTCGAAGGTGATGTTCGTCACCACCGCGAACGTGCTCGACACGATCCCCCCTCCGCTCCGCGACCGCATGGAGGTCATCGAGCTCGCCGGCTACACGGACGAGGAGAAGCTCGAGATCGCCCGGCGGCATCTTATCCCGAAGCAGCTGCGCGAGAACGGGTTGACGTCCGAGAATCTTCGCTTCGAGGACGATGCGCTCGCGCGCATCATCCGCGCCTATACGCGCGAGGCGGGTCTCCGGAACTTCGAGCGCGAGATCGGCCGCGTGTGCCGGAAGGTCGCACGCGCCATCACCGAGGGTCGCACGGAGCCCGTGCTGGGCACGATGGCCAAGGTCCGGGAGTACCTCGGTCCGGAGCGCTTCTTCTCGGAGGTCGCCGAGCGCACCGAGGAGCCCGGCGTCGCGGTGGGACTGGCATGGACGCCGAACGGCGGCGACATCCTGTTCGTCGAGTCGACGCGGATGGCGGGGAAGAAGAGCCTGACGCTCACCGGCAGCTTGGGCGACGTCATGAAGGAGTCGGCCCAGGCGGCGCTCAGCTACATCCGCTCCCGCGCCGACCGGCTCGGCATCATGCCCGACTTCTTCGAGAGCTCCGACCTCCACGTCCACGTCCCGGCCGGTGCCATTCCCAAGGACGGGCCGTCGGCGGGGGTCACCATCGCCACCTCACTCGCCTCGCTCCTGACCGGGCGCCCGGTCCGGCCGAACGTCGCCATGACCGGCGAGATCACGTTGCGCGGCAAGGTCCTGCCGGTCGGCGGGATCAAGGAGAAGGTCCTGGCGGCCAAGCGCGCCGGCGTCGAGACCGTGATCCTTCCTCGTCGCAACGAGAAGGACCTCGAGGACATCCCCGAAGACGTGCGTCGCTCCCTGCGCTTCACCTTCGTCGAGACCATGGACGAGGTCCTCGACGAGGCCCTCGAACGGATCCGGGTCGAGCATCCGCCGCGGGCGACCGGGGAAGAACGCGAGGAGCACCCGGGGGTCGGCCGCGAGCAGCACATCGCGAGGGCCTGACCCTCCTGCCCGAGCTCCGGAAGGACCCGATCGCCGGTCGCTGGGTGGTGATCGCCACCGAGCGGGTGCGACGACCGACGGACTTCTCCGTTCCGCACGGCCCGCGGTCGGACGGCTCCTGTCTCCTGTGTGGCGGGCGCGAGGTCGAGACCCCGCCCGAGCTGCTCGCCTACCGCGATTCCCCCGACGCACCGCCGAACTCGCCGGGCTGGCGCGTCCGGGTCGTCCCGAACAAGTTTCCCGCGCTGCGGGTCGAGGGGGCGCTCGATCGTCGGGGACAGGGTCTCTACGACCTGATGAACGGGGTCGGCGCCGACGAGGTGCTCGTCGAATCCCCCGACCATGACGCGAAGCTCGCGGATCTCGCCCCGGCGGCCGTGGAAGACGTCGTCCGAGCCTTCCGGGACCGCCTCGTCGAGCTCAAGCGCGACCCGCGCTTTCGGGCGGCGCTGCTCTTCAAGCGGCACGCCGTGGACGCGCCCGGGCGCCTCGGCCACCCGCACGCGCGGCTCCTCGCGACGCCGATCGTGCCGCGCGAGGTGCTGGAGGAGCTCGATCACGCGCGCGCCTACTACGACTACCGCGAGCGGTGCCTGTTCTGCGACATCCTC
>Ga0066709_100000515_pt1 | contig 21175 bp, 24 predicted proteins | sample GraSoiAngelo_158_FD_79665 | JGI IMG/M metagenome (GOLD analysis project Ga0066709, IMG submission 79665) | Grasslands soil microbial communities from the Angelo Coastal Reserve, California, USA - 14_1009_16_30cm | ecosystem: Environmental > Terrestrial > Soil > Grasslands | place: USA...
CGGGTCTCCGGATCTCGGCCGTAACCGACCCATGACACCTTACGAGAAGCGCCCGCGCCAAGTCGGGGGCCACTATCGAACTGAGTCGATCAACTTGTCCGCTGGTCTCCAGATCTCGGCCTTCGCGGCAGGGCTTGTCGCCATCACGGAGAGGTGGTCGGCCCTGAACGACCCCTTCGACCTCACGAAGATCACCTTGATCTGTGAGCCGGGGAAGCCGGCCGGTTCGAGCCGGCGCAGGATCACCCTGGCGCCGACGCCGCCGACGCTCGTGTCCTTGTCCCCGAGCATGATGTCGAGCTTCAGCCTGGCGTCGAGTTTCTCGAGTGGACCCAGCCGCTCGTACGGTGAGACGAGGCCGGGAAACACGGCAAGCACCGCTGCCGGCTCTTGACCCCGCGCAGCGCGGACGGCTGCGTAGTCGACCGCGATCCGGCCGCCACGTGAGTAGCCGATTACGACCACCGGAACGTGTGGTTTCCCGAGGCGCGGCGTCGCCTCGTCGAGGGCCGCATCGATGTTCGGGTACGGATTCGCCGCTGCCCCGACCTCGTAGCGCGGATAGACGACGTCGCTGCCTTCGGCCGCGAGGTGCTTCAGCCAGGGGATGTGGTTCTTCGGCGTCTCTTCGACCGGGCCGCCGTAGCCGTGCAGGAAGATCACGAGTGAACGCGGCTTGCCCTTCGCGGCGTAGAACCAGACCTCCTTGGCGCCGCTCCCGATCGGGCCCTGCTGGTGCAGCGCCTTCAGATGCGACGCGCCGGAGCCGCCGCAGCCCGCAGCCGTGGCGAGCGCGGCCAGCAACAGGACCCGTCGCACGAAGAGTTAGACGAACGGCGGCTCTTCTAGATGGCCTCGGAGCTCACCGACCGACTCGTAGACCGCGGCGGCTCCTGCGTCTCGGAGCTCCTGCTCGCAGAAACCCCCGGTGATCACGGTCACCGTCGGGACGCCCGCTTTGCGCGCAGCCTCGATGTCCCAAGGGGTGTCGCCGATCATTACCGCCTCCTCCGTGCCGGCCTTTTCGAGCGCGGCACGGACAAGATCGGGCTCCGGCTTCGTGGCCTCGACGTCGTCGTTCGTTGTCCACCCGTCGGCGAGCTCACGGGCGTCGAGGAGATCGAGGTAGTGGTCGATCTCCTGCCGAGGCGAAGAGCTGGCGAGCACCGTTGTGAAGCCGCACTGCTTCAGGTCGGCGATCAGTTCCCGTGCGTCATCGAACGGCGCGACTTCCTCTATCAGTTTCTGATAGAGCCCGTCCCGGGCATCACGGATCCGGTCGCCCTGCGCCTCGTCGGTGTCGAGGCCGACGAGCGCAGGGACCAGTTGATCCCCGCCCATGCCGACGTGCCTGTGAATCCGCCATAGCGGCAGCACGATCCCGTGCCTCCGGAAGGCGCGATACCACGCGAGCGCGTGCTGGTAGTTCGCGTCGATCAGCGTGCCGTCGACGTCAAGGAGGACGGCGCTCGGCTTTTCTACTGGACCGCTTCCTTCGTCTTCTCGGCCGACTCCTCATGCTTGCCCTCAGCGAACTCCTCGACAATCTTCGCGTTGAACGCAGGCAGGTCGTCCGGCTTCCGGCTCGAGACGAGGCCGGCGTCCACGACGACCTCTTCGTCGACCCAGCTCGCCCCGGCATTGATCAGATCGGTGTGGAGGCTCGGCCAGGACGTGATCTTCCGACCCTTGACCACACCCGCCTCGATCAGCGTCCACGGCCCGTGGCAGATGACACCGATCGGTTTGCCGCTCGCGGCGAAGTCGCGGATGAAGCCGACGACGTTCTCGTCCGTGCGGAGCTGATCGGGGTTTGCGACACCACCCGGAAGGACGAGGCCGTCGTAGTCGCCGACCTGAGCCTCCTCCGCCGTCTTGTCGGGCTTGAACGTGTCGCCCTTGTCGAAGTGGTTCCAGGCGTGGAACTCGCCGTCCTCCATCGAGATCAACTCCGGCTGGGCCCCGGCCTGCTCGACGGCTTTCCACGGCTCTGTCAACTCGACCTGCTCGACGCCCTCGGTCGCGATGAAGGCGATCTTCTTCCCCTGCAATTCGTTGGCCATGTCAACCCCTTTCGGGTTTGTCTTGCAGATCAGTAGGGCGGGTCGGCGGGCGGCTCTTCTTCGACGTAAGTCGTCCGCCGCCGTGCCGGCCGGTATGCGCGGCGCCGCACGACGGGACCGTCGCCGTACGGCTCGGGGCCCCAACCCCAAAAGCCGGCGCCCCACCAGGTCCGCCACAAGAGCAGCGAGATCAAGAAGAGGATGAACCCGACGACCATCAAGACGACGCCGACGACGTCGATGTTCACGCTGCCACCACTCGAGTTGACGCCCCACGTGAGGATGGCGCCGACCGCCATCAGGATGAGGCTGAGGATGATTCCCATAAAGGTTGATGTCCCCAGCGTCGGCCTGGGAGAAACGTCCTGACGTCGGCGCTACGCTTTGAGAGCACGCGCCTGTAGCTCAGCGGAAGAGCGACGGCCTTCTAAGCCGTTGGTCGGAGGTTCGAATCCTCCCAGGCGCATTCCCCTCAGGTCTCGTCGCTTCCGCCGCCGTAGCCGACATGCGCGGCTGTTGCAAACAAGCTTCGACCGAAGGAACCACCCGGCGAAAGTCGTCATGGCCGCGAAAGCGACCGGACTTTCGCCGGTTACGAGCGGAAGCCGAAATCGGCGGTGACGATCGTGACCTCGTCGCCGCCGTAGACGCCCGGCGCACTCGCAGCGTGCACGGCGCCGAGGCCGATCTCGCGCCAACGGCGGTTGAGCAGGTTCGCCCTGTGCTCGGGGCTGTTCATCCACAGCCTCAACGCGCCCGCAGGGCTGATGTCCGGCGTCGACCAGAGCAAGTTCTCGCCGGCAGACCAACTGTTGTACCCGCGATAGGTGTAGAAGCTCGCGATCCGCTTGAAGAAAGAGCTGCCGTTGGCCGAATCGTGGCTGAAGTAGCCCTTCTGCTCCATCGAGACGGAGTGTTGGTTTGCCGCCGCGGTCAGGCTTGCCGAGAGGCGAAGCGGCCGCAGGCCGCGTCGCCCGCGCGTGAGATTGATCTGGCCGAGCAGCCCCGACTCGAGCGCGGATAGCTGCACGCGGCTTGCCGAGATGCTCGTTGGCGCCTTCTGGGCAAGGAGAGCTCGGTGCGCGGCGTGGTTCGCCGGCGCGAAGCCGATCGCCGCGGCCGTGAGGCTTGCGAGTACCGGATGCACCTTCCAAACATCGGCCGTGCTCCCAGGTCAGGTCTCCCCCGTTTGGGGGATGGTGGGCGCTGCGGGCGCTGTGCGCTCGCGCCGGTGGCGAAGCCAGTCGACGATGAGCACTTGGATCGCGCCCGCGACCGGAATCGCGCCGAGCGCTCCGAGAATCCCGGCCAGCTCCGCTCCGATCAAAACTGCGATCAGAACCATCAGTGGAGAAAGCTGGACGGTGCGTCCGTACACAACCGGCTGCAGGAAGTGGTTCTCGATCTGCTGGTACACGACGAAGAACACCACCACGACGATGCCGGCGACGATCGAGTGGATGAAGGCGACCGCGCCGATCAGGATCGCGGCGATGGTCGCGCCGGCCAGCGGGATCAAGTCCAGGATCGCGACGAGCAGACCGAGCGCGACAGCGTAGGGGACGCCCATGATGATCAAGACGATCGTCGTCGAGCCTCCGGCGATCAAGCTGATCAAGAGATTTCCGGTGACGTAGCCGCCAACCGTGCGGTAGATCTGGTTGGAGACGTTCACCCACCGAGGCCGCGACTCGGGCGGCAGGAGGCCGTAAAAGCGCTCCATCCATTTCGGCCCCTCGAGCAGCATGAAAAAGGTCAGGAAGGCGATCGTGATCGTGCCGACGACGATCGTGATCACGCTCTTCGTGATCGAGAGCGCGGCACCCGAGAGGCCGAGGACTTTGGCGGCCCCCCCTTTGTTGATTGCGTCTCTGATCCGTTCGGGGAGGTGGTACTTCGTCTCCAGGAAACCGAACCGGCCCTTGCCCTTGCTGATGTCGTGGACGTAGTCGGGGACCTTGCCGACGAACTCGCTTACCTGATGAACGACTGTCGGCACGAACAGGGCCCCGATCACCGCGAGCGCCGCCAGGACCAGCACATAAGTGACCGCAGCGGCGAGGCCGCGCCTGCGGATTCCGTGGCGTTGGAAGAACTCGACCGCCGGGTTCATCGCCAGCGCGAGGAACAGCGAGATCAGGATCCACGTGATCACGTGCCTCGCGATCCAGATCACCTCGAGGACGACGGCAACGGCGATGATCGTACCGAGCACGGTCAGGATCGTGCGCACGGGAAAGCGGACGAGCCGCTCGGGCACCACGCGCCAAGGATCGCGGCCTCGTCGGACGTCCATAGGTAGCTATGCGCCAGAATGCCCGGCAGTGAGCCTGCGAGGAGACCCGATCGAGTTGACGGCGACGCTGCCCGATGGCCGGTCGGTCCGGGTCTGGATCGGCGTGCCCGAGGACTCTTACATCGCGCGGCGAGACATCGATACGGTCGACATCGAGCTCTCGGTGGTCGACGGCAGTCACCTCGCGGCGGTCAACACAGTGCTCGATGCTGACCAGGAGAGCGAAGCTCGAGCGCTGGCCCGCGAGATCGTCGCGGGGCTCGAAGCTGGCAAGCTCGAGCCAACCGCCGCGGCGCTGGAGCCGCTCGCAGATCAGCCGCGCTAGGGAGGCAAATCGAGCCACTCCGGCCGGTCGAAGCTCGCGAGCTCCTGAATCAAGCCGTAGATTGTCTGCACAATCTCGGTGCTGTGCACCGCTATGCGGCACGTGCCGTATCGAAGCTTGTTCTTCCGTTTTTTCTTGCTGTACTTGGAATAGCGGTTGACAACCGACTTACAGAGGCAAGTGCGTTCCAGCCCGAGGGTTGCCAGCCAGAAACCTTCGATCTCCCTCTGCCGACTCTCGTGGTCCGCGAAGAGATTGCAGGTGACCCGGAACTGCTCATCCGCGACGCCGAACTCGACCCGCAGGAACTCGGCGAAGAGACGAATGACCCCCGGGTCGGAGTTTGCGAGGCGAACCGCGTGGCGTCCTTTGTCGCCTTCAGCCCAATAGAGCATGCACCCGGCGATATACAGGGCGTCAGCTTCCTTCGCTCGCATTCTGCCTCGCTCCTGGTAAGCGAGACGGCGCTTCCGGCCGCGTTCGGCGTTTACGGCAGCGCCCTTGAACTGCCCGTTGTAGATCGGATTGCGTCTTACGAGTGCAGAACGTTGGGCAGCCGTAAGCGGGATGTCACGCACCCAGAGACTGACGGTCGAACGCGAAACGCCCAGCAGACGCTCGATTTCCTTCACGGACCGCCCCTCCTCGCGGCGCATCCTCCGCGCCTGATCTCGCTCGCGCGTTTTCATAGTTGACAACATAGCGAGACGAGCGGACGGCACGACCGGAGCGAACCATCGAACCGGCGCCCTGGCACAGACAGAGCGTCCGACCGGGTTCGAACCGGTGACTAGAGCTTGGAAGGCTCTTGTGTTGCCAACTACACCACGGACGCGTGCGGCCACTAGCGTAGCGCCCGATGAATCCGTATTTGTGGAGCCTCCACGCCGAGGCAGTCGTGCTGGTGCCGCTGCTCGCACTGGCGTACGCATTGGTCCTCCGTGGGCACCCGGCGCAAGGCTGGCGGATCGCCTGCTTTCTCGGAGGGCTCGGTCTGATTCTCGTGGTCTTCGTAACGCCAATCGAGAACCTCGCGCTCCACTACTTGCTGACGGCGCACCTACTCCAGAACGTCGCGCTCGCGGAATGGAGCCCGGCACTCATCGTGCTCGGACTGCCGCCGGCAGCGGCCGGCGCCGCGCGCAAGTACGCGGCGATCCGCGCGCTGACGAACCCCATCCTGGCGCTCCCGTTCTGGCTCGCGACCTACTACGTCTGGCACATTCCGGCCGCCTACGACGCCGCGCTTCGCCATCCCTCGACGCTGCTCCACCTCGAGCACGTCTGCTACTTCGTTACGGGCGTGCTCGTCTGGTGGCCCGTGCTGACCCGCCGGCTCGACGCCGGCACTTCGGCCGCGTACCTGTTCGCCGCCTTCGCACTCGCGAGCCCACTGGGTTTGCTGCTCGCGCTGATCCCCAACGCCGTCTACGGCTTCTACGTGCACGCGCCGCGCATCTGGGGCTGGAGCCCGCTCACTGACCAGCAGATCGCCGGAGTGACGATGGCCGCCGAGGAGGCGGTCGTCTTCTTCTGGGCGTTTGCGTTCTACTTCGTCCGCTTCATGCGCCGCGACGAGACGGCGCTCGATCTGAAGCACGCCCGATGGACGAGGTGATCCTCGCCCGCCACGGCGAGAGCCAGCTCAGCGTCGTCGGCACCGTCAACGGCGACCCGGCCGTCGCCTGCGCGCTGACCGAGACCGGCGAGGAGCAGGCGCGTCGGCTGGGCAACGTCCTCGCCGGCGTCGAGCTCGACCTTTGCGTGACGAGCGAGTTCGAGCGCACCCGTCAAACGGCCGACATTGCGCTCGCCGGGGGCGATGTCCCGCGTCTCGTCCTCCCGGAGCTGAACGACGTCCGCTTCGGCCGCTTCGAGGGCGGCACGCTCGCCGACTATCGAGAATGGGCGGCCGCGAACGAGCCCACCATCGAGGCCCCCGGCGGCGGCGAGAGCCGCAGCGGCACGGTCACGCGCTACGTCAGTGCTTATCGCACCATCCTGGCCCGGCCCGAACGGACGGTGCTCGTCGTCGCTCACGGGCTGCCGATCCGCTACGTCCTGAACGCCCTCGACGAGCTTGATCCGGCCCCCCTGGTCGAGCAGATCTCCTACGCGGACCCCTACCGTCTAACCGCTGGAGAGCTCGAGCTCGCCGTAGATCGGCTCGCTCGCTGGTCGAAGACCCCTGTCTGGAGGTACGGCGGTGCATCCTAGCGTTCCAGTCGGGGCGGCCGGATTTGAACCGGCGACCTTCCGCTCCCAAAGCGGATGCGCTACCAGGCTGCGCTACGCCCCGTGCGGGTTCGAGTCTAGCCCGCCCCGTCTGGCAGCCCCGGGAGCGGTGGCCGAGCGGTGATCGAGCCCGAATTCCTCGCTCAGAGCATACGTTGCCTCAGTTTTCGTGACGTTCGGCGCGAGTTTCCGTCCGACCGATCTGGTAGAACACCGCGCTTCGGATGCGTCGGGGGGCTCCATCCGTTTGCGCCATCGTCCTGTTCGCCGTTTTGGCGGCACCGGAGGCGGCGGCGCGCCCGGTGACCGGGAGCGGCGCCGCCTCGACCGCGCGCGACAGCGCCCTGGTCGCCGCGGTCAACTCGGTGCGCACCCTCCACCTGCTGACGAAGCTGCGCGTCGACTTCCACCTGGAACGTGCAGCCCGGTCCCATTCGCGGGACATGGTGCTCCATGACTACTTCGCTCACGGCAATCTTCTCGCGCGGATGTTGCGGTTTCGCGTGCGCGGCCACGTCTTTGCCGAGAACCTCGCCATGGGAAGAGGCGTCATGTCGGCCAACGCCACCGTCGCGAACTGGCTGGCCAGTCCACCGCACCGTGCTGTCTTGCTTGATCCGGAGTTGAGACGGATCGGCGTCGCTACCCCGGTCGCCGCTTTCGGAGGCTGGTCTAGCGCAACCGTGGTTACCGCTGACTTCGCGGGTTAGTCGCGCTCGAGGAGCTCGCGCACTTCAGCGAACTTCTCGCGCCGGAGGTCGTCGCGCTCACCGCTCTCCACTCGGCGTACGAGGTCTTCCACGAGCGGGGCCAGCTCGACCGGGTTGAACGGCTTCGTCACGTAGTCGACGCCGCCGAGGTCGATTCCCTTCGCCCGATCCCTGACCTCCGCACGCGCGGTCAGAAAGATGATCGGGATGGCGCTCGTGACCTCGTCGGCGAGCAGCTCCTCAGCGACCTCCCAGCCGCTCCGCCCCGGCATCATCACGTCGAGCAGGACGACGTCGGGGCGCTCCGCCCGCGCCAGCTCGAGTCCCTTGTCGCCATCCGATGCCTCGAGCACTTTCATGCCCTCGGCCTCGAGGTTGACGCGGCAGAGAAGCCGAATGGGGGCCTCGTCGTCGACGATGAGCACCGTCGTCATGCGGTCTCCCGCCCGCTCAGCGCCGCTTCGCGCGCAAGCGGCAACTCGAAGGCAAAGGTCGACCCAGCGCCTTCGCGGGAGTCGACCCACATTCGGCCGCCCATGGCCGAGACGAGGCCGCGCGCGATGAAAAGTCCAAGGCCAGTACCGGTCGTCGAAGGATCCCTTGTCATTGATTCCCCACGGTAGAACTTCGTGAAGATCCGCCGCTGCTCCTCTTCCGGGATTCCGACGCCCTCGTCGACCACGCGGACCTCGACGACCTCGCCGTTGGCGCGCGCAGCCACGATCACCCTGCCCCCGCCGGGGGAGAACTTGACCGCGTTGTCGACGAGGTTGGCAAGAATCTGCCGAAGCTTCTCGCCGTCGGCCTCGGCATCGAGCGCATGCTCGGGCAACTCGACCACGAAGTCGTGGCCGTTGGCGGCCGGCGCGTGCTCCGCCAGTTGAACGACGTCAGACACCACTGCTCGGACATCGGTCGGAGCGAGGTTGACCTGTAGGTCACCGGTGTCGAGCCGAGCGACGTTGAGGAGCTGGTCGACGATCGTGGTCAGACGCTCGGACTCCGAGGCGATGTAGCCCAGGAAGGTCCGGCGCTCTTCCTCGCCGAAGAGGACGTCCTGGCGGAGCAGCGTCTCGGCGAAGCCGTAGATCGAGGTCAGCGGCGTCCGCAGCTCGTGCGAGACCGCCGTTACGAAGTCGGACTTCATCTGCTCCACCACACGCTCGGCGGAGATGTCGCGGAACGCAAAGACTCGTCCCGCGACCGCGCCGGCCGGGTCGCGCATGATCGCCTCGGTCAGCGAGAGCCAAACCTCCTCGTCCCCGCGCCGGATCGCGAGCAGCCGGTCGCCCCGCTCCGTCTCGTCCCCGGATTCGAGCGTCCTCTGGAGAACCTGCACGGTCGACCGGCCGATCGCGTCGGCGGCCCGGACGCCGGTGATCCGCTCCGCTGCCTCGTTCCAGAGCACCACCCGCGCCTCGCGGTCGACGGCCACTATCCCGTCGGCGATGTTCGCGAGGATGGCGACGCTCCGCTCCTTTTCGAGTGCGACACGCTGGTACAGCTCCGCACTCGAAAGTGCGGCAGAGGCGTTGCCGGCAAGCGCGGCGAGCGCTTCGACCTCCTCGGGCTGCCATTTGCGGGGCCGCTGCGCGTAGACGGACAAGACGCCCTGCATGCTTCCCTCGGAGCCGACGAGCGGCACGGCCAGGAACGCGCGGTAGCCGGCGGCCAGCGCCGGGTCCGAGGCACCGGGGCCTTCGCCTTCGACGTCCCCGATCGCGACCGGCGCGCGCGTCTGGATCGCGTCTGCCGCCGCCCAGCCGGTCGCAGGCGAGCGTGAATCGACCAGGCCCTCCGGCAGCTCTCCGCCCGCCGCGCTGACGACGAGCTCGTCGTCCTCGAGCAGGCGAACGACCGCGGCGTCAGCGCCGAGCAGAGCAGGCGCCTGGGCAACGATCTCGTCGAGAACCGCCGCCGGATCGAGCTCGGTTGTCAGCAACGTCCCCGTACGCGCCAGCTGCTGCGCGAGCCCGCGCGCGCGGCGCTCGCTCTCGTAGAGCTCGCTCCGCTCCAGCGCACCTCGCGCGGTGCCCGCAAGGTTGCGCGCCAGCTCGAGGTCGTAGTCGCTGAAGCGCCGCGGCTCCTGGAAGAAGACCACCGCGAGACCGTCGCGGCCCCCCGGCGCCTGTACCGGCACGGCCAGCAGGGCACCGTAGCCGGCCGAAGCGGCGACCTCGCGCCAGCCGGAATCGAAGCGCTCGTCATCGGCGAGCGACGACGCCGCGATCACCGTCCTGTTCCGCGCACAGGTCGCGAGGGGCTCATCCCCTCCGGCCGCGGCCTGCTGAACCAGAGCGGCGACCTCGCTCGGCAGCCCGTGCCCGGCGGCGAGCTCGAAGGCGTCCTCGCTCGGCATCAGCAGCCCCGCCGAGCTGCCGCCCAGCGCCTCGGCAGCGGCGCGAGCAACCGCGCGCAGCGTCTCGGCCTGGGAGATCGGCACCGCGAGCAAAGACGCGATGTCGTAGAAGGCTTGCTGGATCCTTGCCTGCCGCGAGCGCTCCTCGAAGCTCTCGGCATTGCGGAGCGCGAGCGCTGCGAGCGTCGCGAAGGCCTCCAGCAACTCGGCGTCGGACCTCGTGAAGGAGCGGTCCGCGTCATGCGTTCCCACCCCGAGGACGCCGCGAATCTGATCCGACCACATCATCGGGGCGACGATCGCGCCGGCGTATCCCCGGTACGCGTCATGCGGAACCGAGTCCGGTAGCTCGGCGTATTCATCTGAGAGGGCAGGCGCGCGTTGCCGGATCGCCCGCCCGGCGAGACCCTGATCGGCCGAGAACTCGAAGCCGACCAGCTCGTGCTCGAGACCGTGCACCGCGGCGCAGCGCAGCGTTCCCCGCTCGCGATCGAGCAGGTAGCAGTCCGCGGCCTCGCACCCCAGCAGGCGGGCGACCTCGTCGACGAGCCTTTGAAGCACGGCCTCGAGCTCGAGCTCGCTGGTGACGACCTGCGCCGCGCGCAGGAGCGCCGTCTGCTCCAGCAGACGCTGCCGGTTCTCATCGAGCAGCCGCGCCGAGTTGATCGCGAGCGCGAGCTCCCGGCCGACCGACTCGATCAAGGCGACTTCCCCCTCGGACCAGGGGCCTGCCGTGACCCTGTGGATTCCCAGAACGCCGATCGGCCGATCGAAGGCGATCATCGGCGTTGCGATCAGCGACTTCGTCCCGAGCCGGCGAAGCGTCTCCATCGTTCCGAGTTCCGGATCCCCGAGCTCTGGGGCGTTGTCGATGTCCGAGACGACCACGGTTCTCCGCTTCAGCGCCGCCAAGTTGGCGGCGGGCAGGTTCTGAGTCTGGGGCCCGATCGGCTGCAAGCCGGCCGCGAACCACTCGGCCGCGAGGCGCTGAGGCTCGCCTGGCTGGCCAAAGCGGATGAAGCAGCGGGACGCCTGGAGGGCCCGTCCGATCTCAGTAACGGCGATTCGCGTCCCGTCGGCGAGCCCCTCGACTGATCTCACGCGGCGCGAGATGTCGCCGACGAGCCGCTCGCGGGCGAGAGCCTCGTCGAGCGCCCCGGCCGAGCGCGTCCGTTCGAGCGCGAGCGCGGTTTCCGCCGCCAGCGACTGCATCAGCGTCACCTCCTCGCTCGAGAACGCGTGCTTCGCCGAAGTGGGGGCAACGACGAGCACGCCGATGATCCGCTCCTCGACGATCAGGGGCACGAAAGCGCCGCTCTTGGCACCGACCGCGTCGACGAGGCGCTTGCTGACGAGCGGTGAGACCGAGCAATCGAAGACGACCACCGGCGCGGCCTGGAAGTAGGCGCTCGCGATTCCGGACGGCTCGTTGCGAAGATCGATTCGGACGTCGCGCCACCACGTGACGTCGTCGCCTTTGTCTCGCGCGAGCAAGCCCCTCGCCTCTTCGGCCTCGCCGTCGATCAGTGCCAGCGCGGTGAACTCGATTCCGAGCGCCGACCCGACCTCGTCGAGGAGGATGCGGCCCGCAGCCTCCGGATCGGTCGTTCGCGCCAGGACCTCCGAGATGGCGGCTACCGCCTCGAGCTCTCTCCCCCGGACCGAGACAAGCTGCTCCGCCTCGCGCGCGCGCGCGCCGCTCGAGAGCAACTCGTCGCGTTCGCCCCAGCGGGCAAGGAAGACGAGCCCCGGCAGGAGCGCGACCAGGCTCGCCGCGAATGCGAACCAAAGGTGGCCGCCGATCGCGCTGCGGCTGTCGAGGACGGCGCCGCCGAGGATCGCGGCCGGGATACCGATGCACGGGAACATCAGGCCCAGGGCGAGGTCGTTCGCACTCAGCCCGGCGCGCTGACGCCAGAGCCTCGGCGCCACGGCCACGGCGACGGCCAGGTAGGCAGCCGCGACCGCGAACAGCGGCACCGCGTTGAACAAGACCGCCTTGGTTTCCGCACTCACTGGGCCCTGTGGATGATAAGAGCCGCAAACTAGCCCGTCGAGCGCCCGCCTAGCCGTGGTTCCCCCGTTTCAAAAGATAGGCCGGACGGCCTATTGGCATGGCCGCCCACGAGCGTTACCTTTTTGGCACTGGGCGATGCGCACCGCTGGGCGGCACCTGGCTTTGCCCGCGGTGAGCAATTGAGAAGGTCCGCCGCCACGACCCCCCGAGCGGCGGACCTCTCTCTTTTTGTCGGCGAGGAACGAGGGGCCGCAGACGTTTCATCCCGGGTTTAGCGGCCGCACGGCATAGGCGCGCGGCCTCTGACGCTCCGGCGTCGCAAGCGACGCCTCCGGGGGTGATGCTGCCCAGACCCAGCGGTTGCGTGACTGGGGTCGGGTTCAGCGGCCGCGGGGTTGATGTTTCTGTTAAGGGGAGAGGTTTTCGCTAGCGGCGGCGCTACATTGGCTAGGTGGTCAAGCGGGTCTTGCTCGCGGCGCCGCGAGGATATTGCGCAGGGGTCGAGCGAGCGGTGGAGACCGTCGAGCGCGCGCTTGCGCAACACGGGCCTCCCGTCTACGTCAGAAAGCAGATCGTCCACAACTCGTACGTCGTCAACGAGCTCCGTGCGCGCGGCGCCGTTTTCGTCGGAAGCGTGGAGGACGTCCCGGAGGGCGGCCTCGTCGTCTTCTCGGCGCACGGGATCGCTCCAGTCGTCCGCGCCGGCGCCTCCGCGCGATCACTGCGCACGATCGACGCGACCTGCCCGCTCGTGACGAAAGTGCACGCCGAGGCCAAGCGCTATGCGGCCGACGACTACACGGTCGTGCTCGTGGGGCATGCGGGCCACGAGGAGGTCGAGGGGACGATGGGCGAGGCGCCCGGCTCGATCCTGCTCGTCGAATCAGTCGCCGACGCCGAGAGGCTGGAGGTCGAGGATCCTCAGCGGATTGCCTACGTGACCCAGACGACGCTGTCAGTTGACGAGACGCGGCAGATCGTCGCCGTCCTCGAGCGCCGCTTCCCGAGCCTGCATGGACCGGAGAAGGAAGACATCTGCTACGCGACGACGAACCGCCAGCGGGCGGTCAAGGAGCTTCTCGCGCACGTGCAGCTGCTGCTCGTGATCGGCTCGGCGAACAGCTCGAACTCGCAACGCCTGGTAGAGGTGGCCCACGCAGGCGGAGTGCCCGCGCACCTGATCGAGAGCGAGCGCCGACTCGACGAACGCTGGCTCGAGGGCGTGGAGACCGTCGGTGTCACGTCCGGCGCCTCGGCCCCCGAAGTGCTCGTTGAAGGCATTTGTGACTGGTTCCGCGCCCGCGGCGTCGCCGAGATCCGCGAGCTCTCGCCCGCCGAGGAAAACGTCGTCTTCAAGCTGCCGGCCGAGCTGCGACGGTCGGCGGCCTGAGTAGTGGTTCCCGAGTCGCCACTCGAGCCCACCGAGCATGGACTCGTCCCCAAGGGGAAGGGCTGGTTTGTCCTCAATGCGCGCGAGGCGGTGTGGATCGACCGGAAGGGCCGCGGTTTCTACTGCGAGTTCGAGGGCTTCAAAGGCGTGGCGGACTTCCCGCAGCTCGGAATCAATCTGACCGTTCTCGGCCCCGGCGAGCCGATGGCGATGTATCACCGCGAGAACGATCAGGAGGACTTCCTCGTCCTCTCCGGCGAGGCGCTGCTGATCGTCGAAGGCAACGAGCGCCCGCTACGGCAGTGGGACTTCGTACACTGCCCGGCCGGCACGAACCACGTGCTCCTCGGCGCGGGAGAGACGCCCTGCCTGGTGCTCGCAGTCGGTGCCCGCGACCGCTCGACAGGGCCGGACTGGGGCGCCTACACCGTCGACGAAGACGCGCTACGCCACGGAGCCGGCGTCGAACAGGAGACGACCGACCCGCAGCAGGCGTACGCACGATTTCCCACGCGCGAGCGAACTCGCTACCGCGAAGGCTGGCTCGTCTAGCCGTCGAACCGTCTAGGCAGCCGCGGCCACCGCCGCAGCCTCGGTCGCGTCGGCGATCTCGCGAACGACCTCGACGATGTCTCTGTTCGCGTTGAACGTGCGCCGCTGGCGGTCGGCGCCGTTGCCCCGCGCCAGGATCTCACGGATTCCTTCGAGCTCCTGCTCCGAGCCCAGCTCGCGAGCATGCGGCTCGATGTCGCGCAGCGTGCGGCGGACGAGCTGGGCGACGGGGACGCGGTTCCGCCGGCCGGTCGCGAGGTCCATCACAGGCGCCTCGAGCCCGTAGCGGGCGGCCAGCCACTTGTTCTCGGTCGTCAGGATCCGGTGGTAGGACGGGATCTCGTCGCCGCGGTCGTACCGCTCGCAGTAGTGCTTGACGAGCGCCTGGCAGTACGCCGCCAGCGCTACCGCGTCCTCGACCCGCGTGACCGCGTCGCAGATTCGGATCTCGACCGTGCCGAGCCGCGGGTGCAGGCGGATGTCCCACCAGATGTGCGTGTAGTCGGCAATGCAACCCGTCTTCTCGAGCTGGCCGACGACCTCGGCGTAGTCGGCGTAGTCCCTGAATCGCGGCGGCGGACCTGAGCGCGGGAAGGCGGCGAAGACGATCTGTCGGCTCGAGGCGAGGCCGGTCGCCTCGCCTCGCCAGAACGGCGACGACGCCGAGAGCGCGAGCAACGAGGAAATGTGTGCGAGCAGACCGTTGACGACCTGGATCGCCTTCTCAGGATCGTCGACCGCGACGTGGATGTGGAGCCCGAAGATCAGCTCGCGCCGTGCCACGTACTGCATCTGGTCGATCAGGTGCCGGTAGCGATCATGCGCGGTGATCCGCTGCCGCTCGAAGAGGCTGAAGGGGTGCGTCCCCGCTGAGCCGACGCGCAACTTGTCCTCGCTCGCGATCTCAGCCACGTACGCGCGCAGACGCCGTAGTTCGCGGTCGACGTCCCCCGCAGTCCGGCAGACCGGCGTTGCAATCTCCAGCACCGACTGCATCAGCTCGGGGTTGATGTGCGTCTCGAGCTCGTGGCCCGAGATCGCGGCCAGCACAGTGTCGATGTGCTGGACGAGGTCGAAGCTCTGGCCGTCGAGCAGCATGTACTCCTCCTCGACGCCGAGGGTGTACGCCTCGCTCTGGCCGAACGCGTGGTCGAGGACGCTGCCGCCTGGCGCGAAGCTCTTGCCGGTGATCGTCGCCGGGTAGATCTGCTTCACAGCCGGAGTATCTACCCGTCAAGCGCACGTTTCAGCGGCGCTCGAGCGCCGAGACCAGGATTGCCGCCTCACGGCTCGAAGCATGGGAGATGTCGAGCTTCACACCAGGCAGCGCATTCGACGGTCACTGAGCGGGACTAGTATCGCCGCGCGTGGAGGCCCTGGGGCAGGTCGAAGACTGGCCGGTGGGGCTCGCCGCTACCGGCGTCGGCACCGCGGAGGAGACCATCGCGACGCACGGCGATGCGCGGGCTATTTTTCCCTGGGCGTCGGTCACGAAGCTGCTGACGGCCCTCGCCGCCCTGATCGCGGCCGAGGAAGGCGTGCTCGAGCTCGACGAGCCGGCCGGACCGCCTGGCTCGACAGTCCGACACCTGCTGGCGCATGCGTCCGGGCTGCCGCCCGAGGGGAGAGCGCCGATCGCCGAGCCCGGCACGAGGCGGATCTACTCCAACGCAGGCTTCGAGGCACTCGCGGAAGTCGTCGCCGGGCGGGCGGAGATGCGGTTCTCCGACTACCTGAGCCAGGCGGTGATCGAGCCGCTCGGCTTGTCCGCCTTGCTCGACGGGTCGCCTGCCTCCGGAGCCAGCGGCACGCTCGATGACCTGGTTGCATTCGGCCGCGAACTGCTGGCGCCCAGGCTGATCGCCCCCGAGACGCTCGCGGAGGCGACGGCCGTCGCGTTCCCGGGCCTCGCCGGCGTGCTGCCCGGCTTCGGCCGCATGGACCCCAACGATTGGGGCCTCGGCTTCGAGCTCCGCGACGACAAGCGGCCGCATTGGACCGGCAAACAGAACTCGGCGCAAACGTTCGGCCACTTCGGGCAGAGCGGCAGCTTCCTCTGGGTCGACCCGCTCGCAGGCGTGGCTTGCGCGTGCTTGTGCGACCGTGACTTCGGCGGCTGGGCGAAAGAGGCGTGGCCGCGACTCTCGGACGCGGTACTCGCCGAGCTCGGCGGGACCGGCGCAGCGCCCTAGCCGCTCGGGCATCCTAGGCGTACGTGGCGGACGCGCCTCTCACGCGTGTCGAGCGGCGGGCGAGCGCGAAGCGTTGGCGCCGCATTGGCTTGGCGGTTCTACTGATCGCCGGTGGCGCAGGCGCAGCCGGAGTCTGGGCCGCCGCCTCGGATCACGACGATCGCGGGGCCTCTCCGCGACCTGCTCACGTGCAACCCGCGGCCGGATCGCGCGCGCGACCGACCGGTCCGTTCCGCGTGAGCTCACGCGCGGCCGGCTCGCTCGCGGCCCCGATCCAAGACGCGGCGATCACGACATTCGGACGCCGGATTCTTCTTCTCGGCGGGCTTGATGCGGCGGACACCTCAACCGCAGACGTCCGCACGATCGCAGGAGGTCGGGTGCGGACGATCGGCCGGCTGCCCATTGTCTTTCACGACGGCGCTGCGGTGCGGATCGGTTCCTACGCCTACGAGTTCGGAGGCGGCGACGGCGTCCGCCAGCTCGACCAGATCCTCCGGGTCGATCCGAAGACTGGAACTGCGATCAGGGTCGGCTCGCTACCCGCCCCCAGCAGCGACCACGCCGCCACCGTGCTTGCCGGGGAGGCGTACGTCGTCGGCGGATACACAGGGGCGAGCTGGCTGAACACGATCGTGGCCTGGCGCCCCGGCAAGAGCGCTCGTGTCGTCGCCCGCCTGCCGACTCCACTCCGCTACGCCGCGGTCGGTGCAGCCGAAGGTAAGGTCGTCGTCGCGGGCGGCTCGCTACCGAGCGGCGCGGCCAGTCGTGCGGTGTACGTCTTCGATCCCCACCAAGGTGGGCTCCACCGCGCGGGCAGTCTTCCGGCGCCGACGACACATGCCGCGGCGGCGGCGCTCGGCAACCGGGTGCTCGTGATCGGCGGCCGCTCAGCGCGACCGGATACGCCGACTTCGAGGATCGTGGCCATCGACCCGGAGAGCGGTCGGATCCGAGTGGCCGGACACCTGACGCGCCCGGTCTCAGATGCCGCGGTCATCACCTTGGGTCATACGGTCCTGGTCGCCGGCGGCCGTGACCAGGCGACTGTCGCACGACTGACAAGCCTGAGGGAGATGAGCTCTTCCGCTCCGAGGGCGAGACACAGGGCGACACAGGGCGCAACTCCTATGGCCGTCAACGTCTACGCATACGACGGTGCGAATGACCTCAGCCCGGCAGTTCGCGGCGTCCCGCCGCGCGTGTACGTCCCGAACAGCGCCAGCAACACCGTCGACGTGATCGACCAGAGGACGTTCAAGATCGTCGCGCACTACCCCGTCGGGCTCCTGCCCCAGCATGTGACCCCGTCTTACGATCTCAAGACCCTCTGGGTCGACAACGACGTCGGCAACAGCTTGACGCCGGTCAGCCCGATCACCGGACGGCCGAAAGGCAAACCTGTGCCCGTCAGCGATCCGTACAACCTCTACTTCGCGCCTGGAGGCCGCTTCGCGATCGTGGTCGCCGAGCGCGAACATCGGCTCGATTTCCGTTTCGCGCACACGATGAAGCTGCACCGTGCACTGGTCGTCCCGTGTAGCGGTGTCGACCACATGGACTTCTCGGCGAACGGCCGCTTCCTGCTTGCCAGTTGCGAGTTCTCGGCGACGATGGTGAAGGTCGACGTCCGGCGCGAGCGCGTCGTCGGCGTCCTCCGGCTACCGCGCGCCGGGGCCATGCCGCAGGACGTGAAGCTCTCGCCCGACGGAAGGGTTTTCTACGTAGCGGACATGGCGTCGAACGGCGTCTGGGAGATCGACCGGACCGGTCGGCACGTGCTCGGGTTCATCAATACGGGCGCCGGCGCACACGGTCTCTATCCCAGCCGGAACGCGAAGCAGCTCTACATCACGAACCGGAGCGAGGGAACGATCTCGGTGCTCGATTTCGCTACCCGACGGCTCGTTGCCAAATGGGACGTCGGCGGAAGCCCCGACATGGGAGGCGTTTCCGCCGATGGCAAAGTGCTTTGGCTGTCGGGGCGCTACAACGCCGAGGTGTACGCGATCAGCACGAAGGACGGCCGCGTGCTGGCACGAATCCCCGTCGGCAACGGCCCTCACGGAGTCTGTGTCTGGCCACAGCCGGGCCGCTACTCGCTGGGGCACACGGGAATCCTCCGCTAGGGCTCTAGGCGTCCGCGAACAGGGGCCGAATGAACTCGTCGAACGTTGCGCGATCGCAACTCGCAACCGTCGCCTGCGTCAGCGCGCGCACGGACGCCGTACGCGGAACACCCATTGCCAGTGCGACCTCGCCGAAGTAGTCACCCGGCCGCAGGACGCTGCGCGCCCCAACCGATTTCTGGCTGACCGTGAACATCCCGGAGAGGACGACGTAAAAGCGGTCGCCGCTTTCACCTTCTTCGATCACCGCATTCCCGGCCGACACCTCCTCACGGCGCATCTTCTGCCCGAGGCGCACCAGGGTCTCTCCGGGAAGCTCAGCGAGCAGGCCCGCGCGCTGGAGCTCGGTGATGGAAGCCGGGACGAACCTGGGACTCATCCTAGGACTCTTTGGGCTCCTGGATGTCCGGCGGATCCTCATGTCCGGCGCCGCGCATCGCCTCGTGCTCTTCTTGATCCTCGGGAGCTTGCTCTTGCTCCTCCGGCGTTGGCTCGACCTGGTCGTGCATTCGCTCTCCTTCGTCGTGTTCTTAGGTGTACACCTACAGCAATGGGTGAGCTCGACGAGTGGAAACTGTGTCCGCGCTGTGGTGGTGAGCTTCGGGGCGACGCCGCCAGGCTCGCCTGCGCCGGGTGCGGCTTCATCGTGTACGCCAGCTCGAAGCCGACTGCGGGAGCGCTCTGTGTCGACGACGGCCGAGTCTTGCTGGCCCGTCGAGCCTTGGAGCCGTTCAAAGGCTTCTGGGACATCCCAGGCGGCTTCCTCGAGGAAGGCGAGAATCCGCTCGACGGTCTACGCCGAGAGCTGAGGGAGGAAACGGGGCTCGAGGTCGAGCCCCAGCGCTTCCTCGGAATCTGGATGGACCGCTACGGCGGCGACTCGACGGCGGAGTCGACCCTGAACCTGTACTGGACCGCTCGCGTCGTCGGCGGCGAGCCGGCGCCGGCCGATGACGTCGCCGAGCTCCGCTGGTTCGAACGAAACGAGCTTCCCGCACCGGACGAGCTTGCATTCGAGAACGTCCCGCTCGTGCTAGCGGCCTGGCGGGACAAGCACGCGTAGCGCCCGCGGCTCGAGGCGACAGGTGAGAGGCATCCGAAGCTCGACCGGCTCGCCGTCGATCGCGGCCCGCAGCACCCGCGGGCCGTCGAGCTCGAAGGTGAGGGCGGCGCGCTCCTCCCAGGCGGTCGGCAGCATGCCGCTCGCGGAGTAGAGATGCAGGCGCCCCTCCGTCAGATTGGGCCGCGCGCCGAGATCGAAGAGCCTCAGTTCGTACGCGTTGTTTGCCACGAGGACGATGCGCGCGGCAAGTGGCTGCCCATCCACCCGCAGCCGGAGCAGACGAGGGTGACGGGGCATTCGAAGGAGCGCGCGCAGCCACGCGAGCGCTTCGCGCCGGCGACGGTGCGCCTCGCGCCTATGGACGAGCGATGCGTAGTCGCCGAGCGAGACGTTGTTCAGAAACAGCCGTCCGCCCGCCCGGCCGACGTCGATTCGCAGTTCCTCGCCGCCGAATGCCTCGAGCGCCCCGACGGGATCGCCGCGGTCGAGACCGAGGTCTCTCGCGAAGTGGTTCCGGGTCCCGAACGGGATGCAGACGAACGGAAGCTCGCGCCCGATCGCGACCTGAGCGATGGGCGCCAGCGAGCCGTCGCCGCCCGCGATGCCGAGCACCTCGGTATCCGCCTCGCGGGCAAGGGCCGCTGGATCGTCGTCCTCGCGGAGCACGCGCGGCGCAATTCCTCGCTCGCTCGCCGCGGCCGCAAGCTCGTCGGAAGTCGGGCGCCCCCGTCCCGAACGCGGATTGATCAGGAGAAAACCTGCCAAACGGCGCGAGCATAGGCCCTTTGGCCAGCGAATTTAGGCCGTTCGGCTCATGTGATCAGCCTACTTTGGAGCCGATCATTCGTTCATGAGCGATCGAGGCTTCCACCGAATCGAAGCTGACCTCGAGGACAGCTGGCTGGAGGACTGGGCCGGCGTCGGAATCGCGGAGATCGAGGCCTACCTCGCCAAGCACGCCGCGTTCCTCTCGTTCCTCGAAGACGCGAAGCACTAGAGCCTCCTCACCCGGGCGAATAAAAATCCCGTCCGCGGGAAACGTCCCCCGGCGGTGAAGCTCAGTTACTTGATTCGCGGGTTGCCGGGACACCCGCTCCATCCCCCGCTGACCGACGCGACCATCGGGGCGTATACCGCAGCGGCGGTCATGGGGTTCGCAAGCATCGTCGGCGTCGCCGAGAGGGGCGCCGCCCACGGCTGGTGGCTCGCCCTCGTCGTGGGCTTGATCTTTACGGTACCGACGGCACTGACCGGGCTCGCGGACTGGTGGACGATCTCACCGGGCACACCGCTGAAACGGACGGCGACCTCGCATTTGATCGCGATGGTCAGCGCCACGGTCTTCTTCCTGATCGCGGCGCTGATCGGCCACAAGGGCTACAGACACGGCGCCGTCCACGCCGGGCCCTACGTCCTGACCCTGATCGGCTTCGCGGCAATGACGGTCGGGGGCTGGCTGGGCGGCGCGATCGTCTACGTGCACGGGATGCGGGTGCTCAGCCTCGTGGACGAGTCTGCCGCGCGCGCCGCCTCTCCGCTGCCGAAGCCGGAGAAGGAAGAGGCAGAGGCTTAGCTAACCGCCGGCGCCGTTCTCGGCGAGGCCGAGCGACTTCTCGAGCGCGCTCTTGGGCTGGGCGCCGATCGCAGCCGCAGCCGGCTCGCCGCCCCGGAAGAGGATGATCGTCGGGATCGAGACGATCCCGTACTTCTGCGCGAGCGAAGGCTCCTCGTCGATGTTCACCTTGACGAGCTTCAGGTCGCTCTCCCGCTCCTCGACGATCTTGTCGAGCACGGGCGAGACCGCGTGGCACGGTCCGCACCACTCGGCCCAGAAGTCGACGATC
>Ga0066709_100000517_pt1 | contig 21163 bp, 23 predicted proteins | sample GraSoiAngelo_158_FD_79665 | JGI IMG/M metagenome (GOLD analysis project Ga0066709, IMG submission 79665) | Grasslands soil microbial communities from the Angelo Coastal Reserve, California, USA - 14_1009_16_30cm | ecosystem: Environmental > Terrestrial > Soil > Grasslands | place: USA...
GACGACCATGCCGTCGGCGGCGACCGTGTTGCAGGCGATCGTGGGCCGCGGCGCCTTCTCGAGGTCGACCATGCAGAGACGACACTGGCCGGCGATCGAGAGGCCGGGGTGATAGCAATAGTGCGGGACCTCGACGCCGGCGCGGCGGGCGGCCTCGATGAGGTTGGTCCCGGCCGGGACCTCGATCTCCTTGCCATTGACCGTGAGCTTGGGCATCGCTATTTGGGAACCAGCGCCTCGAATTCGCCCCGGAACTTCTCGATGTAGGAGATGTACGGGCCGACCGCGCCATCGTAGAAGGCGCAGATCGTCGTGCCGGCGCCGCGCTTGGCGACGTCGAGGATGGTGTCGAGATCTTCCTTGCGACCGCGCCCCTCGACGATCCGGTGCACCATCTTGTAGATCCACCCGGTGGACTCGCGGCAGGGCGTGCACTGACCGCACGACTCGTGCGCGTAGAAGCGGGCGAGCACCATGAGGGCCTCGGGGATGGACACGCTCTCATCCATGACCACGACCCCGGCCGAGCCGATCATCGAGCCGGCGGTCTTGAGCCCGTCCACATCCATGGCGACGTCGATTTCGTCGGCGGTCAGGATCGCGGCCGATCCGCCGCCCGGCACGACCGCCTTCAGCCGACCGGTGCCGCTCACGCCGCCGGCCGCCTCGATCAGCTGCCGCAGGGTGATCGACACCGGCGCCTCGTACACCGCGGGCTGCTTCACCCGGCCGGACACCGAGTACATGCGGGTGCCGCCCTGGGTCTTGGTGCCGAGCCCGGCGAACCACTCGGCGCCGCGGGTGATGATCGGTGGCACGCAGCAGAGCGTCTCGACGTTGTTGACGATCGTCGGCTGCCCGAACGCGCCCTTGATGGCCGGAAACGGGGGCTTGATCTTCGGCCAGCCCTTCTTGCCCTCGAGCGACGAGAGCAGCCCGGTCTCCTCGCCGCAGATGTAGGCGCCGGCGCCCCGGTGGATGACGACGTCGAAGCCCTGGCCGAGCAGACCGGCGTCATAGGCTTCCTTCACCGCCGTGCCGAAGCGGCGCCACGGCTGCACGTATTCGCCGCGGACGTAGACGAAGCCCAGCGTGCAACGGATGGCGCGCGCGGCGATCAGCATGCCCTCGATCAGCGCGTGCGGGTCGCGCTCGAGCAGGTAACGATCCTTGAAGGTGCCGGGCTCGCCCTCGTCGGCGTTGACCACGAGGTAGACCGGACCCGTGTGGGTCTTGGGGATGAACGACCACTTCGTCCCCGTGGGGAACCCGGCGCCGCCCAGGCCGCGGAGGTTGGCCTTCTTCACCTCCTCGGTGATGGCCGTCGGCTCCATCTCGCGGGCCTTGTCCCAGGCGGCGTAGCCGCCGGCCGCCCGATAGGCGCTCAGCGTGTGGGAGTCCGGGCGCGAGAAGTTCCGCATCAGGACGATCTCGGCCATCAGCGAAGCCCCTCGAGGAGGCGGTCGACCTTCTCCGGTGTGAGATTGAGCTCGTAGCGGTCGTCCACCTGCGCCATCGGCGCCGCCTCGCACGCGCAGAGGCACTCGACCGCGAGGAGCGTCACCCGCCCATCCGGGGTCGTCTCGCCCGCGTCGATGCCCAGCCGCCGCTTCGCGTGCTCGATGATCCCGGGAGCGCCCGCCAGGTGGCACGAGAGATTGTGGCAGATCGAGACGACGTGGCGGCCCGGCCGCGCGCGGAAGTAGAGCGTGTAGAACGTGACGACTTCGTGCACGTGGGCCGGCGACAGGCCGAAGAGCCCGGCGACGTATTCCTCGGCGTCGAGCGAGATCCAGCCGAAGGTCTCCTGCGCCATGTGGAGCACCGGCAGGAGGGCGCCTTGCGGGTCAGGATAGAGCGACTGGAGGCGACGGACCTCGGCGAGCTGCCCCTCCGAGAAGACTGTTGTCGCGGGGTCCGAGAGGCTGGCGTGGCCGTGCGACGCCGCAGGGTGTTCGACGCCCGAGGCGAGCCTGTGTGAATCCGCGGGTGTCCTGTTCGAGGTGCTCGGGGCGCCGTCGCTCTCGCTCACCGGTCGAGCTCCCCCCCGATCATGTTCACCGAGCCGAACGTCGGGATCAGGTCGGCCACCATCTCGCCCCGGATCATCTGGGGGAGCGCCGCCACCGGCGGCAGACACGGCGGCCGGCACCGGACCCGATACGGACGGTCGGAGCCGTCGGAGACGACGTAAAACCCGAGCTCGCCGTTCGCGCCCTCGACCGCGACGTAGGCCTCGCCCAGCGGCGGCCGGATGCCGTAGCCCTCCATGATCAGCATGAAGTGGTTCATCAGCCCCTCGATCGAGCCGTAGGCGGTCTCCTTCGGGGGAAGGACGACGCGCTTGTCCGCCACGTTGACGCGGCGGTGGGCCGTCCGCTGCTGGCCCTCGAGGTTCGGCGAGAGCGTGATCGGCACGAGGAGCAGCCCCTCGGTCTTCCCCTGCTTGCCCTGGTCGATGTACGCGGCCGGGTCGATGGGGCGCCCCTCGAAGTCCACGTTGATGGGACCGCCCGGGATGGTGGCGAGCGCCTGCTCGACGATGCGCATGGACTGCTCCATCTCGGCCATGCGCACGAGATAGCGTGCGTAGTTGTCGCCGTCCTTCTGCGTCGGGATCTCGAACTCCAGACGATCGTAGACGTAGTAGGGCTGGGCGCGACGGACGTCGTAGGGGACTCCGACGGCCCGCAGCAGCGGTCCGGTGATCGCGTAGCCGATCGTCTCTTCGCGGGAGAGCGCGCCGACGCCCACCATGCGGTCCATGAAGATGCGGTTGCCGGTCAGCAGCCGGTGCACCTCGTCGAGGACTTCGCGCGTCTGCTTCAGGGCCTTGACCGTTTTCTCTGCAAAGCCGTCGGGCAAGTCGGCCTTGACGCCGCCCACCCGGCCGTACGAGATCGTGAGGCGCGCGCCCGTCACGTCCTCGACCAGCTCCCACAGGAACTCGCGGGCCTTGATCATATAGAGGAAGACGGTGAACGCGCCGAGCTCCATGGCCGAGGCGCCGACGCAGGTGAGGTGGTCGCAGATCCGCGAAATCTCTGACATGATCACGCGGATGTACTTGCACCGCTCGGTGACGTCGACGCCGAGGAGCTTCTCGACGGCGGACGCGTACCCGAAGTTGTTGATCAGCGGCGACACGTAGTTGAGCCGGTCGGTGAACGGGATCGCGTTGTTCCAGCCGCCCTGCTCGCAGTCCTTCTCGAACGCCCGGTGCAGGTAGCCGATCTCGACGTCGGCGTCGACGATGACCTCGCCGTCGAGCTCCGCCAGGATCCGGATGATCCCGTGCATCGCCGGGTGGGCCGGACCGACGCCGACGTGCAGGTTCTGGGGGCCGCTGCCGGTGCCGCTCCCCTCGCCGAGCATGAACTCGCGCCGCGTCGTCTCCGCCATCGCTCCGTCCTAGCTCGCCGGCCCGATCAGCGGCTGGCGCCGGTTGATCGGATAGTCCTTCCGCAGCGGGTGGCCCACGAACTCCTCGTACATGAGGAGCCGGCGCAGATCCGGATGCCCCTCGAAGCGCACTCCGAACATGTCCCACGTCTCGCGCTCGAGCCAGTTCGCGATGGGCCAGAGGGCCACGGCGCTCGGGACGCTGGCATCGTCCTCGTCCACCCGCACCTTCAGCCGCAGCCGATGGTTGTGGGTGATCGAGTAGAGGTGGTAGACGACCTCGAAGCGCGGGCCGTCCTCGCGGCCCGGGTACTTCAGATAGTCGACGGCCGTGAGGTCGATGAGGACATCGAACGCCAGCGCCGCGTCGTCGCGGCAGTGGGCGAGCACGGCGAGCAGGGCGTCCCGCGCCACGATCGCGGTGTGGTCGTCGTGATGGTCGTGCGTCTCGACGATGGCGTCGCCGAACCGCCGCTGGAGCTCGGCGAGGATCGTCACGCGCTCAATACCTCTGGGCCTGAGCGGTGATCTTGTCCTGCAGCTTCATGAGCCCGTCGATCACCGACTCGGGACGAGGCGGGCAGCCCGGGATGTAGATGTCGACCGGAATGATCGTGTCGATGCCCATGACCGTGGCGTAGTTGTCGTAGAAGCCGCCGGTGCACGTGCACACGCCGAAGGCGACGACCCACTTCGGCTCGGTCATCTGGTCGTAGACACGCTTGAGGACCGGCGCCATCTTGTGGCTGATCGTCCCGACGACGAAGAGGACGTCGGCCTGCCGGGGCGAGAAGCGCGGCAGCCCGGCGCCGAATCGGTCGATGTCGTAGTGCGAGCACGCCGTCGCCATGTACTCCATCCCGCAGCACGCCGTCACGAACGGATACTGGAAGATCGAGTACTTCCGCGCCCACCCGATGGCCTCGTCGAGCTTGCCGGTGAAGAAGCTGCCTACTCCCATTCGAGGCCCCCCTTGCGCCAGATGTACGCGAACCCGAGCATCAGGACGCCGAGGAAGACGAGCATCTCGACGAAGCCGAACCAACCGAGCTTTCGGTAGAGCATCGCCCACGGCCAGATGAACATGAGCTCGATGTCGACGATGATGAAGAAGATCGCGACCGTGGAGAACTTGATGGCGAAGCGCCCTTCGGCGACCGCGATCGGGTCCTTGCCGCACTCGAAGGGCTCGGCCTTCACCGGCGTGAGCCGGCGGGGCGCGATCAGCTTCGGGATGAACAGGAGCGCGCCGGCCACCAGAGCGGCGAACGCGAACACCATGAGCATCGGCGCGTAGGTCATGGGAAAGAGTGCGGGGCTCCGGAGCTGTCCTCGGTCGCGTCGGCCTGGCGCTTGGCGTGATACGAGCTGCGGACGAGCGGCCCCGACTCGACGTGGTAGAAGCCGAGCCTGCGTCCGATCTCCGCCAGCTCGGCGAACTCGTCGGGGTGGTAGTACTTCTCGACCGGCAGGTGGCGCGCCGAGGGTCGCAGGTACTGGCCGAGCGTCAAGATCGCGACGTGTACCTCGCGCAGGTCGTGCATCGTGGCGACGAGCTCGTCCCGCGTCTCGCCGAGTCCCAGGATGATCCCCGACTTCGTCGGCAGCACCGGGGCCACCGCCCGCGCGTGGCGGAAGAGCGCGAGCGTCCGCTCGTAGCGCCCGCCGTGCCGCGCGACCTTGTACAGGCGCGGGACCGTCTCGGTGTTGTGGTTCAGGATGCCCGGGCCGGCGGCGATCACCGCCTCGAGCGAGGCTTCGCTCCCCTGGAAATCGGGGATCAGCGCCTCGACCCGGCAACGCGGCGCGTGCCGCCGCACGGCGCGGACGGTGGCCGCCCAGTGGGCCGCGCCCCCGTCGGCCAGATCGTCGCGGTTCACCGATGTGATCACCACGTACTCGAGGCCGAGGTTGCCGACGGCTCGGCCGATACGCTCGGGCTCCTCGCGGTCCTCCCAGACGGGCTTGCCGTGCGTCACGGCGCAATAGCCGCAGTTGCGCGTGCACACGTCGCCCAGAATCATGAAGGTCGCGGTGGCCTCTTCCCAGCACTCCCCGATGTTGGGGCAGTGCGCCTCCTCGCAGACCGTGTGGAGGTTCCACTCGCGCAGGCGCCCTTTGAGACGCATGTAGTTCGGCCCACCGGGCGCGCGCACCTTGAGCCACGCCGGCTTTCGGTCCAGCTGCGGAAGACTGTCGGGCTGGATCACCGGAAGTGAGTGCATCATGGGCAGCCGTTCAGTTCGTGCCAACCGGGTCATTATGCCATAGGCATCTTGGTCGGGAAGTCGCTGGACCGGCGGGACGACCGAGGATCTGCCGACACACTCGGCCACGGCGGTGACGGGGCCGCGTGCGAACGTCGGATTCTTCACGGGAGGAGTGGATCTGGTGCCGAAGGGGGATCAGGCCGGTCGAGTGCCGCCGAACGCTGCCGTTTCCGTCAGGTGCTTTCTATCGCAGAGTGACCGCGGCCAGCTCGGCTCGTCGTCATGCCTCGTGTTCTCAGTGTCATGTTGCGTCTCCTTTCATGAAGAGCAGCTGATTCCCTCGAAGCAGCCTGGAGAAGAAAGCATCAAGGCTCGTGACCGCGCGTGCGGTTTCGATCCCCTCTCGCCCGTTCAAGCGCCGCGTTCGGTTCCCGTGACCTCTTCGTCGCTCGGTTCACGACGGCTCAATGACTGGTCCTCGAGCGTCCGAGCCCGGATGCGATCCGAAGGCCGTCACAGGCATGCTTCCCCTGTGGACGCTCTGGCCCTCGGGCTTTCGGCACGGCTCAGGCTTGGCGGATCTTGTCGCTCTCCCGAATGACGAGCGCCCCAACCGCACGCGTCAGGCGCGCGCCTCTCGGAGCTGGAGGCCGAGAATCACCAAACCAGCGACCCCGAGGACGAGACAGACGACGATCAGCAGGGCCAGCATGATTTGGGTCGTTGATCATACCCCATCGCACGCGCCCGGGCGGGGCGAGGCCGATCATGCGTAGATCGCGGCAATCATCGGCGCCCTCCAGGCCTAGCCATCGGCGCGGCCTATCCGTTTCCAGTGAGTGCGCGAGACGTGACGATGGAACATACTCGGCGACAATTCCGATGAGTCGACCGAGCCCTGCACTTTTCACGATCCTCGTCATCGACGACGATCCGGGGGTCCTCGACCTGGTGACCGATCTGCTCGCAACGCAAGGTCATCGGGGCCTCGTGGCGGCGAGTGGCGAAGACGGGCTGGCGATAACGCGGACGGTCCGCCCCGATCTGATTCTGGTCGACTACCATATGCCCGTGATGAACGGTCTGGAGGTGGTCCAGCGGCTGAAGGCCGATGCGGAGACGCGGCGGATCCCGGTGGTCGCCCTCACCGCCGGGCCGGCCGAGGATGCGAACGAGCTCAGTCGGGCTGGATGCGTCGCCTTTATCCCGAAGCCCTTCGAGGCGAGAGAGTTTCTTCGCCTCGTCGCCGAGATCCTGAACGAAACGGTTGGGAGAAGCCGGCGCAGCAACGATTCGCCTGCCGGCCCCTGATCACTCACGACCGGCCGGCTCCGCGATCCGGTTGATCACCGCCCCCGCGAGCACGCCATCCCAGACGCGATCGCCGTCGACGTCGCTCTCCAGGTCGCCGCAGCGGCGGTGCTCGAGGTAGAGGCGTCGAGGGCGGAAGCGACCGTGGTGGCCGCGGGGCGCGGCACCGGAGGGCTCACGCTTTCCTGAGCGGCTCGATCTCGACGAGCAGTTCGCCGCATCGATCTCGGCTAAGCACGATCCGCTTGTGGGGCTGCCCGCGCATCGTCTCGGCGACACGATTCGTTCTCAGCATACGCATCACGGTGTGCCCCTTGAAGTCATTCAAGATGGGGCGGCAGATTTCGAGCTGGCGCTCGACATCCTCCTCGATCACGGGGAACACGGGTGCGACGGTGATGGCATAGTCCCGGGGCGGGAGCACCTGGGCGGTTGGGAATGCCGCCTTGAGGTATTCGATGATCTCTTGGTGCTCTACCATCGTTGGCCCTCCTTCCCCAGCCGCGCGAGGACGAGCTCCTTCACGACAGTCGAGCTGAGCCAGTCGTGCACGTTCTTGTATTCAAGGGCGTCGAACGAGGTCGGTCGGAGTTAGCGCCGAAAGATCAGACGGTTGCGGAATCTTGGTGCCGAAGGGGGGACTCGAACCCCCACGGGTTGCCCCACACGCCCCTCAAACGTGCGCGTCTGCCAGTTCCGCCACTTCGGCGCGAGGCCGAAGTATAACGCTATCGTGCGCGACTGACAATTCGCCCGACGCTCTGGCGGAGCCGCGGGTCGAGCGCGTCCCGAATCCCCTCACCCACGAGGTTGTACGAGAGCACCGTGACGAGGATCGCGAGGCCGGGATAGACCGACAGCCACCAGCCGATCTCGATCGCGTCCTTGCCCTCGTTCAGGATATTGCCCCACGTCGCGTGCGGCGGCTGGACGCCGAGCCCGAGGAAGGAGAGCCCCGACTCGGTGAGGATCGCGGCGGGGATGCCGAGCGTCATCGCCACGAGGACCGGCCCCATGGCGTTCGGCAAGATGTGACGCCAGATGATCCGGAACACGCTCGCGCCGATCGACTGCGACCAGAGCACGAACTCGCGTTCCTTCAACGACAGGAACTCGGCGCGGACGAGACGGGCGACGCTCATCCAGCCGGTGAGCCCGATCACCGCCATGATCGTCCAGATCGACGGGCGCAGAAAGGCGAGCACCGCGAGGAGCAGGAAGAAGCGCGGGAAGACCAGCATCAGGTCGACGAGCCGCATCACCATCGCGTCGATCGTTCCCCCGTGGTAGCCGGCCAGCGATCCGAGGACGATGCCGATCAGCGTGGCGATTCCGACCGACACGAAGCCGACCGCCAGCGAGACGCGCGAACCGTAGAGCATGCGCGAGAGGACGTCGCGACCGAGCTGATCGGTCCCGAGCGGGTGGGGCTTGGACGGCCCGTCGAGGATCTTCTTGACGTCGGGACGGTTCGGATCCCACGGCGAGAGCACGGGCGCCAGGAGGGCCAGCACGGCGAGGCAGACGACGATGACACCGCCGATCAGCGCGAGCCGGTTCCGACGGAACGCCCGCCAGAAGGCCTTCACGCGCTCACCGGCGCCCCCGGCGCGCGGCCACGCGAATCCGCGGATCGACCAGGCTGTAGGTGAGGTCCGCGATCAGGTTGGCGACCAGCGTGAGCGACGCCACGATGACGAGGTTCCCCATGATCACGGGGTAGTCGCGCTCGAACACCGCCTGGACCATGAGCTGTCCCATGCCCGGGATGGCGAAGATCGACTCCACGATCACGCTGCCGCCGATCAGGCCCGGCAGCGAGAGCCCGAGCACGGTCACGATGGGGAGCAGCGCGTTGCGCAGCGCATGCTTGGCGATCACCATGCGCTCGGGCAGCCCCTTGGCCCGCGCGGACTGGATGTAGTCCTGCCGGATGACCTCCAGCATCGACTGCCGCATGTAGCGGGAGAAGCCGGCGAGCCCGCCGAAGGTCGCAACCAGGATCGGCAGAGCCAGGTGCGCGACGAAATCCCACTGCTGCTGCCAGAAAGAGAGGTACTCCCACGTGGGCGACCGGAGGCCCGAGATCGGGAGCCACCCGAGCTGGACCCCGAACAGGATCATCAGCATGAGCGCCAGCCAGAAGTCGGGCGTCGCGAAGCCCACGAACACGAAGATCGTCGTGACCTTGTCGAACCTCGAGTACTGACGCGTCGCCGACAGGACACCGATCGGGATCGCGAGCACGACGATGACCATCATCTCGACGATGTTGAGCAGCAGCGTGACCGGCAGCCGCTCGCCGATCTTCTGGAGCACCGGCCGCGCGTCCGGCGAGAACGAGCGCCCGAAGTCGAGGCGGACGAGCCGGGTCAGCCAGCTCCAGTACTGGACGTGCAGCGGCTTGTCGAGCCCGTAGATCTCCTTCAGCCGCTCGCGAAGCTCCCGGTCCGACTGGGTGCTGGTCTCACCCATCTGGTTCTCGACCGGCTCGCCGGGCGCCAGATGGATCACGAGGAACGAGACGAAGGTGATTCCAATCAAGAGCGGGATGGCGAGGACGAGCCGCCGCAGCGCGTAGCCGAGCATGGCGCGCTATTCTATCGCGGCGGGCAGATCTACCCGGCCGTATAGCGATGCAGCTGTTTCGGGACGAACCACTCGTTGAAGTTGTACTGGATGCCGATCGGCGCCGGCACGATGCCCCGAACCCGGGACGAGACGACTGGGAGCCCGTCCCGGAAGTAGAGGAAGACGATCGGCTGGTCCTCGGCGAGCACGACCTGCAGCCGGTCGTAGTATTGCTTCCGCTCGGCCTCGACGCACGTGCTCCGTCCCTTCTCCAGGAGCCCGTCCACCTCGGGGTTCGCGTAGCCGATGCGGTTCAGCTCGTCGGGTGACGTCTTGGACGAGTGCCAGATGTCGAACTGGTCGGGATCGGGCGTGATGCCCCAGGCGAGGATCATCGCCTCGAAGTTCCGCTTCTTGATGTACTCCTTCAGGAGCGCCGCCCATTCGATGACGCGGATCTCGACGTTCACGCCGAGGTCCTTGAGCGACGCCTGGATGATCTCGGCGACCTTCCGGCCCTCGTCGCTCCCCTGGGCGGTCAGCAACTCGAACTTGAACGGCTGGCCGTTCTTCAGGAGGACGCCGTCGGGATCCTTCTCCGTCCATCCGGCATCGGCGAGCAGCGCGCGCGCCTGCGCGAGGTCGTACGGGTACGTCCGGACGTTCGGGTTGTACTGCCACGTCCCGGGCTTGTAGGGGCCGGTCGCCTCGCGCGCGAGGCCGAGGCGAACGCCGTCGATCAGCTCGCGCTTGTTGATCGCATGGGCGAAGGCCTGCCGCACGCGCCGATCGGCGAAGCGCGGGTCTCTCAAGTTCAGGCCGAGGTAGACGTAAACGTTCGCCGCGTACTGGTACTTGGTGTAGGCCTTGCGGAAGGCCGGGTACTCGGTCTGCCGCTTGAACTGGAGCGCGGTGAGCTTGGCGCCGTCCACGCCCTTGGCCTTCAGCTCGAGGAACGTCGTCGCCGAGCTGGGGATGATCCGGTAGACGACGCGCGAGATGTACGGCCGGCCCTCGAAGTAGTCGGAGTTCGCCACGAGCACGACCTTCTCGCCAGGCTTCCACTCGCTGAATCGATACGGGCCGGTCCCGACGGGATTGGCGCGGTTCTGCGGCGCCTCGCGGAGCTTGCCCTCGCGGGCGTACGACTCGAGCAGGTGCTTGGGTAGCATCCAGATGCTCCAGCTCTGGAGCGCCTTCGCGGACGGATGCTTGTAGCGGACGTGCACCGTGTAGGGATCCGGCGCGACGACCGACTCGACCGCCTTGAAGTCGCCGCCGTAGGCGGTCGGGGTCTTGGGATTGATCATCGTCTCGTAGGTGAAGATGACGTCCGCGGCGGTGAACGGCTGATTGTCGTGCCATCGCACGTTGGGGCGCAGCTTGAACGTGAGATCGAGACAATCGCGGCTGTACTGCCAGGACTCGGCCAGCTCGCCGACGAGGTTGAGGTCCTTGTCGTACTTGACGAGGCCGTTGTAGATCAGCGAGCCGACCTCGAACGAGGGCCCGTCGCTGAGCACGTTCGGGATCAGGCCCGAGATGTTGCCTTGCAACGCCTCGATGTAGGTGTCGCCGTACGCCGGCTTGCCCGTCGCCTGTCCGCTCGCGAGATCCATCGCGCTGTCCGCTTCGCCCCCGCACCCGGCGACGGCGAGCAGGAGGAGCAGCCCGAGGAGGCGCAGCGGGACGGCCCGGCTCATCCCCACCGTCAGCGGGGCTGGCTCGGGGTGGGGGTCGCGGGCTCCGCCGGGGCGGCGGGTGTCGGCGACGCCGGAGCGGCGGGCCCGGGCCCCGCCGGGGCGGGCGCGCTCGCCGGCGGGGGTGCGGCCTCGCGCACGACGGAACTTCCCCGCTCGCCACCCAGGATCGCGAGCGTGAACGACGTGATCGTGAAGACGATCGCGATGCCGGTCGTGATCTTGCCGAGCAAGGTCGGCGTCCCCATCGATCCGAACACCGCCTGGCTGCCGGCGCCGCCGAACGCCGAGCCGATGTCGGCGCCCTTCCCCGATTGCAGCAGGACGATGCCGATGATGGCGAAGCACGCGAGGACGTGGATGATGATCAGCGCGATGTGCATCCGGTCACTCCTTGGCGGCGGTGCCGATGCGCGCCGCTTTGCGGACGATCCCGATGAATCCCTGCGCGTTGAGGCTCGCGCCCCCGACGAGCGCCCCATCGACCTCGGGCTCGGCGAGGAGAGCGTCGGCGTTCTCGGCCTTGACGCTGCCCCCGTACAGAATGCGCACGGTCTGCGCGATCTCCTTGGACGAGAGCTCGGAGAGGAGCCCGCGCAGGTAGCCCTGCACCTCGGCGGCCTGGGCGGGCGTCGCGTTGACGCCCGTGCCGATCGCCCAGACGGGCTCGTAGGCGAGGACGGTCTTCGCGATCTGGTCGCCCGTGAGGCCGGCGAGCCCGGCGCGCAGCTGACCCTCGACGGTGGTGAAGGTCAACCCCTGGCGCCGCTCGTCGGCGGTCTCGCCCACGCACAAGACCGGTGTGAGGCCGTGGGACAGGACCGCGCGGGTCTTCAGGTTGATCAGCTCGTCGGACTCGCCGATCTCCTTCCGTCGCTCGGAGTGACCCACCAGCACCCAGCGACAGATGAGCTCGGCGAGCATGGGCACCGAGATCTCGCCCGTGTGCGCCCCAGCGGGCTCGTGATGGCACGTCTGCGCGCCAAGCTGAATCGGGCCGCCACCGAGGATCTCCGACACCGCGGCGAGCGCGGTGAACGGCGGGCACACGACGACCTGGACGCCGCGCGGTCGCTTGAGGCCGTCGCGGATCGCGGTCGACAGCACCCGGGCCTCGGCGACCGTGCCGTGCATCTTCCAGTTGCCGATGACGAGCGGGGTCCGCATCAGCCGGCGTCCGTCAGCGCCTCGACGCCCGGCAGCTTGCGCCCCTCGAGGAACTCGAGGAACGCGCCGCCGGCGGTCGAGATGTATCCGATGCGCTCGGCGACACCCGCCTGGGTGACGGCGGCGACCGTGTCGCCCCCGCCGACGACCGAGAACGCCGACGCCTCCGCGACGGCGCGCGCGAGCCCGAGCGTCCCCGCCGCGAACGCCGGCCGCTCGAACACGCCCATGGGACCGTTCCACACGATGGTGCGGGCGCCTTTGAGCGCGCCGGCGAACCGCTCGACGGTCCGGGGCCCGATGTCGAGGCCCATCTGGTCCGCCGGGATCTCACGGATGCCGACCGCGCGCCCCCGCCCGCTGTCCGGGCCATCGGCGACGATCGCGTCGACGGGCAGCACGAGCCCGACGCCGCGACGCCGGGCGGCCTCGAGCGCCCGCCGCGCCGTCTCGATCTGGTCGGGCTCGACGAGCGAACGGCCGACGCCGTGACCGAGCGATCGCAGGAACGTGAAGGCCATGCCGCCGCCGACCAGGAGCGCGTCGACCCGCTCGAGCAGATGCTCGACCAGCGTCAGCTTGTCCGAGACCTTGGCCCCGCCCAGGATCGCCACGCGCGGCCGCTCGGGCGACTCGAGGATGCGGGAGAGCGCCGCCAGCTCCTGCTGCATCAGGAGCCCGGCGGCGGCCGGTTGCAGGTGCCTCGTGATGGCGGCGATCGACGCGTGCGCGCGGTGCGCGGCCGCGAAGGCATCGTTCACGTAGCACTGGCCGAGCGCGGCGAGGGACCGGGCGAAGTCGTCGTCGTTGGCTTCCTCCTCGGCGTGGAAGCGCAGGTTCTCGAGGAGGAGCACCTCACCCGGCGACACCCGGAGCGCCCACTCGAGCGTCTCGGCGCCGACGCAGTCGGGCGCCAGTGGGACCCGCTGGCCGAGGAGCGCCTCGAGGCGCGCGGCGACGGGGCGGAGCGAGAACTCCGGCGTGACCTTGCCCTTGGGCCGTCCGAGATGCGAGGCGAGGACGACCGCGGCGCCGGCCTTGAGCGCGTGCTGGATCGTCGGAACGACCGCCCGGAGCCGCGTCTCGTCGGTGACCGCGCCGCGGTCGAGCGGCACGTTGAGGTCGGCGCGCACGAACACGCGTCGTTCCGCGAGATCCAGTTGCGCGATCGTCAGCTTCGACAATTACAGCGTCTTGGCGACGAACCGGATCAGATCGCGCACGCGCGAGGAGTAGCCCCACTCGTTGTCGTACCAGGCGAGCACCTTGACGAGGTTCCCCTCGATCAGGGCCGTCGACGGCAGGTCGATGATGGACGAGTGCGGGTTGCCGTTGAAGTCGGAGGAGACGAGCTCCTCTTCGCACGCCTCCAGGATGCCGCGGAGCTTCCCCGTCGCCGCCTCACGGAACGCGTCGTTCACGGCGGCCACCGAGGCCGGCTTCTCGAGCTCGGCGACGAGGTCCACGACCGAGACGTTGATGGTCGGCACGCGGATCGCGATGCCGTCGAGCTTGCCCTTGAGCTTCGGCATCACGAGCCCGACCGCCGTCGCCGCACCGGTCGTCGTGGGGATCATGCTGACGGCGGCCGCCCGCGCGCGCCGCAGGTCCTTGTGCGGGAAGTCGTGGACCGGCTGGTCGTTCGTGTACGAGTGCACCGTCGAGGCGAAGCCGCGCTTGATCCCGAACCGGTCGTCGAGCACCTTCGCGGTCGTCGCCAGACAGTTGGTGGTGCACGACGCGTTGGAGATGATCCGGTGGCGGGACGGCTCGTACGTCTGCTCGTTCACGCCAAGCACGATCGTGGCGTCGGGGTCCTTCGCCGGCGCCGTGATGATCACCTTCTTGGCGCCCGCCTGAATGTGCTTGGAGGCGGTGCCGGTGTCGCGGAACACGCCGGTCGACTCGACGACGACGTCGACGCCGAGCTCTCGCCACGGGAGCGTCGCCGGGTCCTTGAGGGCGCAGACGCGGATCTCGCGTCCGTCCACGAAGATCGCCTCGCCCTTGGCCGTGACCTCGGCGCGGAGGGTGCCGTGCACGGAGTCGTGCTTGAGCAGATGGGCCAGCGTCTTCGCGTCGGCCAGGTCGTTGACGCCGACCACCTCGATGTCCGTCGCTTCGAGCGCCGTGCGGAAGAAAACGCGACCGATCCGACCGAATCCGTTGACACCGACGCGAACACTCATGGCGAGCTCCTTGTTGGGGGGCCGTGGGAGTTCTGACTTCGACAAATTATACGGCCACCTGCGGGACACGGGCAACTGTTACCACCCCGACACGCCACGCCCCGGCCTCACGCAACGCCCGCGCGCACTCGCCGAGCGTCGCGCCCGTCGTGAGGATGTCGTCGACGACGACGACGTGGCGGCCGGCGACGCGGCGCGACGCCCGGAACGCGCCGCGCACGTTGGCGCGGCGCTCGGCCGCGGAGAGGTCGCTCTGCGGTCGGGTCGCCCGGACGCGCACAAGCCAGCGCGGCCGTGTCGGAAGCTCGAGCCGGCCGGCGATGCGGCGGGCGAGCAGCAGCGCCTGATTGAAGCCGCGCTCGCGTTCGCGCTCTCGCGCGAGTGGCACCGGAATCACCGCCTCGATCCCCTCCGGGAGCGACGCGGCGCACTGCTCGAGCGCGAGATCGCCGAGCGGGCGCGCCAGAGCGCGCTTGCGCGAGAACTTGAAGGCGTGGAGCGCTTCCCGCAGCGCCCCCTCGTAGATCGCCGCCGCCTGCGCGCCCTCCCGCCCGTGCTCGACGCGTTGCGGTCCGGTGAACGACGCGACGGTCGGCGACGCGGCGCCGCAGACGTCACATCCGGGGGGGCCGAGGCGAGTGATCGAACACCAGCAGCGTCCACAGAGCGGGTCGCGCCGGTCTGCGTCGAGAATAACCTGGCATACCGGGCAGAGCGCGGGGAAGACGAGGTCGAGCACCGCCAGGGTGAAGCTCGAGGCCATCGGGCGGCTCGTGTCAGGCGCGGACCGGGCGGAGCGTGTTCCAGCGCCGGCACTGAGCGCAGCGGTCCTGCCACGCCGGCGCCGTCGCCCCGCAGCCCTCGCACCGATACGGCCAATCGAACGCGTGCCCGAGCTGCAGGGCGCGACGGTACTCCTCGAACGCCTCCCGGGTCTCCCCACGGCGCTCGAAGACGACGCCGAGTAGCGCGTGGACCACGGGGGATCCGGGGGCGCGGACCTCGACCTTCTCGAACTGGTCCGCCGCCTCGTCGAGCATCTCGAGCTCGAGGAAGACGCGACCGAGCGCCACCGCGAGGGCGAGATCGTCCGGCGCCCGGTCGATCGCCACGCGATAGAGCGCGATCATGCGGCTCGGACGGCCTTCCTGCCGATACGCGCGCTCGAGCCGGGCGAGCAAGGAAAGCGCCGGGAGGACCTCGGCAGCGCGCTCCCAGGTGCGGACCGCTTCGCGGTGGTCCCCGGACGATTCGTAGGCGTCGCCGAGCGCGAGCGCCGCCGGCACGAAGGAGCGGTCGGCGCGCACGGCGCTCCGGAAGTGGCCCAGCGCGCCGCCGGCGTTGCCGCGCGCAATCTCGGCGCGACCGAGCTCGTAGTAGATGGTGGCCAGCCACTCGGTCTCGGGCGAGCGCTCGGTCGAGCCGACCCCACCGAGGACCCGTTGTTGCACGTCGAGGGCCTCGCGCCATCGCTCCGCCTCGACGGCGAGGTCGCGGAGGCCCCGCAACGCTCCGAGGTGATCCCGGCGCGTCTGGAGGAGCAGCCGGAGCAGCGTGCCCGCCTCGTCGTGGCGGCCGAGACGCCGCGCCTCCTGCGCGCGCCGCAGCAACTCGGACGTCGGGGCGTCGTCCGCGTCGGATCCGGGGGTGGCGCCGAGGTTGAAGAAGCTCTTGAGCGTCAGGCCGAGGGAGAGGAGCGAGCGAAGGGAAACCGGCAACGTCACGAACGCGACGATTCGTGCAGAGCGGAGCGCGGAGGCGCGACGGGACCGCGCACGGCTAGCCCGTCGCCATCCGCTCCTCTTCCTCGATCACCCGCTGACAGTCGATGCAGTGGCGCGCGAAGGGCAGGGCGTCGAGCCGCTTCTCGGAAATCGGCTCGTTGCATCGCTCGCAGGCGCCGAACGCGCCGTCGTCGAGCTTCTGGAGCGCCGAGACGACGTCGCGTAGCAGGCGCCGGTCGCCGTTGCCCAGCTCGAAGAAGAACTCCCTCGTATACGCGGTGTTCGCCTGGTCGCCGAGGTCTTTGATGGAGTCGTCTTCCTGATCCTTCCCGTACAGCGCGGTCCGCCCGACCTCCTCGGTCAGCTGTCGCTGCTTCTCGATGAGCCGCTTTTTGAAGTACGCGAGCCGTTCCTTCCGCATCTGGACCTCCTTCCCGACCACAATGGCGCGCACTCAAGAGACAGACGCTAGCACGCGTCTCGGGGGCGCGCAACACCTTCACGCCGCGGGCACGAATCGTGGCTCACGAAGGGTCGAGCGGCAACACCGGCGCGTCGCCCCACAGGCGCTCGAGCGCGTAGTAGAGGCGGGTGTCCTCGAGAAACACGTGCATCAGCACGTCGCCGTAGTCGAGAAGAACCCATCCGCTCTCGGCGACGCCTTCGGCGTGCAGGACGTGCACTCCTTGGCCCTTCAGATCGCCGCGGATGGCCTCGGTGATCGTCTCGAGATGGGTCGTGGACTTGCCGCTACAGATCAGAAAATAGTCCGTGACGCTCGACACGCGCTGGACGTCGAGCACGACGAGGTCGCCCGCCCGCTTGTCCAGCGCCGCGCGCGCCGCGCGACGCGCCTTCCACTCCGCCGACGGCGTCGTCACGATCCTTCGTCGCGGTAGAGCCGCTTGGCCTGGATGTACGCGTCGACCGCCTCGGGGACCCGGTACGCGAGGGACCGCCGCTCGCGCACTCGGTGCCGGAGATCCGAGGCGGAGATCGGCAGCGAGATCGCCCGGACCACCAGGGGCTCCTGGCCGATCTCGTGTACCACCTTGCGGGCCGCCGCGCTGTCCGGATCGAAGGCGCTGCCTACCCGCGGCACGACGACGATCTGCGCGAGCCGGGCGACGCGCCGTGGCGTTCGCCACGTGAGCATGTCGAGAAACGTCTCCGATCCGACGATCAGGAACAGCTCCTCGCGAGGGATGCAAAGGGCCTCGAGCGTGTCCACGGTGTACGAGGGCCCGGCGCGGCGCAACTCGAGATCGGAGACGACGAACTTCGGATGACCGGCGACGGCGAGCTGCACCATCGCGTAGCGATCGTCCGCCGGGGCCAGCTGCGAGCTCGGCTTGTGGGGGGGCAGCGCGGCCGGCACGAAGAGCACCCGGTCGAGGCCGAGCGCGTCCAGGACGTCGTCAGCGAGCAGCAGGTGCCCGTAGTGGATCGGATTGAACGATCCGCCGAGGACGGCCGTGCGCGCCAAGCTTAGCCCAGAGTCGACTCGGTCGAGCGCCGCACTTAGTCCCGCACCTGCCCGTCACCCTGCACGATGAACTTCGTCGTCGTCAGCTCTCGGACCCCGACCGGCCCGCGGGCGTGCACCCGGGACGTCGAGATGCCCATCTCGGCGCCCATGCCGAACTGGTGGCCGTCCACCAATCGCGTCGACGCATTCACGAGCACGGCGGCCGCGTCGACCTCGCGCGTGAACCGGCGGGCATGGCCGAGGTCGTTGGTGACGATCGCCTCGGCGAGGCCTGTCCCGTGGCGCTGGATGTGCTGGATCGCGGTGTCGAGGTCGTCGACGACGCGGATCGCAAGGGTCAGGTCCAGATACTCGGTATCCCAGTCGGCATCCGTCGCCGGAGTGGTCCCGGGCATCAGCGCGACCGTCCGCGGGCACCCGCGCACCGCGACTCCGGCCGCGGCGAGGCGCGCGCCCAGCACCGGCAGGAGGCTCGGCGCGATCTCGCGGTGGACCAGGAGCGTCTCGAGCGCGTTGCAGACGCTCGGCCGCTGCGCCTTCGCGTTGACCACGATCGGTACGGCCATCGCGACGTCGGCCCCGGCGTCGACGAAGACGTGCACCAGGCCCTTGTCGTGCTTCAACACGGGCACGCGCGAGCGTTCGCTCACCCACCGCACGAACTCCTCGCCGCCCCGCGGGATGATCAGGTCCACGAGCCTGTCGAGCTCGAGCAGCGCGGCCACCGCCGCCCGGTCCGTGGTCTCGACGAACTGGACGGCGTCGGGGGGCGCCCCCACCTTCTCCAGCGCCTTCGCCAGGACCCCCGCGATCGCGGTATTCGACTCGATCGCCTCGCTGCCCCCGCGCAGCACGACCGCGTTGCCCGACTTCACGCAGAGGCCGGCGGCATCGGCGGTGACGTTCGGCCGGGACTCGTAGATGAAGGCGATCACGCCCAGCGGCACGCGGACGCGCGAGATGTCGAGGCCGTTCGGACGACGCCAGGCCTCGACCACGGTCCCGACCGGATCCGGGAGCGCGGCGATTTCCCGAAGCCCCTGCGCCATCTCCTCGATCCGTGCCTCGGTGAGCGTCAGGCGATCGAGAAACGCCTTCGTCACCCGGCCCCGCGCCCGCTCGAGGTCGGCGCGATTGGCCTCGAGCAGCGCCTCGCTCCTCTCCACGAGCCCGCGCGCCATCTGGGCGAGCGCGTCGTTCTTGGTCTTCGTCGGGCAGAGCGCCAGCGTGCGCGCCGCCTCGCGCGCCGCGCGGGCGCGGGTTTCCATGAGGGCCCGGGCGTCCATAGTCATCCTCTAGAGAATCACCAGGTTGTCACGGTGGATCACTTCGTCGAAGCTCTTGTATCCGAGCCGATGCTCGATCTCCCGCGTCTTCGCCCCGCGGATCTTGCGGAGCTCCGCCGCATCGAAGTTCACGACTCCGCGAGCGAATTCTTTGCCCCCCGCGACGCCCAGGAGGGCGACCACCTCCCCCGAGGCGAAGTCCCCCTCGATCTCGACTATGCCTGAAGGCAAGAGACTCTTGCCACGCTGAGTTAGGGCCGCCAGCGCGCCCGCGTCGACCGTGAGGCGCCCCTGCGGCGGAACGGCGAACGCGATCCAGCGTTTCCGCGCACCCAGCCGGTCGGCCTTCGGCGCAAAGTAGGTGCCGACGGACTCCCCGTCGAGGATCCGCCGCAGCACGCCGGGCTCGAGACCGCTGGCGATGACCATCGGGACCCCGGCGGCCGCCGCCTTCCGCGCCGCCTGGAGCTTCGTCGCCATGCCGCCGACCGACACGCGATCCACGCGATCGCGCGCCAGCCGCGCGATCTCGTCGGTGACCGCGTCCACGGTGTCGAGCTTCTGGGCGCGCGCGTTCACGGTGGGGTCGTCCGTGTAGAGCCCGTCCACGTCGGTGAGGAGCACGAGGAGATCCGCGTCGATCAGCGAGGCGACCAGGGCGCTCAGGTTGTCGTTGTCGCCGACCTTGATCTCCTCGACGGCGACGGTGTCGTTCTCATTGACGATCGGGAGCACGTCGAATTTCAGCAGCGCCAGGAGCGTGTTCTTCGCGTTGAGGTACCGCGCGCGGTCGCTGATGTCCTGCGCCGTCAGGAGCACCTGGCCCACCGGCATCTGGTGGCGCCCGAACGCGGCTTCGTACTGCCACATCAGCGCCGACTGACCCACCGCCGCCGCCGCCTGCTTCTCGGGAATCGAGCGCGGCCGCTCGGGGAGCCCGAGGCGTGCGGTGCCGGTCGCGATCGCGCCCGAGCTCACCAGCACGATCCGGCGTCCCTCGCGGATCGAGGCGATGTCGGCCGCGAGCGCCTCGACGCGCGCGGGCGCGACGCCGACGCCCGCCGTGGTCACGAGCCCGCTGCCGACCTTCACGACGAGCCGGCGTACTCGCCCGAGCCGACGGGCGCTGGTCATGGAGACGCCCGGCCGTTCGCGACTGGCGTCGCGAGCGATCCGAGCCGCGCGGCGATGCCCCGGACCAGATCGGTGAGACCGTTCCCGGTCACAGCCGAGATCACGAAGAGCGTTTGGCCGCTCTCGGCGCACAGCCGCTCGACGCGCTCGCGGTTCGGCGCCGCGTCCGGCAGATCCGCCTTGTTGGCGACGACGATCTGGGGACGCTCGGCCAACTCGGCCGAGTACGCGGCCAGCTCACGGTCGATCACCTGGAGATCGTCGATCGGATCGCGTCCCGTCTGCGGGTCCAGATCGAGCATGTGCAGGAGCACGCGCGTCCTCTCCGTGTGGCGTAGGAACTGGAGCCCGAGTCCCTTGCCTTCGGCGGCGCCGGGAATCAGTCCGGGGAGGTCGGCGATCACGAACGAGCGGTCGTCGTCGACCCGCACGATGCCCAGCGACGGCTCGAGGGTCGTGAACGGGTAGTCGGCGATCTTCGGGCGGGCGGCCGAGAGTCGCGAGACCAGCGTGGATTTCCCGGCGTTGGGGAACCCGATGACGCCGACGTCGGCGAGGAGCTTGAGCTCGAGGTGGAGCCAGCGCTCGGGGCCGATCCGGCCGAGATCGGCGCGGCGCGGCGCCCGGTTGGTGGAGGTCGCGAACCGCGCGTTGCCGCGTCCACCCCGTGCGCCGCGGATCGCGAGGATACGCTCGCCAGCGCTCGTCAGGTCGCCGAGGTGCTCGCCGGTGGCGCGATCGGCGACGACCGTCCCCAGCGGGACCCTCAGAACGAGATCTGCGCCGCTGGCGCCATGCCGGTTCGAGCCCTGACCGTGAGTTCCTCTCTCGGCGTGGTAGTGCCGTCGGTAGTGAAAGTCGAGGAGCGTCGTCAGGGCTGGGCCGGCTTCGAGCCAGATGCTACCGCCGTCACCGCCGTCGCCGCCGTCGGGCCCACCATAGGTGACGTATTTCTCGCGACGGAAGCTGACGCAGCCGGC
>Ga0066709_100000518_pt1 | contig 21133 bp, 11 predicted proteins | sample GraSoiAngelo_158_FD_79665 | JGI IMG/M metagenome (GOLD analysis project Ga0066709, IMG submission 79665) | Grasslands soil microbial communities from the Angelo Coastal Reserve, California, USA - 14_1009_16_30cm | ecosystem: Environmental > Terrestrial > Soil > Grasslands | place: USA...
AACCGTCCGCGATACAACCTCCGCCGCTGTGCCTGGCACGCTGTTGCACTCCATCGGCCGCGACTGCACCAGGACGATGTCCCGGGTGCCGCAGCCGTAGATCACCGGATAGACGACGGGATCGCCGAGGAGGCCGCCGTCCCAGTAGTGCTCGCCGTCGATCTCAACGGGTTGCATGACCATCGGCACTGCTGCAGATGCACAGATGGCATCTGTGTTCACCTCGGGCCCGGAGAATACCCGCGGCTCCGCGGTGCGGACGTTCGTCGCATTCACGAACACACGTACGGCGTCGGGGCGCGACAGGACAGTGTAGTCGAGCGTCGCCTCGAGCGTGCCACGGAGCGGCTCCATGGTACCCGGGTCGATCTCGAAATCGGCCACGATCCGCGTCACGAGCTCGTAGAACGCCTGCGCCGACGTGAGCCGCCAGAGGTTCCGGCGCAGCCACCGAACGGGATCGAACATCCACACGCGCCGGCGGTCCGCGGCGGCGGCGAGCGCCTCCCAGAATGTACGCAACAGCTCGCGCGCGCGATCCGGACCTCCGGCCGAGAGCCCGACGGCCAGCAACGCGGCGTTGATCGCGCCCGCGCTCGCACCCGTGACGCCCTCGATCCGCAGCCGGCTATCCGCGAGAAGCGCATCGAGCACGCCCCACGTGTACGCGCCCAACGACCCACCGCCCTGGAGCGCGAGGGCGATGGTCCCGGACTCGAGCTGACTGTGCTCCGCGGCGGCGTTCGCTACGGCGGCGCCATGCACGTCGCCCCGCTACTCCCGTGTAGACGATCTCGTCAAGAGTGACTCGTCGCAAATTGCCGCCGCCCCCGGCGGTCGCCGTGATACAGGTGCGACCGGCTTGCACCGGCCGCGCCATGCTTGGTCGGCTGCTCTTGCCTTTTCGACCGCTCCGCCGCTAGACATGCGCGCGAAAGGCAGGGGCGTTCATGCACGGATGCTGCCTCGAGCGGGCCCCGGCACGGTTGCGCGCCGCCGCGGCGAGCCTCGTGCTCCTGCTATCCAGCGCGTGCAGACCGACGGGCGCGCCCGTCGACGGGCCCGAGAACGTCGAGGCGGCGGCCCGCAAGACCGAGCCCACGCTCATCACCGCCCTCGGCCGCCTCGAGCCGAAGGACGGGATCATCCGCGTCGCCGGCCCGTCGCGACCCTCGGTGGTGATCGCGAAGCTCCTCGTCGAGGAGGGCGATCGCGTCGAGGCCGGGCAGCCTATCGCCGTGCTCGACACGAAACCCGAGGACGACGCGCGCGCCGCGCGCGCCAAGGTCGAGCTCGCGAACGCCGAGCGCGAGCTCGCCCGCGTCGACCCGCTCGTACGCCAGGGGATGGCCTCCGCCTCGGTCCGCGACGAGGCGCAGCTCAAGGTCGACGTCGCGCGGGCGGAGCTCCAGGCCGCCGACTCGACGCTCGAGCGCGACACCGTCCGCGCGCCCGTCAGCGGTCAGGTGGTCGCCGTCCACGCGCGCCGCGGCGAGCGGGTCGGCGCGGACGGCATCGCGGAGATCGCGCAGACCGACCAGATACGAAGGCGAGACGGATGTCGCGCGCAGCCGCACCGCAGCCATGACGCGCGCGGGCCTTCACTTCGGACGGCGACCCATGGTAAGCGCGGGCGTGCCTCCGTCGCCGGATGAGGCCGCCCCTTCCGAGATACGTGTAGCGGCAGATCGGCTGCCGTTCCTGCGCTCGACGCCGCTGCTCGCGTCGCTGTCCGACACCGACCTGCGGCTGCTCGCGGTCCTCGTCCGCGAGGTCGAGATCCCCGCGGGCGGCTTCGTGCTTCGGGAGGGCGACGCGGGAGAGGAGGTCTTCATCGTCAAGGACGGTGAGCTGCAGGTGCTGAAGGGAGACCCGCGCCGCGCGCTGCACGAGATCGCCCGGCTCGGCGCCGGCGCGAGCGTCGGCGAGCTTGCGCTCCTCGATCGCGGGCCACGCTCGGCGTCCGTGCGCGCGACGCGCCCGACGACCCTCTACGTCTTCTCGCCGCGGGAGATCGCGACCGCTCACGGCCCGCCGGAGCTGCTGCGCGAGCTCTCGCGCGCGATCGCGAACCGTCTGCGGTTCGCGAACGACGTCACCGTGCGGCTCCTCCAGCTGCAGGTTGCGGCCGCACGGTTCATCGCCTTCCTCATCTTCACCCTGAGCATCTACGCCTTCGCCCTGAGCCTGCTCACGCGCTTCGCGACGCAGACGTCGTCGAACACCCTCGTCACGGTGTCGCTCATGCTGGTGATGACGGCGACGGTGCTGAACTTCGTACGGCGCCTCGGCTTCCCCGTCGGGTTCTACGGGCTCACGCTCGCCGGCTGGCGGCGCGCCGTGGCCGAGTCGCTCGCCGCGACGTTCGCCGTCTGCGCCCTCGTCGTGGCGCTCAAGTGGAGCTTGGTGCGCGCTGGGGTAAGCCCGGGGCATGCGCTCTTCGAGCCGTCCGCGGCGATCAACGCCGCGACCGCGGCCCAGCGGCCGGTGGGGCTCTGGCTGGCGATGGCCATCCTCTACACGGTCCACGCACCCTTTCAGGAGTTCATCGTGCGCGGATGCCTGCAGGGTGCCTTGCAGGAATTTCTCCGGGGAACGTACGGTCAATCGGTGGCGGTCATCGGATCGAACCTGATCTTCTCCGCGTTCCACCTGTACCTGTCGCTCGGCTTCGCGGTCGTCACGTTCGTGCCCGGGCTGCTGTGGGGATGGCTCTACCGGCGGCACGGGACGCTCGTGGGCGTCGCCGTGTCGCACGTGCTCGTCGGTCTCTGGGCCGTGTTCGTCGTCGGCATCGAGGGCGTGCTGCTCTGAGCAGCCGTCATCTCCAGGTCGGCACGCACAGCGTGCTGGGCGCCTTAACCTTCAGCGTCTCTCCCGAAGTCGTTCTGCACGGCGACGTCACGCGGTCCGAACCGCGGCTGCCCGTGCCCCTCCGTCGTGCGGTAGCACGAGGAACGCCGCGCCTGATCGTGAGCCGCTCGATTCCGAAACGGTCGGTGACGGTGATGTCGCGGGGCAGCCGCTTCGGTGCCTTCCCGAACCGGCCGAGCTTGTAGCATGCGGCATGACCGGTCGGGTCACCGGCGGGTGTGGTCGGCGCACAGAACGTACAAGGCCGGGACGAAGACGGGGCACCTCGCGATCACGCGCAGCCCGCGTGAGCCATGGTAGCTTGATCAGAAGACAGCCTCCAAACCCACGACCGGAATCGGATCCGGCCTGACGCCCTCGTCGTTCAGGGGGAGCAACACGCTGCCGAATGCGAGGATGGTACTTCGCCACAGATCCAAACGTCCCCCTATGGCCAAATCGTAGAAGTCCGAGCGCGCGGTGCTCAGCCCGAGCAGGGGCGCCTTGAAGATCGCGCCGCTCGGTCTTATCCGAGGAACATCAAAGAATCCCGGTCTTGCTGGAGCAATGCCTCCAGGTCGGAGGCTAGGATTCGCTTGCGAATCAGCGTCGCTGCCGCCCGGCTCCGTACGCGTTCCTGGTAATGAACCCGGAAACTCCGTTACCAAGCCTCTTCATTGACCCGCAGGGCCCCGTCGGCGCACGTGGTAGGTCGGGAACGTCCCGTATCCCTTCGCCCAGATCGTCTGTCCGGCGTATTCGCAAACGAATTCACGCGCGCGCGCGGCGGCGGAGAGGGCGGCGAAGGCCTGGCTGGCGTACACGTGGCCCGCCGGCGTGATCGGCTCGATACGCGCACCGCGGCTCACGTGCGATCCGATGTAGTTGATCTGCCCGGTGATGGGATCTCTGCACGCGTAGATCGGCCCGGCGTGGAGCGCCACCCGGAGGTTCAGACCGCGAGGAAGCCCCTTGCTCGCCCAATCGGTGCGATTGACGAGCTCCGAAAGCCGAAGGGCGAAATCCCCGGCTTCCCTGACCCCCGCGAAGACGAGGTACAGGCCATCCCCCCACGTGTTCCTCGCGACGGGTGGAGACTCGGCTTCATCCGCGAGCTTGCCGATCGGTCCGAGGAAGTGCTCGACGAAGCGGGGAATCTGACTTTCGGCGAGCTTGCTGAACTGCACCGCGTCGGCGAAGAGGACCGCCATGATCCGCGGGGCGTCGATTGCTTCTGGACGATACGTCGGCGACGGGACGTCAGCGTCTCGCGTCTCGAACTCGGTTCCGGTCTCGTGGACAAGCTCGCCAACGTTGATGATCTGCACGTTGTGCCCTCGCCGCCGCCACTCCTCCACGACGCTCGCCGTCCCGCCCGGTAGCCCCGGCTTCCCGTCCCACAGCGCGAGCGGTACGAGTTCGGTGTCGAGCTGCTCGGCACGAATCGACGCGAGTCCTAACAGAAGCCGGCTCGCATAGTCGTACGAGGCGCTCGCGTCCTCGAGCCTCTCGGGCGACGCAACCACGACCTGCACAGCGCGCTCCAGGAGACCGTCGAAGCGCGCCTTCCAGCCGGCCACGACGTCGACGCTATCAGCCACGAAACGATCCCGCCCGTACGGCAGCACCATGCTGATCTCACCGCCGACCTCGACGATGCTCTCGAGGAACAGGATGTCCCCCCCGCACGCACCCGCGGCGAAGCCGAGGGCTCCGTCCAGCTCGTCGAGGCGCATTCGGATCGCCCGGCGGATGCGATCCTCGAGCTCGCTCGGGAATCGTGCGCGTCGGCGCCCGGGCGCGTCGATCATGTGGCCGGTGAAGACGATGACTCTGGGGAGCTGGAGGCACCGCTCGATGCGGGTGCGGTCGCCGTCGAGCTCATCGAGCAACAGGCGCGCGTTTCGGCGCGTCGAGCTGAGGTCGCCGAGCCGGTCCGCGCCGGCCTCGGCGGCGCGCGTGTACCATTCCTCGGCTTCCGACCAGTCCCCGAGGATGAGGGCCGTCTCGCCGAGCGTTGCGAGGATCCAGTAGCGATCGTCACCAAGAGCGTGTCGTTTCAGCCTCTCCAGGCAGTCCTGTCGGACCTCTCGCGCTATCGTGGCGGCGATGTCCCGGCGGCCGGTGACCGCGGCCAGCGTGGCGGCATTGACACCCGTCCAGTGCCCTCGTGTGACGCGGTAGGCTCGTGCGTATGCCTCGAAGGCCCGGGACAGCTCGGACATGCGCGCCGCTCGGTCTGCAGATCGAAGGCCGAGGTCCTTGTGAGTGCGCGCGAGCAGACCGAGTGTTTCCTCGTCCGCCGCGCCCTCGCGGTCGAGCTGGCTCAGAATGCCGTTCGCCCGCTCCGTCGCGCCGCCTCTCAGCAGCGCGAGCGCGTGCAGCCGTCGAAGCCGCGAGTCGCCCGGCCGGAGCTTGATGGCTTCTTCCAGGACATCGCAGGCGAGCAGCGGCTTGCCGAGCTGAAGCGCACGCTCGCCGACCTGCTGGTACACCTCATAGCCCGAAGCGGAGAGCTCGCTGCCGCCCCACAGCGCGGCGAGGCCCGCGGGGCGGAGCAGTATCGCGGCATCGCTGTCCGGACGATCATCGCCAGCCGGGTTCGCGCGCCGGTCACCTGCCGGCGGCTGCAGCACGTAGCCCAGCGCCACGAGCACCCGCAGCGACTCCAGAGCCATCGTCCGGTCGAAGGTCTTCTCGGACTCGGGGAGCGATTCGTAGGGGACGAGGCACGGGTGCTCTTTGCGTTCATCGCTCCGCGCCCGGCCGTAGCGCCAGCCCTCGGCGAGACGCTGCTCCGCCCATCGGTCGTGCGCGTTCTTCGCAAGGACCTCGGCGAGGGCGAACAGATCGTCACCGAGCCGCACGCTGGCGGTCGGGATCGGCTCGGGTTTGTAGGCGGCGGGCATCTTGCGACGCACGAGCGGCACCGAGACCTCGCCCTTGCCGCCATGGCAGGTGTTCCGCGGGAAGTCGCGGCAGTCCGCTCGGATATTTCGAACCCGCCTGCGGATTACCACCGGCACTCTTTGCGCGTCAAGCAAGAGAGTTTCGGACACTATCGCTCAGCACTTCTCGGCTCATGAATACGCTTGACCGCCGCACGACGGTGACGGTAAGCACCGAGCCTTGGAGGATGGCCTGCCGTTGGCAACCCTCTATCCATGCTGGCCTGCCGGACGCTGGGCCGCGCGACTTCCCGGCGGCGCAGGCGGCGACATTTGATCTCTGGTTGGCCGAACGCCCACGTTTGGGGCAGCTGGGGAACGCGGCGTGACGGCGTGTGCGAGGGACGCAGTCATTCCCCGAGCGGCGCCCGCCGGGATGGAGTGACGCGCGCGGTATGAGCGACATCTTCCTCAGCTACGCGACGGAGGATCGCGCGCGCACCCGGATTCTCGTGCAGGGCCTCGAGTCGCGCGGCTGGTCGGTATGGTGGGACCGGACGATCCGTCCGGGTCAGACCTTCGACAGCGTCATCGAGAGCGCCCTCGCCGATTCCCGCTGTATCGTCGTCCTGTGGTCGACGGTGTCGGTGACGTCCGACTGGGTCAAGACCGAGGCGGAGGAAGCCAGACGGCGGCGGATACTGGTCCCCGTGCTGATCGACGACGTGATCGTTCCGTTCGAGTTCCGGCGCATCCAGGCGGCGCGGCTCGTCGGTTGGACCGGCGACCAGGCAGAGGAGGAGTTCGGCAAGCTCGTACACGCGATCGCCGAAAAGATGGAGCAGCCGCCACCGCCGCCCCCGCAAGTGGTGCAACCGCCGGCACGGGCGCGCTCGCGCTGGCGGCGTCCCGCGCTGCTCGGATCCGGCGTTTCCGCCGCGATCGCGCTCGCCATCGCAGCGTACCTGTCGATCCCATACCAACCCGTGGTCGTCGGCGTGATGGATTTCCGGGGCCGCGGCAACACACAGCCGTGGATGTGCGCCTCGACGCGGGACAGCCTCAACACCGTGCTCAGCAAGGCGGGAAGGTTGCGCGTGTACTCGAGCCAGGCGATCGACCTGCTGCACGAGAAGCGCGGGCTCACCGACCTCGAGGCGGCCCGAGAGCTCGGCATCACGAAGATGGTCTCCGGCACGCTCACGGAGGGCGCCCAGAACCTGGTGCTCGAGGTGCAGGTGGTCGACATCAAGTCCGGTGGAATGCTCGAGTACGCGGAGGAGCTGCGCGGCAACGAGGCGCAGCTGCTCGAGATGCAGAACCGGGCGGCTCTCGCGGTCCTGAAGACACTCGCGATCTACGTGACCCAGGAAGAGGCGTCGCGTCTCGTCGCCAACCGGAAGAACGACCAGCTCGAAGCTTACAAGCTCCTCACTGAGAGCCTCGGAGAGGCGGTCGAGGAAAAGGAGAGGCCGAGCGGCGCTCCGCCGAAACCCGAGGCGCCGAACGCGTTCTGGCGGCTCGACTGGCCCGCGGCGGCTCACGCGGAAGACGGCGCGGAGCAGCGTGCGGTCCAGCAGCTCCTGGAGCGCTACCGGACGGCGCTCGAATCGAAGAGCCTGGACCAGATCGCCGCGGTTTACGTCGATATGTCTCCGGGCATGCGGGACGCTCTCACCCGCTACTTCGCGACCGCGGATGACCTCAAAGTACGCTTTTCGAACTTCGACATCCTGATCGAAGGGAACCAGGCCGTGGCGACGTTCACGCGCAACGACGAGTTCAAGGACGCGCGCAGCGGCCGCGACATGCAGCTCGAGGTCCGCGTGAGCAGCATGGTGGCGAAGCAGGACGGCGGCTGGAGGATCCGCGGGCTGAAGAAGCCGTCGTGACGAGTTACCCTCGCCACGGAAGCGCCGCATCCGATTTGCCGCCAGAAATCAATAGCTTGAGACACCGCAGCTCACAGTCGCCCCCATGGCGCAAGGCTCGCCAGATCGTCGTGACACCGGCCAGGGCCGTCCCAAGCCATCAACGATCCTCCGGCTAGACTACCAAGGATGCCGAGCAGGGGGTCACTTCCCATGCTTGACAATGGATGGCGTACGGTCCTAAGGACAGCTTCTACATTAGAGTCAGAAGAGTCAGACAGCTCGACGATACCCCACGCTGACGAGGGCTGGCGGCGATCCAGCAACAGCGGATGCGATCGGCTTCCGGCAACCAACGGCACGGCGATCCCATCGATGGCACGCCGTCCACCTTCTGTCAGGCGTCGTCGCGCTACCTCACCAACGGACGGGGCCCTCCGTGCCATCCGAGCAAGCGGTCACCTCGATACCCTCCTGCTCCATGGAACGGGGCTTTTCTCGAGAGGGTGACCTCAAACTAGGAGATGCCCGGTAGCGCGTCTTCTATCGACATCGAGAGTGGGGCCAAGTCATGGACACACGGAAGCTGCCGCCCGTTCTTCGATTTTGGACGTCGATCGCCATTTTCGTGGCTGCCGGTTCACTGTCGAGCCACGCATGGGCACAACAAACGCAGCAGCTGCGCCCCGTGCAGCGCATCCCACGCGACCGGTTCGGAGTCGTTGGAGCGTTGCCCTTGACGGCAAACGACCTCGACGCGATGGTTTTTCCCGACGCCAACGCCGACGAACGCCAGGCCTTCCTCGACGGGTTGAAGTTCTTCAGCACGCCGCACACGGCGGCGGAAGGTGCCGGCATCGACTCCAACCAGCCGTTCTGTCAGGGCTGCCACCGGAACGCCGAAGAGCTGCCCCGCGACACGCAGCTCGTGACGACCTCATCCCCCATCTCGCGAGCGGGCCGTTCGACGCCGACGAATTTCCGGTTCACCTCCCTCAACCCCATGAGCGGCCCCTGCCCCGGTCCCGCGTGCAAGGGAGGCCTGGCCGCCGACCGCGACGAGACCATCGACTTCCGGACCGGCGCCATCTTCGGGACCGGGCGAACCGCGGCCTTCACGATCTTCGGCGATTTCAGGCCCGCGAGCGATCCGACCGCCCTGCTCTTCGATCAGCTCGACAAGACCGGACCGCACTTCACGCAACCCCACTTCATGCGCCTGAGCACGACCGATGGCCAGAACTTCGGCGGCGTCGTGCAGCATACACGCCCGTCGATCTCGTTCGATCCGATGACGGGCATGGGTTGTCTGCCGGACCGGATCCCGACGATCGATCAGGATACGAACTTGCCCGGCGTGACCGTAGACCCGGGCACCGGCGTCGTCAGCCCAAGCACGGGGATCAGCCCGACGACCGGTTTCCGGCGAAGCGTGGGCGAGCGCGCCGCTCCACCGTACGTCGGCCGTGGGTTGATGGAGGCGATCACCGGCGAAGACATCGAAGCCCTCGAGAACCAGGACGCGATCGGGCACACGTCGTCTCTCGACGACCCCACCGCCTTTCCGGAGTGCGCCAGCGACTGCATCACCGGCCACGCCAACCACAACAGCTCCGAGCCGACGAACGCCGGCGTCACCGGCGGCGACCTGCCGCCTGCGCCGAACGGCGGCAACGACGTCCGCGTCAGCCGCTTTGGGTTGCGTGCCGCAGGCCCGACGCTCGTCCAGTTCATCATCGGTGGAATGCAGGGCGAGGTCGGCTTCACGAGCCCACTCCGCGCGACCGAGGTCATCCAGGCCGACATCAACATCGACATCAACATCGGCCGGCCGGGCTGCATGGATCCGGTGCCCGATCCCGAGCTCGGCCTCTCGACGGTCGTCAACACGCGCACCCTCATCCGGATGGTTCCCCCGCCGGAGTTCGGCGAGACCTTGCTCGGTTTGCTGAAGTCTCCCGATCCCATGACGCAGCTGCCCGGACGGAGCCCGGCAGCACGCGTCCAGCGTGGCGCGATCCTGTTCGGGATCGACGTGGTGGCGTTCGCCAACCGCACGATTCCCGGCCGCATGCCCCAGGGAGGCGATGGCCGCGAGCCGCACGCGATCAATCGCGTCAACCGCTGGCTCAACTGCGCCGGGTGCCACGTGCCGATCCACAAGACCGGACAGTCGCCGGCAGGAGAGTCGCCGTCGGACAACGTCGCGCGTCATCTGAGCTTCGTTTGGGCGCCGATCTTCTCGGATCTGCTGCTGCACAAGATGACGGCCATCGACGCCGAGCGGCAAGCGCCGGCGCCGCGAACCCCGTTCCTCATCGTCCGCTCGCCCGGCATGGCACGCGGAAGAGAGGCGGACGACGATGACGACGACGGCGACGGTCACGGTCACGGCCGCGGTCTCGGTGTCGGTCGAGACAAAGACGACCATGGTCACGGCAACGGACACGGCAAGAGAGACGACGACGAGGACGGCGACGGTCGACCGTTCGCAACATTCGACGTGCCGCGCAATCTCGCCGACGATACGCTGCCGACGCAGGGCATGGCGCGGGGCGACCTGTGGCGCACCCCTCCGCTCATGGGACTCGGGCGCGTGGGTCCTCCGTTCTTGCACGACGCCCGCGTCTATCTGAGCGTGCGCACCGCCAACACCACCCCGGCCGGCACGGTGATGTCGAACAGCGAGGTGACCAACGCCCCACTCGTCGTGCAGACGCTCGACGATGCCCTTCGTGCGGTCATCGAGCTGCACGACCTGCCGCCGCCGGACGACGCCAAGACCCCCAACGTCCCCGGGGCGGGTTGCCCGGTGCCACCGCCTGGCACGTCGATCAACGTCGCCTACGGCGCGTCCCCGCGCGATGTCATCTGTCCGCCGTACGCGAGCGACACGTCGCGCGCCAACCGCAGTGAAGCGAAAGAGGTGATCCGCCGGTACCGGGCGCTGAGTCCCGAGGATCAGCAGGCGCTGATCGATTTCCTGAAGGAGCTCTGAGCCGCCCGAGTGATACATGGAGGGAGCCTCCGGGCTCCCTCCTCAGAATGTCATCTCGACGCCGGCGAGCGGGATCACGTCGGCGCGGAAGCCGTCGTCGTTGATCGGAAGAATGACGTCGACGAAACCCAGAAGCCGGTCGCGCCACAGGTTCATACGGGCGCCCACGGACAAATCGTAGAAGTCCGGGCGGTTGCCGCGTAGCCCGAGGAAGGGCGCGGTCAGCTTTGCGCCGCCGCGTCCGCACCGGCCCTGGACGGCATCGGATCGTGGACAGCGCGGCAGATCGAAGACACCCTCGGCCGACTGCCGCTCAAAGGGGTGGCGCCCGAGCACGGCAGTCGCGGCGGTGAAGCGGTCCCCGATGTGGCAGTCGAGACCCACGCCGTACCGTCCCTCGCTGCGACCGACCTCGCTCGCGTTCACGCCGATTCCCGCGTTGGCGTAGCCCTGCAGCCGGATATGAGGTGCGGCAAAAGAGGGGGTGGACGCATACAGGAGCGGGGCGATCTCCGTCTCGCCCGTTCCCTGGAAGTTCTTCTCGTTGCTCGCCGGCAGCCGCGCCACGAGCCCGGCGGCCAGGCGCGGGTACTCGCCGCGGACAAGGTACTTGACGCGGAGAAAGACGTCTCCCACACCGACGTTCGATGCGTGTGCAGCATGTCGATCCAGTTCCGATGGGAAGTCGGGATTGACCGGGCTGCTCTCCACGTCGAGGCCGAAACGACTGTAGACGAGCGGAACCGTAACGCTGAGGTCGAGATCGTCCCGTAGACCATAGGTCATCGTTCCGACGACCGGGGCCGCGTAGGGACGGCATCGCCGGTCGGCTGCCGAACGACTGCGATGCGGACCGCCCATGCTAGCGTCGCCCGAGGGCAAGGCCGCGGACTCTAGCACGACATGAGAGACAACAGTCAAACGAGACGACCTGAACGAGGGAACATGCAGAAAGATTCCGCAAGACGCGTCCGCGCTGGGGCTCGACCCGCATGGCGACGAGTCGACGCAAGGCTCGTGCCGATCGTCGGATCGCAGGGGTAAATAACCTGAACGCCGCATCGTTCGGCGAGACGCCCGCTCGGCGCGGGCACTCGAAACTGCGAACTGCAGTTGGCCACGACCCGCGGGGCCTCGTGCGGCCGCTAACGACCATTGGCACTCGCAGCCGGCGGCGGCGCTGACGGCTCAACATCGGTGCGCCTTTGGCGCCGCCGGCCATGGCGGCGAGGCTGGCACCGGCGTTGCTGTCTCCCGCATGCGACGAACGAAGGCGATTGGATCGCGGCGGGGTCTCGACGTCCCGAGCACGGTCGAAGGCGCGGTGCTCGGCGGGCGCGGCCCGGTACACGTGTTGCGCGGAAACATCGTCCCGGGCGGCTGGTTCGTGACCGACGACGTGAACGGCGATCGGATCGCCGTCCCGCTGCCGACGCGCCGCGAAATCGGGTCCTGAACGAAATTCGCGAGTGGAGGTGCCACCATGATTCCTGGGCGTTCGATGATCGCAGTCATGGTCGCGGCCATAGGGCTTGCGACGAGCGTGTCCGCAGGCGAAGAGCGGGCCGCCGCCCGCTGCCGGGCGTCGCTCGAAAGGCGGGAGGCACGGTTCGGCCGCTGCGTAGCCAGCTGCGAGCGCCGGGCGGACGCGCGCCCGTCCTTCGACCCGGAGCGCTGCGAAGCGGCGTGCACCGCCAAGCGCGACGTTGCCGAGGCACGGGTCCACGCGCGGGCACGATGCGCGACATCCGAGACGGAACCGCCCGCCCCGCAGCTGCTGCCGCGCACGCGGCTGTTCGACGACTGTCCGCAGCTCTGTCAGCTCGGCGGGCGCTGGTACTGCTGCGACTACGCGGCCCGCTGAGAACGCGCCCGCGACGCGTCAGCGCAGACCGAAGTCCTTCATCTTCTTCTGCAGCGCCACGCGCGAGATGCCAAGCGCCTCCGCCGCACGGGTCACGTTACCGCCGTGCGTCCGGAGGACCTTGGAGATGAAGCTCGCCTCGAACTGGGCGCGGTTCACCCGCAGGTCGGACGAGCTCTGCGGTGAGGAGACGGCCTCCCGGGCATCCGGCGCGCCGCGCACCGCGCCGGCATCGCCGGGCGTGCAACCCCGAAGGCGCTCCGAGAGGTGCGCAAGGCCGATCGGCTCGCCGTCCCTCGCCAGCGCCACCGCGCGCTCGAGTTCGTTCTGCAGCTCGCGGACATTTCCGGGCCAACCGAAGCTCGCGATCCGCTCGAGTGCCGCCGCGTCGATCCCGGGGATGCGCTTCGCGTGTCGCTCCGCAGCACGGGCCAGGCAGAGATCCGCGAGCCCGTGGATGTCCGACCGTCGCTCGCGGAGCGGTGGAACGTGAATCGGGAAGGCGCCGATCCGGAAATAGAGATCCTCCCGGAAGCGTCCGTGTTCCATCTCGGCGCGCAGGTCCCGGTTGGTCGCGGAGATGACGCGGAGGTCGACCTTGCGCGGGTGGCGATCGCCCACGGGGGTGACCTCGCCTTCCTGCAGGACGCGCAGGAGCTTCACCTGCATGGCCGGCGCCATGTCGCCGATCTCGTCGAGGAAGATCGTGCCACCGGAGGCGGCCTCGAAGAGGCCTCGCTGATCCTGAACCGCGCCGGTGAATGCGCCGCGCCGGTACCCGAAGAGCTCACTCTCCAGGAGCGCCTCGGGGACGGCGCCGCAGTTGACGGCGACGAACGGCTCGCTTCCGCGCGCGCTTGCGCGATGGATCCCGCGCGCCACGAGCTCCTTCCCGGTGCCGGTCTCGCCCTCGATCAGGACGGCGATCGGCGACGCCGCGGCGCTCTCCATCAGCCGGAACACTTCCTCCATGAGCGGCCCGCTGCCGATCATGTCGTCGAAGCGCTCGCGGCGGGCGAGATCGCGACGGAGCGCGCCGACCTGCGAACGTAGCCGGTCGGCCGAATCCTTCAGCTGCGCCCACAGGCGGGCGTTCTCGACCGCGACCGCGACACTACCGGCCAACGAGCTCAGAAAGGTCAGGTCGGCGTCGGTAAAGGGTGAACCGCCGCGGTGGTTCACGACCTCGATCAGCCCGATCGGCCCGTGCCGGCTCGACAGCGGCGCCGAGATGACACTGCGCGTGGTGAGACCGGTGTGGCGATCGACATCCGGGTAGAAGCGCGTGTCGGTCGAGACGTCGTCGACGCGGATCGCCTCGCCACTCTGCAGGACGAGTCCCGCGATGCCGCGGTCCGCCGGGAACCGCAGACCGGCCAGGGATTCGGCGACCTCGTGATCTTCCTCGTCGACGTACGGGAAGTGGAGCTCACGCCGGTCGGCGTCGAGCAGCAAGACGGCCGCGCCTTCGGCATCTAGCACCTCGCGGCACTTCGTCACCACGAGGGGGATGAGTTCGTCAAGCTCGAGCCGCGCCGCGAGGGCGCTACCCACCTCGTGGAGCAGGCGAAGCCGCGAGACGTCGTCGAGCACGAGCGCCGTCTACACCGAGGCGGGCGGCGGCGGCAACGGGCGGAATGCGCGGCTATCCGAGCGGCGCGGTCAGCGGGCTGTCCCGTGCAAGCGCCGGGGGCATAGGCCGCTCTTCGCGAGCGCCTTCACGCCGTCGGTCAGCCGGGTCGCCTCGGCAACGAGACTCGCCGCCCGATCGGCCGGCGCAAGGCAATGCCGGGCGAGCTGGCGCAGCTGCTTCCGGAGAAGGCACGCACGATCCCGAGCCGCAATGAGTGTGGGAGCGAGCACGACCACGTTCCGCGGGCCGTTCTGCGGGGGCGTGAAGACGATGGTGACGACCTGATCACTGCCGTTCGTCGAGAAGGGGCGCTGGATCGCCGAGCAGGTCGGGTCGAGACCGATCGCGGGAAGAGCCGTGGGCGTCTGTGCTTCATTGCTTTGACTGCTTCATCGCGAGTTCTCGCTCGGATCGGCATGCACTACGACTCCGGGGCAAGCTGCTCGCACCGCGCGAGCGGCTCGCCCCGGAGTCCAGAGCATCGGTAGGAAGGAACGGGTTCTACGGTTGACAGAAGTCCGCGAAGTCCGCGCAGCAGTCCCCGTTGTCGACGCACGCCGCGTCGCAGAAGCAAGTCTCAGCCGAGGCGCCGCACAGACCCTCGCACGAGGCGGGGCTTATGGGACACGATCCAGGTGCCGGCGCGTCTGCGGCCTTGAATGTTCCGGACGCGGCATCCACCGCGGGCTTGTCATTGCTGACGACACCACCGAAGAGCAGGCAATAGGCGGCCGGGCCGGTGGTCAATCGAAATTCGAGGCTGTTCTGCGCGGGCTCGTCGAGCGTGAAGTCGATCCCCGCACCACTGCAGGTCGCGCGCAGGTTCCCGGCCTTCAAGATGACGTTGCTGCACGGGCCGTCCTCGTGGCCCGGGTCGCTGTAGCCGTAGCCAATGATGCCGGCCGGTGTGCCGAGGCCGGTCCAGCGGGTCGCCGGAAGATGGATCACGTCGGTTTCGCCCGTCGTGGGGTTGACGAGGCTGAGGAACGCGCCGTCGACACGGGGGTCACCGGGCGTGCCGGGTGCGGCGGTCTCGAGCGCCGGGTCGCGCGACGACAGCACGAGCTTGCGCTTGCGTGGATCGCCGGCGTGGTCGCGCACCTGGATCGAGCGCCCGCTCAGTAGCTCCCCGCTTTCGAAGTCGAGGCGCAGGTTTCCCGCCGGGCCTCCGCAGAAGCTGGTCACCTCGATGAAGTAGGTCGTGCCGGCCACCGCCTGGAAGCGCACCTGCGACTGCAGGGTCCCGTTGCTGTCGTCGTTGCAGGGCACGGCGGACGAGAGCGTGCGGCATGAGTCCCCGCTGAACACGGCCAGGACGGTGTCGTAGCTACTTCCGAGCGTGTCGATCGTCACCGCCGCACTGGTGGGCGCCGTGAAGCGGTACCAGACGCTCGCCCCGTTGGTGCCGCAACCGCAGCTCGCCGCGGGATCGGTCGCATCGCTGGTTGCGCGGCTCACGTCGAGGTCGTCACGCAGCCGGGGGGTTGTGATCTCGGTGGCCGCATTGCAGGTATCATTGGGAGGCGGCGGCGGCGCCTGTACGAGGTGCAGCTCGAGCGAACCGCCCGGCCCGTTGCAGAAGCTCGTGACCTCGATCAGGTAGGTCACGTCGGCGACCGCTTGGAAGCGCACCTGCGACTGCAGGGTCCCGTTGCCGTCGTCGTTGCAGGCGACGGGATCCGAAGCGCCACAGGTCCCCACGAACACCGAGAGCACGGTGTCATAGTTGCTACCGGTCGTGTCGACGGTCACCTCGCCGCTGCGCTCGGCGGTGAACCGGTACCACACGCTGTGGCTGTTCTGGCCACACGCACAGCCGCTGAAGGGGTCGCGCGCATCGGTCGTGGCCTGCGTGGTATCGATCGCATCCGTGAACGGGGGCGGGTCGATCACGGTCGCATTCGCGCAGCTGTCATTCGCCGCCAGTGCGGCCGCAGTCGCGCCGGGAGCCGCCGGCGATACACTGGCGCCATCGGGCGGAATCTCCTTGCCGGGACTGCTCACGTCCGCGCGCACCGGGCCTGCCAGCACGAGGCTGGCTGCACACAGGGCGACCCACGGCACGCGGCGCTTCGCCATCTTCGTCATCGTCATGTCTCTCCTTGGAAGTGTGTTGTCGCCGACCGGGATTGGCGGCGCTCGGGGCTACCCAGAGCAACCGCTGTGCCCGCGGGGACGTGCCGCGCGTCCGAGACGCCCGGCCCGTAGGTGCTAGCTTTCTTGAGCGGCGCAGCGGACGCGGTGCCCCCGCTGCAAAGTGCTCTTGGCACCGCGTCGGGGCGGAGGGCGCGGGCGGGCTACAGGAACGTAACCCCGCCCGAGCCGGTCACGGGGTCGCTACTCCGGACACCCCGCGACCGCGGTGCACGTGCAGCTCTGGGTCGCCAGCCGGGTCATCGGCCCGTTCGTCACGACGCCGACAAAGCCGATATCGAACAACGGTCCGCCCCCGTTCAGCGCGACGCCTGCGGACACCGCAGTCGAACCGGCGCTCCCATCGTATGGTTGAGGCGCCGCGGGCGGGGAGCCGAGCCTGACCGGTCCGCTCTGGCTCCGATTGGCGAACCCGGAACCGGCCAGCGCGCACCCGTCGCCGTTCAAGTCCGTGAAGCTCCCGGTCGCTCCAGCCGTCGTGAACTCGGCATTGAGCAAGACCTGGGTGATGAGGAGGTCCCCCGCGTCGAAGGTCGACCCCGGAACACACGCGCCCTGCGGGCTCTGCATGTCGGCCCACGCGGTCCAGAGCAGGGGGACCGCGAGACGATACTGGATGCCGTTCGCATCCGACGCCCCGTTGCCGACGGTCCGCGCGACCTTTCCGTTTTGATCCCTCCCCGCACCGCCCGCCGTCGTATTGCACGGCTTCGAGGGAGGATCATCGACGGTCCCGTATTCGCAGTCGGGTCCCGGGTCGCTCGTATCCGCCGTCTTGCTGACCTCGTTGTCCCCGACCTGGGGATTCGAGCTGTTCACCGCGCCGAAACCACAACCGTACATGTCCAGGCGCGAGCAGAGGCCTCCGAGCAGCGGCACGAGAAAGGTCGGCATCGTGAAGCCCGGCGCGTCGCAGCAGGTACTCTTGAGGCAGCCGGCGGGGTTCGTCGGCGTCGCGCACTCGGGGATCCCGGCACACGGCGCGTCCGGATTCCCGCACGCGATGCAGGCGGTGCGATTGCAGGTAGGCGCCGGGTCTGCCTCGGCGATCGTGAACACCGTGTTGATTCCGGACGGGAACGAAAGCAGCACGCCGTCCGCAGTGAAGAATGGCGTGGGCACGCATTGCCCTTGTCCTCCGCCGCAGTCGGCGTCGGTCGTACACGGACCGAATCGGTTCTGCAGCGAGCCCGTGTGACACAGCTTCGGCCCCTCCACCGCGTGCAGCTCATACGTTCCGGGTATCCCGCCGCCGTCACGCACGAGGAACTCGCATACTGATGCCAGCGTTGAGCTCGTCGTCGAGGTTGTGGTCGTCGTGGTGGTCGTGCGGACCTTCTCGACAACGACCGATCCTGGCAAGATCAGGGCGCCCGGGCCCGGAAGTCCGGACGTCGCGTTGACCGCATTCGACGTGGTGGCCGGCTCGCAGAAGACGGAGACCATGGTAGCGGCGGCCGTCTTCGGGTAGTTCGCATCCGGCCACAAGGGCGCCGGCGGGTTTGGCACCCCCGTGCGCTCGATCGCGCCCGCGACCCCCGACGTCTGCGCGGTCGGGAAGCACGGCTTGCTCGTGTTCCCGGTGCAGCAGAACTGGCTGATGCCCCCCTTGCTGTCGAGGCATCCCCCACCCGACGTCGTGCTCTGGCAGGCGGGTCCCGTGCACGTCGCATTGCAAAGGCCGCCCTGACACGCGTCATCCTGCACCGGGACACCGGTCGAGGGATCACCAGGGTTTGCCGTGCACGGCGTTGGACCGCCCAGCGAGGTCGTCCCCGATGTGAGCGGCAGGTGAATGGGAAGCGTCGACACGAACTGGGACGTTGAGGGCGGGCAATCTCGGCTCAGGGCATAGGTCTTGTCGCCCGCCGCCTGTGGCACGGTGATCGTTCCGTCGACCGTGCAGGGGTTGTTGGCGCTCAACCCCGACGTGCAGGTGCCGTTGTTGCAGCGCGGGCACACCTCGCCCGCGGTCGTGAGGAAGACGTCGGACAGGAGATCGACGGTGACGTTGACGTCTCCCGTCTGCAGGTTCGCCGTTCCGTCGATCACCTCGCCGGGCGTGAAATGGTTGGTGACACAGACCGCTACATTCGCGGCGAGGAGCGGGAGTGGAGGCCCGAAGGTGTCGGTGTTGATCGACCCGGCACCCGTCGGTCCTTCCATCGTGCACAGCGGGGTGGTGTCCATGTCGCAACTCCCGAGGCAGAGCCTCAAGCGTGCGTCTCCGACGACGGGGAAGTTGTGCGACACGCCGGTCCAGCCGTAGTCGAGGTCCGTGCCGCTGCCCGCCACCGTGAAGTCGAACTCGTTGGGCCCGCCCGCGGGGTTCGGCGGGCACGCGGGTCCGGGCATCGTCGACGTCGTGGTCGTCGACGTGACCGTGGTCGAGGTGGTCGTGATCGACGTGCTCGTGGTGGTTCGGATCGTGGTGGTCGTCGTTGTCGTTCTCGGGGGTACGGTCGACGGGGCCGTGGAGCTCGTGGTCGTCGTCGGTTGCGGTTGAATCGTCGTGGTCGTCGTGCGTCGAGTGCAGATGCCGCTCGTCGCCAGCGTCTTCACGCCGTCAAAGAGCCGCCCGGCCTCCGCGACGAGACTTGCCGCCCGGTCGGCCGGCGCCAGACAGTGCCTGGCCAGATGCCGGAGCCGCTTCCGGAGGTGGCGCGCTCCGGCCCGGGCCGCGACGAGGCTCTTCCGGCATCGGCGCGCTCGTGGCGCCTTCTCGGAACGCTCGATGAGGGTCTTCACTCGCTTGGCGAGCGGCGCGAGACTGCCGCAGCGACACCGCCGCGTGCAGATCGGCTGCGGCTGATCGCTCAACAGCTGCTCGACGTTGTCGAGCGCACACACCACGCCGGCGGGCTGTCTCGGGTCGAGCCGCTGATGCGTGCAGTCGCCGCCGCTGCAGCGGTCCTCGGTGCACGCATCGCGGTCGTCACAGGTGGCCGGGCATCGGGGCTGGCACGCGTCCCCCACTCCATTCTCGTCGCTGTCGCGCTGATCCGGATTGGGCACCGTCGGACAGTTGTCCGCGACGTCCGGAATCTCATCGCCGTCCTGGTCCTCGATGGCATGCACGAGGAGGTCCAGCTTGCAGTGGGTCGCCTGCCGGTTCGGGCAGTCGTCGTCCACGCGGCAGAGGCCCTGCTCGCGGTGGCACGTGGCATCCTGGCAGAAGTTCGCCGCCCCGCAATCGGCGCTGGTTGCACAGGGGGCGCCGAGGTCCTCGACGCAGTGACCCGCGCCCGTGAACACGGTTGCCCCGCCGTTACGCTTGACGAGCGGTGCTACGAGGCGATTGAAGTTCTGACTGCCAACATTGCAACGGGCACCATTCATGCAGTTCGTGTCGGTTTCACATGGGCCCTGCCGTTCCTGGCAGATGCCCTGCAGCGGCACGTTCGGAATCGGCTGGCAGAATTGCCCCGGCGGGCACGTGACAGCATCAGGCAAGGGTAGCGTGTCACAGAACGTGCCGCGGCTGAGGATGCAGCCACCGGGCGGCACGAAGCACGTGCCGGCACAGTCGGCGGCCGTCGCGCAGGCTGCGCCGGTGTTAGTGCACAGCCCAGCCGCGACGGCGCCGAGCATCGTTACGAGCCCGGCTTGCACCGTTCCGGCGGCCAGCTGAGTCCGTGCCCGTGTGGTCCCGGCCGCCTGGCTGGCGCCCCCTGCACTGCATAGCTGCCTGTCCTTCGCCATCGCGACGTTGAAGATCTCGAGGACGGAGTCGTCCGGGCTGAACCGGACCGTATGGTTCAGCACCTGATACGGCACGCGCGGGTCGCACGCCTCCTGGTGACACGGCTTCACCGGTTGCCCGGTATTACACAGCGCGCCCCTCACCGGGTCGAATATCTTGAGGACGTCGGGACCGTTCGTGACCTTGGCGCGGAACGCGATCAGGTGCTCGGGGCCCGGCCCGATCACGAAATCGTCGGCGGCCTGTGGGGGTAGCCCGGCGCCCGGGCCTCCCATGAGGAACCGCTGCGGCTGCGCGTCGGCATCGAAGACTTGCAGCACGCGATTGGTGGCATTTCCCTCCACCGGTCGGGGGGTGAGAAACGCAACCACTCCGCCACGCACGTCGACCGTATCGGCCGCTTGCCCCAGGTTGATCCATTCCGCCCCGCTCATGGCGCTCGCGGGAGCGATCTGCACGACGTCGTCGGTCGTATCGCCATCGCCGTTGAAGTCAGTGTGATCCTGATCGGTTTCTGACACGAGCGCGGCGAGCCAGTTTTCCGATAGCGCGATGGCGGTTGCCGCGCGGCCAAGGTTCTTCGGATGGCCGGAACCGGGACAGAGCTGTATGACGAGGTCGTTCGTGTCGGCGTCGTCGCCGTTGAGCGATACCGCGGGACACCGCGCAGTGCCGCACGAAGCGACCTCGGGACGGAGGAACGCCGTCCGGTCGACAGCGACCGCCACGTCGCGGGAACCGCAGAGGGTCGTCGTAGTGCCCGATTTGGTGTCGAAAACATCGATCACGGCACCGCCGATCCCGCCTTGCCCGGATCTGCTGCTCGCCGGTCCGCGCACGAACACGGCGTCTGTCGAGGTCTCGTCCAGGTTACCGATCTGGAAAACGAGGAACTGCCCACCGGCGGAAAGAACGCTCTTCCCCGAGCGGCCGAGCAAGGGTCGATCTCCTCTGGCAAACGACGTGATGCCGGTCAGGAGGTCGTGAATGAAGACGTCCGGGACTTCCGAGGGGCCTTCCGGTGCTCGCGCGCTCGTGCTCGTGAGACTGACGAATCGCCCGTCGGGCGAGATCGCCGGCCGCCCCGAGCCGCACGCTGGTTGCAGGACAAATCCGTTGCAGAAGGGATCCTTCACTTGCAACCCGGTCGAAGCGACGCTCACGCGGGT
>Ga0066709_100000519_pt1 | contig 21119 bp, 23 predicted proteins | sample GraSoiAngelo_158_FD_79665 | JGI IMG/M metagenome (GOLD analysis project Ga0066709, IMG submission 79665) | Grasslands soil microbial communities from the Angelo Coastal Reserve, California, USA - 14_1009_16_30cm | ecosystem: Environmental > Terrestrial > Soil > Grasslands | place: USA...
CGCCGAGCTTCTGGGTCGCGAGCACCAAGCCAGAGGCCGCACTCGCTCGCGGCCAAGGCTGGCAGCCTTGGCAAGAGCGAGGGTGGACTCTGGCGCCGCGTGATCGCGGGCCAGAAGCCGGCAGGTATTGCTGGATGGGGCACTAAACCTTCACCGCCGCCCTCAAGCGCGCCGACGCGGCCCGTGGATTGCCGGCGGTCTCGCGAGAGCTCGGCCGGATCGCCCGCCGCGGCGTCGCACGAAGCACCGGCTCCTGTCCACAGACGCAGATGGGAAAGTCCGGCGGGCAGGTGCAGCCCCGCTCCTGGTCGCGGAGGAAGCGCTTGACGATCCGGTCCTCGAGCGAGTGGAAGCTGATCACCGCCAGCCTCCCGCCCGGGTTGAGGAGATCGACCGCCGGGGGCAAGGCGTCCTCGAGCGCGGTGAGCTCATCGTTGACAGCGATCCGAAGCGCCTGGAAGACCCGCTTCGCGGGATGGCCGTCGCCGAAACGGGCCGGCGCCGGAATCGCAGTCTTGATCGTCTCGACGAGCTCGCCCGTCCGTTCGAAGGGCCGTTCGCGGCGCCGGCGCGCGATCGCGCGGGCGATCTGCTTCGCGTAGCGCTCCTCGCCGTACTGCCGGAAGATGTGGGTCAGCTCGCGCTCGGAGGCCTCGTTGACGACTTCGCGGGCCGAGTAGTCCACGGAGGGATCCATCCGCATGTCGAGCGGCGCGTCGGCGGCATATGAGAAGCCTCGCTCGGGACGGTCGATCTGCATCGACGAGACCCCGAGGTCGAAGAGGATCGCGTCCGCCCGGGCGCCGTTATCGGCGAGTTGCTCGAGCACGACGGCGAAGTCGCCGCGGAGGAATCTTCCCTGGACGCCGGTCTGCTTGCGAAAGCGATCGAAGTACGCGCGCGCGGTCGGATCGCGGTCGATCGCGATCAGCCGGCCCTCGCCGCGCAGGTCGGCGGCGAGCAGCGCCGCGTGGCCGCCCGCCCCGAAGGTCGCGTCGACGACGGTTTCGCCAGGCTCGATCGCAAGCAGCTGCCGGACCTCGTCGGCCAGTACGGGAACGTGATCAGTCGCGTTTGGTTGCAAGGCGCTCGGCAACATCCTCAGCACTCCCTTCGATCTCGTCCAGGTGCGCGCGCCACGAAGCGCGGTCCCAGATCTCGAGGTGGTCGTGGATTCCGGCCACGACGACCTCCTTCCCCAGCCCGGCATGCTCGCCCAGCGACGGCGGCACCATCACCCTGCCCTGCTTGTCCAGCTCCGCCTCGGCTGCCCCGGAGAAGAAGTAGCGCCGGATCAAGCGGCCCTCCTTGCTGAGCGGGTCGAGCTCGCGCAGCCGGGACTCGACCGTTGCGGCCCACTCGCTGCGCGGGTAGGCGTAGAGACACCGCTCGATTCCCCGGGTGAGAACGAGTCCGTCTGCGAATGCCTGACGGAACTTGGCCGGGAGCGTGAGGCGGTTCTTGTCATCGATCGTGTGCTCGTGCTCGCCTACCAGCATGGTCCACTTCGCACCACTTTAAACCACTTACTCCCACTTGGCAACCCTTTTCCACCACATCTCACAACTCGACAGGCCGACGCGTTTCAGCAGAAGATGGAGCCGGTGCGCATCCCGCCGTTCGAGACGTTCTACGAGGAGCACAAGGACCCTGTCTTCGCCCACCTGCGGCGCTTGCTCGGGCAGGGCGCCGAGGACGCCTTCCAGGAGACCTTCCTGCGCGCGCTCCGAGGCTATCCGGAGCTCCGCAACGGGCGGCACCTCCGCGCCTGGGTGTTCACAATCGCGACGCGGGTCGCGATCGACGAGACGCGTCGGCGGCGGCCGATGGCTTCGCCCTGGTTACACGAGCTCGCCGTCGAGGACGGCCTTCCCCCCCACGCCGAGCTCGGTCATCTCACCGACAACCTGCCGCCGAAGGAACGCGCCGCCGTCGTCCTTCGCTACGGCTTCGATCTTCCCTACGACGAAATTGCGGCCGCGCTCGGTTCGTCCGAGGACGCCGCCCGCCAGGCAACCTCTTCGGGGGTACGCCGTCTGCGAGAAAGGAGCAAGCGATCATGACGAACGTCTCTGCAGAGCTCGACTCCCGCTTCCGTGCCGCAGCCGCGGAGGAGGGGCTGCTCGACGTCGCATACGACGTGGTCGACTCGCCGCTGGGCGAGCTCTTCGTCGGCATCTCCGACCGCGGTCTCTGCGTGATCTCGTACGAGGCGGATCCCGACGCGCAGGTCGAAAGGCTGGCCCGCGGCTTCGGCTCGCGGGTGCTCCGCTCGACGCGACCCGTCGACCCCGCAAGGCGGCAGCTCGACGAGTACTTCGAAGGCAAGCGCAAGCGGTTCGACCTCGACGTCGACCTCCGCCTCGCCCGCGACTTCGGCCGCACGGTGCTCGAGGAGCTGGGTCGCGTCCCGTTCGGCGAGGTGACGACGTACGGCGAGCTCGCCGCCCGCGCCGGCAAGCCGCGGGCCGCGCGGGCGGTGGGGACGATCATGAACCGCAACCCCGTCCCGATCGTGCTGCCCTGCCACCGGGTCGTCGGAGCCAATGGATCCCTGGTCGGCTACGCGGGCGGGTTGGAGCGGAAGCACCAGCTGCTTCGACTCGAGGGCGCGCTCCTCGCTTGACCCTTCCTCCGGCGTCGGATATACGAACCTCACACGGGGTCTACGACCTAGGAGGACCGAAGATGAGGCGGGCACTCGCAGCCCTTTTTGCACTCGCAATCGCATTAACCCTCGCGGTGCCGGCGACCGCGGCCACACCGAGCCCCCGGCGAATGGCAGCCCAGATCCGGACGCTGCAGGGACAGGTGAAGACGCTCCAGAAGACGCTCAAGAAGACCAACACGAGGCTTCTACAGACCCAAACGTTTGCGGTCGTGGCGCTTCTCTACGGAGCTTGCAGCTCGGCCGCGACGGCCGATGCGCTGCAGGGGGCAAATCCGGCCGCCTTCGGCACCACGCCGGTAGCGGACTTCAACACCTGTGGCGACCTGCAGCAGGTCACCCGACCGACGCCGGCGATCGTCCGGCAGCCGAACACGCCGACGGTCAATGTGTTTCAGGAGCTCCTGAACATCTTCAAGTCATAGAGATGAGTCACGCGGGCGCCCTGGCTTTGCCGGGGCGCGCCGCCTACTGCTCGACAAGGCCCGTGCCGTTGAGACTTTCCCCAGCCGGTTGGTCCAAGAGCCGGTAGCCGACGCCCCACACGTTGAGGACGCAAGGGCCGGCGCCGGCCTGCCGGAGCTTCCGGCGCAGGCGCGAGGCGTGCGAGTCGAGCGTTCGGGTGCGGCCGAGCGAGAGGTAGCCCCAGACCTCGCGCAGCAGCTGCTCCTTCGTGAAGACCCGCTCCGGCTCGGTCGCTAGCTTCGCGAGCAGGTCGTACTCCTTCGCGGGCAAGGTCACCGGACGGGCGTGGATGGCCACGCGCCGCGTCAGGAGGTCGACTGCGATTGGCCCGGCCTCGAGCCGATCGCGTAGGGACGGCGAGGTGCGGCGGAGCACCGCGCGGATCCGTGCGAGCAGCTCGTCGTAATGGAACGGACGCGGCACGTAATCGTCGCAGCCGCGATCGAACGCGCGGACGCGGTCGATGGTGTCGGCCTCGCTGCAGCCGAGGACGATCACCGGCACCTCGCGGTTCCACGAGCGCCCGGGCTCGCCCTCGCGAAGGCGGCGGCACAGCTCGGGCGACGAGAGAACGAGCGACGGCTGCAGACGTTCCACGAGCTCCAGCGCCTCCCGCTCTGCCTCGGCGCCGAGCACGTCGAAGCCGTCGTCTGCGAGGTGGCGCTGGAGGAACTCCCTGGTCGACGGCTCCGGCTCGGCGAGCAGCACGGCGTTCATAGCGGCGAAGGTACCGCCGAGCTTGCGGCTTGACTAGATGTCCTTTGCCGCGAATCTGAAACGAAAGATCCACCGAACTTTCGACAGCTGTCGAGGTCGGTCTTGTCCGATCTCGCGAGCGCAGCGAGGCGACAAACTAGCCCGCGGAAAGTGCGCAGCACTTTCTGCGGTCATAACCGTCCGGAACGGATCACTCCCCAGAGCAGCCAGATCCCGAGGGCTCCGGAGAGCAGGAATCCGAGGAAGGAAAGGAAGTTGACCCCGAAGACGAACGGCCCGTGCTTCGCGAAGATTCCGATCAGGCTGGACCCGATCAGTCCACCGACGACGATCAGCGCGACGACGAGCCGATTGAAGGCGACATCGACCTTGTGCATGAAGTCGTCGAGCCCCTTGTGCACGAACCCGACCTCGATCTGTCCGTCGCGGATCTGCTCGAGGAAGTCGTGCACCTGGTACGGCATCGTTGCCGCAATCCGGACGAACTCGCTCGACTCCTTCTGGGCCCGCGACAGAATTCGCTCGGGTGAGAACCGCTCGATCATCAGATTCCGCGCGTACGGCTTCGCGACCTCGAAGACGTTGAAATCCGGGTACAGCTCGGCCCCGACAGAAGCGAGGGTGGCGATCGCCTTGTCGAGGAGAACGAATCGGGTCGGCAGCCGCAGGTTCAACCGGTAGATGAGCTCGAAGGCCTCCCGGATCACTTGCAGTGGGTCGATCTCGGCCAGGCTGACGCCGTAGTAGCGGTAGTAGACGTCGCGAAGCTCGTCCGTGAACTCCTCCTCGCGCTCGCGCGGGTAGCGGACGCCGAGCTCCGCGAGCCGTCGCGGCATCGCATCGACGCGCTCGTTGGCGGCGTCGATGAAAAGGCCGGTCAGCTTCGACATGTCCTCGTCGGTGAGCTTGCCGACCTGGCCGAAATCGACGAGGCCGACCGCGGCCCCGCCGTCCAGTACGAAGATGTTCGCGGGATGCGGGTCACCGTGGAAGAACCCGTGCCGGAAGATCATCGTCATCCAGGTCTCGGCGATCCGGTACGCGAGCTCACGCCGCTCGCCTTCGCCCAGACTTGCCAAGTCGAGATCGGCCACCTGTACCCCCTGGAGCAGCTCGAGGACGAGCACGCGCCGGCGCGTGTAGGTCCAGTGGACGCGCGGGATCTTCACGTCCGCCTGCCCCGCGAAGTTGCGTCGGAACGCCTCCGCGTTGCGCGCCTCCGCCCGATAGTCGAGCTCGCCGCGGATCGAGCGGGCGAACTCGTCCACGACCTGCTCCGCGTCGATGAAATCAAGCGCCCGGACCCGCTCCTTGGCGAGGCGGGCTGCCTGGTAGAGCAGCGAGATGTCGGACTCGATCTGGCGCGGCGCGTTGGGACGCTGGACCTTGACCGCGACGCGCTCGCCGTTCGGAAGCACGGCGTGGTGCACTTGCCCGATCGAGGCCGCCGCGGTCGGTTGCTCGTCGAACTCGAGGAAGGCCTGCTCGATGGTTATGCCGAGCTCCTCCGAGATCACGCGTTCGACGTCGGCGAACGGGATCGGGCGCACGTCGTCCTGAAGCTTCTGCAGCTCGAGCACGACGTCGGGCGGAACGATGTCGGGACGGGTCGAGAGCAGCTGGCCGAACTTGACGAAGGTCGGGCCGAGCTCGTCGAGCATCTCCCGCAGACGGCGGCCCCGATCCGTGGGCGTCTCGACGCTACCGTCCCGGCCGATCCAAGGGACGAGATCGGTCAGGCGGTGGCGCTCGAAGAAGTAGCCGAATCCATGCTTGACCGCGACCTGCGCGATCTCGGAGAGGCGGCCGATGTTGCGCGTGGCCGGACGGGCCATGCGGTCAGTCTGACACGGGCTCGTTACGCCGCGTCCCGTCCGGCAACGCCGAGGGCAGGCCCGCCGCGGCCGCTTCGGCCGCGAGGCGCCAGAGCCGCACCATCTCCTCGCGGACGAGCTCGCCCGCCTCCGCGTAGCCGGAGCGGTTCCGAGACAGATGGTCGAGCTCGATCGGTTCGCCGAAGACGAGCGCGCACTGCCGGCGGTTCTTCGGCGACCAGCCGAAGGTGTCGAGACCGAGGGGGACGACCGGCGCGCCCTCCTGCATCGCGATCATCAGGCCACCGGTGTGGATGGGGCCCGGGTAGCCGAGCCGCTGGCGCGTTCCCTCGATGTGGACGCAGACGACGTCTCCGTCGTGGACATGCTGCCGTGCGATACGGAGCGCGTCGCGGTCGCTCTCGCCGCGGCGGATCGAGATCACGCCCATCCAGGCCAATGCCTCCCCGAGCACTGGCACCTCGAACAGCTCCGACTTCGCGAGGAAATAGGTGATCCCCGGAACAAAAGCGCCGATCAGCGGGTGGTCGATCCCGGAAAAGTGGTTGGCGGCGAGCACGCACCCCCGGTCGCTCGGGATCCGCTCGACCCCGTAGGCCGCGCTCGGGGCGAGTCGGAGCACGACGGGCACGACGGTGTGCCGGGCGAAGTGCCAGAGCCGCGTCTTGTCGTACTTCCAGAGCTTCGGCAAGCCGAGCCGCGTCAGCGGCGCGCTCACGGAAGCGGCGATGAAGGCGGCCGGGCGTTCTCGAGCAGCCGCAGCCGGTGCTCCAGCTGCGCGATCTTCAGCTCGGCTTCGTCGAGCTCCTCGCGAGTGACGAGCCCGAGCTCGCGAAAGACTCCCGCCAGTCGTGCCGCGGCGCGCTCGCCCACAGTCGAGTCGCCGCGCCAGAGCGCGAGGAGCTCGTCGGCTAGGGCCTTCGCCTCGTCGCGCCCGAGCCGCTGGACCGCCCCGGCCAGACGCGAAGGCGGCCCCTCACCACGCCGGTCAGAGGCCGTGCCGGCTTCGCCGGCGCGGCCGCTCTCAGCGGGTTCGGCCATGCGGACGTGCGCGGCGCCGCTGGCGGCGGCGCTCGCGTTTCGCTTCGGCCGAGGCGGCCGGGCTTGGCACGAGTTCACCGAGCGAGGGGGTCGGCTCGGCCGCGGCCGCCTGCTCCGCCTCTTCGAGGACGACCGTTCCCGGATCGGCAGCCGGCGCGCCGCCCCATGGACGCCTCGGGCGCCGCCGGGCGGGCGTGCCGCCGTCGGGCTCCGGGCCTTCCGGCTCGTCGATGCCTCTGCGGCGTGCGAACTCCGGCTCGCGCTCCTTCAGAATCGTCAGCAGCGGCGCCGCGATGAAGATCGACGAGTAGGCGCCCGAGGTGATCCCAACCAGCAGCGCGAATGCGAAGTCCTTCAGCGTCGCGCCGCCGAAGATGAGCAGGGCGCCGATCGGCAGCAAGGTGATGAACGTCGTCGCCAGCGAGCGGCGGATCGTCTCCCAGAGCGAGACGTTCGCGATCGTCGCGAAGGACGAGCGCCGCATCAGCGGGATGTTCTCCCGCATGCGGTCGAAGATGATGATCGTGTCGTAGATCGAGTAGCCGAGCACCGTCAAGACTGCGGCGACCGTCGAGTTGGAGACCTCGCGCCCAGTCAGGGAGTAGACGCCGACAGTGATCACGATGTCGTGCAGCAGCGCCGCGATCACGGGGCCCGCGAACTTGAGGTCGAACCTGACCGCGATGTAAAGCACGATCAGGAGCAGCGAGACGATGACCGCGACGATCGCGGAGCGCGCGATCTGTCTCCCGAAGCTCGAGGACACGTTCGTGATCTGCGAGTTTGTCGCCTGGAAGCGCGAAGTCAGATCGTCACCGAGCTTGTTCTGATTGGCCTCCGACAGAGACTTCATCCGCATCTGGAAGTTCTCGTACCTATCGCTGCCGAACGTCTTGCCGCGGCCTTGGATGACCGCGTCGTTCTGGCCGATGTCCTTCGCCTGGTTGCGGACGTCCGTGAGCGAGACCGGCTTCGGAGTCTTGAACGTCACCTGGGTGCCACCCTTGAAGTCGATCCCGAGGTTGAGGCCGCGGGTACCGAGCGAGGCTGCCCCGACGACGAGAATCACGCCCGAGATCGCGAACCAGAGGTAGCGCCGGCGCATGAAGTCGATCTGCAGCCACTTCGCCGACTGCTGCCCCGCGGCGCCCATGAACCGCGGGTTGTCGAACCAGGCGAAGCCGGAGAGCAGGCCGAGCATCGCCCGGGTCGCCGCAACCGCGGTGACGAGCGAGATGACCGTGCCGATCATCAGCATCAGCGCGAAGCCCTTGACGCCCGCGGTAGCGACGGCGAACAGGACCATCGCCGTGATCACGGTGACGACGTTGGCGTCGATGATCGTGTGGAAGCCCTTGGCGTACCCGGCGGCGATTGCAGCACGCACGGACTTCCCAGCGCGCACTTCTTCCTTGATCCGTTCGAAGACGACCACGTTCGCGTCGGCCGCGACTCCGATCGTCAGGATCAATCCCGCGAAGCCCGGCAGCGTCAGCGTCACGTTGAAGAGCAGGATCGCCGCGTAGAGAAAGGCCGCGTAGATGCCGAGCCCGATCACCGCGACGAGGCCGAGGAACCGGTAGAGGACGAGCAGGAAGACCGCCACGAGCAGGAGGCCGATCAGGGCGGCCTTCTTCGCCTCGCTTAGCGAGTCCTTGCCGAGCGTCGCGGAGATGTCAGTACGCTCGATCGGGACGAAGTTGACCGGCAGGGCGCCGGTCTGGAGCACGAGCGCGAGGTCCTTCGCCTCGCCGATCGACTTGATGCCGGAGATCTCGGCGTTGCCGCTGATCCCGCCCGCGAGATCCGACTTGTTGAAGTCGATCTGCGGGAACGACCTGATCTCCCGGTCGAGCACGATCGCGAAGTGCTGCGGGATCCGGCGGTTCCGGCCCCGGTTGTACTCCTCGGCGGTGACCTGCTGGAACTTGTGCGAGCCCGAACCGGTGAACTGCATCAAGACGACCGGCTCGTTCGTCGTTGGGTCGAAGTCTTGGCGCGTTCCCGACAGCTTCAGGTCTGAGCCCGTCAGCTGCGGGACGCCCTTGACGTCGCCGACGCCCGTCTTGTCGGGGTTGTGGGTGAAGAGGTAGTAGTAGCTTTGGCCGGGTGGCGGTGGCTGAATCACATTGCCGCCCTGCTGGCCGGTGTTCCCGGGGCAGACGACCTCGGTCGAGTCGCAGGTGATGACGACGGTGTTCTGCGGGACGGCGAGCACCGTGAACGGCCGCTTGAGCTTGCTCTGCTTCGCCTGCTTCAGCGCCGCGGCGCGACTCGTAGCCGGGCCGACGGATTTCTGCTTGTTCTTCCCGAACGCGTAGTAGCCCTCGGGTTCGCCCTTCTTGGCCTGCGACTGGACGGCTGAAAGGAGCTTGTCGAGGCTCGGCGACGGCTGCGGGTTGCCGCTCGCGGTGATCGACGGGCCGGTCAAGGAGGTCTCGAGGTCGTAGAGCTCGAGCTGGGCCGTCTTGCCGATGATCGTCGCCGCTTTCGCCGGATCATGGACGCCGGCGAGCTCGATCACGATCTGATTCGAGCCCTGCTTGCGGATCTCGGGCTCGGAGACGCCGAGCTTGTCGACCCGCTGGCGCATGATCGACACCGACCGGTCGAGCGCTGCCGAGTCCAGCTTCTGCCCTTTCGCGGGTCGGGCCTCGAGCACGACCTCGAGGCCGCCCTGGAGATCGAGACCGAGCGTCACCTTCTTGTGCACCGGTGATCCTGGAACGGCAAGCGCAACCACTCCCGCCAGAGCGGCGAGGATCAGGCCGACAAGGATCAGGTGCGAACGGCGGTTCGTCATCCGCGCAGGGCTGGAAGCTTAGCCACGACGATCGCGGAGTGAACGAACCGTGCCTTCACCCTCCCCCGGGTTTAGCCGGCCGCAGCGGCAAAGCCGCTACGGCCTTTGAGACGGCATCGCAAGCGATGCCTCGCCGCGGCGATCGCCGAGTGAACCACCGTGCCTTCACCTTCAGCCGGGTTTAGCCGGCCGCAGCGGCAAAGCCGCTACGGCCTTTGAGACGGCATCGCAAGCGATGCCTTAGCTTTCGGCGCGCTCGCCCTGGGCGAGGGGTTCCAGCTCTTCCGGCTCGTCGCGAACGACGGCGGCGACGGCGCGGCGGTCGAGGCGCACGACGACATCGGGCGCGATCTCGACCTTGAGCACCTCCTCGTCCAACTGGCGTACGTACCCGCGGATGCCCCCGGCGGTGATCACCTCGTTGCCGAGCTGGAGCGTGTCCTGCATGCGCAGTTGCTCTGTCTGGCGCCGCCGCTGCGGGCGAAGGACGAGCAGCCAGAGGAGCACGAACAGCGCCACGATCACGATCAGATAACCCGTACTGCCTCCTCTTCCGTTGCGGTTCCGAGGCGGACCGCCGCGTCGCGCTTGTGGGCGGCGAACTCGCCGCGCTCGATCGCCGCCCTCGCGCCCGCCGTCAAATCGAGCAGGAATCGTAGATTGTGGAGGCTCAGCAAGCGGTGGCCGAGCAGCTCCTGCTGGTTGACGAGGTGACGGATGTAGGCGCGCGAGAAGCGTCTGCACGCCGGGCAGCCGCAGCCCTCCTGCAGCGGCGCGGCGTCGCGCGCGTAGCGGGCGTTCTTGAGGTTCAGCCGGCCTCCCCAGGTGAGCGCCGAGCCGGTCCGCCCGAGCCGCGTCGGCAGCACGCAGTCGAACATGTCGATCCCGCGCTCGATCACCTCCAGCACGCCGAGAGGATCGCCGATGCCCATGAAGTACCGGGCGCGATCGGCCGGCAGCAGCGGCGTTGCCCAGGCGACCGTGTCGAACATCAGCTCACGGTCCTCGCCGATGGCGAGTCCGCCGAGGGCGTAGCCGTCGAAATCGAGCGTCGTGATCTCGTCGATCGAGCGGGTGCGAAGCTCGACGTCGGTACCGCCCTGGGCGATTCCGAAGACGAGTTGGCGGGGCGCCCGCTCGGCTGTCCGCTGACGCGCCGCCCAGAGCGTCGTCAAGCGGACGGCTTCGGCGAGCGCCGGGCGCGGCGAGTCCGCAGGCGGCACGGCGTCGAGGCACATGGCAATGTCGGAGCCGAGGCGCGCCTGGATCTGCGCGACGGATTCCGGAGTGAAGCGCGCCGGCTCACCGTCGTACACGGAGCGGAACGTGACCCCGTCGTCGTCGACGCCGAGGATCGTGTGGCGCAGCGAGAAGACCTGAAAGCCGCCCGAGTCGGTCAGGATCGGGCCGTCCCAGGCCATGAACCGGTGCAGGCCGCCGAGCTCGGCGATCAGCTCCGCGCCCGGCCGAAAGTGCAGGTGGTAGCTGTTGCCGAGCACGATCTCCGCGCCGAGCGCGCTCAACTCGTCGGGGTCGACGCTCTTGACGGTCGCCTTGGTGCCGACGGGCATGAACGCGGGCGTCGCCACCTCGCCGTGGGCCGTCGTCAAGATGGCGGCACGCGCCTCCCCGTCCGTGGCAGTCACGCGGAAGCTCATATCTCCCGAGCGAAGCGATGGGACAACACAGCGCCGATGAAAGTGCGCAGCACTTTCATCGGATCAGCATCGCATCGCCGAACGAGTAAAACCTGTAGCGCTCGTCGATCGCCAAGCGATAGAGGCTGCGCGTTTCCTCGACCCCGCAGAACGCCATCACCAACGCGAGCAACGTCGAGCGCGGCAGGTGGAAGTTCGTCAGCAGCGAGTCGACGCGCCGGAACTCGAAACCCGGCGTGACGAAGAGATCGGTTCGGCTCGCAAGTGGGGCCCCGCGGGCCAGCGATTCGAGCACCCGCACCGTCGTCGTGCCCACCGCCAGCACTCGCCGCGCCGCGCGGATCCGCCCCCAGGCCGCCGGGGAGACCTCGTAACGCTCGCTGTGCAGCTCGTGCCGCTCCAGCTCCGCGGCGGTGACGGGGCGGAAGGTGTCGAGGCCGACGTGCAGCGTCACGCGCTCGACCTCGAGTCGTGCCAGCAGCTCTGGAGTGAAATGGAGCCCTGCCGTCGGCGCCGCCGCCGAGCCTTCGGCCTTGGCGTAGATCGTCTGGTAGCGCTCCGGATCCACCAGAGCCTCGGTGATGTACGGCGGCAGCGGCATCTCGCCCTCAGGCTCACCGTCGAGGCGGAGCAGCCAGCGACCGCCGCCGAGGTGCTCCACGAGCTCGACCGGGCCGTAGCGTCTCCCCGCCCGGAGCCGCCTGGTCGGCCGTGCGAGCCCCTCCCAGAACCCGTTGTCGCCCCTGCGCTCCAGGAGCAAGACCTCGCCGCGGGGCCGCTCGATCCGAATCCGCGCCGGAATCACCCGGGTGTCGTTGACGACTACGAGCTCGTCGCGACCGAGTTCCTCCGGCAGCTCCGAGAAGCGCCGGTGGCGGACTGCGCCGCTCGCGCGTTCGTAGACGAGCAGGCGCGAGTCGTCGCGCCGTTCCAGCGGACGCTGCGCGATCAGCTCCGCCGGCAGCGAGTAGTCGAGCTCGGACAGCTTCATCCGATGCGAACGCTAGCGTTGCCGGGCATGAACCCAGGCGCGATCGAGCGGGCGAACGAGCGGCTGAAGCAGGCGGCCGAAGGAAGAACCGAGCCGGCGGTCGTCGAGGCCGCCCTCGAGCGGGCCCGCTACCAGGTCGAGTCGCTTGCCGAAATCGCGGCGCAGCTCGAGGCCACGCTCCCGGACCGGGTCGGCGAAGCCGTCCAGACCGGCCTGCGCCAGGAAGTCCTACCGGTCGCGAAGCATCTGGCCGAGGTTCGTGGACTCTCCGCCAACATGGTGCGCCGCCTGGAGCGGCTCGAAGGCGACCTGCTCGCCGAGCGGCACGCGCGCGTCGACGACCTGGCGCTTCTGATCGACCTGATCGCCTCCGGCTGGAAGGGAGCCGACGAGCGACTGGCCCGGCTCGAGCGCGTGCTCGGAGCCGACGAAGGCGCGATCGTCTACCGCATCGAAGACCGCCGCACCGGGACCTAGTCAGACTTCATCGCCGGCAGCACGAGCTCGAAGCGGCTTCCCTTCCCGGCTTCGGTCCGCAGCTCGATCTCACCGCCGAGCGCCGCGGCGAGCTCACTCGCGATCGCGAGGCCGAGGCCGGTCCCGTGGCCGTCCCGCGACCAGAACGGCCGGAAGATGCGCTCCTGCTCCTCCCGCGGGATGCCGGGCCCACTGTCGTCGACGGCGACGCGGATGGTTCCGTCGACCTGCTTCAGGGCGAGACCGACGCGGCCTCCGTCGGGCGTCCAGCGAAACGCATTCGAAAGCAGGTTCGAGATCACCTGCAGCACACGGTCGCCGTCGGTCTCGAGGATCGGCTTCGCCGCGATCGAGCGCCGGTAGTCGATCCCACGGCGGCGCGCCTCCTCGCCGAACGCCGAGTAGGCACGGTCGATGAGTCGTTCCATGTCGACCTCCTCGCGCCGTAGGGCAAAGCGGTGCATGTCCAGCTTCGCAAGGTCGAGCACATCGCCGACGAGCCGCTCGAGGCGTTCTGCCTCGAGGCTGATCACTTCGAGCGAGTACGCCCTCGCCTCCTCGTCCTCGACGACGCCCTCGAGCAGGGCCTCGACATGACCGCGGATCGCGGTCAACGGCGTCCGCAGCTCGTGCGAGACGGTCATCAGGAAGTTGCGCTCGAGCGCCTCGGCTTCCTGAAGCTGCGATGCCATCTCCCGGAAGCGTGACGCCAGATGGCTGATCTCGCCGCCCCCGGGGACCTGCGGGACGACAACGTCGTACCGTCCCGCGGCCACCTCGTCGCTCGCGTCCGAGAGGGCGAGCACGGGCGTCGTGATCCGCCGCGAGAGATACCAGCCGAGGGCGCCGGCCACAAGAATTCCGGCGAAAAACGCGGGGAAGAGGCGCCAAATGAGCGGCAACCAGCTCTGGTTCAGGAGAGTCTTCCGTCTCGCGAGGATGACCGCGCCGAAGACCTTGCCGCCGAGCTTGACGGGCCTGGCGACTGCGAGCAGCCGGGTGTTTCGGCCCGGAGGTGTGAATTCGAACCGAACCGTCTGTCCGGCAAGGATGCGGCTAAAGTCGATTAACCGGCGCGGCAGGAGCGTATAGGCGGGTGTCGGGCCGGGGAAAACATCGATCCCCTTTGCGGGCCGCATGTAGAAGACCTGGTCGCCGGAGGCGCGCTCGATCTCGCTCGACGGCGGCGCATTGCCGCCGGCGTGTTCTCTGTAGATCTGGTCGATTCCGCGCGCCTCCTGCGTGAGCTCGCGGAAGGCCTGTTTCCTGAGAGTGTTCTGCGCGTACCGCTTCGACACACTGACCGCGACCGCAGTCGAGACCAGCCCTGCGAGCACGATCGCCGCGAGGAAAAGCGCTGGAAGCCGGAAGCGAAGCGAGCGGAACACGTTCGCCTCTTCGCTAGGCGTTCACCGAATCCCGCGCGGGAGCGACCTTGTACCCGACCCCCCAGACAGTCACGATCGGCGAAGCGTCGCCTAGCTTCCGGCGGACCTGGCGCACGTGGACATCGACGGTTCGCGTGTCGCCCGCGAACGTGTAGCCCCAGACCCGCTCGAGCAGCTGGTCGCGCGTCAGCACCAGGCCCCGGTGGTCGAGGAGCTCCCAGAGGAGGTCGAACTCCTTCGGCGCGAGCTGGATCTCCTCGTCGCCGACGTGAACCTCGCGTCGCCCGGCGTCCACGTGGAGGTCGCCGTGGGTGATCTCTGCCGATTCCGAGTTGCGCCGCGCGGGCGCCGAGCGTCGCAGGATCGACTTCACCCGGGCGACGAGCTCGCGGGGGTTGAACGGCTTCGTCAGGTAGTCGTCGGCCCCCACCTCGAGCCCGATGATCTTGTCAATGTCCTCGTCGCGGGCGGTCAGCATCAGGATCGGAATGTCCCGGCGCTGGCGGATCCGCCGGCAAACCTCGATGCCGTCCATGTCCGGAAGCATCAGGTCGAGCACGATCAGAGCAGGCTGCTCGGCCTCGACCTGCGCGAGCGCATCTCCGCCGGATCCGACCGCCTTGACGCCGTAGCCCGCCTTCTTCAGGTACAGCGAGACGAACGAAGCGATCGAGGCCTCGTCCTCGACGATGAGCACGGTCTGGGCCTGTGACGCTGCCACGGGCTCAGTATCTCAGGGCGTCAGCCTGCGACCGGCGCCACGAGGTCGACCGTTGCCCCGAAGTTGGGCAGGGACTTGTACGGCGCGTCGTTCAGCGAGTATGCCCCGTCGGATTCGACGGCTGGATCGTCACCGGCTCCGTTGAGGATCGCGTAACCGTGCCCGACGGCGGAGAGGTAGATGCCAGTCCCCTTGATCGAGATCTGGTACCTGCCGCCGATTGCGCGGAAACGAAGGTAATTGCCGCGGCAGACGGTGATCGTGTCGCTCTTGTTCGCGGTCGTGTCGCTCTTGTCGATCTCCGAGTCACAACCTGAAAAGTCGAACCCGAGCCCGTCTCCCGCCACCGGATCGGTCACCCGGATAGCTCCGTTGTGCACGCGGCCGACGGCCGAGCCGGTGAAGTTGAGGTACACCTTGCCGATGCCTGCCCTGACCGAGAGGGTGCCGTCGTCGTCGCCGGTCACCGCGAAACCCGCCGCAGGCGCGGCGAGCAAGAATGCGAGCACGGTGATCCAGACGAGACGCCTCATCGACCGGCGAAGTATCGGTGCCGCAGGTGTGCCCTCGATGAGGGGATTGTAAGGGGTCCGTAAGCGTGGCGAATGCAGGGATAACTTGCCGCGTGGCAACTCACGCCGCCCGGGTCGCCGTGGCCGCGGTCTCGCTCTCGCTGGCAGCGGTCCCCGCTGCCGCGGTCGAGCCTGTGCCGCGTCTGCTCGACCTGCGCGTGGGCAACGGCTCGACCCCGTTCGCGGGCGACGGCCGCCTGCTCACAACCGTCAGTCCGAACGGAGACGGATTTCGCGATCGAGCCATCGTCAGCTTCCGGCTCGACGGCGATGCAACTATCGAGCTCGATGTACTCCAGACGCTGAACGTGAAGCGCGGAAGGAGCAACGTTCACACGATCTGGTCGGCGCGCTACGCGTTTCGCCGCGGCCGCCACCGGCTGGCCTGGACGCCGGAGCGGACTATCGCCAACGGCACCTACGTGCTCGAGCTGACGGTGAGCGACGCCCTCGGTCGGCGGCGAATCTACAACGACTTTCCCGTCGGCGGGCATGTGCGCGTCTCGGCTCCCGTCGTCCGCATCCAGCGGGTCGACGTGTCGCTCGGGCCGAGATACACGCCGGGCCAGACGGCGCGAGTCTCCATCGCGACGGATGCGCGCCACCTCGACCTCGATGTCCTCTCCTTCCGCAACGGGAGCGGAACGCAGGACGCGAAGACCACGGCGAGGCCGATGGCCCCGCCGGTCGCCCTTGCCTGGCGAGGGCATCGGAACGCGCCGGGTTCCGTCCGCATCCGGATCGGCGACTGGCCGAGCGGCCTGTACTTCGTCCGCATCACCTCCCGCGGTCACCGCGTGGGTTACGCCCCCTTCATCGTGCGTCCTCGTTCGCTCGGCACGAGCCGGATCGCGGTCGTTCTGCCGACGAACACGTGGCAGGCCTACAACTTCGCCGACGCGGACGGCGACGGCTGGGGGGACAGCTGGTACGTCAACGGCGCGCGCCGCACCATCGACATCCGCCGTCCGTACCTGGACGCCGGTGTCCCGTGGCGCTTTCGCGATTTCGACGCCGCGATCATCGGCTGGCTCAGCTCGCGCGGGAACCTGGACTTCTTGTCGGACCTGGACCTCGCGCACATCGCGGACGGCGACGTGCTTGCCCGTCACTACGACCTGATCGTCTTCCCCGGTCACGAGGAATACGTGACGACGCACGAGTACGACCTGGTCAGGCGCTACCGCGACCTCGGCGGCAACCTGATGTTCCTCTCCGCGAACAACCTCTTCTGGAAGGTCGTCTTTCACGGGCGCAAGATGCGCCGGCTCGCGGAGTGGCGGAATCTCGGGCGCCCCGAAGCCGGCGTCGTCGGCGTGCAGTACGTGGCGAGCAATTACGGGGCGCAACAAGGGCCGTACGTAGCTGACACGGGCGGTGCGCCTTGGGCCTTCGCGGGCACCGGCCTAGCCGCCGGCGATCGCTTCGGACGCTACGGCTACGAGATCGACATGCGCTCGCCGGCCAGCCCGCCCGGCACCGTGTTGCTGGCCTCGATCCCGGACCTGATGGGTCCCGGGCGGACGGCCGAGATGACCTATTACGAGAACGCCCGCGGGGCCAAGGTCTTCGCCGGGGGCGCCCTCAACTTCGCCGCCTCGATCGACCAGCCCGCCGTGGCACGGCTGCTCGACAACATCTGGACGCGGCTCAGCCGCCCCTAGCGAGCCCGCGTAGGAGCTCGTCCTCAGCCGCGTAATCGAATGACTCCTCCATGTACTCCGCCATTCGCGGCATCAACTCCTGCCAGGGTCGTTCCTTCGTCGCCTCCACGAGCCATTCGCAGGTAGCCGGCACGGCCCGCTCATACGTCGTGACAGGTTGATAGCCGACCTCGAAAGCCGCCTCGCTCATGTCGAGGACGACCGGCTTCGGCCCGGTCCAGGGTGTCTCGCAGGGCTCGTCGAGCGTCGGCAGCAGCACCTCGGTCCATTCGTGGTCCAGCGCGGCCGCGATAGCCCGCGAGATCTCGAGCAGCGTCGGCGGCCCGGGGTCGCCGGCGTTCAGGACGCGTCGTCCCGGCCGCTCCGCGGCGAGCCAGATCAGCTCGGCGAGATTGTCGGTCGCAACGGGGTGGAACCGGCTCTCCCCGCGGTTCCCGAGCAGCACGTACCGCCGTCCGTCGAGCACGCGCTTGACGAAGTACCACTCGCGGACGCTTCCGCCGGGGCCGTAGATCGCGCCCGCGCGAACCACGGTCGCGGGGAGGGCCTGCTGGCCGAGGAGAAGCTGCTCGATCGCGGCCTTCTTCGTCGAGTAGCTCTCGTCTCCGGGTGCGACCGTGGGCTGATCGCGCTCGCGGATCGGCACCGGGAAAGAGGGGAACTGCGCGGGCGTCGTCGCTTCGTCGAAGGTGCGCCCGCTCTCGTCGGTGTAGACCGACGCGCTGGAGAGGACGATCAAGGAACCGACGAGGCCGCGGAGCGAGAGAAGCTGCTCGGCATGCTCGCGCTCGAAAGCGACGAAGTCGACGAGCACGTCGGCGCCCGCCCCGAGGGCTGTCCGCAGCGCGGCTTCGTCGCCGCGGTCGACCTGGACGTGCTCGACGCCCGACGGGATCTCGCGCTCGCCGCGGCTCCCGACGACAACGTCCCACCCACGCTCCCGCAGCCGCGGAATCAGCGCGCGTCCCGTCTGGCCGCTGCCGCCGAGGAGAAACGCGCGCCGCGTCACGGGCGCGACGATAGCAGCTTGATATTCTGATATCAGATGACGGGCGAACCCACCTCTCCCCTGTTCGTGCGGCTGCCGGCGGCGTCGGCGGAGAAGCTCAGCCGCGCCGCGTTCGAGCTGAAGACGCCCAAGCGGGAGCTGGTCGCCGACCTCGTCGACCGCTATCTCGGCGCCGAGGACGTGGCGATCGGCCGCGCCTCGACTCAGATGCGCGAGCCGGACGTGCTGACGGTCGAGCAGCTTGCTGAGCTGCTGCAGGTCGACGAGAAGACGGTGCGCACGCTCGCCGCGAAGGGCGACCTGCCGGGCCGCAAGCTCGGCCGCCACTGGCGCTTCTCCCGTCAGGCGGTGCTCGAGTGGCTAGCTACGCCCGAGCGCAAACGGCGCGCGGCCGGATTCGAAGGTTAGGACCCATACTCGAAGAAGCCGTGTCCGGTCTTGCGGCCAAGGCGGCCTTCCCGCTGGAGCCGGAGGAGCCGCTCGGGCGGGGCCATCCGCTCCTCGCCGAGCTTGTCGTGGAGGGCCTCGGAAGCGTGAACGTGGACGTCGATCCCGACGAGATCGACGAGGGCGCACGGGCCCATGGGCCAGCCGGCGCCGTTCGTCATCGCCTTGTCGAGGTCTTCAGGCGTGACCGCGGCCTCGTCGAGCACGCGGACGCAATCGTTCAGGAGCGGGATCAGGATCCGGTTGACGATGAAGCCGGGCCTGTCGTTGCAATTGACAGGCTGCTTGCCGGCGCCCTCCGCCCACTCGTAGGCCGCGCGCACCGCGTCGTCGGAGCTCTCCGGCGCGCGCACGATCTCGACGAGCGGCAGCACGGGCGCGGGATTGAAGAAGTGAATGCCGACAACCCGCTCGGGCCGCTCGGTCGCCGCCGCGATCTCGGCGACCGAGAGCGCGGACGTGTTCGTGGCCAGGACCGCCTCGGGCCGCGTGACCCGGTCGAGCTCGCCGAAGACCTCGCGCTTGAGCGGCAGCTCCTCGAGCACGGCCTCGATCACGAGGTCGCAGTCGGCGAGGTCGGCGAGCTCGGTCGTCAGAGTCAGGCGCGCGATGGCCGCGTCCTTGTCCGCCTGCGCCAAACGCCCCTTCTCGACGGCGCGCGTCAGGTAATGGTCGATTGTGGCCCGGCCGCGCTCGGCGAGGTCGAGGCTGATCTCGTGCCCGATCGTCTCGTGGCCGGCCTGCACGCTCACCTGCGCGATGCCGGCCCCCATCGTCCCGAGCCCGACGACGCCAACCTTGCGGATCCGCTCAGCCATCAAGCGGACGATCTTGCCAGAGCGGCCTCGATCAGCCAACGCGCAGACTCGAACTGCTCCTGGCTGAGACGGATGTGCGAGTGCCGCCACAGACTCTGCGGGAAGACGCCGGCGGCCTCGACCGGCGGCGCGTCGTGCAGGTCCTCGACAACGGCGAGCGGCCGGATCGGAAAGCGCCACGCCCAGCGCCGTCGCACAGGGTCGTGCTCCGGCTCACCAGTGACTTCGACGACGCCGAAGATCGCCTGCCAGACGGCGGCGTAGAGAACCGCGTTTTCGCCCGGCTCGACCGATGGCCGCTTCGAGGACGAGTGCGCCCGGATCTCGGCACGAACCACGTGACGATCCAGCGGCTTTTCGCCGCGGCCGCGGACGAGCAGCCAGTGCGTTATGACGACCCCGCCACCCGATTCAAGCGCCACTCTCCCGGCACGCCTTTGAGCTCGTGGACGCCACGGTCGTCGAACTCGATCCCGGAACCGGCCACCAGATCCTTGACGGTCTGCGAGACGAGCACCTCGGCGGGCGCTGCCAGCCTGGCCACACGGGCGCCCGTGTGAACCGCGATGCCCGCGAGCTTGTCCCCGTGCAGCTCGCATTCCCCCGTGTGTAAGCCGGCGCGGAGCTCGAGTCCGAACCCCTTCGCGCCGTGGACGATCGCCTGCGCGCACTGGATCGCGCGGGCCGGGCCGTCAAAGGTCGCGAAGACCCCATCGCCGGCAGAGTCCAGCGCGCGGCCGCCGAACTCGCTGAGCCGTTGCCGGATCAGGGCGTCGTGTCCGGTCAGCAGGTCTCTCCAGGCCCGGTCTCCGAGACGGGCGGCGCGGTCGGTCGAGTCGACGATGTCGGTAAAGAGGACCGTCGCCAGCACGCGGTCGGGCGCAACCGCGCTGCCCGCTGCACCTGCGAGCGTCCGCGTCTCGCGCATCGCGATCGCCGCCGCGTCCTCGTCGACCCAGTGGTAGATGCCGCACTCACGGGGGAGGTCGACGAGGCGCGCGCCAGGGATCCGCTCCGCGACATAAGCCGAGGCGTCCCGCTCGGAGGGGGTCGCCAGCACGATGGTGGGAACGCGAACTGATGGCAGGACGTCGCTGACGTCGGACTCTCGCACCATCGCGAAGAAGGCGAGCGCGGAGCCGGGGCTGAGGCCCCTCCGCATGTGCGCGTGGAACCAAGCCCGAAACTGCGGGTCGTCGCGCTTGGTCGGCGCCCATTCCGCCAGGCGCTCGTCGAGGTAGGCCGTGGTTCCCCAGTGCTCACGGATCTCGGCGAGTTGGCTCACCCAGGCACGGTCGTCCAGCGCCCAGGGATAGTCGGGCGCCGGCCGGCTCTTGGCCGTGGGGATGAAGAGCACGAGCCCCGCCACTCGTTCCGGGTCCGTGGCCGCGAATAGGGCCGCGAGCCGCGCTCCTTCCTGGGCCGTCCAGAGAATCGCGCGCTCGGAGCCCTCCCGCGTCCATGACCGCGCGCAGGTCGTTCATGCGGGTCTCGAGCGTCGGAATGTCGCGCACGCGATCAGAGAGACCAGTGCCGCGCTTGTCGAGCATGAGCAGCCGGGCGAAACCGGCTAGCTCGCGGACGAACCGCGCCAGCAACGGCTGCTCCCAGACGGAGAGGAGGTCCCCGGCAAAGCCTCTGACGAAGACGACGTCGACCGCGCCGTCGCCGACGACCTGGTACGCGATCGCGACGTCACCGCTCTTTGCATAGCGGACGTCCGGGATCTCCACGCCAAAAGTGTCCCACTAGACTTGTTTCGTGGCCACGACGCTGACCGAACGCAAGCTTCTGATCGGCGGCGAGTGGATCGACACCGGCGACTGGATCGACGTTGACTCGCCA
>Ga0066709_100000522_pt1 | contig 21087 bp, 9 predicted proteins | sample GraSoiAngelo_158_FD_79665 | JGI IMG/M metagenome (GOLD analysis project Ga0066709, IMG submission 79665) | Grasslands soil microbial communities from the Angelo Coastal Reserve, California, USA - 14_1009_16_30cm | ecosystem: Environmental > Terrestrial > Soil > Grasslands | place: USA...
AGCGGATTGGTGAGCCAGTTGGCACGGGGGCCGTCGGCATAGATGTCGGCCACGTAGCTCTTGCCCGGATCGAGGAACGTGAGCGGCACGTCGAACGTGCGCGCCTCTTCGTCGGTGATCGCGCCGAGGAACCAGTTCGCGGTGTTTTTCTCGCGCCGGGCGACGATGACGTAGTCGCCGATCTTGCCGTCGATCACGCGTGAGGTGTCCCAGTCCACCGCGACGTCCTTGATGAACTGAAAGGCCGGCTGTTTGACGTAGTTCTCCGGCAGGTCGGCCGCCATCTGCAGCGGCGAATAGATCACGACATAGAGCGCGAGCTGTTTCGCGAGCGTCGTGCGGACGCGCGCGTCTTCGTTCGTGCGCGCCGGTCCGGTCTTGGTCCGCAGGATGTCGAAGATGCCGGGCGTGAAGTCCATCGGGCCGTCGAGCAGCCGGGTGAAGAACAGGATCGTCTCATGCTCGGGCGGATTGCCGCCTTCGCCCCCCCACGCGTTGTATTCCTGCCCGCGCGCGCCCTCGCGGCTCATCATGTTCGGATAGGTGCGGCGCTCGCCGGTGTCGTGAATCGGCTCGTGCACGTCCAGCATGATGTGGTGCTGCGCCGCCTTCTCGATCACAAGGCGGTAGTGCTGTACCATGCGCTGGCTCCAGTGCGAGTGCCCGCCCGTGATCGTGTCGGTCACGTATCCCGACTTGATGGCGTCGAGGCCCAGCGACTGGTACAGCGCGAAGGCGCTGTCCATCTGCCGCTCGTAGTTCTCGATTCCGCCCGACGTCTCGTTGTGCACGATCAGCTTCACGCCCTTCGATTGCGCGTAGCGGGCGAGCGCGACGAGATCGTAGTCGGGATACGGCTGGGTGAAGGAGAAAGCGTTGCGGTTCTGGATCCAGTCGCCGTCCCAGCCGACGTTCCAGCCCTCCACCAGCACGCCGCCGAACCCGTTTGCCGCCGCGAAGTCGATGTAGCGTTTGGTATTCGCGGTCGTGGCCCCGTGCTTGGGTCCCGAGCTCCACGTCATCGTGTTGATGTGCATGCCCCACCAGATGCCGACGTACTTCATCGGCTTGATCCAGCCGGTGTTGGGGATGACGCTGGGCGGATTGAGATTCAGGCCGATGACCGACGGCGACAGCTCGGTCACCTTGTCGGCGATCTGGATGGTGCGCCATGGTGTCACGAACGGCGTGTGGCCCCGGACTTTCACGCCATCGGCCATTGGCGCGAGATCGGCGTGCAACGTGCGGTTGTCCATGCGCGGGCCGCGGATGTTCATCCTCGCGTAGTCCACGAGGTTCGCTTCGTGGATCACCACAAACGTCTTGCCGCCTCGGAATTCCATCGTCAGCGGCGTCTGGACGCTGTCGAGCGTGCTCACGGGTCCCTCGGACCAGAGCTGCTCGGAGCGGTCGAGCCTGGGCCGGTTCGACGCGATCCACCAGGCACGCGCGTTGTCCGCCATCGCGAATTCCGTCAGCTCGTCGGTGATCTCGAAGTCGCCGAGGCTCGCTTGCGCCGGGAACTCGTAGCGGAAGGCCACGCCGTCGTTGAACGCCCGGACGCCCAAGGTGAATTTGCGGTCCGGTGGTCCGGTCTCGGCGACCGACACTTTCAGCTCGTTGTGGTGATCGCGGATGCGCGACACTTCGCCCCACGGCTGTGTCCACGTCGTGTCAAACGTGCTGCGGCTCGAGTCCACGATGCGCAGCCCGTCGCGCAGCGGTGGCGCGCCGCGGAACTCGAACCCGAGTAGCGACGGCGTCAGCAACGGATGCCCGTCGCGCTGCACCAGGTAGTACAGCTTGCCCTCATGGGTGTCGATCATCACGACGTTGCGGCCGTCGGGTGACGCGACGCGGAGCTGGCTCGTTCCGGGAGTGAAGGGGATGAGTACCGCCAACAACGTGACACAGTAGATCTTCATGAATCGCTCTCCCCTGACGATTTGAGTGATGCGGGCATCGCGGCCAACCGATATATTTGCCGTGTCGCGGACTCCCTCAAGGGGTGCTCTATGACGAACCTGACGCGCGCTCTCCTGCCGGCCGTATCGCTGTTCCTTGCGTGTTCGCATCGCACTCCGCGCACCGCGCCCGAGACTACCAACACGCCGCCGGGAACGGTCTTGACCGCGGATGACATCCGCCGCTCCCCGGGGCAGTCGCTCGAGCAATTATTGCTCGCGCGCGTGCCGGGGTTGACGCTGACGCGAGCCCCGGACGGCCATGCCGTACTGCACTTCCGCGGGACGAACACATTCCTGGGCGACGACGAGCCGCTGGTCGTCGTCAACGACATCGCGCTCGCCCCCAACCCCGGCAACCTCAAGGCGATCGATACGCACGACATCGAAACCGTCCAGGTATTCCGTGACGCGGCGGCGACGGCCGCGTACGGCGTCCGCGGCGCGAACGGCGTGATCCTCATCCGCACGAAGCAAAACTAGCGGAAAAACAGCGGCCGGTCGTTGTTGCGCGCGACAATGTAGAGATCGCCCCGCCTGGTGCGGAGCCGTTGGATGTCGCGCGCCTGACCCGGCACGAAGAAGCCACTCGCGGACGCGCCCACAGGTTTGAAGCCGCCGTGCCCGTCGCCGCGCAGGAACAGTCCATAGCTGGCACTCATTTGACCGATCGCCGGTTGTACGCCCTCGAAGTTCCCGGCCAGCAGGAGATCCAGGTTGCCGTCGCGATCGAAGTCCCCCGCCAGAATGCCGTAGACGGGCGCAATCTGCGCCTCGCGCGGCAAGGGGACCAGCGTGTACGAGCCGTCGCGATTGCTCAGTGCCAGCGTCGTCGCGAACGTTTCAGCCTGTTTCACGATGGCACCATCGAGTCCACTTCCGAAAACCTGCTCGACAGACTGCCCGGCGTAGTCGGAGTACTTGGGGTACCGTGGCTTGAGGTAGGGCAGTGCCGCGGTGAGCTCATCGTGCAGGGCGAGCGGAAGCGACACACCGTTTTCGTAGCATGTGACGATTTGCTCGGGGAAGCCGTTGCCGTCGAAGTCCTTCACGTACATGCGCGCCGGCTCGGTGGGGGTGGCGTGCAGACGTGTGTTCAGTCCCAAATTGCCAACCACGAAGTCGATCCGGCCGTCGCCGTTGAAATCGCCCGCGATGATCCGGTTCCACCAGCCCGCACTGTGCTCGAGTCCGCGCGTCGCCACGCGCTCGAGCTTCGTGCCCGTGTTGTGAAAGATCGTGATCGGCATCCACTCGCCCACGACGACCAGATCGAGCCGGCGGTCGCCGTCCACGTCGAGCCACATCGCGTCGGTCACCATCCCGATGTGCGCGAGGTCGGGTGCGACCTGTGCGGTGACGTCGCTGAACTTCCCATGGCCGTCGTTCCGGAGCAGCGTGCTCGGCGGATCCACGCCGTAGCGCCCCGGCACGACCCGGCCACCGACGAAGACGTAGTCCTGCGACACCGCGACCCGCGAGCCGCTCGTGAAGAGTGGCGGCAGCTGATTTGTCGTCTTGCGCAGGTTGCCGCGGCCGTCGCCGAGGTAGAGCCGGTCCTCGAGGGCGGGCGCGAGCGCGGAGAATTCGTTGCCGCCGGTGGCGACGTACAAATCGAGCTTGCCGTCGCCGTTCGCGTCGAAGAAGGCCGCGCCGAGGTCTTCGGAAATGCGGTCGCGGTCGAGTAGGGCCTTATTCGTTGCTACGAACGTGCCGTTTGGTCGCTGCACGTAGAGCGCGCTCGGCTGGCCCTTCGCGCCACTGATGAAGAAGTCGTCGAGGCCATCCCCATTCACGTCGCCCACGGTGACGAACGGGCCTTCGGTGGAAACCATCTTGGGAATGAGCTGCTCGCGATCGAAGTCGATGAACTCGTTTTCCTGGTGTTTGAAGTCCAAGCCTACCTGAGAGGTAACGTCTCTGAACAGCGGCGATCGGGTGGTAGGCGGTCGGGCGGTCAAACTCAAACTGCGGCGGTCGGGTGGTCGAAGAGTGATGCGCTGATTCGTGCCGACGTGCTTCATGCCACTCGTGCGACCATCAGGCCAATCGACGGTGACCGATTCAAGCGTATCGATGCGACCCACACCAAATGTCAGGGTGTAGTCGACGCTCGACTGGAATCCGCGCGTCGGCTCGAGCTCCTGCATGAACTGGCGGTCGCGCGTCTGCAGCGTGACCCGCGCCCCGACGGCGAAGCGATTCGCGCTGTCGCCTTCGAGGCGGACCTGCAGGTAGTGATTGGCCGGAAGCTGCGCGCGGGCGTTGTTGCGATAGATGAACGCCTCGTCGTTCACGTTGTTCACGACGAGATCCGGCGCCCCGTCACCGTCCAGATCACCGTATGCCGCGCCATTCGAGAAGCTCGGCTGGTCCACGCCCCACGCGGCGCTGACTTTCGTGAACGTCAGATCGCCGTTGTTGCGGAACGCGTAATTACGAAGCTTGGTGGAGCCCATCGCGTTGATGAGACTCATGAAATCCACCCGCTCGCCGCGCGTTGCCTGGAGCATCGTCTGGTCGTTGCCGAGGAAGGCGATGTAATCCTGTGACGTGACGTCTTTGGCCAGTCCGTTGGCGACGAAGATGTCCTTATTGCCGTCGAGGTCGAAGTCTGCGATGAGGGCGGCCCAGCTCCAGTCGGTGCGCGCCACGCCGGCCAGCTGCCCGATGTCGCTGAAGGTGCCGTCGCGGTTGTTGCGCTGCAACATGTTGCGCATGAGCTGGTGATCGAAGCCGTCGCGGGCCTTGGCCTGAAACGACTCCCACGGTTCGAAGGCCGACGTCGTCTTCAGCCGGTAGTCGTCCTCGGGGAGCATGTCGGCGGTATAGATGTCGGGCCAGCCGTCGTTGTCCACGTCGGCGATGTCCACGCCCATCGAGAAGTAGCTGGAGACCGGGAGTGCCCCGTCCAGGACTTCGGCGAACGTCCCGTCGCCCTTGTTGATGTACAGGTAGTCGCGCTCGAAGAAGTCGTTGGCGACGTAGACATCGGGTCGGCCGTCCCGATTGACGTCCGCCACCGCGATGCCGAGGCCGAAGCCGATTTCGGGGCCATAAATGCCCGCCTGCGCGCTGACATTGACGAAGTGCCCGCCGTCGTTGCGGTACAGCTCGTGTCCGCCGAGCGGATCCCGGATCGTGCGCTGGTTCCGGACGGCGATCGTTGCCACCGCCCGCGGGGAGTTACGAATCAGGAAGAGGTCGAGGTCACCGTCGCCATCGTAGTCGAAAAAGGCGGCCTGGGTGGAATAGCCGGTATCTGCGATCCCGTACTGGGCCGCCATCTCGCGAAACCGTGGGATCCCGTCTCTGACTCCCTGATTGATGTACAGCGTGTTGGCGCGTGCGGCGCTTTTCAGGCCGGCGTGGCACACGTAGATGTCGAGCAGGCCGTCGCCGTTTACATCCGCGAGCGTGACGCCGGTCGTCCAGCGGTCCTGCTCGGCGACGCCGGCCTCCTGCGTAATGTCACGAAACCGGAATTGGCCGAGGTTCAGGTAGAGGCGCGGGCCGCCCTGATTGGAGGTGAGCACCAGCTCCGGCAGCCCGTCACCGCTGAGATCGCCCAGCGCCACGCCGCCGCCGTTGTAGAAGTTGCGGTAGGTGAAAACATTGAACTCCCGCGTATCGGTGACGCGGTTCTCGAAGCGGACGCCGGTGTAGCTCGAGGGCATCAGCGTGAACAACTGCCCGGCGCGCGCGGGCGGCGGGACGTCATCGCGCGGTGTTTCAGAGCAGGCGACGATACCGAGCAAAAGCAAGAGGGGCGCAGCATGCTGCGCCCCTCTGTGAAGCGCCTGCGGCAATTAGTACCCGGGGTTTTGGGTCAGCAGCGGGTTGGCGTCGATCTGCCCCTGGGGAATCGGCATGAGGACGCGCCTCGCCTCCTGCCCCTCGGGGTTCGTCTTCCACTCCCACGGCTGCGTGTACGCTCCGAACCGAATCAGATCCTGGCGCCGCTTGCCTTCGCCGGTGAACTCGAACAGCCGCTCGCGCAGAATGACGGGTAACGAGACCGCGCTCAGCGTATCCGTCGTGAATGCCCGCTTTCGGACCTTTTGCACCAGTGCGAGCGGCCCGTCGCTGCCGGTCGCGCCGTCCAGCTCCGCTTCGGCCTTGATCAGGACCATCTCCGCCAGGCGGAACCAGGCGAAGTCGTTGCCGTTGTTCTGCGCGACGTGGCCGGGGTCGGCCGGCCATTTGTAAATGCGCGGACCTTCCCCTTCGGTCGCCGACGCGACGTTGGCGATGGTGACGGTAAACACGAGCGGGTTCCCGGCGCGGTCCGTGGTGGGCACGCCGGTCAGGACGTTGACTTGCGGTCCGACGAGGAAAATCGACCGGCGTTTGTCACTGGCATCGAAGGCGTTATACGTCTGTGCCAGCGCTGCGAACCCGTTCCAGGGCTCGGGCGTGTACTGGTGATAGTGCAGCGCCCGCATGACGAAGTTGAGGCCGAGGTCCGTCGCGTCCGCGAACTTCACGACGAAGATGTTCTCTTTCGACGTGGCGTTGTCGGGCGAGAAATTCTTCTGGAACGTCGGAAAGCTATCGCCGAGCGCGTACACTGCGGAGGCGTTCAAAAGACTGTCGACGCGGTTCACCGCCGCCTGGCAGGCGTCGAGTCCGCCCGCGACCGTGATGCCCGCGCAGGAATTGTACGCGGTCGCCTTGATAGGACTGGTAGGGGTCCCGTCCTTTGTGAATACGCCGGCGTTGATGTACATATTCGCCAAAATGGCATCCACGACACCACGCGTGATCCGGCCGCTATTGGCCGCGTCCCGCGTGACGGGCAGGTCGGGCCGAACGGCCAGCAGCTCCGACTCGATGAACTTGAATGTCGAATCGCGCGTCGCGCGGGGCCGCGCCTTGATTTCTGGGGTCGTCGCAATCGGCGCGCCGCCGAACATGTCCAGCAACAGGTAGTAATAGAAGGCCCGCAGCGTCCGCGCCTCCGCCCTGATGCTCGGGATGTTCGGCACGGACGAGGTCTGCACGGCGTCGAGGAATGTGTTGGCGCGCGCCACTCCGCCCATGGCGGTGTTCCAGGCGCCGTTCATGAAGCTGAGCGTGCCCGGGCTGGTGGCGGTCCACTGCTGGCGGTGCGTCTCGAGCCACGTGCCGTTGTCGTACCAGTCGGGGCCGCGGGTCGGCACGACCATTTCATCGCTGCTGATCTCGCTGAGGTTATAGTAGTCATCCAGCGTGCCACGCAGCTGCGCGTAGACTCCGGCGAGACCGGCGAGTACTTCGCCCTGGTCGCGGAAGAACTGGCTCTTCACGATTTGACTCGGCGGCGCCTCGGTCAGGTCCGTGCATCCCTGGATCGGCACCAGCAGCAACGTGCTCAGCGCCACTGCACCGAAGGACGTTGTCACAAGAAGTCGCTTCATATGACCAGCCTCCTCAAAAGACGAGACGGATGCCGCCGGTCACCGTGCGGGGCCGGGGGTAGCTGAGATAATCGACGCCGCGTGACGCGATGCCGGCGTCGGGCGTCAGCGAGTTCTGGTTCAGGTTCGAAACCTCGGGATCGAGGCCCGTATATCCCGTCAGGACCAACAAATTATCGACCGACACGAACAGGTGCATGCTGCGGGCGCTCCGCACCAGGCCCGGTAGATCCAGCGCGTAGTCCACCGTCACGTTCTGCAGCCGCACGAAGGACGCGGACTCGACCCAGCGTGACGAGTAGATCGCCGGCTCATGCAGCCCCACCCCATCGGTCAGTGCGGGCCGCAGGAAATTCTTGTCCGAAAGCGCGTCGCTCTTCGTCGAATACACCAGCGCCGTGTTGTTGAACACGTCCTGGCCGACCGAGCCGCGAATCAGCGCGCTGATATCGAACTTGCCCCAGGTGATCTGGTTGCGGAACCCGAAGGTGAAGTCGGGATTCGCGTTGCCGATGATGGCATAGTCGGCGGAAGCGGGCCCCAACCCGTTCGTGGTCTGTCCGTTGGTGCAGCCCGATGTTGCCGCCGTGCAGGCAAACAGCTGATGGCCGGCCGCATCGACGCCCACGAACACCGGCCCATAGAACGTGCCGAGCGGCTGTCCTGGGATCAGGCGCTCCGCCCATTGATCGGATTGTCCCTGCCCGCTGACGACTCCGGACCGCAGGAAGCTGAACGGGCCCAGTGACACGACCTTGTTCCGCGCGGCGGCAAACGTGATCCCTGCGCGCCACGTGAGACTGGGCCGCGACGCGAGCAGCGCGTCGAGCGTCAGCTCGAAGCCGTGATTCCGCAGCTTGCCGACGTTCACCAACGTCTGGGAATTATTGGCCGGCTGCTGCGCCCCGACCAACTCGAGCAGGTTGGAGGTCTTCTTCACGTAAAGCTCCGCCGTGCCGGCGAGGCGGTTACCCCAGAGGCCGAAGTCGACCCCCACGTTGTACTGGTCCGTCTGCTCCCACTTGAGGTCCTTGTTGCCGTTGCCGACCGGGAACACGCCGCTCTGCGGGGTGTCGCCCCACGGATACGTGCCGCCCGTGCCGCCGCTCATCAGGACGAGCGATTGATAGGGTGGAATGCCCGGGTTGCCTTGGCGTCCCCAACCCACTCGCAGCCGGAGATCGGAGAACGGCAGGCTGCTGGCGAAGCCTTCCTGGCTCAGCTTCCACGAGGCCGAGAGGCCCGGGAACAGCGCCCACTGATGCCCGGTGGCGAAGACCGATGATCCGTCATACCGGAGAATTCCGGTGACGAAGTACTTGTCTTTGTACCCGTAGTTCGCGCGCGACAGGAACGAGGCGAGCTTCCAGTCAGTCGCGTTCGAACTAACGGTGCGCGAGGCGGCGACGCTGAGATTGTTGAAGCCATAGGCATCGGTGAAGAATCCGACCCCCTGCGCCGTCACGAGATTGTTGTTGAATTTCGTGTACTCGTAGCCGCCCACCATGTCGAAGCTGTTGTTGCCGGACTGACGATTGAAGGTGAGTAATGTCTGCAACGTTTTCGTCGTGTTCCCGAGTTCGGCTTGTTGGGCCAGCCCGCCGCCGAGTGCCACACCCACGGGATTCTTGTTGGGGAAGTAGATCTGGCGGATGCCGTCCGAGTGATCGAGGCCGACGGCGATCTTGGCGGTAAGTCCCGACGTGAGGTCGAACTCGGCACTCGAGTTTCCCAGGGTGCGCGTGGCGTTGCCGACGTTCTGGACCTGTGCGGCCAACGCCACGGGATTCCGCACGGAGGTGCCGACTGGGACCTCGTAATAGCGCGTGCCGGTCGAGTCGGTTACCGCGACCGGCTGCGTCGGATTGAAGATCGCGATGTTCTGGAAGACGCCGCCTTCGAAGCCACCGGTGTTCTCGTACGTGATGTAGGTGTCGTTTTCGCGCGACGTGGTCACCGTCAACGCCAGGCGCAGGCGATTGTCGAATGCCCGGTGATTGGCGCTCAGCATTCCCTGGATCCGCTCCAGGCCGCTATTCATCGCCACGCCGGGCTGGCTCATGTAATTCATCGATGCCCGATACCGTGTGTCTTCGCTGCCGCCCGAGAATGAGAGATTGTGATTGTGCGTGACTGCGGTGCGCGTGACCGCGCGCTCCCAATCGGTGTTTGCTTTACCCAGGTTGGCGAGGTGCTTCGGATCGAGTCCCCGGGCGGCACTGAAACATGCCTTGTAGGCGATCGAATCGACGGCGAACGGGGGACAGAGGGCCGTGTCCGCGACAAACTGGGCGACCTGCCCCGTGACGAACTGACGGTACTCGGGAGCGGTGACCAGGTCGAGACGCTTGGACGGGGATGACGCGGCAACGTAGCCGTCATATTCGACGGTGGACGGACCGGCGCTGGTGCCGTGTTTCGTTTCGATCAGCACGACCCCGTTCGCGGCGCGGCTGCCGTAAATCGCCGTCGCGGAGGCGTCCTTGAGGATCGTGATCGCAGCGATGTCGCCGGGATTGATCATGTTCAGGGGGTTGCGCGCCAGCGGTGGTGCGCCACCCGCGCCCATGCCGTCCGGCTGCGTCGGGACGTTGTTGATCGCGACGCCGTCGATGACGTAGAGCGGTTCGTTGGTATTGCTGATCGAGCTGCCGCCGCGGATCAGGATCTGCATCCCGGCGCCGGGCTCGCCGTTGTTTTGGATGATGTCGACGCCGGCCGCGCGGCCCTGCAGCATTTGATCGACGTTGGTCTTCACGCCCACGTTTGCCGCGCTCGGATCCACGGTTGAGACAGAGCCGGTGATCGCTTCGCGTCGCTGCGAGCCGTAACCTGTGACGACCACGGCCTCGAGGAGCGAGGCCTGCGGCGTGAGCGCGAACCGCGCCTCGGCGCTGGCACCCGCAGCGACGGTCACCGATCTCGTCTGTGGACCGAAGCCGATGCGCGTCACCTTGAGTACGACCGCGCCTGGCGGCACGTCGCTCAGCGTGAAGCTGCCGTCGGCACCGGTTGCCGTCTGTCGCGGTTGCCCCTGAATGAGGACTGTGGCGCCGACGAGCCCCTGCTGGGTGACGCTGTCGACGACTTGGCCGCGGATCGAGCCGTTCTGGGCGGCGAGGGGAGTGGCGAGGACGGACAGGAACGCGAGGATGGGCCCTACGTGTCGATTCAGAAGCATCGATGTGACCTCCGCAGGCGGGTCTGCTGACCAACGGAATGACGGTTATTGCATCCGAATTGCCGCCCGTTCCAGCCCTTGTCAAGGGCAAGGTTTCGTGGACGAACAGCGGCTTTTCTGTATGAAGGAACGTCCAGACGAGGTGGGCTTTTGAAAGGAATCAAGAACATGAGCAGCCATGTGGCGCCCGTCGGGAACGCCTTGCCGCGCTAAGCCGATTGCGAGGGCTGAGTCGCGTTCTCCCTGGCCGCCTGGAGGATCAGATCGACCGTCTCTCTCCCCACGATAGCCGGATCGGTATCACCCGGCCACACTCTTGTTGGTTGGTCGTCCTCTTGAAATCCGTAGTTGTACGCATGATGCGTCGAGAGCAGAACCAGATTCCTGCCCTCTTCTCGCAAGACCCACTGCCTTGCCGGCTTCGCAAACGCGGTCCACGATCGCGCCTTGACCGCGCGGGGAAGCGGCTTCGTCCGCGCATGGGCGGCAGGGTCGATCAAGTCCACGCGCGGGAGGGGTTCGGACACAGCCTTCGCGATTGCCGCTACAATCTTGTCGCGGTCGCTCAAGTCAAGAGCCCTCACGGGCTCAAATACCGTGATGATGTCACCGCTCCGAACCGCGAGCGTTGGTAGCAGGACTTTCCCCTCCCGAACGTAGATCTCCACAAATCTCAATGGATCTCCTGGATGATGATGTCCACCCCCATCTCCTGGGCTCGACTGATCGCGGCAGCAAGCGCCTTGGCTTGAGACGCCGACAAGGTTATGCCTTCCGGAACGGCCAGAACGAGCTGTCGCGACGTGACGGCGCCGACACGCTCCGTCCCCCAGCTGAAGCCGCCCTTGAACTCTTTCAACGCGTCTACATAGCCGTTCAGCGTACGCAGCAGGCGACCGCCACTCTGATAACTCGAGGCCGCCAGATCGATCGACTTGATGCTCGTGGCCACACCATGCTCAAACGCATCGATCACCGGAACGTTGTGCACAGCAAATTGCTTCAGCCCGAGCGCCTTCGATACTGCATCCTCAATTGCCCTACCTCGGGTGAAATTGTCAAGTGACCAGACCCCGCGACCTCCTCGCGACGCCGCCTCTCCTACTTCTACCGCGATGCTCTCCGTGCTCCGCACGGCCGATCCCGTACCCTTCGGGCCGGGCATCGGCATGAGCGACAACACGCCGAGTGTCGTATGGAATACGCCTTTCGCGATTTGTCCGTCGGCGATCTCGTCAGTCCCTTGATCCATCAGGTTCAGACCGCCGAATTCGACAACGGTGGACATCACCGTTGCGAAACCGGCCTGGACGTTGCCGCGGATCCCGCCCTTTTGATGCCCTTCGATCGCTGTCTGTTCCCAATAGGCATTCGTTTCTTTCACGTCCACCTGTTTGCCATCGGGGTCGACATGCAGCACGGGATTGTCGTAGACGTAGTTGTACGGCGACCAACCAGGCATGGCATCCATCGCAGGATCAACCGACGCCCAACGGCCCAGCGCAGGCAGGTAGTACCGCGCGCCGAAGTAGTCCATCCCCGACTCGACGTCCTGCTCCTTTCCGCCGAAGCCTTCTTTGGTCGGGCCCGCCAGTGTGCGGCCGGGCATTAACAGACCCCAGGGCTCGAAATCGTAGCTCTCCACGACCGCGCCGGTCGTGCTCAAGACGACGGCGCGGGTGCTGCCGAGCATGTCCGTGTGGTAGTAGGTCCGCACCGCGGTGTTGGTGTGCCGGCCGATGACGCGGGTCTCCCAAAGGATGTTGAAGTACGACGACACCGGCGTCCCCGTGCCATCTACCGTAAAGACGGCGATCACGTTGGACGCCTCGCGAAGGTAGACCTCGGTATTCCCGGTGCCTACCTGCTTGGTGATCCGCTGTCCCCCATCGTCGTAGCGATAGTTCGTGGTCGTGTCGACACGCGTGATGGAAATCGGCAGATTGCGCGGATCGTAGGTGACCGCAGTGATCGAATACGGCGCGGGCGCCGATGTGATATTCCCGTTGGCGTCGTAGGTGAAGCTGCCGCTTTCGACATCCCACGTCTCGGCCGTGGGCGCGACCGCGTCTGCTATCGAAGTCAGGCGGTCGGACGTAGAGGCATTGGTGTAGGTCAGGTTATCGATCAGCGTCCCGGTTTCCCGGTACCGCTGCAACGACAACAGATTGCCGGACGCGTCGTAATTGATCCCCGCCAGGTCGTAGGCGAGCGTCGTCGTCCACGCCGTCCCGCTCCAGCTCGAGAAGTCGGCACTCTTCAGCCGATTGAGGGCATCATATCCGGCGGAGAGGAACACGTAGCGATATCGCTTTTGTGCCGCCGGAGAGCCCGCGTTGTAGAACTCCGCCGTGTCGACGACGCCGTTGGCGAGATAGGCGTAGTGGGCAGAGAACGGATAAGTCGTGCTTGCCGGGTCACCCACGAACCTCGTCTGCCCGCGAACCGTGTAGGTGATGGGAACGAGCGGACCGCTCTGGAACTGATAGTCTTTGACTTGGGCCGTCGGTCCGTAAGTGTCCGTGGCGTCCGGAGTCGCCGGCTTGAAGGCGCTAATCGAGGCGTAGGTTTTCCATAGCAGCCCGCGGCCGTCGTAGTCGTACCATTGATAGAATGTGCTCGTACCAACCGTGACCGAGCGCTGCGTCAGCTCACCGCGGAGATCGCGAGTGAATGCGTCGGTCGTGTTCAGCGCCGTCAAGACGCTGGCGCCGCCGTTGGCTTGCGTGTACGTGTAGCGCGTGGCGACCTGACCATCGGCGTCGTAGCTAAACAGCGTGACCTGCCACGCACCGTTCGACCTGTCCGCATTCGCGGCCAATCGCCCGCTCACGTTGGTCAACGTGAGAGGGCCGATCTGGCTGCTGAACAAGGTCCAGGGGAACGCTGAGGTGAGCGGCTTCGCATCGTACGCACGCACCGCCAGCCAGTTGCTTTGGGTGGTCTCGAGCGTAGGCGGAGTTCCGGCGTCCGGATCCAACATCGACCAGGTGGCCGTGCCCAGCCCGGACGTGAGCGCCCGACCTGCGAAGTCGTACGTCGTGAAGGCCACTTGGCCGGCAGGCGATTGGTTTGCGTTCTGCGTGTACCGGAGATTGCCGGCTCTGTCGTACTTAGAGTTTACGGTCCCGTCGTCAGGGCCGGTGCGAGAGACCAGCAGGCCGCGGGTATTGAGCGCGTAGGTCGTGATGAGTCCGCGGGGATCGGTCAGCTGCGTCCGGCGGCCAACCACATTGTAGGCCATTTGAGTGGTCGCCGCTTCCGGAGCGCCATTTCCGGCGACGGACTGGACGATGTTCCCGAAAATGTCGGTGTAGCGCCGGATCTTTTTTCCCAACTCGTCGGCGAACTCCAGGATCGCGCGCTTGCCGGCGGGATCGACGTCATAGCTCGTCAGCGTCCAGACGGAAGGCGTGCTGCCCAGGTATTCCGGAACGACTTTAGCGACGCGATTCGACGCATCGGCACGATACTGGGTCTCAGAGTAGGGCGTGGCCGTCGTGCCATGATACGTCGTATAGTAATTCGTCGCGTTGGTCGCGAAGCTCGGATCGTATCCCGCCGTGGTGCGAGGATACGCCTTCCATTTCCGCCACGGGCGGCGCGCCGCGTCGTATTGCGTGGCCGTTACGTAGTAGTTCGTGCCGTCCTGCACGACGGTTTGCAGCGGTGCCCCAAGGCCATCGACGAACCCTGTACTGGCGACGAATTGCACTGTGGGAGTTTGTTGCAAAAATGTCGTATCGATCACCGCGTTCGGGCTCGTGGGTTGGAACGTCCAACCGTTTGCGCTCGTGGCCGAGTACACATAGCCGTAGGCTTTGACAACGCTTCCGGCGTTGTTCTTCACCTGCCTGAGGCGCCCGAATGTGTCGTAGGTGAAATAGCGGAACGAGCCGCCGGGATCCTGCAGCGACGCGACTTGTTGGTTGCCGTCATAGCCGATGTTGGTGACGAGATCGACGCTTCCCGATCCATCGTGCACCACGGTGACTCGTGTCGGGAATGCGCTATTGCTGTTTCCGCCGTACTGATAGTTGGTGACTTGGCCGCGGCCATCGGTGGCCTGCAGGAGCTGGCCTACGGTGTTGTAACTGTTATCCGTTTCCTCCGCGAAGAAGTTGCCGTCTACGGTGAACGTCCCAGTCGCGATCCACGACAGGGACAATGCTACGGGAACGCTGAAAGATCCTGCGTCGTTAGAGTTCGTTCCCGTGGCAGTCAGCGTGAGTGTACCGGTTCCCGCGGTGCCCGTGCTGTACGGCATGGTGACATTCGTCGTGACGCCTGCGTCAATGGCTAGTGACGCGGGATTCGCGCCGCACACAATCCCGCCTGTAGCGGTGCATGCAAAGCTGTAAGTGTTACCGGCCGTGCCACTATTCCGGACAGCAAACGTCTCGCTATATCCACCAGTATTGGCGAAGCGGGTCTGTCCGATTTGCCCATCAGGCGTAACTACGACGCCGTACGACGCGATCGGTACCGAGTAGCTGCCGGCATCGCTCGCGCTCGTGCCCGTCGCGGTCAGTGTCAGCGTCCCCGTGCCCGGTGCACCGACGCTGTACGGCATGCTCACCGTCGTTTGGCCGCCCGCGGACAGCGGTACCGATGCGGGAACAGTTCCACAGGTCACGCCGCCAGCGCCGGTGCAGCTGAACGTGAAGGTATTGTTCGCCGAACCGGTGTTCTGCACGGTGAACGTCTCGCTGTACCCGCCGGTGTTCGCGGTCCGCGTCGGCGCCGCGCCATTGTCGGGCGTCACTGCTACGCCGTACGACACGATCGGCACCGAGTAGCTGCCATTGTCGTTGGAATTGGTGCCCGACGCCGTGAAATAAAATATCCCGGTGCCCGGCGCCCCCACGCTGTATGGCATGTACACCGTCGTCTGGCTCGTACCCGCCAGCGTCACTGGGGCCGGCACGGTGCCGCAGGTCACGCCAGTCACTGCGTAGCACGAGAAGCTGAACGTGTTTTGCGTTGTTGCCGCATTCCGTACGTAAAAGGGCTCACTATAGCCCCCGGTGTTCGGGGTCCGCGTCGGCGCGGTGCCGCCGTCCGGCGTCACGTCCACGCCATTGATCGACACCGTGTACGTCCCGGCATCGGTGGCACTCGGCCCCGTGGCGATGATCGATACCTTGCCGGTCCCAGGATCACCCGAACTGTAGGGCATGCTGACGTTCGTTTGCGCGCCGGCGTCGAGCGTCACGGGCGCGGGCGTCGTACCGCAACTCACGTTAGACATCGCTCCGCAGGTGAAACTGAAGGTCTTCTGGACGGTGCCGGTGTTTTGCACGGTGAACGAGGCGGCATTCCCGCTGCTATTGGCCGTCGCCCCGGTCGTCCCGGCGTGCGGCGTGATAGCCACGCCGGTGCCGGCGGTGACCGTGACATTGACCCAACCGTTATCGCCGCCACCGGCAATACTCAGATCGATTCGTCCTGAGCCGGTCGTCGATCCGGTACTGAAGGTGACGTCAAAGTTCATGGTCATGGGACTCGGCACGAAGATCACAGAAGGTGCTGAACATGCCGTGACAGTACCACTGGGAACGCAGGGATTGAGATTGAACGGCCGGCTCATGCCCGTGTTGTTCGTGATCGAAAATGTGACCTTAGTGATCGCATTCGCGACCACAGATTGCGTGCTGCCCTTGGGCGCCATCGTCTGGGCCGAGAGGGGCGCAGCGAGAACCGTCGTCGCCAGCGAAAGCACTACTGCGGCTTGGAGTACTTGGAATGCGCGGATCATGGGATCGGACTCGGGCTATTCAGCACAGAGTGCTGATACGGGAGAAACTGTCCAGTCGCGAACTGACAGTGCACGGACCCCAGCCCACACCGTCAAACACCCAGCGGCTTCCGAAGCTGAGAGCGACTCTCCTGAAAGTGGTCATGGCAATGGGCTCGGGCTATTGAGTACGTAGCGCTTGTAGGGGAGGAACTGCCCGGTCGCGAATTCCTTGAACGTGGTGATCTCGGCCTGTACCACACGATCGCTGGCCCCGCTCTTGACACTGACGGAGCGTTCGATCACGACGCCCGGCATGTGCGCGCCACTCGGCGAGACATTTTGCATCGCTGCCAACGCTGCGGCCTCGGGCCCCGACGGCGTGCCGATCACGTAGTCACCTGGATACTTCATGCGCGTGACTCGCTGCGTGCCGTCGGAGTTCGTCTCGTCGACTTCGGTCAGTTGCAGATGACTCGGGTTCGCGTAGATGTACGTGGCCCCAGTCTTGAAGGAATTCGTGCCCGTCGTGTCGTATCGGGTGACTGTGTCGCCCGACTGGTAGATCCAACCCGCGACCACTTCGTAAGCATTGCCGTAGAAGCCTACGAGGCCGCCATTCCAGTACGTGTAGATCGACATAGCACGGAATCGCCGCGGAGCGACGGGGCCGAGGGCGTCGATCGTGTAATAGGTATTCGTCTGACGCTGCGGCCGCCCCTGTGCGTCGTAGTCGGCCGCGAACGCCTGTTGCCCACGCTCCCACTCATAGCTGGTGCGCTGCGCGAACGGCCACACCGACGGATTCATGCCATCCAGCCATTCGGCGATCGTCCGATACCCGTGCCGCGTGTTGCCGAATTCGCCGTTCGCGCCGTGCACGACGTTCACCTCGCGGTAGACAACGGCGCCGATGGAACCGGCCCCCAAGGGGTATTTCGACGTGGACGAGCGTGAGTAGAAGTGACATGGGCCGCTGTATTCGAAATCGTACCGCGGCTCAAGGCCGACGACGCCGCTGGATGTGTTGGGGTCGCTCTGGAGCGTGTATTGGTACTTTGTGATCGAGATGTTCCCCATCGCATCGGCTGTCCGCAGCTCCGCGATGCGTAACCCACCGGCCGGTTTCTTTGTGACAAGAACGAGTTCTTTCCACTCCGCCACGATGGAGATGTCCACGTTCTTCCCGGCCGCCGAGGTCTGGAGGGTATAGGTGCCCGGAGGAAGCGCGAGGTCTACAGATTTGTTGTACGCCGTCATGCCAACGTACTGTGGCGAGTTTCCCTCGACCCCACTGGGATACCATTTGCCATTGTTGACCATCTCGCCCCAGGGACAGGGATAGAGGGGATCGCCGTTTGCGCAGTCCGAGAAGCCGGTGTGCACGAACATTGAGATAGTCACGTGCACGGCTACGGTGGTGTTAGGGTTCCCCACGACCGTGAATGTCGTGCTATGCAGGCCCTCATACGGCGCGCTGAAGGTGTTTGCGGAGCGACTGAATTCGTCGTATACGGCGCCCCCGAAGGCAGAGCGACCGTAATCATTGCCCTCGTAGACAAACTCGTTGTAGCCGCCCGTCGGGTAGGTGATTCTCGTGAGCACTCCCGCTTTCATGAAATTCGCGTCGGGACTCCGATCGGCGCCGGGGTATGCGGTTGAAATGCAGGTGGACAAGCAAGCGGTGTGTGTGAGTGTCGGGATGTAGCTGGTGTTGCTGGTCTTGCCGTTGTAGTAGCCCCAATGATCCTGGGCATAAGAGTCGCGCGGAGGAAGCGTCTGACCGTCATACGTAAACGCGTACGGCGGCAACGAGGCACCACTCGGGTCCTTTTCCGCCACGCTGAGCAACCGCAGCCGGTTGCCGGGGAAGTAGTCATGCGAGAACTGGAAGGTCTTGAGTACCGTTCCCGTCGGCGTGAGCACGGTGATGTGATCTAGTCTGGACTCCTGCGGTGCATTGGAGTTGGGGTTCAGGGCATCCGCTCGCAGCGTGGGATCGACGACGAACTGGACGGTGTGCTGAGCGGAAGTGATCGAAGCCAGGCGCATGGCCGGGTCGATCTGATACTCCGTGATGTAATCGAAACTATTGGGCGGACAGTTGGGAGTACCGTATTGCTCCGAGAAGAGCTCATGGTACCAACCGAGACGGTGACGCGCGGCGTATGGCGTGTAGGAGAGCGTGATCGCGTCGCCGCTCACGGCCCGAATCTGCGTCAAATACCAGCTTGAGGCGTACTGCTCGCCGTTGTTGTTGACGTTGCCGAACGTGTAATCCCAATGTTGTTCCGCGCTAGAAAAGGTGTACTTGGTACCATCCTCTGTTGTTACTTCGAACGACTGGATGCCGGTACTTAGGATCGTAGGGATGATGCGGAGCTTCTGGGCCGGGATTGTTCGCACCTCGATCGTTCCGGCCTGGTCAATCGGCCCCATTACGAACTGCCCGGAACGTCCCGCAAACGAGAAAAAGAACTGGTCTGGATCGCCGTCTACCGAGCCATCGTGAATCGACTGGAGGATCGTGTAGGTGTTCGGGGACGGCCAATTATTGTTGTCGTACCAGGCGCTGCCGGTGTTGTAGTAGCCGTTGAACTTCTCGTCGACCTTGCCGCGCACCGTCCGCGTGATCACGCCGCCCGCGTCGAGGCTCCAGCCGAGACCGACCCAGCTCGCGATGTCCTCGACGCGAATCCCGGACGCGTGATAGCGCAGCGTGATCGGCAGCTCGAGCGTTCGTCCTTTCACCGTGAAAAGCGGAATGCTGATGTCGGGCACGCCAGTGTAGAAACTCACTGGTATGTCCCCATATCTCCCGAGCGATGCTACAGTAGGCGACGGCACGGTGACTCGAGAGGAGCCGGTTTGGCTGTGGAGAGACGTGCTGACGAGGCAGGTGCCAGCCATGATCATCGCTGCGATAGCACGGCGCATGGCGGAGCGAGCTCCGAGAGAGGACGCCGCCCGACTGATGAAAGAACCGCGCCAAGGCATGCAGTTATTCGCGATCCGTTAAGTCATTGCGCCACTGAGTGAATCGGAATTGCTGTAATGGACAGCGGTGATAGAGCTCTCAAATCTGTAATGACCGACGATGTCCCCACTCTCAAGCGTGCGACGTTTCCTCAACCGAGAATCTGCGCCCCGCAGCTCTGCGCGAAGACCTGCCGAGAGAGAGTTGTCCGTTCTTCAATCGATGGGAAGAACACCTCCGCGCAGTAGGAATCCCGGTGCTGCACGAGGACCTCGATCGCATCGCTCGTGTGCCCGGTTCCAGGCGGCGTGACCCGCACATCGAAGACGATCGCCGCCGCTTTCGCCTCCTGCCGCTTCACGTGCGTTCGCAGCCCACGGCTGGCGAGCGCGGATGGTCTGTAGTTGAGTGCTGCGCTCCAACATGCACGATCGACCCGTCTATACTCAGGAGGCCGCCGTATGGATAGAACTCGCCATGCTGCCGTAGCATCTGCTCGGCGAACGGCAACGCCGCGTTCATCAAGAGCTCGGGTTCTTGCTTCGGCGAGGCCACTGGTTCGGTCAAGCTCCAGGACCGGAGTGCAACTCAGGCGGAAAAGCGTGGTCGGCGTGCGACGCCGCGGCGCAGGTGAAGAATGCGAGGCGCAGAACGGTTTACAAACTCTCATTGTTGCGAGTCTCAGGCTGTCTGTTGCGCCGGCTCCCCTCGCCGAGTTTGCGGTAGAGAGTCGCCGGGCTGATCCGCAGCAGCTTGGCGGCACGTTCGCGATTGCCGCCGACTTGTCCCAGGGCGCTGAGAATCGCACGCAGTTCTTCGCTGCGCCGCGTCTGCGCCAGGCTCGGAATGCACTGCTCCCCCGCGGGGGCGGATTCGAGTGGCTGGACGCCGAGGGTCGCGGTGAAATCACGGTCGTTACAACGAACCCGACTGCGGTCCTTGCCGCTGTGCGCCGGCTGCCTGGCGTCACAACAGTGAAGCTGGTGGGGAGCATCAGCCGTCAGACGGTCTCGGACAGGATCTGCGGCGAGTCACGATCTGGCGCCAGGTCCGCAACAACTCGCTGATCAAGCAGGTCTTGCCAGGTCTTAGCGGAGGCGGGAGTATCTAGGCCCATGCTGCTGGCAATCCTGCTCGCGCTTCAGACTGCATCCCCACGGGAAACGCCCCCCGTCCTACAGTTTCCCACCCCCGGCCTCGATGACCCCGCAGCCTACGAGGGCTACACGGCCCGCCTGTACCGCGATGCGCGCGGCAATTCCGTCGAGATCTACATCGAAGGGAAAACGGGCCGCGTCGTGCACGTATGGGCGGATGCGCTGAATGAGAGCATTGGGTTTACGGCACGAGAAGGCGGCGGTCGGGGCGGTCAAGAAACAAATGCGGCGGTCGCGGCGGTCGCATTCGACCAAGGGGGCGCGACGGTAGGTGCGACCGGCGGTCGCGGCGGTCGGCGCTGGTTACGGTACTCACTGACGGTGCAGGGCGGGCGGTCAATCCGGATCGGCCAAATCCTGCTGGGCTCGATGCGCATCGAGCGAGACTTTGGCTATGCGGGCCGCGTGCGCGATTCGATCGACGCGCCGACGTTCGTGGTGCCGGAGATGGCGGAGTTCGCCAAGCGCATGGGCGCGCCGTACAGCGAACGGCTCACGCCGAGTGTGCGACTGACGAGCACTCCCCGGGACTGGACGCTGCGCGCATCGCAGCCCAGCCTCGATGGCAGGAACCATCTCTGGCTGACGCTGCGCGGCGACGCGCGCACCACTCTCGCCACGCTTCGCGGCGGTGTCTTGACGATTCGCGCGCTCGGGACGCGACCCGTCACG
>Ga0066709_100000523_pt1 | contig 21082 bp, 26 predicted proteins | sample GraSoiAngelo_158_FD_79665 | JGI IMG/M metagenome (GOLD analysis project Ga0066709, IMG submission 79665) | Grasslands soil microbial communities from the Angelo Coastal Reserve, California, USA - 14_1009_16_30cm | ecosystem: Environmental > Terrestrial > Soil > Grasslands | place: USA...
CAAGCGCGCCCGGGAGATGGCGCTCCTTCCGTACTTCGGCCCGAACGAGGCCCCGCCTTCGCGCGGCCGGCCGTCCGGGCCGCGCGACCGCTCGTAATCCAGGGGTCAGGGCTTGTACTGACCCGCCTTTTTGACTTGTGAGCTTCGAAGATCGGGGCAGATCTGAGATCTGACCCCTGCCCGCATACAGTGCCTAGCCGTGGCCGGGCCATCCCTCATCGCCCTCCAACATCTCGGGCGAGAGCGCCTCATCGGCGCCTACCTGGTCGACACCCCCGACGGCCCCGCTCTCCACGACTGCGGCCCGACGACGACGTTCGAGACGCTCCGCGCCGGTCTCGCCCGCCACGGTGTCACTCCCGGCGACCTCCACCATCTTTTCCTCTCCCACATCCATTTCGACCATGCGGGAGCGGCCGGGCTCCTCGTGCGTGAGAACCCGCGCCTCGCGGTGCACGTGTCCGAGATCGGGGCGCCTCACCTCGTCGACCCGAGCCGCCTCGAGCGCAGCGCGCGCCGCATCTATCTCGACTACTTCGAGCAACTCTGGGGCTCACTGGTCCCGATCCCGCAGCAGAACATCCGCACCGTGGGAGCCCGCGTCGTCGATTTCGACTGTTTCCCGAGCCCCGGCCACGCCTCCCACCACGTCTCCTACTTGCGCGACGGCGTCCTCTTCGCGGGAGACGCCGCCGGCGTTCGGATCCAGCCCTCGACGCTCGTGATGCCCCCGACCCCGCCCCCCGAGGTCGACATCGAGGCCTGGGACGCGACGTTCGACGAGCTCGAGCGGCGCGCGCCCGAGCGCCTCGCGCTGATCCACTTCGGCGTCTTCGACGACGTCGGGCGCCATCTCGGCGATCTGCGCGAGCGGCTCCATCGCTTCGCACGGCTCGTCGCCGACGGGGCGACGGACGACGAGTTCGTCGCCGCTGTGCACACCGAGCTCGGCGACGAGGCACCCACCTACGACAGCGCGTTCCCCCCGCGACAGGACTACCAGGGTCTCGCACGCTACTGGGCGAAGCGACGCGAGGGCGAGCCCGTCTGATGCCGCGCGTCCCGGTTCCTCCCGAGCTCGACGCGTTCCTCTGCGAGCCGCATGCGGCGGTCGTCGCCACGCTGCAGCGGGACGGTGCGCCACACACCGTGGCCACCTGGTACGACTGGGAGAACGGCCGCGCGCTCCTCAACATGGACGTGAGCCGCGCACGCCTTGCCAACATCCGCCGCGACCACCGTGTCGCGCTCACCGTTCTCGGCGAGGACTGGGGAATGCACATCTCGCTGCTCGGACGGATCGTCGAGATCTACGACGACGTCGACCTGGCCGACATCGACCGGCTCTCGATCCGCTACCAGAACGCGCCGTTCGGGCGCCGCGACCGCGGTCGCGTCAGCGCATGGCTGCAACCCGAGCGCTGGCATGGCTGGGATGGCCCGGGCCCGATCCGCCCGTCGTGATCGTCGACGCCCACCTGAGCGAACGCGTCAGCCTGAACGCCTACCGCAGCGCGTATCCGGAAGGCGTGTTCGAGCTCGATGGCGCAACGGCGCTGCGGGTGCCTCCCGCACCTTCGACGCCGATGTTGAACCGCATCGTCGGACTCGGGCTCGAAGCACCAGCCACCGAGGAGCAGCTCGACGCCGCGATCGCCGTGATGGAGGGGTTACGCCACTACGTGTCCGTCTCGCCGCATGCCCGTCCCCCCGAGCTTCCGGGGTGGCTGCGCGCGCGCGGCTTCGAGCCGGGCTGGGGCTGGATGCAGTTCCGGCGGGGAGTCGACGATCCTCCGGCGGCGGCAACATCGCTCAGCGTCGTCGAGATCGACCCGCAGCCGAGTCGCGCGTTCGGCCGCATCGTCCGGGAGGCCTACGGTCTGCCGGAGGCGATGGAGTCGATCGTCGCGTCAGCACCCGTGCGTCGCGGATGGCGCTGCTGGCTGGCGCTTTCGGAGGGCGAGCCGGCCGCGGCAGCGGGGCTGTACGTCGACGGCGAGGCCGGGTACCTCGGCTACGCGAGCACGGCTCCCGAGCATCGAGGGAAGGGAGCGCAGAGCACGCTTCTCGCGACGAGGATCCGCCGCGCCCGGGAGCTCGGTTGCAACGTCCTGTTCACCGAAGCCGGCAAGCTCCTCCCCAACCGGCCGAGCGTCTCGTACCGGAACATCGCGCGCGCCGGCTTCGAGGAGCTTTACGTCGTCCCCAACTGGCTTTCACCGGCCTAAGAGGCTCTCACACAATGAGCGATTGTGTCGCTCGGCCGCGCTCGGATCGACGAACGTCATTGTGTGAGAGCCTCTAAGCCTCGCGCCGAACGACGCGGGCACCGCTGGACTGCTGCAGCGCCTTGATCACGATCTCGTCGACGTTCACGTGCAGCGGGCGGGTGAGCGCGAACATCACGCAGTCGGCGACGTCGTCCGGCGTGATCGGGTCGACGCCCTCGTAGACCGCACTGGCCTGGTCGGCGTCGCCCTTGAAGCGCACGATCGAGAACTCGGTCTCGACCAGCCCCGCGTCCACGGTCGTGATCCGGATCGGCCTGCCGAGCAGGTCCTCGCGGAGCGCGTAGACGAAGCCGCGCAACCCGAACTTGGCCGCCACGTAGGAGGCGGCGTTCTGGTACGCCTGCCTCCCGGCCACCGAGCCCATGAACAGGATGTGCCCCTCGTCGCGAATGTGCGGGAGGCACAGCCGCGTCACCCGTAGGACGCCGTCGACGTTCGTGTGCAGAACGCGATGCTCGTCCTCCTCGTTCGACTCCCAGAACGGGTAGCGCCCCAGCGCGAGCCCGGCGTTGTTGAAGAGGATGTCCACCCCGCCCAGCTCGCCCACGGCCTGCTCGACGAACGCGGCCGTACTTGCCTGGTCGGTGACGTCGAGAGGGAGCGCGACATCGGCCTCGATTCGCTCGACGCGCCGCGCGCCACCGGCCACCCGCACCCCCGCTTCGCGCAGCTTGCGCACCGTGGAAGCGCCGATTCCGCTCGACGCGCCGGTGACGATCGCGCTCTTCCCGGCCAGGATCACAGCGAGAGCCTACGAGAATGGACCGATTCGGCGTCTCATACGAGACATAACCCATTCGAGGGACGCCCAGGGGCTCCCACTCAGCCGACAATCGTTCCATGAGCGACGCGAGCGGCACCGTGACGGGATCCTCGAATCCTGCGGCGACCGATCCGCTGGCGCGGATCGCAGAAACCGTGCGCAGGCTCATGCCCGGCCCTGCAGGTGACGAGCTGCTGGCGCAGATCGCCGACATTCTCGCCTCGGTCGTGCCCGACGACATCGAGCAGGTCGCGCTCGAGAACGCGCAGCTACAGCACGAGCTGGAGCTCGTCCAGAGCGTCGACTCGCTGACGGGGCTTCGCAACCGGCAGCGCTTCTTCGAGGACCTCCGGCGGGAGGTAGCGGCAGCGCGCCGGTACAACGACTCGCTCTCGCTCGTCGTACTCGACGTCGACGGTCTCCGGGCGGTCAACGAGACGCGCGGCTACGACGCGGGCGACCGGCTTCTGCTCACCCTCGGCGAGCTGCTGCTCACCCGATTGCGCGTGACGGACATCGCCGCCCGGATCGGCGACGACGACTTCGCGGTGATCCTTCCGCGCACACCGCTCGTCGGAGCCGAAGCACTCTCGGTGCGCATCGGTGACACGCTCGGCGACTGGGTCGACATCGGCATCGCGACGCTCGACGCCGGCGTCACCTCCGGCGCGGATCTGCTCGAGCGCGCCGACCGCGATCTGGCCGAGCGCCGCGCGGCACGCGACCGCTCCCCGGCCGCGTAGGCGCACCCCGCAGCCGGTCATAGTCGCGGTTCTACGACACCATTCGAACGGCGACGGCTCGCGACGCTAGGCGGCCGTACCATTGGTGTCGTGGCGGCCCGACACGATCACGCGGGACACACGCACGCCCACGTCGATGCGGACACCGACAGCCGCCCGCTCGGAGTCGCGCTCGGGCTGATCGTCGCCTTCATGGTCGCGGAGGTCGTGGTCGGCATCGTCGCGCACTCGCTAGCTCTGCTCTCGGACGCCGCCCACATGCTCACCGACGCGGGTGCGCTCGTCCTCTCGCTGATCGTGATCCGCCTCGTCGCCCGGCCGGCGCGGGGCGACCTCACCTTCGGCCTCAAGCGCACCGAGATCCTGTCCGCGCAGGCGAACGGCTTCACGCTGCTCGTCCTCTCAGGCCTGATCGTCTATGAGGGAGTCGCGCGGCTGGTCGAGCCCCCCAAGCCGGAAGGGCTCCCGATCCTCGTTGTCGCCCTCGTCGGCGTCGTCGTGAACCTGGTCGCGACCTGGCAGCTCTCGGGCGCCAACCGCGACTCGATGAACATCGAGGGCTCCTTCCAGCACATCCTCACCGACCTGATGGCGTTCATCGCGACGGCGATCGCCGGCGGCGTCATCCTCGCGACCGGCTGGGTGCGGGCCGACGCGGTCGCCGCGCTGTTCGTCGCCGCGATCATGCTGCGGGCCGCGTACACGCTGCTCCGCGACAGCGGCCGCGTGCTGCTCGAGGCGGCGCCGGAGGGTATGAGCGTGGAGGAGATCGGGCGCGCGCTCGCCTCGCACCCGCACGTGGACAGCGTGCACGACCTCCATGTCTGGGAGGTCAGCAGCGGCTTCCCGTCACTCTCCGCCCACGTTCTCGTCCACCCCGGCGACGACTGCCACGAGATCCGGCGCGAGCTCGCGGACACGCTCGCGCGGGAGTTCGGCATCGAGCACACGACGCTTCAGGTCGACCACAGCGCCGCCGGCCGGCTGCTGACAGTCGACCAGGCCTCTAACTAGCCGGACAGCTCCACGCGGTCGATCGTGACCGGCATCGACGGACGGTCGCGCGCGTCGCGGTCGACCTGCGAGATGCGGTCGACGACGTCCTGCCCGGAGACGACCTGCCCGAACACGGTGTGCTTGCCGTCGAGCCACGAGCATTCGTCCGCGGAGACGATGAAGAACTGCGAGCCGTTCGTGTTCGGGCCGGCGTTCGCCATCGCCAGGGCCCCGCGCACGACCTTGTGCTCGTTGAACTCGTCCTCGAACTGATAGCCGGGACCGCCCGTGCCGTCACCGCGGGGGCACCCGGCCTGGATCATGAATTCAGGGATCACGCGGTGGAACGTGAGGCCGTCGTAGAACCCCTCCCCGACCAGCTTGGTGAAGTTCTCGACGGTGTTGGGGGCCTCGCCGGGGAAGAGCTCGATCTCGACCGGCCCTTCGCTGGTGTGAAGCGTCGCGTGTGTCATGGCCTGACCGTAGCAGCGGCGCCAGAACGGGTTAACTCGCCGCCAACATCTGTCCAGTCAGGCCGCTGCGTACACTGAAACGATGACCACGAGCGTCGAGCCGGTCGGGCCCGGCCCGATTCAGCCTGAAAGCCTGGTCGGGCTCGTCTCCAGCGAGGAGGCCCGCGAGCTGGCAGCGGGCTGGCGGCGCCTGACCCGGGCGGCCACCATCGTGGCCCTGCTCACGAGCCCGGCGCTCATCGCGTTCTTCATCAAGCAGGACGGCTGGCCCGTGTGGAAGGCGCTCGTGGTGACCGCCGCGATCGTGATGACGTTCCGCGGCTTCGTCGATCTCATCTTCCGCCGCCTGATCCCCTGGCCGAGCCTGTTCGGGGTCGAGAGCGAGGCCCATCGTGAGGACGACGTCCTCGGGCGCCGTCGCGCCTGGGTCTGGCTCTTCCGGCTGCGCCTCGCCCTGATCGCAAGCACCTTGGTGACGGTGGTCTGGCTGTTCCGCGGCGGCTCGTGGCCGGCGGCCGGCGGCGCGATCCTGCACGGTCTGGGACGCGTGCTCAGCTCCCCCGGCCTCTGGATCCAGGTCGTCTTCGTCTTCTTCCTCTTCATCGCCAACTTCGCGATCCTCTTCGGCCCGCTGTTGATGATGAACCTGGCGCAGATGCGCGCCTTCGAGCCGGGAGACGCCGAGTGGGGCGTCAAGCTCGAGGACGTCCGGGGTCAGGCCGAGGCGAAGGAGGAAGTCCGGCGCGTCGTCTCCATCTGGCAGTCGGGCGAGCTGTTCGAGCGCTCCGGCGGCAAGCGGGAGCGCGGGCTGCTCTTCCTCGGCGCACCGGGTACCGGCAAGACGATGCTGGCGAAGGCTCTGGCGACGGGATTCAACTCCCCCTTCGTCTCGATGCCGGGCTCGGGCTTCGCAGCCACCTTCATCGGCATCGACGCCATCGTCGTGCGCCTGCTCGCGCGACGGGCGAAGCGGATGGCGCGCAAGTGGGGCGGCCAGTGCATCGTCTTCATCGACGAGATCGACGCTGTCGGCATGCGGCGCCAGGCGCTGCAGCAGTTCGCTCCCGCCGACGACCCGTACTCGTGGAAGGACGTCAGCGACTTCAGTTTCTACGGGCCCTGGGGAGCCCAGAACCCATCAGGCGATCTGATCGTGGAGACGCGCCGGTGGCGCGAGCGCCTGTTCGAGCAGCGTGCGCCGCAGCGCTGGACGAACCCGATCGTCAACCGGATCGTCAATCAGTTCCCGGGCGGCATCTTCGGTGGCATGGGCGGCGGCGGCCAGCTCGCGTTGAACCAGCTCCTCGTCGTCATGGACGGGATCGACAGCCCGCCGTTCTTCCGTCGCGTGCTGACGAACCGCGTCAACACGTTCCTCGACGCCTCGTACATCGTTCCGCGGCGGCTCGGGAAGATTCCCCTGCGCATCCCGCGCGCCCGGCCGCGTGGCGAGCAGATCTACTTCATCGGCGCCACTAACGTCCCCATGGAAAGACTCGATCCGGCGCTGACGCGCCCGGGACGCATGGGACGGCATGTCTGGTTCCGCACACCCACGAAGGACGACCGCAAGGACGTCTTCGACCTCTACCTTGGCAAGGTCGCGCACGACGTGGAGCTCGACAGTGCGGCACGCCGCGACGAGATCGCCCGCATCACCAACGGGTACTCGCCGGCGATGATCGACCAGGTCTGCTCGATGGCCCTCACGAACGCGCAGCACGACGGCAAGCTCACGTTCGGCTGGGAGCATCTCGTGCAGGCGATGACGACGCTCGAGTCCGGAACCGCGGTCAACGTCCACTACCCGCAGCACGAGCTCCAGGCGGTCGCGGTACACGAGGCCGGGCACGCCGTGACCGCGCACCTCTACCGTCCGGAGCTCGAGTCGAGCCGGCTCTCGACGCGGATGCGAGGCGGCTCGCTCGGACACCATCAGACGTTCGAGCGCGAGGAGAGATTCAGTCGCTGGCAGCACGAGGAGATGGGCTCGCTGATCCATGTTCTCGGCGCGATGGCGGCGGAGAACGTGTTCTACGGCGAGAACACGGGTGGAGTCGGAGGTGACCTGCAGACGGCGACCGACACTGCCGCGTGGATGGTCGGCACCGCCGGCATGCGGCCGCAGCGAGTCGAGCTCGACGGGTCCTTGAAGCGAGGCGAGGCCGAAGACGACGTCCGGGAGCGCATCAACAAGCGGTTCGAGCAGATCGGACGAACGTTGATGAACCGGACACGCGGGAGCGCCGACTTCCACGCCGATCCGATCGCCTCGATCCTCCACGACCATCACAAGAGCGCGATCGCGGCTCAGGTCCTCGGCCAGGCCTACGTCACGGCCGTCAACACCATTCTGGCCAACAAGACTGCCGTGCAGACGCTTGCCGGCCACCTCGTGCACAAGCGGGAGATGTTCGGCGACGAGCTGATCGAGGTACTCGAGCAGCAGAAGCTCGTCAAGCCGGAGCTCGACTATACGAGGGAAGAGACATGGCCGAAGATGTGAAGCCCGCCCCGTTCGCGATTACCCCGGCCGCGACGCCGGTGGTCGTCGCGCCCGAGCAGACCCGGGCGGAGCGCGCACGCTCGTCGGCGTACCGGAACCGCTTCGTTCTCGTGTACTTCGTGCTGGCGATCGTGCTCGGCTCTGCGATCGGCGCGCTGGCGGTCGGCCTCGGCACGTCCGAGAAGAAATCGTCGGCTCCGCAGGCGAGGCCCTTCGTCCCGTCCGCCTCCGGCGAGATCGGCGCCATCGACCTGGCCGCCCAGGTGGAGCACGCCTACCGGCTCGAAACGGGTCTCCCGCTCGTCGACGTCGTCGCCACCCGCAACACGCTCCAGAACGGCAATCTGGGCTTCCTGCGCGTTCGCTTCCAGATCATCCAGCCGCTCGACGCAACCAAGAACGCGGACTCCAGGATCCTGAGGACGGACGACGCCCTGCAGTTCAGCCTCTGCGGGAGCGGCACGCAGTGCACGATCCCCGGCGCCCCGACCGCGGAGCGCGGCGCGATGCTTCGGCGGGAGGGGCTGGAGTTGGCGCTGCGCACCTTCGCGAACGACGCCAGCGTCGACAACGTGTCCGTGTTCCTCGGCCCCATCTCCGCCCCCGAAGGCTCGAACATGGAGGGCGTGGTGCTCTACTTCAATCGAGGTCTGATCGCGCGGAACGACCCCACGCTGCTGTCACGTTCCGTGACCAAGATCCTCCCCGGGACCGGATCGACGATGACGCCGTCGCAGATCACAGGGAAGGACATCCTGATGATCAAAGAGCTGACGAAGCCGTACCTCTACCTCTACCGCTACCAGATCGTGGGCGGGCACGACGCCGTGCTCGACCTGCAGCCGGCGAACGCCTGAGCCCCACAGGCAACTCGAGCCTGACCCGAGCCAAGCAACGGCTCGACCAGCTGGACTGGTACCCCCGGCCGGTGCGGATCGATCGCGTTCGGATCGTCGCGACACCCTGGCTCTTCCGGTTGCCGTGGTTTCGCCGCTTCGACGGCTACGCCGTTCACGGCGCGATCCTCCTGCGGCACGCGGAGTCGCCGGACGACCTCGTCGTGCACGAGCTCTGCCACGTCTGGCAGATGCAGCACCGGCCCTTGCGGATGCCGCTCAGCTATCTGCTGTCCGGGTACTGGAACAACCCGTACGAACGCCAGGCACGCGCTGCAGTCGAGCTAACGCAGGGCCTGTCGGCCGTCTAGACCTCGTAAAACTTCCGGGTGTCCCTCGATCGAGGGATCCGAGGCGCGCGCGATCCGCCGATTGCGCAGGAGATGCCACGCGTCTCCCGGCACTCGCTTGCCCTTGCCCTCATGCTCGCGCTCGTGGCCACCGCCGGGCTTCAGCTCGCGTTCGGTGGGGTCGCCCCAACGGGCGCGCTGCAGGGTGTCTCCGTTCAGCCCGGTGAGAACACCGCGGTGGTCACGTGGAAGGTCACCGACGTGCCGGCACGGGTCGTCGTCGAGTACGGCGTCGACAACCGCTACGGCGTCTGGTCCGACACGGAGACCGTGCTCGAGGCGAAGAGCGGCCGGACGACGCTGACCGGGCTCGAGCCGGGCACCAACTACGCGTTCCACGTCATGGCCGTCTCGCCTGTCTCTCGGCTGGACGCCTCAGGATCCTTCGGCACGCGGGGCGCGGGGGCGGCGCCGCAGGCCGCGATCGCCGCACTCACGCCCTCGACCGTCTCGACGTCGCTCTTCACGGCGACTCCGGCGGCAGCGGCCGTCACGCCTACGAACCTCACGGTCGACGGTGGCCCAGTCTTTCCGCGGATGGTCTGGCGCCAGTGCCCGGGCTCGTATCCGGACAGCTTGGCGGCGGGCATCAACGTGTTCCTCGGCACCGCCTGCACGACGGCGGCGCAGGGTCTGGGCGTGCTCGGCGGGCGCGGCTTCGCAGCCCTTGACGTCACAAACCACGGGCTCACGGGGCCGGGTCTGATCGGCTGGCATCTCCCTGACGAGGGTGACGAGTCGGTCGGCAGCGCCGCCGGGCAGCCGGACATCCACGACCCGGGCAAGGTCACGTTCCTCACCCTCACCGACCACTTCGCCCCCTATATGGCCCCTCCCCACGCCGGTCGCGGGATCTACCCGGGCTGGTTCTCCCGCGCAGACGTGATCGGCTTCGACACCTATCCCATCGAGGGACGCTGCCGGTTCGACCTGATCCCCACGGTGTACACGCTGCAAAGGACCATGGTGCAGATGGCGGCCGGCAAGCCGACGTTCCAGTGGATCGAGGCGGGCCCGATGGAGAAGTGCTTCAGGGTCGACCCGACGACGGACAGTGTCCGCGCCGAGACGTGGCTCGCCATCGCCGGCGGGGCTCGGGGAATCGGCTACTTCCCGGACTACTGGGACTCCGCGATCCGGGACACGATCACCGGCATCAACCACGACATCGTCGCGCTCGCGCCCGCGCTGCTCGACGCAGCCGGCACCTCCGTCGTCGGCCAGACGAGCACGATCCGCACCGGCGTCCGGCGCCACAACGGCGCGGTCTACGTCATCGCTGTGAACGGCTCCACCAGACCGACGACAGGCCGGATCCTCGTGCCGGGCCTGGGCGACCGGACGCTGACGGTCTTCGGCGAAAACCGGACAGTGCAGTCGTCCCTGAGCCAGATCGTCGACAACTTCGCGGGGCTCGGCGTCCATATCTACGTGGCGCCGCCGGCGGGCTGGTAGGAGCGCGGGCTACGTCCGCGCGGTGAGCCAGTCGACCGCGTTGGCCCAGAGCTTCGCGTAGCCCGGCCACGAGGTGAACGCCTCCGGGCACCAATGCGGCCCGATGTCGGACGTCCAGATCAGCGACCGTCCGGAGCCCCGCTCCGCGACAGCAAGGAACGGGTCCCCCGAGACGCGTGCGAGCGTCAGTGCCTCGGGCTTGGCCTCGACCCGGTTGTACCCGAGCAGGTAGGGCCAATCGTCGCCGACCCCGGCGAAGAGGGGGTGACCTGGCTCGAGCACGTCGACGGCGGCTCCCTCCGGCACTTCGACGCGGTCGTCGTACGGCTGGATGGTCACGGGGAGCGCGGCCTCGACCGGTGTGCCGCGGTAGAAGGCGGCTCCGCCGATGCCCTGGAACGAGTAGTAGCCGCCGCACATCACGAGGCCGCCGCCGTTCTCGGTCCAGTCGCGGATCACCTGCAGACGGTTGGGAAACCGCTCGCCGCGCTGGAAGGTCGCCGGGTGGAGCAGCAGCGTGTTGGCACCGATGTCCGATAGGAACAGGACGTCGACGTCCTCGAGGCCCTGGACATGCGAAGGGAAGTCGGCGTGCGCCTCGTGCGAGGGCATCCAGCGGACGTCGTGGCCCGACTGCTCGAGCGCCCCGCGAAGCGGCGACACCCCCGACTCGAGCGACACCGTGGTGAACTGGTCGAAGCCCTTGAGGTGCGTCGCGCTGGTGACCCACGACTCGCCGACGATGAGGACGCGCGCCACGCGGGGATCTTAGGGAGTCAGGTCTTGCATGTTGCACAAGTGAAACATGCAAGACCTGACCCCGCTTTACCCGATCGGCTTCGAGCGATAGCGGCTGACAGTCTCGGGGTCGGCGCGCTGCAGTCGCCGGGGAGGCAGTCCGCGAAGGATCCACTCGAGGTCGTCGACGACCATCGTGCCGACCGTCGGCCAGATCTCCGGCACGCTGCCCGCCCGGTGCGCCGACAGCACCGTGTTGGGCGTCGTCCGTGCCCGTTCGTCTGGCGGGATCGGCTCCACCGGGAACACGTCCGCCGCGACCCTGATTCGCCCGGACGTCGCTGCATCCATCAGCGCGTCCCAGTCGACGACCGCGGCACGTGACGCGAGCACGAACAGCGACCCGTCCTGCAGCAGGTCGAGTTGCTCCCGCCCGATCGCATGCGCGTTCTCGGTCGTCACGGCGCTGACGACGAAGACGACCCGGCTGCGCGCGAACAGCTCGTCGAGACCGACCGGCTCGACTCGCAGCTCACGCAGAACGGCGTCCTGCAGCCAGGGGTCGTGGACGAGGATCTGGCCGCCGAACGCTCTCAGCAACGGAAGCAGGGCGCGCCCGAGGTTTCCGCAGCCGACAAGGCCGAGCGTCTTCCCTCTGAGGAGGAAGACGTCTCCCAGGTCGCCGCCCAGCAGCTGCTCGGTTCCGGCACGGATCGCCGCGTCCCCGGCGGGGATCTCACGGGCAGCCGCGAGCGCGAGACCGAGAGCCATCTCAGCGACGGGCTGTGCGTACACCGGCGCAATGCAGAGCACGTGGATTCCGCGGCGGAAGCACTCGTCGTAGTCGATGTTGGGCAGGAAGTTGCCTTCGACGTTGAGCACCGCCCGCAGGTTGGGTGCACGGGCGAGTCTCTCGGCAGGAAGTGCGGTCTGCCCGATCACGGCGCTCGCTTCCGCGAGCAACGGCTCGACATCGTCGTCGGTCAGTGGCGGGCCGTCGTGCCAGCGCACCGGGCCGAGCCGCTCGAGCCGCGCGCGGTCGGCCGGCGTGAAGATCTGGTCGAGCGTCCGGGGATAGGGGTCGAGGACGATCACGGTTCAGTAGCAGGTCGCGAGCAGCCCGCCGTCGACGACCATCGCCTCCCCGGTCATGAAGGACGAGTCGTCAGATGCGAGGAAGACAACGGCGCGCGCGATCTCGCGGGGTTGCGCGATCCGCCCGAGCGGATACGCGCCCGAGACCTGCCGCCGAAGCGCCTCGGGATCGCCGGCGGTCTCGAAGTACGCCTGAACGAGCGGGGTGTCGATGTCGCCAGGGCAGATGGCGTTGCACCGGATCCCGACGGATCCGTACTGCACGGCCGTCGCCCTCGTGATCCCGAGGACGCCGCCCTTGGCAGCGCAATAGGCCGCGAGGATGCCGTCGCCGACGAGCGCCAGGATCGACGCGACATTCACGATCACGCCGCCGCCGGAGACCCGCATCACCCGGACAGCGTGCTTGCACCCGAAGAACGGGCCCTTCAGGTTGACCGCGAGAACGCGATCGAGCTCCGCCTCAGTCGTCTCGATGAGCTCCTGCTCGATCTGGATAGCCGCGTTGTTGACCATCACGTCGAGATGCCCGAAGCTCGAGACGGCGTCGTCGACGAGTGCGGCGACGTCGGCCTCGCGCGACACGTCGGCATGCCGGAACAGGCCGAGGCCCGCCATCGTGGCTTCTCCGGCGGTGTCGTTCACGTCGCAGCCGAGAACGCTGGCGCCCTCCGCAGCCAGCTCGCCCGCGATGGCGCGTCCGAGGCCGGAGCCGACGCCGGTGACAACAGCCGCACGACCGGCAAGCCTGCCGTCTCCGCTGCGCTGCACCTCCGTCCCCGAGCTCATCACACGCGATTCTCGCAGCCGGCGCGCAAACGAGCGTCAGCGCCACTTCACCGCGTTTCAACCTTGCCTGGAGTGGAATCATCCACTCCGATGGTCGGATCCTGGCTCGTCGCGCTCGCCCTCGCCGCGCTGGTCGTCTCGGCGGTGTACTTCCTCGTGCGCTAGCTGCGAGGCCCCTTACGAGCGGAGAGAGCCGAGGCGATGGCAGCGTCGACCGATGTTGCCGCCGGCAGCACCTCGAGCACGCGCATCAGCTCGAGCATTCGCCTCGCGACGTGCCCCTCGGGCAGGCAGGTCGCGAACCCGTCCTCCGCAGATTCAGCGAGATTCCTTCCGACGACGAGCGCGTGGATGATCGTCGTGTCGAGAAACGACACCTGCGACAGGTCGGCGACGATGCTCGTGCCCTCTGACGTGAGCTCCTCGAAGATGCGGGTTGCGTCTTTCGCGCTCGTCAGGTCGTGCTCGCCCGCGAACGCCACCACCGCGACAGAGGGCTCGGGCCGCACGACCGAGATTTGAGCCGTAGTGACACTCATTGTGACCGCCTGGTGAAACCGTACCCGTGTCGATCAACGCGAAACCGCGTCGCGCCGGCTAGCGGATACCGGTGTCGATCTTGAAGTCGACCTCGGCGAAGCGCCCGGCTTGCACGCGCGTCACGCGCGGCGACAGGAGCCTTCCTGTCGCCCGGACCACGTAGTTGCCCGGGGCGGCGAGGACGTAGTAACGACCGTCCACGCCCGTCTTCGTGTGGGCGATCACGACGTTCGCCTGCAGGAGGTCGACGGCAACGCCGGCAGCCGGACCGTCGCAGGGAACCTCCACGGCACAGACCGGCGTTATCGGTCCCCGCGTGATGACACCCGCAACGCCCGTTCCGCGAGTTGGCGGAGCTGTCCCGGCTGCGATCGCCGGGGCGCAGGCGGCCGGCAGGACGCGGTAGGTGGCGCGGCTGCCGCTCGAGCCGGCGGCGCGGGCGACCCACGCAGTGCATCGCGGCTGCGAGGAGGAGAACCGCGCTCTGAAGGTGCCCTCGGCGCTTGCGATCACCCGTATTACGCGTCGCGACCCGCCATACGCAGCTACGGTCACGCTCTCTCCCGAGGCAAATCCCTTGCCGGCAACGGTCAGCGGAGCGAAGCCGACCGGCCGCAGCGACGGCCTCGTCGCGGCGGAGCCCCCTGTCGCCCCGACAAGCGCGACGAGTGCGAGAAGCAGAGCAACCCGGGCTCTCATCGACTCAAGTGTGGCGTGCCGTTGTTAGAGAACTGCAAGAGTTGGGCCCAGAAGGCCTCTAGCCCGCGGCGGGCTCCTGCTCGGCGAGCCAGGCCTTGGCAACGCGCTTCTGCGCGCGGGTCAACCATGCCTCGGCGACGAGATCCTGCAGCTCGTCCCGCTCGATGCGGGCGAGCGAAGGGATGCGGACCAGCACGGCCGGGTACCCGTCGAAATGCGGAGTCGTGAAGAAGACGCCTCGGTCGTCGTTGACCATCAGCTCCTTCACGCCCAGGTCGGCGACGCGGAACATCAGCACGTCGTCGAGCCGGTCGCCGGTCTCGGGATCGACCGCATCGCGGCGGCGGCTGCGATGGAAGCAGTAGAGCTTGCCGTGTACGAAGTAGGCGGGCCGGCCGTCGTCCGACACCTCCTTCGTCGTCTGCGGCATCGAGAGGGCGAGCTCGTCGAGGTCGGCCATCGTGGACACGGCGTGAACTTACCCGTGCCCGAGGCGGGCGGCGACCCGAGACGCTCGGGCGCCGCCCGGACGGGAGTGGTCAGGCGGTGGCGCCTGCCAGCGTGCTGATGCCGAGAGCCGTGTTGAACAGGATCTCCGCATAACGGACGCCTTTCAGCTCGATCTCGTCGGCCAGGTTGTCGGCGACCCACACCGCCGCGGCCGCGCTACCGGCTTCGGCGTCGGCACGGGTGTCCCAGACGCTGAACGAGAAGATCTCTCCGTCCCCTGCCGCCACCGAGTAGGCCTGGAAGCCCTGCTGTGACCGGAAGATCGGGAGGATGCCCTCCTCGGCGCGCCTCGCCAAGTCGTGGGCGTCCCCGCTGAAGCTGTACGTCGCCATCCTTCCGAACATACCGCTCCCTTCGTTTCTTGCCGGCCGTCCGAGGCGCGGTCGCGCACACTCGTTCGCCCGGCGGTTGACGGGAGCCTGACAGATCGGGAGGCACTGCGCGACGTGTTTTCGGGATCGCCGCCACGGGGTAACGCAGGATTCACAATGATCACATTCAGGAACCTGCTACTCCTGGTCGCGCTGCTGACCTTCGCCGCACTCGCGCTGGCGGGATGCGGTGGAGGTGGAGGCGGCTACTAACCGCCGTCAGCCACGTCGATATCGACGAGCAGCGTGACGCCTTCCGAGCCCGTGGTGTCTCGTTCGACGGAGCGGACGACGCCCTTACGGCCGTGGTCGACGGTGATCGTCTCGCCGGGATCCGGGATCCGGGCCAACGGGACCAGCACGCTGTGGACGCGCCCGGCAAGCCTGTAGACCACGCGGACGTGCTGGATGGACAAGTCGGAGTCCCTCTCGCGGCTGAACAACTGACGGCGCCGGTGACTCTAGCTGCCGGATGCGGCCACGCCGCGGGGGGCGCGCGGAGAGCATACGTCGGGGACGCGCGGTGACGCGCGCTCAAGCCCCGCCGCTTCCGTGTCGATCCACACACGGATGAACTTCCCTCTCGCCGTCGGACGCGGCCAGTGCGCCAAGTGCGGAACCGACCTCGTCGTCATCGAGCACGCACTCGCGAACGCGATTCCTGAGGAGGCTCGAGCTGAAGCAATGCGCGCCGTCGTCACGATCGGACGCAACGAACGGCTCGTGGTGGCGAACGAGGACGGCACGTTCGCCTGCCCAGTCTGCGAGCAGACTGGGCGTCTGCACGCACTCACCCTCAACTGACGGCCGCGGGTCGCTTGTAACAACCCGCCACGGAAGTTTGCGCGGCGGCTTGTCAACGTCGTCTCGCTAGTCCAGCCCCGCTGCCGGCCGATCGCCAGCCGCTCGCTCACGCCAGCACCGAATTTCGGGTTTGTCTCGGGCTGCGATGCGGAACACCTACTCCGTCGCCGACCGCATCTCGTGAGGAGGCAACACATGGCGTTCGCATTTATCCGAGAGTTTCCGATCGACGGTAACGACCGATCGACTCGCAACTACGACGCGATCAACGAGCGTCTCGTCCATGCGCAAGCGCCGGACGGCTTGATCATCCACTACGCCGGCTTCGACGAGGACGCCGGTGTCTTCCGCATCGTCAACCTCTGGGAGACGCGTGAGCAGGGGAAGGCCTACGACGAGGACCACGTCATGCCTGCCGTGTGGGAGGTCGTCGGCGAGGACATGGGACGACCCTCGCGTGACACCGTCTACGAGCTCCATCACGTCGCACACCCGGCGGGGTAGACCCACTACCGCGTTGCCAGGCGCTGGGGTCAGATAGACCTAGTCCGTGACCGGCATGCAGAGGTAATGGACCAAACCGTCTTCGAGCGTTTCCTACTCCTCGATCACGTCATCCGACGATCGTGGTTCCTCAGACTTGTAGGTGACGCGATTGTGGGTGCGCTCGCCGCTTCGTGAGACGACTTCGCTGCGCCGCAGTCGGAACCAGTGGCCCAGCTTCTTGACCCAGCGCGGATAGTCCGCACCCTCGGGCTGCCATTCCACCGTTCGACCCTCGTCGTCCTCGTAAACGATCTCGTCAGGCTCCTCGTCGTTTGTCACGAGAAGCACATACCACGACGAGTCATGTTCAAACGCGGCGAGTGGGCGGTGCAGGACTCGAACCTGCGGCCACCTGCGTGTAAAGCAGGCGCTCTACCAGCTGAGCTAACCGCCCGGAACGGCTTGCTCAGGCCATTCTAGGTGGCGCGACTGATGGCCTCCGAGCGCACTTTGGCCCAAATTGTGGACGCGCCCTCAGCGTGTCCTGACCCCGTTCTGAGCCATCTGTCCGCTGACGGAGCGACGGTGACCTCTGTCGCTCACAGGCTGCTGGATGCGAGCAACCAACCAGCAGGTTTCGTCGACGTCTGCCGAGTGCAGCTTCTAGGCTTCGGCTGTGAGCTGGAGCTCAACGGAGGTTGCCAAGCTGCTCGGCATCCGGCTACCCGATCGTGCAGGCGCCGATGGCCGGCGCGACCACACCCGCGCTTGTCTCTTCCTCTGGTGCTCGAGGACTCGAAGGCGGACGCGGCGGCCATGCTCGCCGCGCTCGCGCCACTCTACGCGGAGCTCGGCCTTTCGCTCCCCGAGGTTCACGCGCCGTTCGATCCGCCTTCGCTGCTTGCGGGTCAGCTGGTTGTCGTGGCGGAGGAGCGCGTTCCCGTCTTCAGCTTCACTTTCGGCATCCCTCCGCCCGAAGAGATCCGGGAGTCGGGAGCGGGATCGGCGGGACGGCGACGACGGTCGCCGAGGCAGTCGCCCTTGTAGTCTCGCAGGCTAACGGGCGGGCCTCGCCTTTCATCGTCACCGCCGACGAGTGCTCCTCGCCTGACGCGAGCCACGTTGCGTTCCGCCGTTTCGCGCTGGGCGTTAGCATCCGGATCGCGGCAGTAGTTCTACTCTCCGGCCGCTAGTAGGAGTTTCGTGGCTCCGGTCCGGGTGGTAATAGCTGACGACGACTCAACGTTCCTTGAATCTCTGCAAGGTTTGGTCGACGCGCAGGCGGAGCTCGAGGTGGTGGGCGTGGCGCGGGACGGGCTTGAGGCGATCGAGCTGACGGACGCGCTCGAGCCGGACGCGGTCGTGATCGACCCTCACATGCCGCGTCTTGACGGAGTGACGGCTATCGCGCGTTTGCGCCGTGATCACCCGAACATCTGCCTGATCGCGCTTACCGGTGACCCCGCGACCACGCTTCGCGACGCCATTGTCGAAGCTGGAGCAGACGCTGTCTTTTTGAAGGGCCAGCTTGTGGAGAGGCTGTTCGCGCGACTACAAACGGCTCGTGCCTGAGGGGGCCGGAACGCTTCACGCATCAAGTGATCGACGCTCGATCGCGTGAGAACGGCGGGCCGCGTCTGCGTCAGCCTTTGACGCGTATGGCGCGCGCGAAGCCGCGTGATTTTCTTCAGCTCGCCGGCATCGCCGGTGCATATGTGGTTGCCGCGAAGTTCGGAATCAACCTCTCGGTGGCCCATGGAGTGATCACACCGGTCTGGGCGCCCAGCGGTATCTCGATCGCTGCACTCTTGATCTTCGGCCGTGGCTCTTGGCCCGCCGTAGCACTCGGCGCCTTCATCTCCAATGGGACCAGCGGCGCGCATCCACTCGTCGCGGCTGGGCTCGCTGTCGGCAACACATTGGAGGCGACCGCGGGCGCGTTTCTGCTCGAAAAGGTCAGATTCCGGCCCAATCTCGAGCGTGTCCGCGATGTCTTCGCACTCGTCGTCCTTGGCGCTGGGGCCAGCACTCTCATTGCGGCCACAAACGGCGTCAGTGTTCTGTCGCTCGCCAATGCCACACACGGCTCGTACGGCTCCGAGTGGCTGCTCTGGTGGTTCGGCGACGCTGTCGGCGATCTGATGGTCGCGCCGTTACTTCTACTCGTCTGGGTGCACAGAAAGACACGGCCCGGGAAGGCGCGGTTGCTCGAAGCGCTCATCCTCTTGTCAATGCTCACCGCCCTGAGCGCGATCGTGTTTCTGGGCGGAGGCTGGCGTTACCCCTATCTGATCTTCCCGTTGCTGCTCTGGGCAGCGCTTCGTTTTCGCCAGATCGGTTGCGCGACGAGTTCGTTCCTCGTGGGAGCGATGGCCACCTGGGGAACGATGTCGGGAACGGTCCCGATCGCCCACACAAGCCCGACTGAACGCGTTCAGATCATCCAGGCACTGGTCGGTCTTGTCTCGATCAGCCTCCTCGTCGTAGGTGCAACCCTGTCCGAGCGAGAGACGGCAAACGCTGCACTTAGGCAGACGGCTCTGATGCTTAGCGAGGCGCAGTCACTGACCCACATCGGCAGTTGGGAATGGGATACCGCTACGAACACCATCACCTGCTCAGACGAGCTCTACCGCATCTTCGGTTTAGCGCCACAGTCGATCGAGATCAGCTACGACCGCTTCCTCGAACACGTCTATCCCGACGACCGTGCCTTCGTCGACGAAACGGTCAGACGCGCATACCTGGAACATCAGTCGTTCAGCTTTGAGCATCGAATCATCCGCGTCGACGGCACTCAGCGACTGCTCCACAGTCGAGGGCGTGTGATCGCCGATAGATCATCGAACACCCTGCGTGTGGCTGGAACAGCACAGGACGTAACTGAACAGCGGCAGGCGGAGAGCCTGCGCGAAGACATCCTCTCGACCGTGTCGCACGAGCTGCGCGCACCGCTCGCATCGGTTCTCGGCTTCTCGCTGACGCTGCAGCAGAGAGGAGACAACGTGGGCGCACGGGCGCGGGCGGGGATGATCGACAAGATCGTCGGCCAGGCCCAACGGCTCGAGCGACTGCTGAGCGATCTCCTCGACAACGAAAGACTCCGCCACGGGTTCGTGCTTCCCGAGCTACGGCCCGCCGATGTCGCCGCCTTAATGCGGACCATCGCCGGCGAATACGGTGCCGCCGGGCACGCCATCACCGTCAGCGCCGAACCGACATTTGCGAACGTCGACTCGGCGAAGGTGGAACGCATCGTCGACAACCTCCTGCTGAACGCCGTCAAGCACACGCCGCGCGGAACAGAGATCGAGCTTCGTCTCGACCACCACGCCGACGACCTTCTGATCACCGTCAACGACAACGGACCTGGCATCCCGCAGGAGTTCAAGAAAGCGATCTTCGAAATCTTCGATCGAGGCGGGCAGATCGAACCCAAGGTCCCCGGCGCCGGGATCGGACTCTCGCTCGTCGGCCGCTTGGCCGCCATCCACGGCGGCCGAGCCTGGGTCGAAGACAGCGCATCCGGCGGAGCGTCATTCCACGTCTTGCTGCCGAAGTGCGTCCTCCCACAACCGCACGGCGGGAACGTGCAAGAGGAGCCCACGAGGTCGACTCAGCTGAGGTGATTCGGCACGTTTGCCGGTCAGAGTTGAGACCGCTCCTTCGTCAGACAGGCGCTCTTATGGAGGCAATGCGGCTGTACGGCTCTTGCTCAACACGGGGCAAGATCGTCCGGCCCGAGCTTGGCCCGGAAGGTCCCGCGCTATCCAGCAACCGTCGCTTGTAACGGCCGTCGCCACACACTATTCATGCGGAAAAGCGCTGGACGATGTGACTCCGCGCGTCTGTGTAAAGCAGGCGCTCTACCAGCTGAGCTAACCGCCCGGGTGTGGCCTGTTTCGGCCAATTCTAGGTTCCGCGGTGGGAGCACTCCGGTCCGGCCCGCCGATACGTACGTGCCCGCAACGCGGTTCCGCGACAAGACGGATGGCGAGGCCGTGTCCATCTTCGACCATCGATGCCATGACGAACCCCGACACATCGACGGCTCGCGGTCGGGTGCGAGTAGCCGCGGCACTGCTCGCGTCGGCTAGATAGAGACCGCTCGCATGGACGTCTTACGTCGTTCCCAGGGCATTCCCAGGCGCAACCGGGATCGTTGAAGCGCGCCGACTTCACGGCGCGCCCTCAGCGAAAGGAGAACGAAATGAAGGAGAGCCGATGGAGGATCCCGCGCGTGCTGATGGTAGCGGCCGTCGCGGTGGGAATCGCCGCCGGGAGCTACGGCGTCGCAAGCGCAGCGAGCGGCTCGGGCGGCAGCACCTCGAACAGCACCGCCGCAGCGACCACCGCACCGTCCACGGCGAACGCCCGACAACCGTGGGGAGCGCAGCGCAGCGACGAGACGCTGCTCACGGGCACCACCGGCGACAAGGTGCGCGAACTCGCGCTCGCGAAGGTACCCGGCGGCACGATCGTACGGGTCGAAATTGACGCGGACGGGCACTCCGCCTACGAGGCGCACATGACCGACGCCAACGGCAACCCGGTCACCGTCTACGTCGACAAGTCGC
>Ga0066709_100000524_pt1 | contig 21082 bp, 18 predicted proteins | sample GraSoiAngelo_158_FD_79665 | JGI IMG/M metagenome (GOLD analysis project Ga0066709, IMG submission 79665) | Grasslands soil microbial communities from the Angelo Coastal Reserve, California, USA - 14_1009_16_30cm | ecosystem: Environmental > Terrestrial > Soil > Grasslands | place: USA...
AGCGCGAGGACGAAGAGCACCTTGCCGAACTCCGACGGCTGGAACTGGAAGGGGCCGATCACGAGCCATCGCTTGGAGCCGCGGATGGCGGGGCCGGCGACGTAGACGAACAGCATGATCCCGATCGTTCCGGCGTACACGGTCCGCCAGTACCGACGCACGAAGGAGGGCGGCACCAGCACGGCGATCAGGAACGCGACGCCGCCGAGGCCTGCAGCGATCGCCTGGCGGATCACGTCATGGTGGGGATCGCCCGGAACGTCGAAGCGCGTGATGCCCGCGATCGCCCAGAGCCCGTAGCCGAGGAGCGCCGCGACCGCGAGCATCAGCATCCAGTCGAGGCGGCGCAGCCCCGCGCCGAGGTCGAGCTCGAGCCGCGCCGATTTCGGCGGGGCGGACGTCAGCTGTCCCACGAAGTCGACCATCAGTCCGTTTTCACCAGGGGCGGCGGGGTCGCGGCCTTGACGCCGAACCACTGCTCGAAAACCTCGAGTGCGGCCGGGGCAGCGGCGGTGGAACCGTGACCGCCGTTCTCGATCAGGGCGCACACGACGATGGGCTTGCGGCCCGCGTACTCGGTCTCGCCGTACGGTCCCCAACCGCACCACCACGACTGGTTCTCCGTGTGGTCGACGGGATACCCGGGAAGCTGCGTGACTTTCTCGGCCGTTCCCGTCTTACCGGCGATCGGCACCGGGAAGGAGCCGAAGACGCCCGACGACGTCCCCTTGGCGCTGTGCGTGGCGGCGTACAGACCCTGCCCGATGACGTCGACCGCCAGGGGATCGACGCCCGCCGACTGCGGCGGCGTCGGCGCGAACTGCTGCAGCACGACCGGTGGCTCGTTCTTCGCCCCGAGCCGATCTGCCGAGGCGATCACGTACGGCGTCACGAGCTTGCCGCCATTGGCCAGGAGGGCGTAGAAGCGCGCCATCTGCAGCGGCGTCACCGTCAGGTCCTTCTGCCCGATCGCGAGTAGGATCGAGTCGCCCGGGTTCCACGCCTTGTCCCAGGAGCTCCTGAAGTGCTCCTTGCGCCACTTCGGCGTCGGCAGCAGACCGGACGCCTCGTTGCCGATGTCGAGCCCCGTCGGCGCGCCGAATCCGAACCGCGCCGCCCACTCCTGCAGCCGCGTCCAGCCGCTCGCCGGGCCACGCTGGTAGAAGCGGTCGCCGACGGCGTAGAAGTACGTGTCGCAGGACTGGGCCAGCGCCTCGGTCAGCGTCATCGGCTGGTTCACGGAGCCGTCCCAGTTCTTGAAGACGTGTTTGTCCTTGCCGTACGTCGCCTGCGGCGTGCACTGGATCGACTCGTACGGCGACAGGAGGTGCTCCTGCATCGCAGCGAGCGCCGTGATCGGCTTCCACGTCGAGCCGGGCGGATACAGGCCGAGCGTGGCCTTGTCCACGCCCGGGTAGTTCGCGGCCTTCGCGGCCGGCTCGTTCAGGAGCGGCGCCACCTTCTTCAGATCCACCCGTCCGGCGAAGAGCGACGGCTTGTAGGTCGGGTTGGACGCGAGCGCGAGCACGGCGCCGTTGCTCGGATCGAGCACGGCGATGGCGCCGCCGTTCGCAGCCCACTGGCCGTTCGCATGCGCGATCTTGATCCCGTCCCGGAGGGCTCGTTCCGCTGCACGCTGCAGGCCGATGTCGAGCGTCAGCTGGATCGCCACGCCCGGCTTCGCCTCGCGCCGCGGCTCGACGGCGCTGCGCGGGCGCCCGAGCGAGTCGACGCGCACCTGGTCCTGGCCTGGGCGGCCGCGCAGGATCTCGTCCTTCGCCGCCTCCACACCCGTCTGGCCGATCTTGTCGCCGGGGTGGTACATGGCCTCGTCGACCGAGTAGCGCGCGCGCGCGAGTTTCTTCAGCTCAGCGGGCGAGATCTCCCCGACGTACCCGAGCACCTGGGCGGCAAGCGACTGGTACGGGTAGTGGCGCAGGTACGTGCTGACGATCTGGACGCCCGGAAAGTCGGACTGGTGCTCGTAGAGGTACTGCACCTGGTCCATATGCACTGCGGTCTTGACCGTGATCGGATCCGTGAGCTGCCCACGGTGCGCGTCGACATCGCGGGCGAGCTCGACCGTCGGTACGCCCAGGACCGCCGCCAGCCGGCGGATCTCACGGAAGCGGCCCTGCTTCGGCAGGTCCCCGACCCAGAGTTTCACCGCCGTTCCCGGCGTGTTGTCGACGATGGGGCGGCCGAGGCGGTCGAGGATCGGTCCTCGCTGGGCCTCGACGCGGATCGTCCGCAGCTGGTTGTCCTGAGCGGCCGTGAGGTAGGCCGAGCCGGAGAGGATCTGCAGCGACCAGAGGCGGAAGAAGAGCGTTCCGAAGATGATCAGCGCGATCGCACCGAGGACGCCGACGCGGACAGCGAGGCCAGGCGTCAGCCGGTAGGGCTCCTGCGCCTTCGGGTCCGGCGGCAGGAACGCGCGCGACTTGGATCTGGGCTCGTGATACGGCGGGTTGCTCACGAGGCGACCTCGACCTCGCGCACGCGGTCGATACCGCCGGGCGGTCGGAGCAACAGGCGGCAGAGCTTCATCAGCGGCCAGGCGACGAGTAGGTTCAGCGGGATCGCGGGCAGCAGCGGCGTGATCAGCGCGCGGTGCGCTGGCACGGTGTCGCCGAGCATGTAGTACACGCCGAGCCCGCCGAACGCGATGAGGATCGTGATCACCGCGACGGCGAGCGGCATCGCGTGCACGCGGTCGCGGCCGGTCGTCTCGCCGTAGCGGCCGGCCCAGTAGCCGGCGACGGTGAGGAGCAGGGCCGTCACGCCTAGAGTGCCGAGCGTCGCGATGTCCACGAGCAGCCCGCCGGCGAACCCTGCCATGGCACCCGAGATCGATCCTCGCAGGAGCGCGACGCAGACGATCGTCACGAGCAGGACGTCAGCGGTGCCGCCGAAGATCGATGCGTGTGGGCCGAGCATCGAGACCTGCACGATGGCGGCGACGAAGACGAGGCCGGCGATCTTGATCCCGTCGATCACTGCTTCGCCTGCTTCCGGACGAGCACGATCACTGCGTCGATCGAGGTGAAGTCGGCGAACGGCTCGATCTGGACCTGCTTGTACAGGTCGGTGTCGGATTGGTTGACGCTCGTCACCTTGCCGATCGCGATTCCCTTCGGGTAGAGAGAGGCGAGCGTCTTGGTCCGCCAGCCGGCGGTGACGATCGTGTCGCCGAGCTCGACCTTGTCTTCCTTCGCGACGAAGGCAAGCGAGAGCGTCGTGCCGGCCCCGCCTGCGTGGAGGATCGTGCCGGCGGCGTCCGTCTTGACGTCCAGTGCGGACACCGCGCTCGACTCGTCCGTGAGCAGCGTGACGCGGGACGCCCGGCAGGTGGTGCGGGTGACGAGGCCGACGAGACCCTGGGCGGTGACGACCGGGGCCTGCTTCTCGACGCCGTCGCAGGAGCCGACGGAGACCACCACCGATTGGGCAAATGCACCCGAAGGGCGTCCGATCACGCTGGCCGTGAGCCCGACGTAGTCCTTCGGGAAGGACGGGCCCTCCTTGAACTTGAGCAGCGCCTTCACCTGTTTCAGCTCGTTCGCGGCAGCATCGTTCTGGATCAGGCGCTGGCGCAACATCTCGTTCTCCTTGCGCAAGCGGCCAGCGTCGCGTCGCGCGTGGAAGACGCTGTCGAACCAGCCGTACGCGTCGCGGAACGGGCGCGCCACGCGGCTGCCGGCGACCTCGAACGGGTTCAGGACGGCGATGCCCGCGTCCTGGATCGCACCGGCGGGACCGCCGCTGGGGTCGCGGAACGAGATCGTCATGAGCACGAGCGCGAGCACGACGAGGCCGCCGACGACGGCACGGCGGCGAAGCGCGGTGCTGCTGCGTGTCGGAAGCTGGCCTGCGGCGGGACGCCGGACGCTCACGCCCAGCACCGCCGTACGCGCGGTGCGGTTACGGGGCACGGAGGAGGAGTGTACCGGCGGTTGCAGTCACCTTCTCGCGTCCGGCCTGGCGTGACGGGCGGCGACGGCCTGCGTCGGCGAGGCTGCCAGGTGCGCCGCGGCGCACCACGGCCAGTCGGCGGACGTCGCGACCATGCCGGCGCGGACGGGGTTGAGGAGCACATACTCGATGGTGATCCCGAGGACGTCCTCGCTCTCGATCATCCGGGCGCCGTAACGGTCGCCGAACACGTGGCCGTGACGGCAGTGGCGAACGTTGAAGCGCCTGGCGTAGAGGCCGAGGAGGACATGCATCCCGCGCGAGATGCGTTCGAGCGCAGCCTCGACGACGAGGTGGACGTGGGTGTCCATGAGGCAGAACGCGTGGCAGCGCCACGTGTGGCGGTCGACGGCGGCGGCGAGCAGGGCGAGAAACTCGAGGCGGTCTTCCCGATCGCGGAAGATGACCATGCTGTCGACCCCGCGGGCATAGAGGTGGAAAAAGCGCCCCTCCGCGAGGTGGTGTCGAGGCATGCGAGGCATGCGCCGACGGTAGCCGGAGGCACCGCGCGGTGCCCCCGAGTGCGGACGATTGGCACGAACTTGGCACAAACACGGCACGCTTCTGATGCAAACCGGGGACTGACCCCATCGCACCAAAACTGCGTCAGAAGTGCGCCGAGAGTGTCCGCCGCGCGAACTCGCCACAAAGGCGGTGCGCTATCGATGCAAACCGGGGACTGACCCCGACTGCATCAAAACTGCGTCGGGGCTGTGCCGATAGCCGCGCGCGGCGCGCCTAGCGCCGCGAGCCGTTGCGGCGCCCGCGCGCCCGGTTCGAGCGATGGATCGCCTCGAACTCCTCCAGGCTGCGCCCCGAACCGACCGCCACGCACGTAAGCGGGCTCTCGGCGAGATGGACCGGCATCTGCGTCTCGTGCCGGAGCCGCTCATCGAGACCGTGCAGCAGCGCGCCGCCACCGGCGAGCACGATGCCGCGATCCATGATGTCCGCGGCAAGCTCGGGCGCGGTCTTGTCGAGCGTCGAGCGGATCGCGTCGATGATCTGCGTCACCGGCTCGTCCAGCGCTCGCCGGATCTCCTCCGACGAGATGACGACCGTCTTCGGCAGACCGGTGAGCATGTCGCGACCGCGCACCTCCGCTTGCACCTCGTCGTTCACGCGGTAGGCAGACCCGATCTCGAGCTTGATCTCCTCCGCGGTCTGCTGCCCGACGAGCAGCTTGTACTCCTTCTTCACGTGCGTGACGATCGCGTCGTCCATTTCGTCGCCGCCCACGCGGAGCGACTGCGAGACCACGATGCCACCGAGCGAGATGACGGCGACCTCGGTGGTCCCGCCGCCGATGTCGACGATCATGTTCCCGGTCGGCTCGGCAACGGGGAGCCCAGCACCGATCGCCGCGGCCATCGGCTCCTCGATCAGGTACGCCTGCCGGGCACCGGCCGAAAGCGTCGCCTCCTCGACCGCCCGCTTCTCGACACCGGTGACACCCGACGGCACGCAGACGACGACGCGCGGGTGCGCAAAGCGATGCTGGTGCACCTTCTGGATGAAGTGGCGGAGCATCTGCTCGGTGACGTCGAAGTCGGCGATGACGCCGTCCTTGAGCGGACGGATGGCGGAGATCGAGCCGGGCGTGCGCCCCAGCATCCGCTTCGCCTCGACGCCGACCGCGTGCACCTCGCCCGTCCGCTGGTCGATCGCGACCACCGACGGTTCGGAGAGGACGATCCCCCGGCCGCGGACGTAGACGAGCGTGTTCGCGGTGCCGAGATCGACCGCCATGTCGCGGCCGCCGAAACCGGTGAGTGCGTGCATCAAACTCATGAGGTCGGAGCAGTCTAGCTACGGATTTGCAGGAGTTCTGGCGCGCGCCGGTCGAGCAGGCGAAGAAGAGCCGCGGCGGGAAGGCCGACGACGTTCAAATAGTCGCCCTCGATGCGCTCGACGAGGCGCCCGCCGAGGCCCTGGATCGCGTACGCGCCCGCGCGACCCGCCCACTCACCGCTGTCGAGATACAGCTCGATGTCGCGGCCGGACAACGCGCGGAAGGTGACAGCGGTGGCAACGTGTTCGATCTCCACGGCCTCCGGAGCGAGGAGGCACAGCCCGGAGAGGACAGCATGTGTCCGGCCCGAGAGTTGTCCCAGCATGGCTGCAGCGTCACGTCGGTCCGCTGCTTTCCCGTAGATGCGCCCGTCCAGATGAACGGTCGTGTCGACGCCGAGTGTCAAGGCGTCCGCGCGTTGCACCGACCGTGCCTTTCCTTCGGCGTGCGCGCGCACGAGCTCGACGGGATCGGCGTCGAGCGGGTCGTGTTCGACATAACTCGGTGCCACCGCCTCGAACGGGATGCGGAGTTGTTCGAGGATGGCGCGCCGCTGCGCCGACGTCGATGCGAGCAGCAAGCGCGTCACAGCTTGCGTGCGACCCAGATCTCCTCGGACGGCCACCGGCGAGCCCATTCGGAGGTGACGAACGGGTACGTGGTCGTCGCGCCTTCCGGTGGCCGCACCTCGATCAGGTTCTCGGCCTCGAACCCGTTCCCCCTCAGGACGCGTATCCAGTTGCCGTAGCCGAGGTAGAACTCCACCACGGGTGCGTCGTCGTCCGACCAGTCGAAGCGGTCCATCCCGAAGTAGTCGCGGAGGAGTGTCGGCGTCGCGGCCTCGTTCTCGTCGTCGGGAACGCAGAGCATGAGGATGGCGCCGTTGAGGAGGAACACGAGTCGGCCGCCGGGGCGCAGGAGCCTCGCCGCCTCGGGGATCCAGGCGGAGGGATCACACCAGATCGAGGCGCCGTACTCCGAGAAGGCCAGATCGAACGACGCATCCGGAAGCGGTACGTCCTCCGCACTTGCCTGAATCAGGGGGAACGTCAGCCCGTGCTCGGCTTGCATTCGCCGCCCGGTCTCGAGCTGCGCCTCGGTGACGTCGATCCCGACCGGCGTCGCACCCCGCCTCGCGAACCACGCCGACCAGTAGGCGGTGCCGCAGCCCAGCTCGACCACGTCGGCGCCTGCCAGCTCGACGCCGTCCAGCGCCCGCACCCCGCTCTCGGGGATGCCCCAGATCCCCCAGTAGGGCTCGTCGGATGACCACGCACGCTCGGCCGCGTCGACGTAGTCCGGCGCGGACGTCGTCCACGCGATCTGGTTCAGCCGCGCGTGCTCCGAGAGCTCAGACGAATCCATCGGGGAAGAACAGCGCGAGCTCGCGGCGGGCGCTCGCACGCGAGTCCGACCCGTGCACGACGTTCTCCGAAAGCTCGGTGGCGAGATCGCCGCGAATCGTCCCCGGCAACGCATCGGCTGGGTTCGTCGCACCCATCAGCGCACGCACACCCGCGATCGCGTTCTCGCCACGAACCGCGAGCGCGAGCACCGGCCCCGAGGTGATGAACGTGACGAGATCGGCGTAGAACGGCTTGCCCTTGTGCTCGGCGTAATGTCGAGCGGCGAGAGGGCGCGGAATCTTCAGCAGCCGCGCGGCCCTGAGCTCGTACCCCCGGCGCTCGAGGCGCGCCACGACCTCGCCGACGAGCCCTCGGGCGACGCCGTCCGGCTTCACCAGGACGAGTGTGGTCTCGACGGCCATGGGGCGCCGAGTCTAGTCAGAGGCAACCGTGCGGCGCGGGCGGAGCGGCTCGATCGAGTCTCCGAACATCGGCCCGCTCGCCACCGGCGTCGCGCAGTACGGGCACGCCTGCCAGATCGCCTCCAGGGGCGCGCCGCATCCCGAGCAGGCCTGCTTGAGCCGCGTCGTGCAAATCGGGCAGACGACATACGTTGACTCGACCACGGCCCGGCATACCGGGCACTCGAGCGAGCGGAGCCGGAGCCGCTCCTCGATCGCCCGGATCTCGAGCTCCCGTTCCCGGACGTCCTCGAGGTACTCGGGCGGGCGGAAGAAGAGGTAGACGATCGGGCCAAGAAACGGCACCGCGAGCCCGAGCAAGGTCGCGAGACCGACGAGCCAGGGCGTTTCGATCCGCCGGCGCGCGTCCTTGAAGACCCAGAAGGCCGTCGCGAGCCAGAAGACGCCTCCGACCAGCAGACCGGCGTCGCGCGCGGCCGCCCATCCCGTCACGGCGATCACGAGGTGGGTGTCGGAGAGTGGCACGCGATCGAGGCTCAGAGGATGAGCTTGCCGACGATATACCCCACGGCGAACGCGCCGCCGACAATCACCAGGAGGGCGCCCAGCGCGAACGCAAAGACCGCGAGACGCTCACGCATCCGGATCACGCTGCCTCCTCCCGGGCGAGGTCCGCGAGGAGGTAGAGCGAGCCGGTGACGAGCACCGGTTCACCCAGCTCGTGTGCGCGCGCGAGGGCCTCGGCGGGATCGGAGACGGCCTCGACGACGTCGAAGAGCGGCTCGGCGTGACGTGCGAGCTCCGGCGCGGAGAGGGCGCGGTCGTTGGACGACTGCGTCGCGACGAAGCGATGGCCGATCTGTGCCAGCTCGGCGAGCATCTGGACCGCATCCTTGTCTCGGAGGATCGACGCGCAGATTGTGTAGTCCACCGGAGACAGCCGGGCAATCAGCCAGCGGACGCCGTCGGGGTTGTGAGCACCATCCCTCACTTCTCCCGGACGCTTTTCGAGCCTTCCCGGCAGCTCCACGTCGACGTCGGTGCGGAGCGGATGACCGGCGAACGCCTCTGCGGCCTCACGAGCGCCGCCGAGCACCACGCGGCGCCCCGGAACCAGACTCACGTATGTGTTGTCCGGTAGGACAACTATGCTTCCCTCGTGCGCGACTGCAAGCTTTTCACCCGCGATCTCCTCCAAGGTCTCGCCCAGTACATCGGTGTGGTCCAGACCCACGTTCGTCAGGAGCACAACCCTCGTGTCCAGCACGTTCGTGGCGTCGTACCTGCCGCCGAGGCCGGCTTCGACCACGGCGACGTCCACCTCCCGCGCGGCAAACTCCGCCAGCGCGGCCGCTGTCACTGTCTCGAATTGCGTCGCGCCGACCTGCTCTGCGACGGGTCGGACGCGCGCGACGGCCGCCTCGAAGTCGGCGTCTCGCCCGTCGAGGCGGATCCGCTCCGACCATCCCAGGACATGCGGCGAGACCGTGGAGCCGACCGAGATGCCGTCCGCGAGCAGCAGTGCCTCGATCGTCCGCGTCGCCGTGGACTTGCCGTTTGTGCCCACCACGTGGATCGCCGGGTATGCACGTTGAGGGTCGCCGAGCCCGTGAAGCAGCGCGCGCATGCGGTCGAGCCCGAAGCCGTCTCTCGGCCACGGCGACAGCGACGCGACCCAATCGGCGGCTGTCGTCATCGGCGCGGCTGGGTCAGCCTGCGTCACCGAGGGCGGCGAGCTCGCGCTTGTAGCGCGCGAGCTTCTCGCGCTCCGCCTCGACGACGTGGGCCGGGGCGCCGTCGACGAAACGAGTGTTGGCGAGCATCCCCTCCGCTCGCGCGATCTCCTTGACCAGGCGCTGACGTTCTGCGTCGACGTCACCGTTCGCCTGGACGCGGTCGGGTCGCACGACGGCCGAGAAGATACGAGCTTCGTCCGCCGAGGCCAACTCGACCTGCACGCCGCTCCGGCGGAAGGTCTGTGCCGCCTCCTGGACGCGGTCGAGCGCATGTAGGTCGCCGGCGAAGCGGGAGTCGGGCTCGGGCCACGGGGCGAGGATCAACCGTGTCTTCCGGTGCGGGAGCTGCAACCAGATCTCCTCGGTCACGTGCGGCATCACAGGGTGCAGGAGCGCGAGCAATGTCTCCAGCGCAGCCAGGGCCGTTGCGGCCGCGTCCTGGTCGCCGTCGTACAGGCGCGGCTTGATTGCCTCCGCGTACCAGTCGCAGAAATCGTCGAAGGTGAGGTGGTAGAGGGCGCCGGCAGCACCCGAGAACTCGAACCGGGACCACGCTTCCTCCAGTTGCTCGCGCGTGGCGTCGAGGCGCGCCAGGATCCAGCGCTCCTCGATCGCCCGCGGCTGAGCCGAGGGAGTGACCTGCTGCGCGTTCTGAAGGAGCAGGCGCGCGACGTTCCACAGCTTGTTCGCGAGCTTGCGCCCCTCCTCGATCGCGCCCCAGCTGAAGCGAACGTCCTGCGTCGACGAGATCTTGAGCAATCCGTAGCGGGTGGCGTCGGCGCCGTGCTTGTCTACCGCCTCGATCGGGTCGATGCCGGTGCCGAGACTCTTGGACATCCGTCGCCCGTCCGCAGCGAGCACGGTGGCGTGGATGATCACGTCTGTGAACGGCACCTCGCCGAGCAGGAAGAGGCCGGAGAAGATCATCCGGTTCTCCCAGAGCCGGATGATCTCGCGCGCGGTCGAGTTGACGTCGCCGGGGTAGTAGCGGCTGAGCTCCGGGGTCTGTTCGGGCCAGCCGAGCGTCGCAAACGGCCAGAGCGCCGAGCTGAACCAGGTGTCGAGCACGTCGGGGTCGCGCTCGAGCTCACCGGAGCCGCACTCGCCACAGGCGTCCGGTGGCGGCCACGTGCAGGTGAGGTGGCCGTCGGGGCAGCGCCACACCGGGATCTGATGACCCCACCACAACTGGCGGGAGATACACCAGTCGGGCGCCTGCTGGAGCGACTCGATGGCGAAGCGGTGCTGGCTCTCGGGGTGGTAGCGGACGCGCTGTGCTCGCAACGCGTCGATCGCGAGTCCGCCGAGCTCGTCCATCCGGCACCACCACTGCGGCGACACGAGCGGCTCGATCCGCGAGTGACAACGCTCACACGTCCCGACCGAGTGGCGGTAGCTCTCCCGACGCTCGAGCTGGCCCCGCTCCTTCAGCCAGTCGAGCACACGCTCGTCGGCCTCGGCCTGGTCGAGCCCCTCGAAGCCCTCCGCGATGAGACGGCCGTCCGGGCCGATCACCGTCAGCGTCGGAAGATCGTGGTCGCGACCGATCTCGAAGTCGGTCGGATCGTGACCCGGCGTGACCTTGAGCGCTCCTGTTCCGAAGCCGGGCTCGACGCGGTGATCGCCGATCACCGGCACACGGCGCTCGACGACCGGCACGACGACCTCGCGGCCGACCGCCTCGCGGTAGCGCACGTCGTCGGGATGTACGGCGATCGCCACGTCGGCGAGGATGGTCGCCGGCCGGACGGTGGCGACCATGATCGACCCGTTCCCGTCCACGAAGGGGTAGCGCACATACGAGAGCGCGTCGTCCATGTCGACGTGCTCGACCTCGAGGTCGGAGATCGCCGTCTGGTGATAGGGGCACCAGTTGACGATCCGGTTGGCGCGGTAGATCCACCCGCGCTCCCAGAGTCGCACGAAGAACGTCATCACCGCCTCGACGTAGGCGTCGTCCATCGTGAAGCGCTCGCGCGAGTAGTCGACGGAGGCACCGAGGCGCCGGTACTGGCCCATGATCGTCCGGCCCGTCTGGTCGAGCCAGTCCCACGTCCGCTCGACAAACGCGTCCCGACCGATCTTCTGTCTCGACGTTCCTTCGGCGATGAGCTGCTTCTCGACGACGTTCTGTGTCGAGATGCCCGCGTGGTCGTACCCGGGCTGCCAGAGGGTGTCGAAGCCGCGCATGCGGTGGCAGCGGATCAGCGTGTCCTGGAGGGCGCCGTTCAGCGCATGACCCATGTGAAGCTCGCCGGTGACGTTCGGCGGCGGGATGCAGATCACGTAGGTCTGGTCGAGGCGGCGCCCGGCGCCCGCGCGGTAGAGGCCCTCCTCCTCCCACACGCGCTGCCAGCGCTGCTCGACGCCCTCAGGACGGTACAGCGGTTCCACGGCCGAGAAGTGTACGAGGGAGCGGAAGCGGCGCTGCGGAGTCGCGCGTCAGCGACGACCGTGGCGCCGCGGGCGTACCGGGCACGAGCGGCGTGGGCGGCTGAGAGCCATGTCGTCTACCCGGCTTCCTCGACGAGCGTGTCGAGGTCGCCGGTGTCGTGCTCGGCGCTGGTGACGAGCGTGGGCTTGAGCCCCTTGGAGATCGTCTCCTTCGTGATCACGCACTTGGAGACGTCCTTGCGCGAGGGCAGCTCGAACATGACGTCGAGGAGCGCCGACTCGATGATCGAGCGCAACCCGCGGGCGCCCGTCTCGCGTGCGAGCGCCCGGTCACCGATCTCCCACAGCGCGTCTTCCGTGAAGACGAGCTCGATCGAGTCGTAGCCGAAGAACCGCTGGTACTGACGCACGAGCGCGTTCTTCGGCTCGGTCAGGATCTGGACGAGGTCCTCGCGCCGGAGCTGGTGCACCGCCGAGACGACCGGCAGGCGACCGATGAACTCGGGAATCAGCCCGAAGTTGACGAGATCCTCCGGCATCACCTGTGAGAGCAGCTCGGCGCTCTCCTCCGAAGTCTTGGAGCGCACCTCCGCGCCGAAACCGACGGCGTTCTTGCCGATGCGGCGGGCGATGATCTTGTCGAGACCGGCGAAGGCGCCGCCGCAGATGAAGAGGATGTTCGTCGTGTCGATCGAGAGGAACTCCTGGTGCGGGTGCTTGCGACCACCCTGCGGGGGCACGGAAGCGACCGTCCCCTCGAGGATCTTGAGGAGTGCTTGCTGCACGCCCTCACCCGAGACGTCGCGCGTGATCGACGGGTTGTCGGCCTTGCGCGCAATCTTGTCGACCTCGTCGATGTAGATGATCCCCGTCTCGGCCTTCTTGATGTCGAAGTCGGCGGCCTGGATCAGCTTGAGCAGGATGTTCTCGACGTCCTCGCCCACGTAGCCCGCCTCGGTCAGCGCAGTCGCATCGGCGATCGCGAACGGGACGTTGAGGATGCGCGCCAGCGTCTGTGCCAGGAGCGTCTTGCCGCAGCCTGTGGGGCCGAGCAGGAGGATGTTCGACTTCTGCAGCTCGACGTCGGAGTCGTCCTGGCCCATACGCACGCGCTTGTAGTGGTTGTAGACCGCCACGGCGAGCGTCCGTTTCGCCTCTTCCTGCGAGACGACGTAGTCGTTGAGAACGGAATAGATGTCCTTCGGGCGCGGCAGGTTGTCGAGATCGAGATGGGCGGGGCTCGTGAGCTCCTCGTCGATGATCTCGTTACAGAGATCGATGCACTCGTCGCAGATGTAAACGCCCGGGCCGGCGATCAGCTTCTTCACCTGCCGCTGGCTCTTACCGCAGAAGCTGCAAAGCAGCTGCTCGTTCCCGTCGGTCGCTCGGGCCACGTATCTCCTTTTACTCCACTTTCACCGTGAAGGCTAGCCCCGAGGGCGCCTCAGCGGTGCTCGATCACTCGGTCGATGATGCCGTAATCCTTGGCTTCTTCAGAGCTCAGGAAGTAGTCGCGCTCCATATCCTTCGTCACCTTCTCGAGCTCCTGGCTCGCGTGCTTGGCGATGATCTCCTCGATCCGGCGCTTGAGGCTGAGCGTCTCGCGGGCACGGATCTCGATGTCCGTCGCCTGCCCGCCGAAGCCACCGGTCCACACCTGGTGGATCATGACCTTGGCGTTCGGGAGCGCCATGCGCTTCCCTGCCGCGCCGCCGGCCAGGAGGAGCGCCCCCATCGACATCGCCATGCCGATCCCGATCGTGGAGACGTCCGGTTTGACGAACTGCATCGTGTCGTACACGGCGAGCCCCGAGTAGACGTCCCCGCCGGGCGAGTTGATGTAGAGGTAGATGTCCTTGTCCGGATCCTCGGACTCGAGGTGCAGCAACTGGGCGATGACGAGGTTCGCGACCCCGTCGTCGATCGGCGTCCCGAGGAAGATGATCCGCTCGTTGAGCAGACGCGAGTAGATGTCGAACGCGCGCTCTCCGCGCGACGTCTGCTCGACCACCATCGGGACTACGTGGTTCTGGATCATGCAAGCTCCTTGCTACCGGGGGTCCACAGTTTCGTCTCCGTGGCGGGCTTTTCCTTGTCAGGGGTCCAGAGCTTCTCGCGGGCCTCGGCCTGCGCGACCGAGATCGGTTTGACATCGGCAACCAGCCGGTCGAGCGCAGCCCTCAGGCGGAGGTCCTCACGGAGCGCCTCGTGCTGTCCGTGCGCCCAGATCTCCTCGATCACGTTCTCGACGTCCTCCCCACCCTCCTCGGCCTGCTCGCGGATCAGCGACTTCACGTCCTCGTCGGTGATGACGATGCCGGCACGCTCCGCCAGCGCCTCGAGGGCGAGCTCGCGCGCAACCGACAGCGCTGCCTCTCCGTGGAGCTGTGCGATCAGCGCGGTCTCGGAAGCGCCCGTCGCGGCGAAGTACGCCTGGGGCGTGATGGCACGGCGTGCGAGCGAACGCACGAAGCCGTTGAGGAGCTCGCGGGTGCGGGTTTCGACGAGCGGCCCCGCGGGCTCGATGCTCGAGGCGGTGACGAGAACGTCGACGGCTGCTGAGCGAAAGGCGGCGTCGATCTCTTCGTCGATCTGCTCGCGCAGCCGTTGTTCGATGTCCGTTCGCAGCTCGTCGAGGGTGTCGAACTCGCTAGCCGCACGCGCCAGCTCGTCGTCGAGCTCGGGGAGGACCTTCTCGCTGATCGATTTGAGCGTGACGTCGACCGTCGCGGTGGTGTCATCCGCGAGCTCGTAGGTCACCTGCTTCGTCTCGCCGGCCTTCGCGCCGACGAGGGCAGTCTCGACCTCCTCGACGAGCCGACCGCTACCGAGCTCGACGACGGTGTCCGACTGGGACTCTCCCGACGGGCTGACCAGGTCGACCACGACCGCGTCTCCGGCCTGCGCCGCGCGGTCGGTGACCGGCACGAGCTCAGCCACGGATTCACGGAGGGCGTCGAGCTCGCTCGTGATCAGCTCCTCCGGCACCTCGCTCTCGACGCGCGGCACCTCCAGCGTCGTCCAGTCCACGATCTCGGGTAGCGGCTGCACCTCGACCGTGGCCGAGAACGTCCAGGCCTGGTCGTCGGCGGTGGGCAGCTGGAAGTCGTATTCGGGGCGTGTCACGGGCCGCAAGCGCGTGCGCGCAACAGCCAGCGAGTACCAGCTGCCGATGTGGCTGTCGACCGCCTCGGCGTAGAGACGTTCCTTGCCGACGCGGGAGAGCAGCACCTGGCGGGGCACCTTGCCCTTGCGAAAGCCCGGGATCTTGACGGACTGTGCGAGATCCGAGGCGGCATGCTCGACGGCGTGCTCGAGGTCGTGAGGCGAGACCTCGACCGTCAGACGGACGCGATTTCCCTCGAGCTCCTCAACCTGCGCAGGCACGGCGGCCATTCAATCAGACGACCGTGGGCCTCCCGCAGCCGGTACCTGTGGACAGATCGACAAGGGATCGGCACAAACGCAGGGTCTGTCACCGGTTGTACCGCCTCTGTGCCAGTTCGCTCACAGGCGTGCTCGTCCCGCGGGGCCGAGGGCGTCAGGCCGGGACGGGGTCTAGCGCGCTCGGCCACCTCCCCGGATGTGGACAGATCGACACAGAATCGGCGCAATCCAGGGTCTGTCCCAGGATGCACCACCAGGATGCACCAACTGTGTGCCGACCTCTCCACAGGGCGAGCCCGACCCGGCGACGGCGATGCGGGTGAGAGGGATCGAACCTCCAAGGGACTTGCGCCCCACCGGGACCTAAACCCGGCGCGTCTGCCAGTTCCGCCACACCCGCGGCACGCCGAAATCTAGAGGCTCGCGCGCACGAGACGGAGAGACCGAAACGAGGGGGTCCTTCGCCGGCCCGGCTGCCGGCCGGGAGCGCATGCGCTCTCTCCGCGCCCTACCTGCCGAGCAGGAGGCCGAGGGTCTCGCGGACGCTGTCGGCTACAAGGCCACAGAGCGAGACGAGAGCGAACGCCGCGAAGGCCACGAAGGACTCGTGCGTCTGCGCCAGGAGCAGCGCGAGAAACGACCCGAGGACGACCCCGGCGACCGCGAGCGGTCGACGAGTCGACGTCCCGAGCCCGAGCCCGACGAGGAATGCGGCGCCGAACACCACGATTCCGAGCGTCATGCGGCGAGGGTAGGACCCTCGTCGGACGGCACTTGCAGGGAATTCGTGCACGAACCCTGCCACGCTCTCAAGACCCGAACGAGGGATGCCGATCAGGATTCGGATGTCTCGACGCGCTGAGACGACGCTGCTCGCTGCCCGAGTCGGCCTTGTTGCGGGCGTCGTCCTCTACACGGTCCGGACGGTCGTACACCTCGGCCACGGGGTCGACCACTTCCTCGACAACTGGTTCTACGACGGGCTCTTATTGATGGCCGCGATCGTCTGTGGATCACGTCGGTGGACGGCTGCCGGACGTGCGCGCACCGGCTGGCTGCTCCTCAGCCTCGGCATCGCCGCCTGGGCCGCCGGCGATACGTACTACACGCACTGGATCGGGAACGACCCGAACCAGCCGTTCCCGTCCTTGGCCGACGCCGGCTACCTGGCGCTGTTCCCCTTCGCCTACGTCGGCTTCATCCTCCTGATCCGGGCGCGCGTGCCCAAGCTGACCGCAGGGGTCTGGCTGGACGGGATCACGGCCGGACTCGGCATCGGTGCGCTCAGCACCGCCGTCGTCCTCCAGGCCGTCCTCTCGACCACCAGCGGCAACCTGGCCGCCGTCGCCACCAACCTCGCCTATCCGCTCGGCGACACGCTTCTGGTCACGCTCGTCGTCGGCGTCTTCGTGCTGATGAACTGGCGCCCCGGTCGCGCCTGGTTCGTGCTCGGCGCCGGGCTGGCCGTGATGGCCGTGGCCGACAGCATCTACCTGTACCAGGTGGCGACGAACACGTACGTCGGCGGGACGATCATCGACGCGGCGTGGCCGGCCGCACTCGTCCTGCTCGCGAACGCCGCCTGGGTGCGGTCTCGCGACGAGGGCGCGGTCGACGTGGAAGGACGGTCGCTGCTGATCGTCCCCGCCTCATGCGTGGCGATCGCTGTCGGCGTTCTCGTTCTCGACCACTTCAGCCGGCTCAACGCGCTCGCGCTGATCCTCGCCGTTGCCACCCTGGCGTCGGTGGTCGCACGGCTCGCGCTGACGTTCCGCGAGAACAGAAGGCTGTTCGAGCTCACGCGCACCGAGGCGGTGACAGACATGCTGACGGGCCTCGGCAACCGCCGACAGTTGATGAACGAACTCGGCCGTGCGTTCGCGAATGCGTCCGAGAGCGAGCCGTGGCTTCTCGTCATCTTCGACCTCGACGGCTTCAAGAGCTACAACGACGCGTTCGGTCATCCCGCCGGCGACGCGCTGCTGCAGCGTCTGGGGATCCGGCTCGCGACGGTGCCCCACGAAGGCGGCGGCGCCTTCCGTCTCGGCGGAGACGAGTTCTGCCTGCTGACGCCTATTCTCGACATCCCCGTCGACCAGCTCCTCGATGCCGCCGTGGACGCGCTCTCGGCGAAGGGCGAGGGATTCGAGATCGGGGCGTCGTTCGGCGCGGTTTTCCTCCCCGACGACGCAGCGGATCCGCGCGAGGCACTCGGCGAGGCAGACGCTCGACTCTACGCCCAGAAGCACCAGAAGCACTATCGTCGCGATCGGCCGCACGAGGTGCTGCTGCAGGCCCTCTATGAGCGCGAGCCCGCCCTGATCGGCCACACACGTGGAGTCGCTGCTCTGGCGGTCGAGGCAGGACGGCGGCTCGGCGTCACCGGAGCGGCGCTCGAGGAGCTCGAGCGCGCCGGACAGCTCCACGACATCGGCAAGATCGCGGTGCCGGACCAGATCCTGCGCAAGCCGGGGGCTCTCAACGAGGACGAGTGGATCTTCATCCGCCAGCACACGCTGGTCGGCCAGCGGATCCTCGCTGCATCGCCGGCGCTGCGACGGATCGGCGACATCGTGCGCGCGACCCACGAGCGCTGGGACGGCGCCGGCTACCCCGACGGCATCGAGGGCGAGAACATCCCGCTGACCGCGCGGATCATTGCGGTCTGTGATGCGTTCGACGCGATGACGGCCGCGCGCCCGTACCGCCCGCCCCTCGATCCATCTGCGGCGATCGAGGAGCTCATCCGCTGCGCCGGCTCACAGTTCGACCCCGAGGTCGTAACGGTCGTCGCAGAGTCGGTACGTCAGCGCATCGCCGCCTAGCTGCGGCGGCCCCGCCTAGGACGGCACGGAGAACGGCGCCGACACGGTCGCGCCGACGTTCCCCGCTCGGTCGCGCGGAACGCAACGGGCGCGGAACGCACCCGGGGGGACCCGGAACGGGACAGCCAACATGTTCGGCCCGGCGGCAGCCGGCCTCCGGAACGAGCCCACCCGCCGCCACGACGGCGCCATCCGCCGCTCGACGACGCACGAGACGGTCGCCGCCTCCGACACGCGGAACCGGACGGTCAGCGCACCCCGACCACCGAGCTTGCGGACGAGGATCTTCAGGCTGCTCAGGACCGGCTTCGTGCGGTCGACGTCGTCGTTGCGAATCGTCGCCACGGCCTGGGCCCGGTCCAATCGTGCGTTCTGCGCGTTGCTCAACTCGAGCGTGAACTGCTCGTCGGGCTCCCGGCGCGTGTCGCCGATCACCGGCACCGAGACGGTCTTCGTGTGCTCACCCGGCGCGAGCGTCAGCGTGCCCGACGTCGCCACGAAGTCCGTGCCCGAGGTCGCGCTCCCGCCGCGCGTGGCGTAGGCCACGGTCACCGGCCGGCTGCTCCCGCGCGAGAGCGTGACCATAAACACTGCGAGCGTCCGTCCACTGTCTCCTTCGTCCACGGTGGTGTCGGCGACCGAGAGGTCCGGCGGGTCGACAGCCTCCTCGGCCCGGTAGGCCGCATAGACGTCGAGCCTGCCCCAGCCGAACGTGTTGTTCGGCACCGCAGTCGCCGCGTCGCCGCCGCACCCCTCAAAGGTGGTCAGGTGGACGGCGGTCTGCTCGAGCAGCTGCTCGGTCGCGTCGACGTCGCCGCGCAACACGGGAAACGCCGACCAGAGCAGGAGCACGGCGCCGCCGACGTGCGGCGACGCCATCGACGTCCCGCTCGCGCTCGCGTAGCCCGACGCCGTCGCGGAGCGGACGCCCGCACCGGGTGCGACCAGATCGGGTTTCAGGCGACCGCTGCCGTCGGCCGTCACGGGGCCGCGGCTGCTGAAAACGGCGATCTGATCGTCGGCGCCGGTCGCGCCTACGGTCGTCGACGAGTCGTAGACCGCCGGCGGGAACATGATCGTCGAGCACCCGTCGCGGCCCTCGTTGCCTGCCGAGACGGCCATGAAGGTCCCCGCCGCCCGGACGTTGTCGACGGCGGTCTGCAGGCTGCCGACCGAGCACCCCTCTTCGGGCGGGCAGAGATACGAGTTGCCGATCGCGTTCGGCCGCTTCGACGGATCCGGGTTCGCACCGTTCAGGTCTGTGGGTGCGAGGAAGAACTGGAGGCATTCGATGTACGTGCTCGGCCGCCCCACCCCCTCGTCCATGTTCCGGCAGGCGATCCACTTGGCACCCGGCGCGACCCCGATCTGGTTCCCGGCACCGTCGTCTCCCACCGCTGTGCCCATCGTGTGCGTCCCATGGGAGATGCCGCCGACCTTGTTGTCGTCGCACGGAGCCTTGAGGTCGAAGCCGCACGGGTTCGTGCCGTCACCGCTGATGTCCCCGTGCACGGCGTCCCACCAGTTGTAGGCATGGTCGGCGGCCGTCCCGTCCCAGCCGCGGTAATGGGACCGGAGGGCCGGCGCATCCCAGGTGACGCCCGTGTCGGCGTTGGCATAGACGAGCCCTTGGCCGGTGTAGCCGAGGGCCCAGACCGAAGGCGCACCGATCTTCTCGATGTTCCATTCCACGCCCCGAGGAGCAGAGGAAACGGCGTGACCGTTCTCCAGGGCGATGCCGCGAAATGTCCGGTCCGTCTCGATCGCGGCGACGTCGGAACGCGCCGCAAGCGCGTCGACCACGCGCCTGTCCCCCTGCACCGCCATCGCGTTCACGACCCAGAACGCCCGGTAGATCGCGTGCAGGCTGCGCAGCTCCCGCTCCACCCCGCTCTGTCCCGCCGCAGCCAACCGAAGTGCCGCGACCGCCCGCGTGCCCTCGACGGCTCTGGTCGGAGAGCCCGCCACCGCACCTTTGACGTCCGCCTGCCGGCGCAGCCGGACGAGGAAACGCGCGCTGCGCCCGCCGGCCGTGTCGGCGAGGACGCGAGGGTCGACCATCGCGACACCCTGCCCGCCCGCGACTGCAGCGAGATTGAACGCGAACGCCGCAGCCCCGGCGACGGCGAGCACGGCAGCGGAGACGCGCACGAGCATGAGCACGATCCTTCCACACGCCCCGTCGAGGGCCCAAGATGGCGGGCGGGCGGACGCTATCCTTTCGCGGCCGCGTGGTGGCGGTAGCTCAGCTGGTAGAGCCCCGGGTTGTGGTCCCGGTGGTCGCGGGTTCGAATCCCGTCCGCCACCTCTGTTGACCCTCGAGTACCGTGCACGTTCCGGCCCCGTAGCTCAGTGGATAGAGCGGCAGACTTCGAATCTGCGGGCGGAGGTTCGACTCCTCCCGGGGCCACTCAGAAATGCCTGCGGTGCAGTCGCTCTTCCGAGCGGCGCGGTGCTGCGCTTTCCGCGCGTCTTTCGCGACATTTCCGGCCGCATTGGCCGCTACGGTGACTAGGTGGACCCGCTCGACGGCCTGAACCCCGAGCAGCGGCGCGCCGCCGAGGCGGTGCGCGGCCCCGTCTGCATCCTCGCGGGAGCGGGCACCGGCAAGACGACGACGATCACCCGGCGCATCGCGCAGCAGGTCGCGTCCGGCGTGTTCGATCCCGCGCAGATCATGGCGGTCACGTTCACGGACAAGGCGGGCGGCGAGCTGCGCGCGCGTCTCGCGGCGCTCGGGGTGACGCGCGTGCGCGCGGGCACGTTCCACTCCGCGGCGCTCCGGCAGCTGCGCCATTTCGCGCCGGACAAGGTCGGCCGCATCCTCCCGTCGAAGGCGGTTCTGCTCCGCCAGATCGGCAACCGTTTGCGCGCGCCCTACAAGTTCCGGCCGGCGGGCGACCTTGCCGCCGAGATCGAGTGGGCGAAGAACCGCCGCGTCGGCCCCGAGCGCTACCTCGATGCCGCCGAGGATCGTGAGCCGCCGATCCCCGCCGACCTCATGGCGCGCGTGTACGTCGACTACGAGCGGCGCAAGGAGGCGGGAGGGCTCCTCGACTTCGAGGACCTGCTCGAGCGCGCCGTGCGCGTGTTCGAGGAGGACGAGCGGGCGGCGACGACATTCCGCGCGCAGTACCGCGCGTTCACCGTCGACGAGTACCAGGACGTCAACCTGCTCCAGCAGACGCTGCTCGAGCTCTGGCTGGGC
>Ga0066709_100000525_pt1 | contig 21076 bp, 13 predicted proteins | sample GraSoiAngelo_158_FD_79665 | JGI IMG/M metagenome (GOLD analysis project Ga0066709, IMG submission 79665) | Grasslands soil microbial communities from the Angelo Coastal Reserve, California, USA - 14_1009_16_30cm | ecosystem: Environmental > Terrestrial > Soil > Grasslands | place: USA...
CCGTGCGGTCTGAAAGCAAACAAACGCCGTCTTCCACGAGACAATCCCGCCCAAAAAGTGCGAACTGCGATCCGTTCGGCAATCCAGCGCCTGCGGTTGCATCGGTTACGAGACAAATCCCGCTGGGGCCTTTCGCGCGATACAACATCTTCATCAAAGTTTCGGAAACGTGGTGACCGTCGGCGATCAGTTCGCAACTGATCTGCAGTTCGCTTAACGCAAACTCCAGCAAACCGCCAACGCGATAAATGCCACGCCGACGCGCGCTCGACATGCAATTGAACGTATGTGTTACGCTGCGCATGCCACGGGCGAAACCTTGTTGTGCCTCCTCGTCCCATGCATCGCTGTGCCCTCCGCTAACGCTGATGCCGTGCGTATGAAAATTCTCGATTGCCTCGAGCGATCCCGGTAGCTCGGGCGCGATTGTGATTCGTTTGATCAAGTTCGCGTGCTCGAGCAGCCGCTGGACCGACGCGTAGGACGGATTTTGGATGAATTCCGCGCGTTGCGCTCCGCATTTGGTTTTCGAAACGAATGGGCCCTCCACATGAACGCCGGCAAGCTGTTTAATCGCGCCGCGACAATCACGGACCGTGTTTAGAACATCGGTAATGTCATTCATCGGCGCCGTTGCCGTTGTCAGCAAAAGCGAAGTGGTACCACCACCAGCATGATAATCGCAGATGGTTAGAAACGCTTCTGCAGAAGCTTCCATGGTATCGCGGCCCCGTGCGCCGTGCACATGAAGATCGATAAAGCCAGGTGCGAGATAATTTCCGTAAAGATCAAGAACCTCACTTGCGTGTGCTTGGATACGCTCGCGGATTGCGGTGATTTTTCCTTTTTCAACAACGAGCTCTAGGCCGTCACGAATGCCATCAGGAAAAATCAAACGCGCATTGGTGAGAATCATTTCACTTCGACGTACAAGCTAGGGATTCAGCAGTCCCGCATACCAATGCAGAAACACGTCGCCAAAAAACATCCAGCTCAGAGCGCCGAACGCCAGATAAGGTCCGAACGGCAGCTTCGCTGACCAAACCCGTCTTCCGACGACCAGCGTGATCAGACCAACAATCGAACCGAGCAGTGATCCCGCGAAAAGACTAAACAGCACCGCGCGCCAGCCGAGAAACGCACCGATCGCGGCTAAAAATTTCAAATCGCCGCGGCCCATCGCCTCGCGAGGAATCACGAGTTCGCGCGCGACACCGGAAATCTGCGTCACATCGTCCAGCATCGTCACATGGCCTTGGGCCATGACGCGATCGTAGCGAAACTCCAGTGTCACACTCCCATATGTGTGGTTGTCAATTCTGGCCTCGTCGCACTCAAGTAATAATCGGTCTTTTTCGCGGGCAAAATACTCACTCCACAAGCTTTCTTCGGTGCCTACCACAAGATCGGCGTCATCGTCGCGTTTCGTCCATGTGAACGGGGTCGGGGCGTCGAACTCGATCCGTTTTCGTCCAAAAGCAATTTTGCCAGCTTCGAGAACAATTAACAGGATTACGTAGCCAAGAGCCGCCGCCAGCAGAGACCGAACGCATGCGGCAGCCCGTGAATCCGCTTGCATCAAAGCTGGCACCGCCACGCTGCAGACGACGCCTGTAACAATTCCGCCGATCGTTATCCGGTCTGGAATAATGAAATGTTCCAGGTCGATAAATGTTCCAACCATAAGAAGCGAAACAAAAATCCAGTACACAATGGCCATCTGCCAGGGAAAGCGCTGCCAGATCGCCAGAAACAGCAACCCAGTGATCAATTCCACCGCGAAATAGCGAAAGGCGATTTTTGCGCCGCAATTTGCACAACGCCCCCCTAGCAAAATCCAACTGATCAATGGCAGATTTTGATGCCAGGGAATCGATTGTTTGCAAACCGGACAAAAAGAGCGACGCGGCTTGTTAATGGAAAGATCGGCAGGCCAGCGATAGATACAGACGTTCAAAAACGACCCGACAGCTGCGCCGAGAACGAAGGCAAATGCACGAAAGAGAAACTCGTAAACAGAATGCTCCACGCGCGATTGACATTACCGCTCGCCTCAGAATTGCAACCCGGAACGTGGGAGAATTTTTAGGGAAGTTAGCAAAGGCAAGATCCGGGTTTTCTCGCGAGTAAACTAAAAAAGCGAATAGTTGTAGCGCGGTTGGGAACGCAACGTGAATGGCCGGATCTCATGTTGCGAAACCGGTGGGAGCCTCATGCTGTTAGGTCTCCCGGTTAGTCGGCCATCCGCTATCAACTATCGGCTATCAGCTAAAGCGCACCGTCGTTTCTTGTTTCCGCTCTTGGCCATCAGTGAGTGCTCGCCAGATCGCCTTTGCCGAAGCGAATGCCCTTACAAGCCAGGGAATGACAAACAGAGCCACCACGGTATCGCTCAGAACGATGCCGGTGCTAATGGCCGTGTTGAAATTGTCACCTGTATTGCTCAACAGGGCAAACAAGCCAACCGCTGCGTTGTAACTGCCCACAGTGAGGCGCAAGAGAGCGGCGCGTTCTTCCACCTCGTCGTCGCCGGCATAGCCATGTCCGGGTCCGGGCGCAACCGCTTGCCCCCTTTGGGGAAGGCCAAAGTAAGCAATGGCCATCGCGTGTGTGATATTCCGATTTTTCATAAGCTGGTTCCGGTTCATTGCCTTGGTCTTCGCTGGTTTGGGTCTTCACTGAGGTACTGCAGGAAATTTGTCGCGACATAACGCGGAAAGTTTGGACTTTTTCCTGGAAGGCCGGCCCTTCAGATCCCATCAGTAAACTTACTTTGACTGCATCCTCTGCGACCGAACCAAATTGTGGTGTACCGGTCTTTTCAGTGTCCGTTGCCTGGATTCTTTCTGGACGCGACATTTTGCGTGAGCGGTGTGCCTAGGATTTGCTCGATGGCCGGAAAAGTCGGCGTCCTTTGGGCGAATGTTCTTCTCAGTAGCTTGTTTAATCTTAACATAGGCAGAGCTGGTCTTGTTAGGTCTGATGTTTTGTCCGCGAACGTTTCGGACTGCGGATTGACGCACAGCGAATCGAGTATGGGATCAGCGCGAGTCTCAGGAGTGTCGATATTGTCGCGATTGAGGTACTCGCGCTTAAGGTAATCGATCGCTTCCGTTTTGTCGCCCAATCCTGCGTGAATCAAGGCGAATAAATAACCGCGGACGAATTGTTCCTGGGCCTGCGCCTCAAGCTGCCGAACGACGTCAGGGTCTTTCTGCGGTGAGAGTTCCGCCGTTCGCTTTATTCCCTCGGGCGTTATATCAAAGACCCACGAGGTGATTACCGAAAAAATGAAACCTAGCGCGACGAAAACGAGGAACGCTTTCATCACCCACGCAGGCACGTCGAACGTCGGGAGAAGAATCGATGCGGCCTGGATGAGCAGCCAGGGAACAACGGCATACGCGACGGCAACGTGGTAAACATCGCGCCGCTTCAGCTCAACGAGAAAATTTCTCAGATTCATGGTTGCCTCCAAGTCTTTGCTCACTTTCGCAGAAACCATCAAAGTTCGAATGTTGTGGCCTAGTCCGCCGATGAATTCATGGCCGTAGGCGATGCATTCAAATTAAGTATGTAAACTCCGCGGCCAAAGGTCGAAGCAGCAAGGTGACGGCTGATGGCATTAAAGGAGAGCGCGGTAACAGCCATTCCTACTGGTATGCCGTTGCTGATGTTATCCCATTTGGTGCCGCCATCGGTGCTGACAAAAACGCCTGCATTAGAAGCTGCGAAGATATGTTGAGCATTCGCCGGATCGATGGCTACATCGTGATAGATCAGGCTTTGGATTGGTTGTGGGATCTGTTGCGTCCAGGTTGTTCCCAGATCCGTGGTCTTATACACGCCTGAATTGCACGCGAGATACGCAGTTTGATAATTGGTCGGATCGACCGTAATGGCGGAGATCCCCCCCGGCTGGTTCGGCTGCGTGACTTGAGTCCAGATAGCGCCGTTGCCCTGGTCGGCGTTGGCCGTTACAAAAACCGTATCCCATCCGCGTACGGCGTAAATGACATTGGTATTGCTGGGAGCCTGGTAGGCAGCAGTGACGTAGTTTCCGTACGCGGTCGGGGGCCGATTTGGGTCGGCGAGGGACGGCCCAATTGTCGTCCAGCTCGCAGTCGTAACCGTAGGGGCGTTGACAGTCCGTACCACCTGCTGACAAGCGGCGATAACATGAGTTGGAAGCGATGCGTTCATGCTGAATGTCGGAAAGAAGTTGCAGCCACCATCGCTGCTGAACTGAGCCGGTGAAATGTTATCGAAGTGGTAGGGCTTTATGTTCCTGTTGAATCTGGAAAACGAATTGCGCCCGTAACTGACTTTATAAGCCCAGGTACTTCCGATCGGATCGATAAGATCGTGGTTGGAATCGCCATCACGAAACGCATACCATGGAGTGCCTAGGTTGCTATACACCGTACCATTGTCCTGCGTTCCCGCTATCATGCTGCCATCCGCGCTCAAGGCCACGCTGTACATCAGTGCTCCGGGAAAGTTTTGATTGAGGTTCGTCCATTGTCGCCCGTCGTTCGTGGATTTTACAACACCTCCATCATTGCCGTCATAAGCGATGCCAGGAGCTGTTCGCGAGAAAGCGATCACTCTTTGGTCGGTATGGATATTAATGCCCCACCAAGGCTCTACCTCAGTCCATGTTATGCCTTCGTTGTCGGAGCGGTACAGAGCCATGTTGCCTCCGAGGATGACACCTGGGTTGAAGGGATCCACATCGAACACCCCAATCCCGATACTATTGACGTTCGCGCAGCTGTGAGCGCCGGCAGGGCACCTCGTTGGGATTTGAACCCACGTCGCCCCGCGGTCCATAGATTTATAGAGGTTATGGTCGGGGTCACCAGGTCCCAAAAGGTAAAGTGTCGAGTTGACTGCGCGCAAACGATTCCGCGACCCCGCAAGGACACCATGTATAAACGTCCAGGACGCGCCTAAATTTGTGCTTTTGAAGGTCCCGCCATCCTCGGTGATGTATACAGTAGAGGGAAAGGTCGACGGATCGATGGCTAAGTCATGTATTCCGTTATGCCCAGCCTGGCGAACTCTGGTCCAGTTGACGCCACTGTCTACGGACCGCCACAGTCCGGAATTGCCTGAAAGGCCATTGGCAGCATACACAATCGTCCTAGTTTGCGAGCCGGAAGTGCGCGGATCGACGGCGATAGCTCTGAGATAGGTGCCTTTAAACTCATTGCTGCCCAATGGACCAACCCACGTTGCCCCTCCATCAAACGAGCGGTACAGGCCGAGCCCGTAAGGGCCGTAGCCATCGCTGCCGGTGCCCACATATACGAAGCCGTGAGCGTTGGGATCGATGGCAATAGTGCTAACACTCTGAGAACCCCACGCGTCAGACAAATAACGCCAGGTGACGCCGGCGTCGGTTGTCTTGGCAAGTCCGCCGAAGCTACCTGTATAAACGACGTTGGGGTTGATCGGATCGATTGCCAGGGCCTGGACTCTTGCGCTCGCATCTCCGCCGTAGCTCTGTTGAATCGGAGGTGGTATTGGAGAACTCCATGCCGTCGCGGCCTGTAGCGTTTCGGGCGACATGAGCCTCCTGCCTTGCAAAAGCTGGCTTGGAGGTAAAGCGCGCGCCGCGGCCAGTGCGCTTTCATAGGCGCCCGGCGAGACGCCTTCCGGCCCGGTACCGAAGAACCGCTCCAGGAATTCACTGCGCTTTTCGAGATATTCTGCATCATTATCACTCTCTGCGGGCGAGACGTCAGCTGCACTGGTAGCTTCCTGCGCACCAGCGCGACGAGCATTCGCGACTGCGGTGTAACGCGTTAGTAACACAGCTATCAGCATTAACGAGATTGCAGCTACATATCGGATTCGTCGGCAGATAACATTGGATAGAGAATTGGATTTTGTTTTCATTTTGTCCTCCTGTATTTTTTGTCTTCACCGAGGTACTGCAGGAATTCCGGCGCGATATAACGCGGGACGTTTGGACTTTTTTTAAGAACCCGGCTTTCGATCGCCCGCCGACCTGGAGGGAAGACGCGCCGCTGATTACCGGCGTTCGCCTAACAAGCGACTCCGAACGAGTTCGCGACCTGGCAACGTGACAGGCCTGGTTGCCGTGGAACAAGACAACTAATCAGGCAAACGAAAGCCTGAGAAGACTCAGACAGAGGTTAGCAAAGAAAAGAAAGATCCTGGCCTAAAACAAAACCTATTTGTTAGGCATCACTGATTAGTTTCTGCTCTAATACGATCGTGTGAGACGACGAAGCGCGGCTTGCGATACACAGACAAGCCAAATGAAGGGTAGACCGTACTGCCGGTCCAGTTCGCCCCAGAAATGCCGAGCCAGAGAGGTCGAACACTTTCCGTGAACTAATTCCTTCCAGTAGTTAGTTCTTTTTCCAAATCAATTTCTTCTGCCAAAAGATTTGCCTGGAAGATTCCAGTTGCCGCACTTGCGCAACATCGCGCAGCTTCCGCGCTTGCTTGTTCGCCAACAGCCACGGGCATTTTTGAATCTAAATCGTAAACAATAAAGGTTTTCATTTAAGAATTTCCTTTCGGTTGAGGTTTCATTGTTGTGGCCTTCTCTGATTTCGTCTTCACCAAGGTACTGCAGGAATTCCGGCGCGATGTAACACGGAAACTTAGATGTTTTCGACGAAACCCGCTTTCGGTTGACCTCGGCAACCTCTAGTTCGTGCGTGAAATGCCTAGTAGGTCAGCGCGCCGCTCACAGCGCCAAAACTCGAATCGATAGCTAAACCGCTCGATGAGTTCAGTCGCTCCCGCAGTCTAATCAATTCGTGTAAGGAGAAGTCGCAAAGGCACACAATCCGAGAGCGATGCGTTCCACCGAAAGACATTGACTTGGGCTCCAATCGTGAAACGTTAGTTGAGCGTCAAGTCGGCCAATTCTCTCTAATCAGCCAGTTGACCCTCTTCCCGCCCCCGGGGAAATCACGAACGGGTTTGTTCGCAACAAGAAACATAATTGCCACAAGCTTCTTTCAATCGCGTAACCTTTCCGTTTGCGACAAGTTCGCAAAAAGCGAGGGCCATGCCGACGTCACGTGTGGCTGACATGTTGCGCGCAAAGCACGCCGCTTTTTTCGTCGCCGCACTCATCACGTCGCTGGCAATGGAGTCCACGTTCGCGGAAGTCATTCCGCCGAAACCGGATCTGTATTTCAACGATCACGCTGGCGTTATTTCAAAGGAAGCCGCGTATCGTTTGAATCAAAAGCTCGCGCAATTTGAGCCACTGACCTCGAATCGCTCTAAAGATCGAACCCATTCCAGGCGCGATGGCCCCCTCGTAATCGCTGTTCTGAAAGTCCGGCTTGATGACAGGGGACCCGGACAGAGTGTTGCGGACGAACATCGCGGCGGTGGTGCCTCCGTCGAAACTCCCAGTAAACCCACCACCGTCACGGTCACGGCCGTCCATCAGGAAGAACATGAGACCGCTACGCCGGCAGGAATGACTCCAGACCCTACGGGAACTCCAAAGCCTCTTTCTGACAAGGGTCACCCTGATGGTACTTCGAGTCTCTGGTTCTTCATCATTTTCGTGATAGCCCTGATTTTCGTGATTGCGCTGATTGTTATTTCGAGAATCCTGCGACGCGGGGGATCCGAAGAGTCACCTAGGCACCCCGACAAGAGCTATAACCCTCCGATCTATCCACTTCGTATAGCGATCAAGTTCAAAGCTGGCGGCCCCAAACCGCCGCAGCAGTTGGACGGTTGGCAAACGCCTTTGGGAGGCGCCGCGAAACACTTGGCGCCATTGCGATTATTTCCGCTTTTTGGATCGCTGGATTCAAAGCTTCTCAGTGAACTGGTCGATCTCGCACGGAAAAATGATCCGGATTATGAGCCGGTAGACTTCTCGACCTGGCTCCAAGTCGAAACGCCTGCCGGAGTGAACGCTGATAACCTGGTCAAACTACTGAGAAAAGTTCCTAACGTCGAAACCGCCTATGTGATGGTACCTAGTCCTCCGCCAGTTAGCCCTAAAGATGATGAACTCAATCTGAAGCAACACTATCAAGATGCAGCACCGAATGGTATCGACGCTCGATACGCCTGGGGGTTCACGGGTGGCGATGGTGCCGGTATTGGCTTCGTAGACGTGGAGCAGGGGTGGAACTTGGATCATGAAGATCTTAAAGATGCCAAGATTGCGATTATCTCCGGCATCAACGAAATGTGCTACTCCCATGGAACATCGGTGCTCGGTGAGGTGTTGATGGTAGACAATACAAAGGGCGGTGTCGGAATTGCGCCATCGGCCAAAGGTCGCGTTATTTCGCAGTGGCGCACCGATGCGAGCGATGCGGGCAAAAACGACAATAGTCTCCCCCACTATGACACTGCGAATGCAATCCACGATGCCGTTGCGAACATGTCATTCGGTGATGTACTTTTAATAGAGGCGCAAGAACGCGATCCGGTAAGTGAAACTTACGATTGGCCGGCTGAAATTTTGCAAGCAAACTACGATTGGATCTCTACGGCGACCGCCGCGAAGGGTATTGTCGTAGTGGAGGCTGCCGGTAATGGCGGCCACAACTTGGCCGCTTATAAGGATGCGTCAGGTAAGAAAATCTTTGATCGTAGTGTTCGCGACTCCGGGGCGATCATTGTCGGTGCCGGATCCGCAGAATTTCCACATGCCAAGCTCGGTTTCTCGAATCATGGAAAGCGTATCGACTGCTACGCGTGGGGAGAGAAAATCGATACAACAACCACTAGCGAAGCAGGTGGGAGCAATACGGAGTATACGACGGGTTTTGGCGGCACGTCAGGCGCGTCGCCTATTGTCGCTGGAGCTGCCTTGATTGTGCAGGGAATTGCGCAGGCGGCCATAAATCGGCGCGAGCGCACACGCCGATTTAACTCGCGGGAGTTACGTGACCTTCTCAAGACGAATGGAACAAAGTTAAAAAATGAGTCAACAGATACGATTGGCGTGATGCCAGATCTTCGGGCAATCATTACAAACAATCACGACAAGCTGAAGCCCATTCCTATTCCGCTCGCTGGTCCTCCGTGAGCCAAGTTCCTTTTCTATCGTTACCTTAACTTTAACACATACGTTGACGCATGCGGCATCCCTCTCGCTCCCAAGTTTCGTCAACGGTATCGCGAGTTCGAACGTCGCCGCCGTTAAGGAGCCTGTTGCACAGGCCGAGAGGGTTCAGCAGGATCGATACGGCCGGAGTTTCAACGCGCTCATGTTCCCCATACAATTTTACGGGGTGGATGGGCGCTACCGTTTTCCGGGGGCTTGGGAACGTCTTGTACGCGAACCATGACATCGACGGTCGTTCTGTCGATCTGTTTGGTCGTACTTGAGATAACAATATCTGCTTTTCTGGGAAACGACTTAATTGCTTGCTCAATCCTCGTCCTAATTGGTTTTAGATTAACCAACGCGAACTTATGGTCTTTTTGAAGCCGAGGTGTGATTGTTAGGGTTTTGGGTGTTGTCATAGGGGAGTAGTGGTGTTGGGTTTTCGTTAGCTGAATCTCAGTGATATCAAAGTTTTGCTCTTTCGCCAAGCCTAAAATGGAGAAGTTGCGGGTTCACGGCTGCTTATCCTTGCACAGTTCTTGAAATCGCGGATCGCCGCGCAGCGGATCCCACATCGGATCGAGACGGAGCAGCGCAGGAGTGAGCGGAGGCTGCGTTCGGGAAGGGGTTGAGATTACTCTCCGTAAAGCGGAGATAGCGCGGTCGGGTTCCCCAAGGCGCGCCGCAACCTGAGCGAGGGTCTCGATCACAACAGGACCATCTAACGCGTCCTTCTCGACCGGCATCGCGGCCATGGCTCTTTCCAACAAACCGAACGCCGCCGCTTTGTCACCGAGACCCATATTCGTTAGCGCGAGAAAATCAATCAGGTGCCAATTTTCCGGCTGTTCCTTAAGAAAAGGCTCCAGCTCGCCGCGGGCCTGTCGCCAGCTTTCCTGAGCAGCGGCATGATCGCCCGCGAGCTCCTGCAACCAGCCTAAACGGAAGCGCAGTACGCCTTTATGATAATCTGCCGCGGGCTCAAGCTTGGCTAGTTCTTCCTTTACCTGCGGGATGATTTGTGCGGGGTTGCGCTCCAAGATTGCTTGTTTAATTCGTTCTCCCAAAGCCATGGAGTCGTCAGCATTTGAATGCGGTGTCTTAAGGAGGGCAGCCGCTCGTGACAGATCGCCCTCTGCCTGCGCGATAGTCGCCTTCATCACGAGAATACTAAAATCGTCTGGTGTAATATTCAGAACCTGATCAAGCTTACCCAGCGCCTCTGGAAAACGACGAAGCCAAATATAGGAATTCGCGTGTTGTATAAGGAGGTTCGGATCGCGTGCATTGAGCCGCTCGGCTTCCTTGAAGTATGCCTCGCTCCGGTCCCACTGACCGCGCCTGCGAGTTACATAAGCCAATGACTCAGGAATCTGGCTGTTATTAGGCAGGAGCTGGCCTGCCCGCTCCAGGTAATCCGTTGCAGTGTCGTAATCCCTTAAACAGGCATAGTGATAATAGCCCTTGGCCATCAGCGCTTCGCCGAGATTGGGCTGAAGAGATAGCGCGGTTTCGGCCGCTCGCCGTGTCTCTTCACGGAGAGCATTGGTTGGTTGAAGAACTCTTGTGACATATCCGATTGCATCCGTGTATGACAGCAGCGCCCAGGCAAGGGCGAACTTGGGATCCAACTGAACCGCTTCTTTGAGATATCTCTGCGCGGCAAGGTATTTGGCGGGGGTGTCTTCCGTCTTCAAGGTATAAGCCAGTCCACGCAGGTAAGCATTGTAAGCCTCAGGATTATCTGTCGGCTTGGCGGCTATAACTTCTGCTTCGGCACCCGTGAGTTTCGCCTGGAGTTGATCGGCAATAGCTTTGGCTACCTCACTCTCAACGACAAGGATGTCGGTCAAATTCCGATCGTAGGTGTCGGCCCAAAGATGGGAATCGGTTTGCGCGTTAATCAACTGTACATTGACCCGGATCTGATCGGCCGCTTTTTGCACGGTACCCTCAACAACGTTTGCCACGCCAAGCTGCTTTGCGATCTGGGCGAGATTGCGAGGTTTGCTCTGATATTGCTGTGTGGAAGTGCGCGAAATTACTTTCAAATCCGCGATCTTGGATAAACGCGTTAGGATTTCATCCTGAATGCCGTCCGCGAAATAAGCATTGTCTGGATCGCGGCTTAGGTTTTCGAATGGAAGCACTGCGACGCTCTTCGGCATCGGCATTGCGAACACACGGTTCCAGATCACCACGCCTGAACCGACGGCCAATGCAACCAACAGCGTGATAAGACCGGCAGTGCTTGGATTCCGTCGTACCCATTTTCTTCCACGAGTGAACAAGCCAGTGCGTCGCGCCTGGATTGGTTCGTGCTTTAGCCAGTGTTCCAAATCTTCGGCAAGCGCTAGAGCGGACGAGTAACGGCGCTTCGGATCTTTCTCCAAACACTTCAAGCAGATTGTGGAAAGCTCGCGATCTATTTTCCGATTCCATAGACGCGGTTGTCGCGGTTCGGTATTCAGCAGTAACCGGATCGTTTCGTAAGTTGTTCCTCCAGCAAAAGGAGGATGGTCCGTAAGCAATTGGTAAAGCACCGCGCCAAGTCCATAGATATCTGTTGCCTTACTGAGTTTCGTATGTTCGCCCGCAGCTTGTTCTGGCGCCATGTAACTGGGTGTGCCCATCACGTCCAACGTGCGCGTGATCGTGCTCTCAGCTTCCATTAATCCCGCAAGACCAAAATCGGTGAGCAGCGGCTCGCCTTCTGCATCTAGCAGGATGTTTCCAGGTTTGATGTCTCGATGAAGAATGCCGTGCTCATGCGCGTAATGAACAGTGCGCGCCAGCTTCGCTATGAGTTCTACGGCGCGCCGGATCGACATCGGCGCGCGCTTGACTGCTTCGTCGAGTTGGCCGCCTTCGACGAACTTCATGCTGAAGTAACAGGAGCCTTCGCGCTCCCCGACCTCGTAAACAGGAACGATGCATGGATTTTCCAGGCTGGCAGCCGCTTCCGCTTCGCGTTGAAAGCGTTTCAGATGCGCTTCAGTGGTCCAGGGGCCCAAGCCGATCACTTTGAGCGCCACGGTGCGATTGAGACTTTTCTGATGGGCGCGATAAACCACGCCTTGACCACCGCGTCCGATTTCCTCCAGCAACTCGTAATCTCCAAAGTCTGCGAGCATTCTAACCGACTGCGTGGTTTTATTCTTGTCCGCCGCTCGAACACCTTCGGCGTGACCTGGGTCGGCGACTTCGGCTACCGATTCGTCCTCCAGCAACCCAAGGCCGCTCTCAAGAAGACAGGCCGGGCAAACTTCTTGTGTTGCGTCGCCGGAGATTTTTGCTCCGCACTTTTCGCAGACTCTTACTACGGTGTTCACGGCTGTTCTTCCTCGCAGAGTTTTTGAAATCGCGGGTCGTTCCGTAGCGGATCGAACATGGGATCGAGTCGCAGCAGCGCAGGAGTAAGCGGTCCGGCCAGTATGCCGCCGCCCGGTATCGAGAGGAGCTTCTGTAAAGCCGCAATGGCGCGGTCGGGATCCCCCATCTGCGCCGCTACCCGAGCGAGGATCTCGATCGGAATAGTGCCATACACGGCGTCTTTTTCGATCGGATTTGCAGCTATCGCCCGTTCGGCCAGAGCTAATGCAGCGGCCGTTTCGCCGAGCCCCACATTGGTCAGCGCGAGATCTCCCATGAGGAAAAAATTTTCCGGCTGTTGTTTTAGGAAAGGCTCCAGTTCGCTGCGTGCCTGCCGCCAGCTCGCCTGTGCGGCGACATGATCGCCGGCGACTTCTTGCGCCCAGCCTAACCAAAAGCGCAGTTCGCCATTGAAGTAGCCCAACGCTGGATCAGGCTTGGCAAGTATTTCATTTAGCCGAGGAATAATTTGTGCAGGGCTGCGCTCCAAGATGGCTTGGTAAACTTGTGTTTCCAACGCGGAAGTTTGGTCTGCACCCGGATGAAGCGGAGCGAGGAGCGCCGAGGCACGCGGCAGGTCGCCCTTCGCTTGTGCAACACCCGCCTTCAACATAAGGGTATCGACATCGTCAGGTGTGATATCGAGAATCTGATCAAGCTTTCGCAGCGCTTCAGGGAAACGACGGACGTGGATATAGGAAAGGGCGGACTGGGTGAGTAGGTAAACGTTGCGCGGGTCGAGTCGCTCGGCTTCGTTGAAATACGACTCGCTCCGGTCCCACTGGCCTTGCCTGCGTGTGACATAGGCCAACGATTCAGGAATCCGACTGCTATTGGGAAGGAACTGCCGTGCCTGCTCAAAGTAACGCACGGCGGTGTCGTAATTCTTCAGGCAAAAGTAGTGGTAAAATCCCTTAGCCAATATGGCCTCGCCGAGATCGGGCTGGAGAGTGAGTGCGGTTTCAGCTGCCTGCCGTGCCTCTTCACGGAGAGCGAGCGTTGGTTGAAGAGCCTGTGTGAGGTAGCCGCGTGCATCAACGTATGACAACAGCGCCCAGGCAGCGGCGAACTTCGGGTCCAATTTCACTGCTTCTCTGAGATATTTCTGTGCGCTAAGGGAATTGGCAGATGTAATTACCGTTTTCAGACTATAAGCCACACCACGCAAGTAAGCATCGTACGCCTCGACATTATCCGTCGGCTTCGCTGTGATCACTCGTTCTTCCCGACCGCTGAGCTTCGCTTGTAACGACTCGGCGATTCCTTTGGCGATCTCGCTCTCAACGCCAAAAATGTCAGTCAACTTTCGATCGTAGGTCTCGGCCCACAGGTGAGAATTAATTTGAGCATTAACCAACTGCACATTAACCCGCACCTGATCGGCCACTTTTTGAACGCTACCCTCAAGAATGTTTGCTACCCCAAGCTGCCTCGCGATCTGGGAAAGATTGCGAGGTTTGCTCTCATATTGCTGCGTCGAAGTGCGCGAAATCACTCTTAGATCCGCGATCTTAGCGAGGCGCGTGAAAATCTCCTCCTGAATGCCTTCGGCGAAATATGCATTATCGGGATCGCGGCTGAGGTTTTCAAAGGGAAGGACTGCGATGGATTTCATCGGCGAGCCAAAGTTCCCAGTTTGGCGCAAGCCTCGGTAGCGACCGACGAAAAACAAACCAACCGAAAGCGCGACCGCGGCGATGATTACGTAAATCCACGCGCGACTGCGGTACGGTTTGTCTGGGAAATCGTCAGCGAACTTTGCTCGCTTCAAACCTTCCGGCGTCAGCTCAAGTGCCCACGAGATTATCAATGCAATGGGAAATCCGAACGCGATAAGCAAGACGATGAGCCGAAGCCCCCTATTCGGAATCTCAAAAAATGGAAAAACTTGCGTCGCGACTTGAATGAGCAGCCAGCCCACAACCGCGTAAGCTATGGCGACCTTGTAAACTTTTCGGCGTTTCAGCTCGACGAAGAAGTTACGCGGATTCACTGCTGCCTATCTTTGCAAAGTTCTTGAAATCGCGGATCGCCGCGCAGCGGGTCGAACATGGGATCGAGCCGAAGCAAGGCAGGAGTGAGCGGTACGTTTTCAGGCAGTGGGCCCGCGCATGGCATCGAAAGTAGTTTGTGTAAAGCGGCGATCGCGCGGTCGGGTTCGCTCACTTGCGCCGCCACTCGGGCGAGGATCGCGATCGGAACGGCACCCACCAGCGCGTCTTTCTGGATTCCGAGTGTGGACATTGCCCGTTCCGACAAAGCCAACGCGGCGGCCTTATCACCAAGGCCCGCATTGGTCAGCGCCAGAATTTGGATGAGACTATAATTTTCCGGCTGCTCTTTGAGCAAAGGTTCCAGCTCGCTTCGTGTTTGTCGCCAGGTCACCTCGGCGGCAGCGCGGTTTCCGCTGACCTCCTGCGCCCAGCCTAACCAGAAACGGAGTCGGCCGTTGATGTAACCCAACGCTGGGTCAGGCCTGGCCAATATTTCCTTTAGCCGAGAGATCATTTGTTCAGGGCGGCGCTCCAGAATGGCTTGGTAAACCTGTGCTTCCAACGCCTGGGTATCGTCGGCACCCGGGTGGAGCGAAGCGAGGAGCGACGCAGCACGTGGCAGATCGCCTCGGGCTTGTGCGATAGCAGCCTTCGTAGCAAGTGTATCTACGTCGTCCGGTGCGATATTCAGAATCTGATCAAGCTTTCGCAGCGCTTCGGGGAAACGACGAAGAGCGATATAGGAAATCGCGTGCTGGGTGAGCAGGGAAACATTGCGCGGGTCGAGCCGCTCGGCTTCATCAAAGAAGTGTTCGCTTCGGTCCCATTGACCTTGCCGCCGTGCGACATAAGCGAGGAACATAGGAATCTTGCTGTTATTCGGCAGGAACTGACGTGCTTGCTCAAAGTAACGCACGGCGGTGTTGTAATCCTTCAGGCAGGCGTAGTAGTAGTGGCCTTTGGCCAAGATCGCCTCGCCGAGGTTAGGCTGAAGAGTGACCGCGGTTTCGGCTGCCTGCCGTGCTTCCTCACGCAAAGCGAGCGTCGGTTGAAGAGTCTCTGTGAGGTAGCCGCGCGCATCAACGTATGACAGGAGCGCCCAACTCAGGGCGAATTTCGGGTCCAAGCGTACGGCTTCTCTGAGATATTTCTGGGCACCAAGGGCGTTGGCTGGTGTGTTGTCGGTTTTCAACGTATAAGCCAGGCCGCGCAGATACGCATCGTAAGCATCTGGACTACTTGTCGATTTAACTGTCAACGCTTGCTCTTCGCGACCAGTGAGCTTCGCTTGCAACGACTCCGCAATTCCTTTGGAGATCTCACTCTCTACGCCAAAGACGTCGGTCAAGTTCCGATCGTACGTCTCGGCCCAGAGATGGGAACCGGTTTGCGCGTTGACTAACTGCACACTGACCCGCACCTGATCGGCTGCTTTTTGGACGCCACCCTCAAGAATGTTCACCACTCTAAGCTGCTTCGCGATCTCGGCTAGGTTTCGAGGCTTGCTCTTATACTGCGCCGTGGAACTGCGCGAAATCACTCTTAAGTCCGCGATGCTTGCCAGCCGCGTCAGGATCTCTTCCTGAATGCCATCCGCAAAGTAGGCATTATCTGGATCCCGGCTAAGATTTTCGAAAGGAAGCACGGCGATGCTCTTCTCGGGCACCGGACCTGCGAGTTCACGGTACGAAACCATCACGGCTAAACCTATCGCAAGGGCTACCGACAACATGACGAGGACAGCGATGCTCGGATTTCGTCGCACCCATTTGCGTCCCCGGGTAAAAAGTCCTGTGCGGTGTGCCCGAATCGGTTCGTGCCTAAGCCAGTGTTCCAGATCTTCAGCCAGCGCCAGGGCGGAAGAGTAACGACGTTGTGGATCTTTCTCCAAACACTTCAAGCAGATTGTGGAAAGCTCGCGATCTATTTTCCGATTCCACAGCCGCGGTTGTCGCGGTTCGGTATTCAGCAGTAACCGGATCGTTTCGTAAGTTGTTCCTCCGGCAAAAGGAGGATGGTCTGTAAGCAATTGGTAAAGCACCGCGCCAAGTCCATAGATATCTGTTGCCTTACTGAGTTTCGTATGTTCGCCGGCAGCTTGTTCAGGCGCCATGTAGCTGGGTGTGCCCATCACATCGAGTGTGCGGGTGATGGTGCTCTCAGCTTCCACTAATCCGGCAAGGCCAAAGTCAGTGAGCAGTGGTTCGCCCTTTGCATCTAGCAGGATGTTCCCAGGTTTGATGTCTCGATGAAGAATGCCGTGTTCATGCGCGTAATGAACAGTGCGCGCCAATTTGGCGATGAGCTCCACCGCTTGCGGGATTGAAATTGGCGTGCGTCTGATTACCTCGTCGAGTTGGCCGCCTTCGACGAACTTCATGCTGAAGTAACAGGAACCTTCGCGCTCCCCGACCTCGTAGATGGGAACGATGTATGGGTGTTCGAGGCTGGCAGCAGCTTCCGCTTCCCGACGAAAGCGTTTCAGATGCGTTTCAGTAGTCCAGGGACCCAGGCCGATCACTTTGAGCGCGACGGCGCGATTGAGACTTTTCTGATGGGCGCGATAAACCACGCCCTGACCGCCGCGTCCGATTTCCCCCATCAACTCGTAGTCTCCGAAGTCTCCCAGGATTCTTGTGGATTGCGTGGCTGTCTCTTTGTCCCCTGGCCGCACGTTGTCCTCGCGGCGGGGGTCAACAACCCCGGCCACGGAATCATCGTCCAGCAGACTAAGGCCTGTTGCTAGCAGACAAGCCGGACAGACTTCTCGTGTTGCTTCGCCAGAGATTCTTGCCCCGCACCTTCCGCAAACGGTGGTGGCAGTCTTCATTCCGATGGTCAAACCATCAATAGTCTCCTATAAGTACTACGGGAAATTCTCCCGTTAGTTTACGTCCGAAGTACTGTAATTAAGTGACGCAGCTCATCTTCGATATCGCCGGGAACCATTACGGTGTGGGCGATTTCCTCGCGCAAGAGTTGGCGGTACCGCAGACGCAACCGGTAGGACGCTTGCCTCAACGCGCTCTCAGTCATCCCGAATTCGCGGGCAGTGTCCGCGGTCGAAGGGCGATCTGGTTCGTCGGTGAGCGATTTCTGTAGCCGATCAAACAATTGGGCATTACCAGCTGCACAATATTCATCTCTCAGTCGTGCCAGCACTTGGTCTAGCAAGCTCAGCGCCCAACGGTGCTCATAAATTCGGTCGGCAGACAAAGTATCCGTTGGCTCAAAGCCGATGCGTTCACGTTCACGCAACTCCTCTAACGGGATCAATTGCTGGCCTTCACCTCGCTTAATTGCCATGGCGCGCTCGCGCTCGTTTGCCTGGAAATGCTTAAGAGAGGTGAGCAGATAAGAACGCAGTCGTCCTTTTTCCCGGCGGACCGCGTTCAGATCCCGGCGTTCTAGCAGCAAAGCAAAAAAACCTTGTGTGAGATCTTTCGCCTCTTCCGGTCGGACGCTCTGTCGCCTCAGGAAACCATAGATGGGTCGCCAATATGTGCGGCAAAGTTTTTCGACTGCCGCCTCTGCCGCGGGCGATGGACCTTGCGCCGCCAGGACCACGCTCCAACGGGTTGTTGCAAACACGACCGCCCCGGTTTGCGTGATTGGGCCGATCTGATTCTCAGAGGCCTGATCCTCGTCCACAGGCACGTCGCGATCCAAACAAAGGGCTCCCCCAAAGGCAAGCTCAATCGCGACCCAAGTAAGGACGCCTCGGGGCAGCCATCTGTCCCTGGATGGATCTAGGTAGCCGTGGTCCCTAGGTCCGATTTAGAACTCCGCCGTTCCATCAACCATGCAATCCAGATGCAACTTTCATAAAGCAAACACATCGGGAGCGCCATCGCGATCAAAGTGAGAATGTCTGGTGTAGGCGTGATGATTGTCGCCAGAATAAAAATCAGCACCGCAGCGTACGGTCGTGTGCGTGCCATGAACTTGTAGGTAATCAATCCAAATCGAACCAGCGCCAGCACGACTACTGGCAATTCGAAAGCCAAGCCGAAGCCGATCGTGAATCGCGTCACAAAGGAATAATATTGTTGCACCGTCCAAGTGGGCGCCCAGCCGAGCGACTCAGTGTCGCGAAAGAAGAAAAGGATGGTTTTCGGCAGCAACCAAAAATAACAAACGGTTACACCGAGAAGGAAGAGCGCGAAGCTAACTAATATAGCCGGAAGCAAAAACCGTTTTTCTACGGCGGTGAGCGCAGGCAGTACAAACTGCGCCACAAAATAGAGCAGCAGCGGAAAGGAGATAACGATGCCGGCGTAAAATGCCAGATGAAACGAGATCACAATTGAATCGGTGATGCCAAGCGCCTTCAGCGTTCCGATTTGTGATCCGACATCGCGTAGCGGCGCCTGGAGTATTCGCACAAGTGTCGAGCGAAACGCAAAGCAAACGATCATCGCTGCCGCCAGCGCGATGGCTATCTTTACAATGGTCCACCGCAAGTCTTCCAAGTGTTCCAGAAACGGCTTGGAAGTTTCGGTTTCCGGTAGTTCGCGAAATTTGAAAATGTCTTTCAGCGCCATTGGATGATTCTCGCGAGAATGTGCAGGAACTGTCATTAACGCCTGGCTTCAGCCAGGTGGAAGAAGCCCACGCGACCAGAGCCGCGCCCAAATGCTTAGCGTGTTGGCATCGCGAATCTCGTTCTCGGCGATCATTCGTCGAATTTCCACGACGCTAAATTCACGGCAATCGAGAATCGATTCTCCTTCATCTCCGGCCGATGCCTCTTTGCATTTCTGCACCGGACGCGCCAAAAAGAAATTGCCGCGTTCGTCTGTGAAGCCCGGGGAGGTAAAGTAATAACCCAACGGGATGAGTTCGCCATCCTCGGCAAGCTCATAGCCTGCTTCCTCGCGAAGTTCGCGCAGCGCGACTTGTTCGACAGTTTCATCGGCGGGTCCGTCGATCTGACCCGACGGCATTTCCCAAATTGCGATGCGAATCGGAATGCGCTCCTGGTGAATGAGAACGATTTTATCGTCCCGGGTCATCGGTGCAATGATTACGGCAGCTTTGCGGTGCGCCGTGGTCCAGGTCCGTGGTTCTGAACGGGCAGGTGTTCGCACGTGCTCGGTCACAACTTCAACATGCGCATTGGCGAAATGCCGATCGCTCGAAACGGTTTCCCAGTTGTTTTGCATAACGCGTGAAGTGTAGTGGCCGCTGTCCTCAGCGGCAAACTGGTAGGGACGCCGCCCCCGGGGAGGCGTTCACGCCACGGATGCAATTCGGGTTACGGTTACCGACACGTATTTGGCGTCTTCCAGAGGAAATTTTCGAAGCTCCACTGTGACCTTCTGGATCCGAAAGGTCCTCAGCAAATGTGTCGCCAACCGGTCGGCCAGTGTCTCGATCAGGTTCGTAGATTGATCTCGCACAAAATTCTTCGTCTCTTCGGCAACCATCGAATAATTGACCGTGTTGCCGATCTTGTCTGCCAGGTCCCGCTGGTCGTGATATGGCCAGAAAGAAATGGTGACAGTTATTCGCTGTGGGGTAGAACGTTCTTTTTCCGGAACCCCGATACGCGTGAAAATTTCGAGTTGCTCGATATGAATCCGATCGGAGAGCGGATTTGTTTCGTCAGGCATTCGCCAAGATTACCCGGTTGCTGACCAGAGCAACATTCGTTTCCCCGGGAATCATCGCTTACTTCGGGGCCAGAGACGCGACAATCCTCTCGAAGCGCGGATCGCCGCGCAAAGGATCCCAGTAAGGATGCAGTTTGAGAAGGCCATAGCTAAGCGTGTTCGGGACACGCTCCACCGCGGCGATCTGTTCGATGGCACGATCCTTCTCACCAGTCCAGCTATAGATTTGCGCAAGATTGATGGCTATGTCCACGCCATCGATAGCGTCCTTGGAGATGGGCAGCAATTCACAGCCGCGACGGCCTTCCTGTATTGCCTGTTCTTTTCGCTCGAGGCCGGCGTCGATCATGCCTAGCAGGCTGAGAGCGGCAGCAAAGTCGGGCTGCCTTTCCACTGTCTTTTCGACTTCTCTGCGCGCGGCGGTAAACGCTGCTTGCGCTTTGGCTGAATCACCCTTGCAATGAGCAATGACGCCATCCCAATAGGCGCGGGGATTGTTGACTCCATTATGTACGACGCCCTCGCGCGGATAGTTTGTCAGCGCCCGGATTGCTGCGGTCGCAGGCCGCTCGCACAGCGCAGGGCGAAGAGCATCTAATTCGAGCGGCAGGCCGGGGTCTTCAGCGACCAAAGTGGCTAGCGTGGCCTGAAAAGGTTTGATGTCCGCCCGCCAATCCAACGCAACCAACGCCAGATTTATTCGACTTCCCGGGTCGCCCGGCACGATCGCCAGTGCTCGATCATAGGTTCGGACTTCGTCTGCGTAGCGATGCTGCCACCCATAAGCCAAAGCGAGCTGCTGGAGAGTGAAAAAGTTGCGCGGGTCCAGCTCAAGGGCACGCTCCAGGTTGCGCGTGGCCTCGTCCCAGTGGCCTTCGCGGCGGTCGATCATGCCCGTGTATCGGAATACATCAGCGCTGTTGGGCAGTGCGCGCCGGGCGATAACGAGCTCACTGCGAGCCCGTCCGTAATCGCGGAATCCGTTGTAGTAATAAATGGCCAGGGCGAGGTGGGCTTCG
>Ga0066709_100000528_pt1 | contig 21062 bp, 19 predicted proteins | sample GraSoiAngelo_158_FD_79665 | JGI IMG/M metagenome (GOLD analysis project Ga0066709, IMG submission 79665) | Grasslands soil microbial communities from the Angelo Coastal Reserve, California, USA - 14_1009_16_30cm | ecosystem: Environmental > Terrestrial > Soil > Grasslands | place: USA...
GGGCCGTAAAGCCTCGGCGTTTTAGGCCGGGGATATAAAGCCCTCTTTGATTTCTTGGCTGCCTTGTCCTAAACTTCTCTCCGTCCAAAAGACCTATGGGCGGGCAGCCCAAAAGTGAAGCCTCTTCGTGGTCCTCGCCTGAAGTAAGGGCGCTGTGGGAGGAACCCACCGAAGCCGTCCCGCAGAACCAGTGGGAGGCGGTAGGAATCCTCTTCCTTTTAGGGAGAGGAGGATGTCCACTAGCACGAGTCACCGCCGGGCGCAACTCAGGCGTCACGGTTTCCTTATACTCTCTCCACTGCCGACTGCCAACTTTCCCTTCCTGCGCTACACTTCTCTTCTTATGGACTCCATCACCACGCTCGACAATCTTTGGATGGGGCGTCCGCGTTCCATTGCCGCCGGACTTCTGGAATCGGACGGTCACCGCACCGTTGTCGACCCCGGTCCGGGCTCCACGCTCGAGACTTTGCACCGACGGCTCCAAGCCCGCGGCATCGGCGTGGGCGATCTCGACGCCATTCTCCTTACGCACATCCACCTGGACCACGCCGGTGCCACGGGGGCGCTGGTCCGCAAGAACCCCCGCCTCGCTGTGTATGTCCACAGAATTGGCGCGCCGCACGTGATTGACCCGTCCAAGCTTCTTGCCAGCGCCCAGCGCCTCTGGCCCAACGAACTGCAGCGCCTGTTCGGCGAAACTCTTCCCGTTCCGGTGGAGAATTTGCGCATCCTGGATGGTGGTGAAAATCTCAAGCTCGGCTCGCGCCAAGTTGAGGTTGTCTACACACCGGGCCACGCTTCGCACCACGTCAGTTACTTCGACAAGACGGCAGGAGTCGCCTTCGTCGGCGATACGGCAGGCGTGCGCATGGAGGGAAATTCCTTCGTCATGCCCGCTACTCCTCCGCCGGACATCGATCTCGGCATCTGGGATACTTCCTTCGCCGCCATCCTGGAGCGCAAACCGGCGCGGCTCTTTCTCACACACTTCGGATATTCCGAGAATCCTTCCGAGCACATCTCGTTGTTCCGCGAACGGCTGCATCGCTGGGCTGCGCTCACCGCGGAAATCCTGCGTACCGCCGCGAGCGATGCCGCCGCGACGGATTCCTTCATGTCCGCCACATATGCCGAAATCTCCGAGCATCTCCCGGCCGATGAAGCCGCACACTACGCCTTCAGCGCCGGCCTGAATCTTTCCTTCCTCGGCCTGGCGCGCTATCTGCGCAAGCGCGCCACCGCCGCTTCCTAGACGGCCCGCCAGTTTTTTGTGGTTGCAAACGAAATGCGGAAGGACTACGCGGTCGTTCCTGAAGAGGACACTTCTTCCGGACCGGCGACGGACTCTGCTGCCGGCGCGGTCAACGCTTCGAGGCGCGCGGAAAGCGCTTCGACCAGCAACTCAACGAGTTTCTTTGCCGAGCTGCCTTCGGGATCTTTGTCGGGATTGTACTGCGCCACATCGAGACCCAGCAGGTTCTTGTGTTTCACAAACTCCATGAAGGAGGCGCGGACCTCGCCAAAGCGCAATCCGCCGCTGCCCGGCACGTTCACCGCGGGGAAATCTTCCTGCGCGATGACATCGACATCGAGATGGAGAACGAATTCGCGCGCATCGGCGTGCACTTGGGCGAGCGCTTCGTGCGCCGCTTTGCTGCCGCCCTTGAACGGGATGTCGGCGGCATAGTTATGCCGCATTGGCGATTTAGCGAGGAACTCCTGCTCCGGTGGATCGAGCCTTTCGAGTCCGAAGAGCGTCACGTCGGGCTCGCGCACCAGCGGCGCCTCGCTCCAGAAACGCACCAGCTCTGGCGCGCCCTTGCCGATGATGTGGGCCACAACCATTCCGTCGATGCGGCCGGAGGGAGTGCTCGCGGGAGTATTCAGATCGGCGTCGCGATCGAACCACAGAAGATTCACATGCTTGTAGTAGCGCCGCGCGCCGGTAAGCAAGCCAATGACCTGCGCACAGTCGCCCCCCAGGACCAGTGCCAGCGCGCCGCTTTTCACCGCGGGTTCGGCGCGCGCCTTCAGATCGTTCAGGCCGGCGACGATTTCAGTCAGGTTGCGGGCGCGCCGGTGTTCATCGTCGTTGGCGAAGAGGCGCGGAGCGCAGTCGCCATAATCCACGACTTCATAGCCGACGCCCTGCAACTTTTCCGCGAGTCCCGCCGCCCGCAAGGCCGCCGGTGATTTCTCGCTTCCCATGGAAAATGCCGCAGCGCTCGAGGGCGCGCCAATCAAGGCAATCTTCTTCGGCTGACTGACGATTTTGACCGCCAAGGTCTGGCTCCTTAATCTTGTATTTCCCGTCTACCGCGCCAGGGCACCAATGGCAAATCATTCCGGCCACGCACTGCGCGCTCCCCTGCCGGGCACTCGAGACTCTCTAGCGGCGCGGCGCCGACGCGATGGTCGCTAATTCCGGCGGCAGCGTAAAGCGCACGTCCTCGCGGATCAAATCCAGGTCGCGCTGATCCGTGAAGCCGAACTCCGCCAGCCGTTCGCTCACTTGCTCCACAAGGACTTCCGGAGCGGACGCGCCCGCGGTCAAGCCCACGCGCGAAACGCCTTCGAGCCAACTCACATCGATGTCCTTTGCGGAATCGATCAGTTGGGCTTTGACGCCGCTGCGCTGGGCGACTTCCACGAGGCGGTTGGAATTCGAACTGTTCGGCGAACCCACCACGAGGATCAGATCCACGTCTTTGGCCACCTGCTCGACCGCTTCCTGGCGGTTTTGCGTGGCGTAGCAAATATCGTCGCTCGCCGGCCCTTGGATGAATGGGAATTTCTGGCGCAGCCGCGCCACAATTTCTTGCGTGTCATAAAGACTGAGTGTCGTTTGCGTGAGGAACGAGAGTTTTCCCGGATCAGCGACTTCGAGAGCATCCACGGCGGCGACGGAGTCCACCACGATAGTGCGGTCCGGCGCTTCACCCGAGGTGCCGACGATCTCCTGATGGTCTCGATGACCAATCAGAATAATGGTGCGCCTTTCGCGCGCAAACTTTAGCGCCTCGAGGTGCACCTTGGTCACCAGCGGGCAGGTGGCGTCAATCACTTTCAGCTCGCGGGATTTGGCTTCCTCGCGGACCGTCGGCGGAACGCCATGAGCGCTGAAAACCAGTACCGCGCCGTGTGGTACTTCCTCGATGGTTTCGACAAAGATCGCGCCGCGCCGGCGTAACTGCTCGACTACGTAAGTGTTGTGGACGATTTCGTGGTGAACATAGACGGGCGCGCCGTAGGCCTCGAGCGCCAATTCGACGATATCCACCGCGCGCACTACGCCCGCGCAGAAGCCCCGCGGCCTTACCCTCAGCAATACTTTTCCATTCGTTGCAGTCGGCATCGTCACCCTAGTGAGTTAATTTCAGGAGACTCTATCATACCTCACGGCGCGCTCCGCCCGCATCCCGTTTCCCTAGTATGCCATTCTCTTCACTCCCGGCATTCCACGGCCGTCGCGGATCCGTGCGCAGGAGCAAGGCCACGGCAACCGGCAGCAAGCAGTCTCCTTAATTTGTGTAGCTCTCGCCTAGATTGTGTTGTAAATGGCGAAGAGGGACCGAAAGGAAGTGAGAACATGTAAAAGCACCAGGTAAACATCGCGAGCACCATGAAAATTATTCCTAGCGCTCGGCGCACTTCCCTGCCAACCGCGCCGCAAGACCCGAATTCTTAGTCACTTATGTGAGCGCCCGTTTTGGCAGTCCATAAGCATAATATAACCCTGCCAAGCCGCCTCATTCCTTCTCGTCCCCGGGAAGCGGAGGCAGCATCCTCCGAAGTCAGGGCTTGGAAATCGTAGGCACCTCCGATCCTTGGCAAAGCCCCATCTCTCGCGCGGGGAGTAGTGTATCCAATTCCCATGGCGCGCAGAGGAATGACGAGGGATTTATGATCTCAGTCATTTTGCTTGTAGATGTTGCTTCGGCGCGCCGCGATTCTTGGAAGTCATTCCTGCACAATCAGAACTACGAAGTATTTACGGCCGAGGACGGACAATCTGCTCTCGCAGAGTGTCTCAAGCTTCAGCCTGATCTCGTCCTACTGCATGACACACTGCCGGATGTTAATAGCTTCGAGCTCTGCCGCCGTATGAAGGGTAACCTGCTCAATCAGCAAATCCCCATTGTGTTGATCAAGCTGTCATCGGATCCCACGGACGCGGCCCGTGGACGCGAAGCCGGTGCCGCCGACTTCTGGGGATCTTGCAGTTCGCTCGCGGAAGCGCTAAGCCGTGTGGAGTCTCTCTTGCGGCTGAAAGGTTACATCGATGAGCAGGCCAAGTCGGTGGTGCTTTCGCTGGCGCGCAGCATTGAAGCGAAAAGCTCGCTCATGACCGGGCACTCGGACCGGATCGTAAAATACGCCGTGCAACTGGGGATGAGTCTGGACTTGCCGGAAGAAGACCTCCAAGAGCTGCGGATCGCGTGCTTGCTTCACGATGTCGGAAAAGTAGCCGTACCGGATGAGATTCTCTTCAAACGCGGGGCGCTGAACGCGGAAGAAACCGCGATCGTGAGGCAACATCCCGCCATTGGGGAGAACATCTGCGCGCCGCTGAAGGCGCTGCGTCACATCCTGCCGGTGATTCGGCATCACCATGAGCGAATGGACGGGAGTGGATATCCCGATGGTCTCCGCGGATATGAAATTCCGCTGATGGCGCGGATTTTGCAAATTGCAGACATCTACGATGCCCTCACCACGGATCGTCCTTACCGGCATGCGCTTTCTTCAGAAGATGCCTTGGAAACTCTCAACCGGGAGGCCGGGTACGGCTGGCTCGATGCTTCCCTAGTGTGGAGATTTTCGCGGATCTGCAGAAGCGGCGAATACTGCCCGGTAAAGGGAAGATCCATGCTGGCCTCCTACTACGCCTAGCGGCGCTTGTTTGTCTAGTGCTCCGCGCATTCGGAGAAAGTTCTCTATGCATGTCCAAATTGGCGCTCGCGGAACCACCGCGGGCAACCCTAAGATACGCCCATCATGGCTCGAGAGATGGTCGTCTCCCCGGTGAAGCTGCAAGGCATGCACGTACGGCTCGAGCCGTTGGCGAAGGTGCACCTGGCGGGGCTCGCCGAGATTGGGCTAGACGAGGAATTGTGGCGCTGGATTCCCACACCGGTTCGAACAGAGGAAGAAATGGCTGCTTATATCGAGACGGCTCTCGGGGAGCAAGACCGAGGAGTGTCCCTGCCTTTCGCGATCGTTGAGAAAGCGACAGGCCGGGCGATCGGGAGCACGCGGTACGGAAACATCGACCGTACGCATCATCGCGTGGAGATTGGCTGGACGTGGGTGGCTTGCCAGTGGCAGCGCACGGCCATGAATACGGAGGCCAAATACCTGTTGCTTAGGCACGCTTTCGAAACGCTGGGCTGCATGCGTGTGGAGCTAAAGACGGATTCGTTGAACGAGCGCTCGCGCGCGGCGATCTTGCGAATCGGCGCAACGGAAGAAGGCATTTTCCGGAACCACATGATTACGGCGAGCGGGCGCATCCGGCACACGGTTTATTTCAGCATTATCGATTCCGAATGGCCAGCGGTGAAAGCGCGACTCGAAGCCATACTCGGTTCCCGCCAGCACTAGAGCCGCGCGGGCGGTGTGATGCCCTACCTTTTCGGTAACGGCTGGCCCACTGGCAGCGTCCCAATACCTTCAATTAAGGTAAGATTCATCTCAGAAACCAGGTTCCCTTTTCCGGTTTCTTAGGAGTCCGGCGGGCTGGCGGACTTGATCTTGGGAGAAAGCTTGGGCAGTCCGAGCAATCCGATAAATCGCCGGCGAAGCGAGCGCGTGATGCTGCAGATGAAGGTCACGGTGATCGCCGAAGACGTCGAGCGCAAGCCACGGAAGGAAGAAGCGTTGACGCTGGCAGTGAACGCTCACGGCGGCCTGCTGAAAATGAAATTGCATGTGCACGTCGGCCAGCCCATGCGTCTCGTGAACCCGCAGAACAATGTGAAACAAAATTGCCGAGTCGTCCGCGTGGATGATACCTCAACGGAATTTTATTCCGTGGCCTTCGAGTTCGATCAGCCGAACGCTAAGTTCTGGCCGGTTGTTTTTCCTCCCTCCGATTGGAACGCTCCGCGCGCCTGATACTGCGCTAGCCAACTTCAGCCGCACGGAATCGCTCCTGGCCCTTTCTGACCGGCTCACGTGCATCGCTGGACCGCAGCAACTCTTCCAACAGTTCAGGGTTCAATATTGGCAGGGACGGTGTCCGCTTTGGAGGACGCTCTGATGAGGTATCGGATGACTGGCATTGGAAGATGGCCGCTTCTGGCGGCTGCGATTTTGGTTTGCGGGTTGTTGCTCGCCGGTTGCGACGATCGCGTCACCGTGATTCGCGATCCGGACATCCTCGTGCGGAAGGGGAGCACCTGGGCCTGGAAGCCCAGCGCGCCGCCCAAGGACGCGGACCGGCGTCCGGTTGTGTCGCGGGACGTGATTTCGCGTGGAGAAACCGTCGCGCGCGAACCCGGCGCCAACCACGAAATCGTTCGCCAGCGCATCCGCACGGCAATCGAGCAGACGCTGTCGTCCAAGGGATTGCGGCAAGTCAGCGACCCGCGAGACGCGGAGTTTCTGGTGGACTATCACGTCGCCGTGCGGCGGCACGACGTGACCGTCGAACGTGTATACCCGGGCGGCTACCCGGGCCTTGTTTGCGGTCCTTATGGATGCTGGGAATCGTGGGGCGGGGGGCCGCCGGAAGTCAGTTACCAGAATATTCGCTTCCGCGAAGGCACGGTGGTCTTTGACTTCGTGAAGCAATCGACGAAGCGGCTGGCGTATCGCGCTATCGGCCACAAGCCGGTGCACCGCGACACCTTCAACCAGGATGAGATTTCAGAATTCGTTCATCACATACTCGGCAAGTTGAAGACCAACGGGTAAGGTTGATTCGCTTTCAGCGGGCGGTCTCTGTTTGAGTGCGCTAGGCCAGCCAGGATGACGCGCTGTATCGTTTCGCTGCCCTTTCGCTTTTCTTAGTCGTGCAAGCTCGAAAACCATCAGCCCTATTTACGTTCGCGCTCTTCCTCACTATTCTCTTACCCCATGCTTAGCTCACAACAAGTTGTTCTTATCACCGGCGCAAGCAGCGGCTTCGGGAGATTGATTGCGGAAACGTTGGCGCGCAAAAACCATCAGGTCTTCGCCACGATGCGCAACGTGAACGGCCGCAATGCACAAGCGGCGCGTGAAATCGCGGAACTTGCGGAGCGCGAATCCCTCCCCTTGCATGCCCTGGAACTCGACGTCACGAATGACGCCTCGGTAGAACGTGTCGTGAGCGAAGTGGCAGCGAAGTGCGGCCGCATCGACGTGCCGGCGAACAACGCGGGTTACGGGATTATGGACCTGGCGGAGTCCGTGACGCTGGCGCAGGCCCAGCGGCAGTTTGACACGAATTTTTTCGGCGTGTTGCGGATGAATCGAGCTGTTCTTCCGGCCATGAAACGCCAGAAGAGCGGATTGCTACTGCACGTGAGCAGCGGAGCGGGACGCTTGGCGATTCGCGGCATGGGACTGTATTGCGCGAGCAAGTTTGCGATGGAAGCGCTCGCGGAAGTGTACCGTTACGAACTGGCCTCGTTGGGAATCGACTCCGTGGTAGTCGAGCCTGGCGCGTAAGCCACGCCGATCATTGAAAAGGTCGAAAAAGGAGAAGACCCCGGCCGAAAGACCGGATACGGTGAAATGGCGCAAGTTCCCGAAAACCTGAAAGCCAAAATTGGAAGCTCGCGGGCCAATCCACAGGAAATCGCCGATGTCGTTCTGCAAATCATAGAGACGCCCGCCGGACAACGGCAGCTCCGGTATCGCGTGGGACCGGGCGGGCCGGGAGTGCAGAGAATCAACGCGCTCACGGACGAAATTCAAAGAGAGATGCGGGAGGCATTTGGCGTCACCGCGCTGGCGAAATTCAAAGCGCAAACCAGCGGAGCCGGTTGGACCTCCTGTCGGCACGCGCGGAAAACGTCGAATTGCTACGGCAACAAACCGAAGACGGCGACGCTCGTTGGCGTGCCCACGTAGACTTTTCCGTTGACGACCACGGGGGTGATGAACTTGTTGCCGCTGAAGTGGTCGCGGTTACCGGCGGCCTGATTGGAGTTGTAGAGCTCCCTCGTGAGATCGCTGGGGTCATACGCAAAAAGAATGGCTCCGCTATTCTCGATGGCCCAGACGATTCCGTTGGTGGTTCCGTTGGCAGAGACGCTCGGCGTCGTCCCGGGATATCCGAAATGATGCGTGGATTGCGACGAAGGAGCGCTCGCGAGTTTCGCGCTAGCCACTGGGAAGGCCTTCAGAGCGTCGCCCACCGCTCCGTAGTAGACGGTATTGTTGAAAAAGGCGGGCATGGAGAAGACGGCGCCACCCAACTGGCCGGAAATCTCCTGATAGATCTGATCCGTGCTGGCGCTGAACTTGCCCATGGAATCACGATCCACTACATAAATGAGGGCGTCTTTGCCGGCCCCCACGGAGAGATGGCGGGTCTTCCCGCCCGAATCCGTGACGTCCACCAGCAGGATTCCTCCACCTGAACCGAAATCCTGGTCGGCGTTCGATTCGGCCACGGTGTTGTGCGGCGTGAAGTAATCGACAAGTTTCAGGCCTCCGGAAGTGGAAAGCTTGACGAAGCAGTTGCCACAATTACCATTCGCGGGAAAACCGCTGGCGTTCAGGGTGGTGTCGAAATCACCGTTGCCCATGATGAAGAACACATTGCCAGCCGCATCGGCCGCGGGCGCCGTGCCTGCCATCCAGATGCCGCCTTCACTGCCATTCGGCACCAGATTCAAGACGCCGGTTTCGGCGAGCGTGTCCGCGCTGAAGGCCATGACCCACGAGGTGTAGGGACGAATGTCGCAATGGGAAGACCACGTGGTGTAAATCGTTCCGTTGATCTCGAGAAGCCCAGGCCGCTCTTTGTACTGTTTCGGATCAAAGACCACGTTTCCGCCGGAGCTGTTGTCGCCCGTGCCAGGATAGGTTGCCGTGATGGTCTCTGGACCGCCGAAAAGCTCTGCGCCGGTGGACAAGTTCAGCGCGTGCAAGCGTTGGAAGTAACTTCCGCTGACGTTTTTCGACATGGCCACGACATAAATGGCATTGCGCGGGCGATCGATGACCGGCGTCGCGGTAATGCCAATCTCCGGGGAGACCTGGCCGCAGCCACGAGTATCGCTGGTGGTTTCGCCGCTGCCCAGCGTAGAGGTCTTCCACAGGAACGTGGAAGTCGTTCCGCTGATGGAGTCGGCGTCGAAGGCGTAGACGGAGCCGTGCTCGGTCGCGACATAAAGAACATTCTTCTTTTGCCCGCCAACGGTGACCTCGGAGAGATACAGCGGCTGGGCATCGACTTTGCCATCGACGGTGAATTCGCCCTTCTTCCCGAACTGCGTGGAATTCACATTCACGGGAGTCAGCGTTGTTTCATTGAGGTTCTGGCCGGAGCGGCCGTTGTCGTAGTGATAGGTGATGACGTCTACGGTGGAATTGGTAGTGCCAGGGTTGACCGTGAGCAGGGCGGAATTGCTGGTCACATTTCCGGCGGTGTTGCTGACGGTGACGCGAAACATCTCGCCGCTGTCGGCCGTGGTGGTGACGGGAGTTGTGTAGCTCGATGATGTAGCGCCGGTGATGTCGGCGCCGTTTCTCTGCCACTGGTAAGTGATAGGTGCGGTTCCCGTAGCGGCGACGCTGAAGGCGGCGGTCTGCCCGGCAGTCACAGTTTGATTGGCAGGCTGCGTGGTGATGTAGGGGGCAACCGGCCCGTTCCCATTTACGGTACCGGTGCTCGTGTAGCCGCCACACCCCGCGAAAAAGAACGCCGCGAGTATGACTGTGATTGACCATAAAAATGGAAATCGCCGCATGAGCGTTAACCTCGAGATTGAATTCAGACTGGGCTAAGCAGGGAACGAGACGCCGGGGTGCGTTTAACCAGTTTAGCGAATACACAAAATACGGCACATCAAAAAAATACCTGAAATACCACCTAGGAGAAAACCGTAAAGCCATATTAGATTCGCGCTTGGAGAATTGCACCTGGACTGAGGTACAGTTCTTGGCCAGCGCGTTGGGAGCAGGCCGGGGACCGCGGTGGCTTGCCTCGACGCTGCCTTCCCTCTATTCTCGTGATCCTTATGCTGCTCAAAGATCGGGTTGCACTCATCACTGGTTCGGGCAGGGGCATTGGCCGCGCCATCGCTCATCTGTTTGCGCGAGAAGGGGCGGCCGTGTTTCTTACGGCGCGCACGAGGGAGCAACTCGATTCCACGACGGCGGAGATCTCCAAGGGTGGGGGACGGGCTGGATACGCCACGGGGGACTTATCGCGTGAGGCTGATTCTGCCGAAGCCGTGGCGGCAGCCCGAGAAAAGTTCGGCAGGATCGACATCCTGGTGAACAATGCGGGGCATTATGGCCCCGTTGCTCCGGTGGAAGATTATCCGCTGGCGGATTTCGACAATGTGATTGCCGTTCATCTTCGAGCCGCGTTTCTGTTGTCGAAACTAGTGCTGCCGGAAATGTACGCGCGGCAGTCCGGCGTGATCTTAAACATCTCAAGCCTCTCGGCTAAGGCGGCCTTCGCATGGGGCTCGGGTTATGCCGCGGCAAAGGCGGGGATGCTGGGGTTGACGCGCGTCACGGCCGCGGAAGGGGCGCCGAAGGGCGTGCGCGTAAATGCCATCTGCCCAGGCCCGGTGACGGAGACGCAAATGTCCAAGGATCTGGGTGCCGTGCTGGCGAAGAAAATGGGTGTGCACGAGGACGAACAATTGGCCAACTTTCTGAACGGTCTGCTGCAGGGCCGCGCCCAGACGGCACAGGAGATTGCGCGCGCCGCGCTGTTCCTGTGCTCGGAGCAGTCCAGCGCGATCACCGGCCAGTCCATCAACGTCGACGGCGGGGCGGCGTTTTACTGAGAGATTTTAGACTGCGCCGAAGCCCAAGCCGGACATCTCGATTTGGTTCTTGTGTGTCCTACCCGCGTTCGTTGACTTGCTTGGTTTGAGCACTGCGAGTGATGGGGCGTCGCTTGATTCTCGGTGCGGCGCATTATGCGTTTGCTCGCGTTCGAGGATGATCACGGGGGGGTTGGCATCCTCGAGACGCAAAATCATCCAAGGAAATATCGACAACGGAGCAAGCTTCGGCTACCATTTGCCGCGTGGGCCTCTCTGGGAGGCAAACGGCGCATCAATGCGCCGGGAGGCGGTGCATGCTCAAATCGAGTGTGCTTCCCTGCGGAAAAGATGTCCCTGCCTGACGAAAGTCTCGTGGAGCTATGGGGAACAGGATCGCTATCTATTTGGAGCAGACGTGAGCCAATCGTCTCTGATTGATACTCCTCGCAATTCCGTGGGGGAAGACGCGCGGCGCAGCACGCGCATCGAGCGGTCCGTCCCGCTGATTGTCTTCGGTCAGAACAGCGTGGGCGAGCCATTCGTAGAAAGAACGGTCTCGACGAGCGTGAATCTGCATGGGTGCCGGTATCCCTCGCGGCACGATTACGGCGTTGGATCGTGGGTTACGCTGCAGGTGGTGGGATTAGAAATTGAGCCCAAGCCCCCGGCAGTGCGCGCAAGAGTGCGATCGGTTCACACATCTCCTAGTTCGCGGGAATTGCAGCAAGTTGGCGTTGAATTGGAAAATCCGGGGAATGTTTGGGGGATTGTTACGCCGCCCCAGGACTGGATAAAGATGGGAGGAACGAATACGGCTGCGCAATTCGCGACGGCAGTTGCGCCGCTACTGGATCCCCCGCCCATGACGTTAAAACTCGACGAGCAGCCGGCGAACGACGAGCACAAGATGGCTGAGGTCGCCACATTCCCTTCCCCGTCGCCGGCTGCTTCCAAGCCGCAGGCTCCCAGGGCGGCCGAGCTCCCCAAACCCAAGCGTGTCGTCGTCACGCCTGAAGGTCTCATCGCCGCGTTGCAGGGAAAACTGCAGCAAGCGGCGGAGAAAGCAGCGCAAGCGGCGGTAGCAAGGCAAGTGGACCAAGCCGTGGGCGAGGCGCTCAGCTCGATTGATGACGTACGCAACTCGAGTGTGCGCGAGATTCAGGAACTTTTCCCAACACGGGTGGAGTCGATGCGACTTTCCTCGAAGGAGGAATTCACCGGCGAGACGGCCTCCGACTGGAAAGAACAAATGGAAAAGTACCGCGGCCAGACGGAGGAAATGGCCGAGCGACTGGAGAAACAAGCAGGAGAGTTGCGCCGCGAATTGGCGAGGTCGCAGGAATTTGTTGAACGAATGGCGCGCGAAAACGAGCCCCAGATCCGTGCGCGCCTGAACGAAGCGGTGGCCCAGGCTACATCCCAATTCGAAACGGCGGCCGCCCGCTCCGCCGACCGCCGGTATCAACTTATGCTGGAGAATACCCAGGCCCTGACGCAGGAGGCGCTCTTGAAGCTCGATGCGCGCTCCGCGGAAATGCAAGCGCTGGTGCAGGGCGCGCTGAATTCCGCTTTGTCGGCCTTCCAGAGGCAGGCCGGCCAGCATGTGGATGCTGTACTCGCCGAGGCCAAGGAGCGAGCGGTGGTGGCCCTCTCTTCACTCGACGCGGAGAGCCGCGCCGCTTGTGAGGCCCGCCGCCAGGCGTTGGAGACTGAAGTTGCCCGTGCCGCCGAGCGTTCCACGGACCAATTCCGCAAAGGAATGAAGGCTTTCCTGTACTCCTGCTTAGTGGCTGCCGTCAGTGCCGTGGATGAACATTCGAAATCCACGCTGGACGGGCTCAAAGACAACGGGAAAACTCTATTCGAAGCGGAAAGCGATTCGGGCACTGAGGACGACGGGGAGATTATTCCTGATACCGACATCGATCCGCTGACCCATTGAGTCCGCGAAGACGGCGACGTCCCGATCGAACCTTCAACCATGGAAATCCCGTTTGGTTCACCTTGCGCGGCGGCAGGAAACCTCCTGTCCCGCAACAGAAAAAAGGCCAACCGCTCTCTGGAGGACGGTTGGCTCTTTTTCTTCGTTCCTGTTGACGCGAAGACTGTGTCAGTCCTGAAGGAGGCAGGGTGACAAGCTCTGCGTGTGCTCTGGCCAAGGCCAGAAGGTCATAATTTCAATCAGCGGGCTGGCGCGGAACGCGGACGCCGAAACGGCCTGCGCGCCATGTCTTCGATCGTGTCGAGGCCCTGCCGCGTGGCCACCATGACCGGGTGCTGGCTGTCTGCGATGCGCTCCACGGCCAACGCCCAACCGCGGTGCAGCAGGTACAAGCTTCCGATCACAAAAGCCATGGCTGCGAATCCTACGGCAAACAGTACGAACACCGCCAACAGTTCCCACACAAAATACATTTGCAGCGAAACCAGCGCTGCCAGGAACATCCACATCCACTTGCGGCTCTTGTCGGTCTTCATCTTCCCTCTGTTCCCGATCTCCACGCTATTTAACGCTGGCTACTAGTCGGTGTTTCGTTTCTTCGGTCTCTTGCCACTTCATCAGATGTTCGACCCTGCCCAGAAGTTCTAGTCGAACCCCTCGTGCCTGTCCCATTTGACACCTTCAGGGCCCAAAAGGCGATGGTACACAAGACACATTTTGGGGCCCAAACCAGACTACTAGTACCGCAACTCTCAGGACGAGCTTTCTCTAAACAGCGTAAAACAAATAGGTTACATGTAATTCGACTTTCGCCTCAGTTTTCGCCTCGGTTTCCCTGTCCTAGCTGTGGAAAACCTGTACGGGCGTACAGGTTTTCGGGATTCTTGCTGTTGTGATCCTGCTTGTTTTTGCCAGCCTTCCTGTCTCTCCCTAGCGCTCGATGGGCGCCTCTTCGAGCTGCCGAATCCCCCCACAAGAAGTGCGACCTGGCTCTTGAAACGGCGCACACCAAAAGGAGTAGCTGACCGCCTTGTCGGGGTTAACGGAGACGCGCCGATGGGGTGATCGAACGAGAGGCTTGGTGTCAGGATCCTGGGGGTTCAGGCGATGGAAGGACGAGCGCTTTAGAGGGAGCCCCTACGGCAGTCTCGCTAATTTCCTCTTAGAGCGTAGCCCACGTCAAAGGGCAGCTTGCCGTCCACGCGGAGGACTTTCACCGAACTGTTGATGGAATAAACGTCGAGAATTCCCACCGCCCCTGGCGTGGTTTCTACCATGTGCAGCAGATTCTCGTCGCTAGCCACGATCTTCACCATCATGTGAGACTCGTTCAGTTTCGCAATTGCCGCTTTGGGATCGCCGCTGGAGTCACCGAAAAGCTTCTGCACGGCCAGGCGCATCTCGGGAGACTCGGGATTCTTGATTACGAGTGTGAAACTTTTTCCGTCCGGCCAAGCCTTCTGGATGCCCTTGCACAATTTGACGAGGTCGGCCAGGGGGATATCCGAGAGCTTGCTGCCCAGGGAAACGACCACCGCCATGTTCTTGATCGCAGCAGCGGCTGAACCGCCGGGCATCGAAGCAATGGACAAGAGGGCCGTGATTCGCAGCCATTTTCCGCAGGCCTTCTGCTTCATAACCCCATGCTCACTTTCAGGCAGGTTACCAACAGTATGTTCAAGCGTCATTGTGCGGAGCAAGTCCCGGTTTCTCGCCCTGTGCCCAACTGTGCGCCTCCCCCCTTTTTGTCCTGAGCCAGCCCTACTTTATCATCATGCACACCTGTCCTAAAGGACAGTATCCCCGCGCCCGTACTCCGCGCTACGTTCTCAATTAGGGCTCATTCTGTTCCTTTCGGAAACGGAGACTGTTTCGGCATGAAACGTTTTGCGGCGCGCTATCTCTTGCTGATCGTACCTTCGCTCTTTGTCGCTGGCGCTTTCGCGCAAGCTCCCGCTTCGCACGTCGCGGAGACCGCAAGTCGCGCGGCTAGGAACACGCCCCCAGTGGTGTCCGTTGGGCAGCGCCTCTTTGGCGCCATCCCTCTCTCCACGCCATCCGCAGAGGCCCGCAAGTTCATCGAACTAGCGTGGGACAAATACGAAAACTCCATGTTTGACGACGCCATTGTGAATGCCCGTCACGCAACGGAAAAGGACCCGCAGTCTGCCGTAAGCTATGCTCTGCTTTCCTTCATTGCCCGGCGCGGTATTCCCAACTCGGCGGCGCTGGCGAAAGCCAAATCTCTTCTCCCCCGCACTACGTCTGACGAGCACCTGCTGGTCCGCTGGATGACCAGCATTCAAGAGGGCGACCTCCTTCCCGCGATCATGAACATGAACGACCTCCTGAAGCGCCACCCTAAAGACAAGCATGTCCTTTACCTGACGGCCGAATGGTTGTATCTCCAACAGGACTACGATCGGGCGCGAACGATGATGGAGACGGCTAGGGAAATCGATCCAAATTTTCCCGCGGTGCTGAACAGACTCGGCTATGTATACGCGGAAGCCGGTGAGCCCGCAAACGCAGTCGCCTCCTTGGAACGATACGCGAAAGTGGAACCCGGCTCTCCTAATCCCGAGGACTCCCTCGGCGAGGTTCTGCGGACTTCCGGTGATGATCGCGGTTCCCTGGAGCACTTTGGTGCAGCTTTGCAGATCGATCCCACCTATTTCTCCTCCCAGGTCGGACTGGGAGACACGCTGACTCTTATGGGCGATTTCAGCAGCGCGCGAAAAGAATATGACCGCGCCTTTCAAATCGCGGAGAATCCGCGCGACGAACTGTACGCCGAACTTCAGAAGGCGCTTGTCTCTTTCTGGGAAGGAAACGCTGCCGAGGGCCGCAAGGAACTTGCCGCTCTTTCTCTACGAGCCGCTGACAAGAAAGAACCCAACATGCAATTTGCCGTCGCCTTGGGAAGCGCCATGCTGGCCGCCAATTCTCAGGACGAACTTAAGCAGCTCAGCGCTCTTGCTGCTTTCTTGGAACAGCCGCTGACCGGTATGAGCGAATCGAACCGCGGGATCGCCCGCGCTACGGTGCTCCGCGAACGCGTGCGCGTGGCCGCACAGAGCGGTCTAGCGGACCTTGTGGCCAGCACGATCTCCAAACTCGAAGGCTTTGCGGTATCCTCTCGCGATCTGGTCATCGAGAATGCTTATGAGTCCGCGCGCGGCTTTGCACTCTTTGAGCAGCGTGATTATCTAAGCGCCGCCGACGAACTGGGCGCGGATTCCCATTCGCCGCTAGCGCTCCAGCAACTTGCCATGGCACAGGAAAAACTAGGAAAACCCGATGCCGCGCAATCAACTCGCACGCGCCTGAAGTACCAGCGGGGACCGACCGTCGAGTGGCTTCTGGCCACACACCCAGAAACCGGCCAATAGCGTTCTGCCCGCCCTGGTCTCGGCCTGGGGACCGCTTTAATTTCTTCTGATCCTGAGCTACGCCTTTTTCAGCAGCCGCGTGATCCACACGAGTATCACCGCGCCAACAAAGGAGACAATGATCGAACCGATTGGTCCACCCGCGTGGAGTTCCAGCAACCCAAACACAAAGCCGCCGACAATCCCGCCGAGAATTCCGAGGACAATATCCATCACCACGCCATATCCTCCGCCCTTCATCACTTTTCCGGCGAGCCAGCCGGCAATCAGCCCCACCACAATCCAGTAAATAAATCCCATCTCGGCCCTCTTTCTCCCCGCGCGAGCCGCTCCCGCTGCAGGCGTCCCTTTTAGAACGCGCCTTGCCGAATGTCAACCGCGCGGCTTACACTGGCTCGCAAGAAAACTTCTTAGCCGTAACGGAGCGTTGATGATTTTTCGCATTCGTTTACTTCTTCTACCTCTGCTCGTACTCGTTCTGACCGGCGCCGCCTGCTCGAAGTCTCCCACACAGGGTGATTCGGCTTCCTCCGCTAAATCCGGTGCGCACCCCACCATCGTTTTCATGACCGACTTCGGTACCGCCAACGACGCCGTGGCCATCTGCAAGGCCGTTATGCTCAGCATCGCTCCGGATGCCCGCATCTTGGACATCACCCATCAAGTGACGCCATACTCTATAGAAGAAGGCGCGCGATTCCTTGAAGCCGTATCCGCTTACTATCCGGCCGGAACGGTCTTTGTAGCGGTGATTGACCCCGGAGTCGGTACCTCGCGCAAAGCGATCATCGTCAAATCAAAAAAGGGCCAGTATTTTGTTCTTCCGGACAATGGCCTGATCACCCCGGTAATGGATCGCGACGGTCTGGATTCCGCTCGCGAGATCACCAATCCAAACTGGATGATTCAATCCCCCATTTCTTCCACTTTTCATGGCCGCGACATTTTTTCTCCGGCGGGCGCGCACCTCGCCGCCGGATGGGATTTCCATCTCATCGGCCCAGAGGTCCCTCAACTCGTCCGACTTACTCCGAAAACTTCCACCACTAGCGATAAAGGCATCGCCGGCGACATCGTCGCGCTCGACGATCCCTTCGGCTCTCTGGTCACCGATATTCCTGGCGACGAATTCAAGAAGCTCGGCTACAACCTCGGCGACAAGCTGAGGATCGAAATCAACAAGAAATCTTTGACCCTGCCTTACGTAAGAACTTTCATGGATGTCCCCGTCGGCGATTCGCTTCTGTTCGTCGATTCTAGCGACCGCGTCAGCATTGCCGTCAACCAGGGCAACTACTCCAAGAAGTTCAACGTCCAGCCTCCCGGCGCCATCTTCATTCCGCGGAAAGGCGTCCCGCTCAAGGAAAAGTAAGGCCTCCCTCCCCGGCCGTGTCTCTGCTATCTTCGCACCATGGAAACCGCTCCTTCAGCGATGTCGGTGGCACGCCCGGCGGCCTTGGCCATTTCCTGATCGGCATCATCAGGACTTGCCTCGGGGGCTACTTCCTCGCCAATCAAGTCAGCGTTGTCGGTTCCTTTTGGAGCTTTTTCGGTGCCAACACTCTCGGCATCACCCTGGTCCCCATACTAATTCGGCGTGGGCCTTCTTTTCTGGAACGGTCGCACTACCGCCGGCTGGAATCTTAACCTCGCAGGTTCCCTCTTCATTCTCGCGGGCGTGCTCGCCAACATGCACATCTATTTTCGCCCCACCAGCCTTTTCAACACTCTCATCAAGCTGGTCCTCCTCGTTGGCGGACGCGGTCTCATCGCTCGCACCCTCCGCCCGCATCCCCATTCCTGACCGCGTTCCACTGTCGATATCCGTCTTCCACGCGCCAGATTTTGGGGAACTTCTCCCACCCCCTGTCGTATCACTTGTCAGAACTTCAAGAGTAAGGTGTGCCTCTTCATCAGGCAGACGTACGGGAGGAGCCGATGCAATCGTTTAACAACGAGCTCAAGCAAGTTCTCCGTAGGCTCGGCCGCGTCCCGATGTTCACGGCCATTACCCTCATCACCCTGGCCGCCGGCGTGGGGGCCAACACCGTCGTTTTCAGCGTCCTTGAAGGCGTTTTATTAAAGCCTCTGCCCTATCCCAACCCCCAGGAACTGGTAGGCGTCTGGCTTACAGCACCCGGCATCCAGCTTAAGGAAGCCGAATTGTCCCCCTCCGACTACTTCATTTATCGCGAACAGAGCAAGACCTTCCAGGACATTGGCCTGTATCAAGGCGACTCGGTGAGCGTTACAGGTGTCGCCGAACCCGAGCAGGTTCCTGCCCTGCGCGTCACGGATGGCACTCTCCCGCTCCTGGGCATTCCTCCCCTGCTGGGCCGTGGCTTCACCAAACAGGATGATTCGCCGGGCGCTCCAGAAACAGTAATGCTGACCTACGGCTATTGGCGCCGCAAGTTTGGCGGCGACTCCTCCGCCATCGGCCGCAACATCATCGTGGATGGCAAGAGCCGCCAAATCATCGGCGTCCTGCCGCAGCCATTTCATTTCCTGGACTGGGAAGATCCCGCCGTGATTATCCCGTTCCAGTTTGACCGCAACAAAACCCACCTCGGTAACTTCAGCTACGACGGTCTCGCCAGGGTCAAACCAGGCGTCACTGTCGAGCAGGTCAATGCCGACGTTGCCCGCATGCTTCCGATGGTTATGAGTTCCTTTCCCACGCCGCCCGGCTTCAGCATCAAGCTCCTTGAAAACGCGCACATCGGCCCCAACGTTCGTCCTCTCAAGCGCGATGTCGTCGGCGACGTCGGCAGCGTCCTATGGGTCCTGATGGGCTCGATCGGCATGGTGCTTCTGATCGCCTGCGCTAATGTCGCCAACTTACTTCTCGTCCGCGTCGAAGGCCGCCGCCAGGAACTCGCCGTTCGTGCCGCCCTGGGCGCAAGTCGTGGACGCATTGCCGCCGACCTTTTGCTCGAAAGTGTCATGCTCGGATTGCTCGGCAGCACCGTCGGGTTGGGCCTTGCTTACGCCGCGTTGCGCATCCTCGCGGCCATCGCCCCTGCCGGACTTCCTCGCATCCGAGAGATCGGAATCGATACGCCCGTCTTGCTCTTCACGCTTCTGATCTCGCTCCTCGCCAGCGTCCTCGTCGGTGCCATTCCCATCCTCAAGTACGCCGGAGTGCGTCTCAGCACCGGCATCCGCGAAGGCGGACGCGCTCTCAGCCAGAGCAAGGAGCAACATCGCGCGCGCAGCGTCCTCGTGGTGGTGCAAGTTGCTCTCGCGCTGGTCCTGCTGATCTGCTCCGGCCTAATGATTCGCACCTTCCGCGCCCTCACCAACGTCCATCCCGGGTTCGCCGGGCCTTCCGCGTTACAAACTTTCCGCATCTCGATTCCCAGTACCCTGGTGGAAGAGAACGAGCGGGTCGTCCGCACCGAAGAAGAGATCCTGCACAGGCTCGCGGCGATTCCGGGCGTATTGTCCGTCGGAATCAGCTCCAAAGTGCCGATGACCGGCGGAGGCTGGTCCGATCCCATCTTTATTGAGAACCACACCTATGCCGAGGGCGAGCTTCCTCCGCTCCGCAGTTTCAGATTCATTTCGCCGGAATACCTGGGCACTCTCGGCACGCCGCTGGTGGCCGGCCGTGCGATCACCTGGAGCGACACCTACAAGAAAATCCCCGTCGCCATGGTTTCTGAGAATCTGGCTCGCGAGTATTGGCACGACCCTTCGGCCGCGCTCGGCAAGCGCATCCGCGTCGGATCCAAGGACGACTGGCGGGAGATCATCGGTGTCGTCGCTGATGTTTACGATGAAGGCGTCAGCAAACCGCCTACCACGTTTGTCTATTGGCCTCTCATGATGGATCACTTCGAAGATGATTCCTTTTCTTTTCGCGATGTCGCCTTCGTCCTTCGCAGCTCACGCACCGGCTCGGAAAGCTTTTTAAATGAAATCCGCCAGGCCGTCTGGTCCCTGAATCCCAATCTTCCTCTCGCCGGCGTCCACTCTCTGGACTTTTTCTACAAGCGCTCCATGGCGCGGACTTCCTTCACGTTGATCATGCTTGGGGTTGCCGGCAGCATGGCGCTGTTGCTCGGCGTCGTCGGCATTTACGGCGTGATCGCCTATTCCGTCTCCCAGCGCACGCGCGAGATCGGAGTTCGCATGGCCCTCGGCGCCCAACACCAAACGCTCACCGGCATGTTCGTCCGCCAGGGCCTCTCTTTGACCGGCATCGGCGTGGCTTCGGGACTCGCAGTGGCCATCGTGGTGATGCGCCTCATGTCTTCATTGCTCTTCAAAGTAAGCCCCGTCGACCCAGTTGCCTACGGCGCCGCCTCCCTCGGCCTGGTGGCCACCGCGTTCCTGGCCAGCTACTTGCCCGCGCGACGCGCCGCCACCGTAGACCCCGTCGAGGCCCTCCGCGCCGAGTAGTCTCCGGCCCGTCAACTTCTCGCCACGCAGCGCATCTATCCGGAGCGGTTCCCGCTTGTCCGTTCGCTCATCACCTTCCTCATCGTTATGATGGTTGTGCCGTTTCCTTTTGAGCTGCCAGGGATGTGCATCCCCATTTTGGCTGCCGCACCATTTCCTCTTGGTTCCCGATGCCAGCGGGATCTAGCTTTGCTAGTTTCAATAGCTCCCCGCCCGCATTCTGACGAACCTCCTGAATCTCCCTGTTTCTCCAAACTATTGTTTGATGTCAGCACCCGTCGGTGTACCGACGATCTTCTGCGCTTTGACGATTTCAGCGCCTTCTTTGGAAGTCATCCAAAGGGCCAGCTCCGGACTCTTGTGGCTGACCTGTAA
>Ga0066709_100000529_pt1 | contig 21061 bp, 24 predicted proteins | sample GraSoiAngelo_158_FD_79665 | JGI IMG/M metagenome (GOLD analysis project Ga0066709, IMG submission 79665) | Grasslands soil microbial communities from the Angelo Coastal Reserve, California, USA - 14_1009_16_30cm | ecosystem: Environmental > Terrestrial > Soil > Grasslands | place: USA...
CGTCGTCTCGCCCGGGGGCTCGGGCATGGCAGTTAGTGGTCGCTCCGGGAAATACGCTCATGCTTCGCGGGGCTGCAAACCGTCGCAGGGCTGTGTCCTCGGTCGCCCACGTACTTGTCCAGTGCGCGGGCTCCCTGCGTCCTTGCCCTGCTCGGTTTTCGCCGGCGAATCACGCCCGTATTTCCCGGAGAGACCACTAGTGCGCCGTAGGGACCAGGGCGAGCAGGCTCTGGTGTTCTTCGGCGCAGGCGGGGCAGCCGGCGAGATGGGCTCGCAGACCCGGGATGGCCGAGTCGGCGTCCTGGCCGGCGAGCTGGAGCTCGACGTAGCGGTCGATGAGGTCGAAGCATTCGTCGCAGCCGACCTCCGGCCCCGCCGGACCGAGAAGACGTGCGAGTGTCTGTCTGGGTTCGGGTCGCTGCATCAGTTGGTCTCCTCCAGCCACGAGTCGAGTACGAGTCCCTGCTCTTGCAGGTGGCGGCGAAGCTTGCGCCGTGCGTCGTGCAACGTCTTGTAGAGCGCTCCGCGTGTGGTTGACAGCCGTTCGGCGAGCACGTCGATCGGCACGTCGTTGAGAGCCAGCGCGACGAGGACGTCGCGTTGATGCGGGGTCAGCCCGGAGGCGATCGCCTCGCGAAGAGCATTCAGCAGCTCCGAGTGCTCCGCGTCTTCGCTCGGGGACAGGTCACCGGGTATCAGCTCCCAGTCCTCGGGCTCGAGCGGGATCTCACGACCGCGCCAGGACAGGCGCCGGACTTTCGTCGCCGCCTCGAGCAGCGCGAACTTGTAGGCCCAGGTCGTGAACCTGCTGGCGCCGCGAAAGTCGTCCAGATGGGCGAGCACGGCGACGCAGGCGTCGTCAGCAGCCTGCTCGGCGAGATCGACGACATCCGGCTCGCGCAGGCTCGCGAGCTGACCGCGGCGGCGTGAGAGCTCAAACCGGGCGGCCCGCAGGAGCAGCTGCCGCAGTCGCTCGACAGCTGCTTCCCGTGCCGAGCCGGAAGTTCGTAGCGAGTCGATCCAGGCGCGCGACTCGGGGTCGAACACGGTGGAGCCGCACACGGTCGCGGTGTTCACCGTCGACACGCTAGCGCGAGCTGTCAGCACGGGTGCTCTTCGCCGTCCAGCGGTGCGAGGATCCTGGCCGCCAGCTCGGGCGGGCAGCCGCGCTCGACCAGCTCGATCAGTCTGTGCAAGTCGTACCCGCAGCGGTGCGACAGCTCCTCGGCGAGCTCGCGCCGGAACCCTGCCGCCGCCAGCCGCTCACTCCGCCAGGCGGTGATGTCTGCCTCGGTGGTGGTGCTCATACCCCGTTGGTGTCCGTGCGACACCGCTTCTTACCTCGATCCAGCGAGCGCGCTGTCCTACCTCAATTGATACGGCACGCTGGAGAGGATCACGCGGGGCTCGAACAGGAGGAGCCGCTTGAGGTAGAGGGCGCGCTGGTTGTGGAGGAGCCGCCGCCAGCCCGAGACGACGAGCTCGGGCATGACCACGCTGACGAGGGTCGTCCCGTCGCCCGTGAGGGAGCGAAGGTACTCGCGCAGCGGGTCGCCGAGGTCGCGGAAAGGCGCCTCGACGACCTCGAGCGGCACCTCGATCTCCTGTCGCTGCCAGTCGTCGCGGATCCGGCGTGCCTCCGCCGAGTCGAACGCGAAGAAGACGGCGCGGACGTCGTCGACGCGCAGCGTGCGCGCGTAGTTGATCGCGCGGAGCGAGGCGCCGTGGATGCCCGAGACGAGGATTCTGGCAACGAGGCGTTCGCCGGTCGGTGCGTCGCCGGCGACCAGCGGCACGTCCGTGATGACGACACCCGGCTCGCGCAGGAGCCGGAGCTTGATCGCGAACGACGTCGTGCGGCGGACCGCCTCGAGCAGCGACCGGTGCTTGAAGAGCTCGGGGACGACGACGTTGACGAACTCGGAATCGCCGCGGGGGAGGCGCCACACGTACTCGAGGACGGCGTCGACCTGGCCCTCGTCCGGTGAGAGGCGCTCGAGGCGCGGCTCCGCGTCGACCCACTTATGCCAGCGCGCGTTGATCCCGGGATCGGTATGTCGGCCCGGGACGTGGACCGGGTGGAAGGTGTCGCCTACCTCTCGGGCGTACCAGACGGCCCGCTCCGTTGCCGCGTCGATCGCGTCGACGGTGACCACGATGGTCGTGTGTGCGGGCGGTGCAGCTGCCACGGCAGCGCCCGCCGCGCGCAGCCGCCGCGCAGTCTTGCGGTAGTGGCGATGGATGGCGAGGAAGAGCACCACCATGACCGGAATCGCAACGGTGACCAACCAGGCGCCCTGCGCGAACTTCGTCCAGATCACGATGACGCTGACGACCCCGGTGGCGAACGCGCCGAGCCCGTTGACCGCCATGCTGCGCCGCCATCGCCCTGACTGCGTCCGCAGCCAGTAGCGAACCATGCCGGCCTGGGAGAGCGTGAACGCGGTGAAGACCCCGATCACGTACAGGTGGATGAGCGAGTCGACCTTGGCGTCGTAGTGCCAGAGCAGGAAGATCGCCAGCCCGGACAGCACGATGATCCCGTTCGAGTACACGAGCCGGTCGCCGAGGTTCGCGAACTGGCGGGGGAAGAATCGGTCGCGAGCGAGCAGCGCACCCAGCCGGGGGAAGCCCTGGAACGAGGTGTTCGCCGCGAGGACCAGGATCGCGAACGTAGTGATCTGGACGACCCAGAACATGAACCCGAATGCGGTGCCCGTCGGGAAGGTCGCGCGTGCAAGCTGCGACACGACCGAGGCAGTCTCGCTTGGCCGGGCATGCATCCTCACGGTCAGCCACGACACGCCCAGGAAGAAGGTGATCGCGATGACACCGAGGGCGAACAGCGTCTTGGCAGCGTTCTTCGCCTGCGGGTGGCGAAACGCGCTGACGCCGTTGGAGATCGCCTCGACGCCGGTGAGCGCCGCCGACCCGGATGCGAAGGCACGGAGGAGCACGAACAAGGTGACGGCGCCGGCGCCCGCGGGGAGTGGGTGCGGCGCGACTGCGTGGGGGCATGTGCCGATGCCGCACTTCACGCCGCCGACGGCGATCAACACGATGTAGGCACTGATGAAGGCGTACGTCGGAATCGCGAAGGCGATGCCCGACTCACGGACACCACGCAGGTTGACGAGTGTGATCAGCACGACCGCTCCGATCGAGAGCTCGAGCGAGAGATGCCCGATCGACGGCACGGCCGACACGATCGCGAGCACCCCCGCGGCCACCGACACTGCGACCGTCAGCACGTAGTCGGTGAGCAGGGCTGCCGCGGCGACGAGGCTCGGGATCGTCCCCAGGTTGTCCCGGGCGACGACGTACGAGCCACCGCTCGTCGAGTAGGCACGCACGGTCTGGCGGTACGACGCGATCACGATCGCGAGCAGCACCGAGATCGCCGCCGAGATGGGGAGGACGAGGTGGAGCGACGTGAGCGACGCCCCGACGAGAACGATCAGCGCCGCCTCAGTGGCGTACGCCACCGATGAGAACGGGTCCGAGGCGAAGATCGGGAGCGCCAGCCGCTTGCGCAGGAGCGTCTCCTCCATCGCGTCGGTGCGCATCGGCTGCCCGACGAGCGCGCGCTTGATCGTCTCGATGCCCTCCGCAGGCGGAGGGCGGAACCGCCCTGTCTCTGCTTCGGTCTCCGCCGGTTTGCTCATCGGGATCCCTGCAGCGTCGTGATGACCCGTTGCAGCCGGGGTCCGAGCGTGTCCGCCGCCGCGCGGTCGTACAGCGGGCTCGCCGGGCTCGAAAGGAAGCGCTGCGCCAGCAGCATGCCGTGCGCGCCGATCGGCGGCTCGCCGCCGAGCGTCGCCGCGAGTGCCTCGAGCTCCTGGCGGTATGGACGGACCGCGGAGCGGTTGAGCGGGACGGCGCCGGGAAGCGTGGAGGCGTCGAGCTCTCGAGCCAGCCGCGCCGCCTCGGCCGCGACGGCTCGCCTGTGCCGCCGGCTCGTCAGCTCGGCGCTGCGCCACGCGACGAGCGGCGAGGCGGTAGGACGGTCACCGTTGCGAAGGATGATCCGGTCAGCGATCGACCGGAGACGGCGGAGGGCGATCCATTTCTGGACGAGACGGACGACGGCTGCGGAGAGGAAGAGCCCCGCCACACCGACGCCGCCCTCCCACGGCAGGTCGGGCGCGGCGTCGAGCGCCAGCGCGACCACGGCCAGCGCGAGCAAAGGCGATGCTGCTGCGAGCGGGTTGGGGACGTTCGCCTGGCGGCGGGATCCGACACTCGCGTGGGCTGCCATGGAGTCACCGTAGGCAGCCTCGCCTCAACGCCGCCTCAGCGCGCAGCCTGACCGCCTCAAGAGTCGCTCAAGGTAAGGGGCAGACCCAGGGGTCAGGACTTGTCCTGACCCGCCTTTGGCTTTGTGAGCTTCGAAGAGCGGGTCAGGTCAAGACCTGACCCCTTGCGCCTAGGGCACGACCAGGCGATACCCGGCACCCGGCTCGGTGATCAGGTAGCGCGGGCGCGTCGGGTCGGGCTCGATCTTGCGTCGCAGCTGCGATACGTACACGTGCAGGTAGTGCGACTCGCGGCCGTACTGCGGCCCCCAGACCTCGCGCAGGATGGCCGAGTGGGTGAGGAGCTTCCCGGGGTTCCGCGCGAGCATCGCGAGCAGGGCGAACTCGTGCGGAGTCAGTTGGACGCGCTCGCCGCCGACCGTGACGGATCGCTTCTCGAGATCGACCGTCAGGTCGCCGATCGTGATGAGGGGCTCGCCTGTCGGCTCGGCGCGGCGGAGCGACGCACGCAGACGCGCGAGAAGCTCGTCGATGCCGAACGGCTTGGTCACGTAGTCGTCCGCACCCGCGTCGAGCGCCGCCACCTTCTCGCCCTCGTCCCCGACCGCGGACAGCACGATCACGGGGGCGGACGACCAGGTGCGAAGCTCGCGGCACACGTCGGTGCCGCTGCCGTCGGGCAGGACGAGGTCGAGGATGACGGCGTCCGGCTGCCGCGCGGCCGCCTCCGCGAGCGCCGCTTTCGCGGTGTCGGCCGTAAACACCTCGTAGCCCGCACCACGCAAGTTCGTCTGCAGCGCGCGCAGGATCTGGGGTTCGTCGTCCACGACGAGTATCCGGGCCGGGGGGCTCACGCGTCCTCGCCGGCGCCGGCGGGGAGCGCGAGCGCGATGACGGCGCCGCCGGCGGGGTGCTCCGCCCAGAGACGCCCGCCGTTCGCCTCCGCGAAGCCGCGCGCGACGGCGAGGCCGAGCCCGGTTCCGCGATAGCCGCTCGACGCCGAGCCGCGCTGGAACGGCTCGAACACCCGCTCGAGCTCGGCGGCGTCCAGACCAGGCCCCTGATCCACGATGCGGATGATCACGTCTGAGCCTCGTGCTTCGCCTGTGACCCGGACTGTTGCGCCGGGCGGTGAGACGCGCACTGCGTTCTCCAGCACGTTGGCGAGCACGCGCCGCACCTGTCCAGCATCCACGTTGACGGGCGGCAGGGTGTCGGGGAGCTCGACGGCGATGCGCTCGTCCGGCGTCTCGTCGCGAGCGAGTCCGACCAGCTCCTCGACGGTCCAGAGCGCGCGTCGCGGTTCGGCGGCGCCGGCCTGAAGGCGTGAGAGGTCGAGCAGGTCGCCGACCAGGCGGTCGAGGCGAGCCGACTCGACACCGATGGTCTCGACGAGATCCGAGCGGTCGTCCGCGCCGAGCATGAGCGACGGGTTGGCGAGGCCGCTCGCAGCTGCACGGATGGCCGTGAGCGGCGAGCGCAGGTCGTGGGAGACAGCACGCAGCACAGCCGTCTTGACGGCATCGCTCCGTCGCAGCGTCTCCGCTTCGAGCGCCTCGCGCTGAAGCTGCTCGCGGTCGACTGCGACCGCGAGGAGCGAGGCGAGAGCGGGAAGGAAGCGCGTCTCGACGGATGTGTCGAGGTCTCCGTCCGAGGCGGTCGCGATCGTTCCGACGGCTCTGCTGCCGACCGCCAGGGGACGAGTGGTGAGCTGATCGTCCGCCTCGGAGCCGGCGAGATCGATGCGAGCGTGGGGCACGCGAAGGACCTCTGCGACCTGAGCCGAGATGCGGTCGAGCTCCTCGGCCAGTGCCTCACCGCGCAGGAGCGATGTGGCCACCGCCGCGAGCAACGTGGCTTCCCGTTCTCGCTGCTCGGCGAGCGTCGCCCGCCGCCGAACCCGAACCGCCAGCTCGCTCGTCACGACCGCGACGACGACGTACACGACGAGAGCGAGCCAGTTCTCGCTGTCGGAGAGCGTAAACGTGTGCGTCGGTGGGAGAAAGAACCAGTTGAACGCGAGCACGCACGCGACTGGCGCCGGGACGGCGAGTGCGATGCCCCAGACGAAGGCGATCGGCAGTTCTGCGAAGACGTAGAGCGCTCCGAGACTGAGGATCGGGACATGCGCCTTCAGTGCAGCGATCGCGGCTGTGACGAGCGCGACGACACCGGCGCTCCCGAGCACTCCAACCGCCAGCTCGCTCCACGAGGCGCCTCCGAGCCGACGGCCGTCTACGTTCACGAACTGAGGCTAGACATTCACCGGTGCCGGCGGGACCCGCAAAGGGGCCGGCGAACCGGCCCCCGTGCGGTACGGCGCAACAACGGGAAGGTTTTGACTGCCCGTGGGGAGAGGAGTCGCGCCGCGTTAGTTGTATCTGTGTCAGACAGGGCGCCGGATTGCCAGGGTCCGGCGGGCAGACTCGAAAGGAAAAGCTCGCAAAATGGACATGCTGAAGAAGCTCAACACCGGCGCCCAGGTCATTCTCGGCGCCGGCGTCCTCTTTCTCATCTTCTCGTTCTTCAACTGGTACGAGGTCAAGCACACGAGCCTCGGGGAGAGCATGTGGCACGGCGTGGGCTTCATCGCCGGACTACTGCTGATCGTCATCCTCGCGTGGGAGGGGCTCAAGGCTGCAAACATCAACATCCAGATCGGGATCAGCTCGACGATGGTCACCTTCGGGTTCTCGCTCCTGCTGTTCCTCTTCACGCTGATCCGCGTCGTCTCGAAGCCGGGCGGCGGCTTCGCGGATTCGATCATCAGCCGCACGATCTGGCTGTGGCTCGGGTTCATCCTCGCGATCGTGATCGTCGGCGGCGCGTGGCTGAACATGCAGGCGGCAGGCGAGAGCCTGGCCGATGTGAAGGCGAAGATCTCCTCGATGACATCGTCGAGCGGATCCGGTGGCGCATCCGCCGCCGACACTTCGGCCGCCCCCGCTGCTCCTGCGCCGGCTCCGACGCCGGCGCCCCCTCCGCCGGCACCGGAGCCTCCGGCCGCTGAGCCGACGAGCGGCGACGACGAACCGGCCGCGTAGCTCCATCGCTTCGCCGACGGCCGCCCCGCGAGGGGCGGCCGTCGCACCCGCGTCGATACACTGTTCGCATGGCCGAGTACGGCACGATGCGGGTCAAGAGCGGTCTCGCCGAGATGCTCAAGGGCGGCGTGATCATGGACGTCGTCGATGCCGAGCAGGCGCGAATCGCCGAGGACGCGGGCGCGTGCGCCGTGATGGCGCTCGAGCGCGTTCCGGCCGACATCCGGGTCGAGGGCGGCGTCGCGCGCATGTCGGACCCGCAGAAGATCCGCGAGATCGAGGACGCCGTCACGATCCCCGTGATGGCGAAGTGCCGGATCGGGCACTTCGTCGAGGCGCAGATCCTGGAAGCGCTCGAGGTCGACTACATCGACGAGTCGGAGGTGCTGACGCCCGCCGATGTCGAGCACCACGTCGACAAGTGGCAGTTCACCGTGCCGTTCGTGTGCGGCGCGACGAATCTGGGTGAGGCGCTCCGTCGCATCTCGGAAGGCGCCGCGATGATCCGCACGAAGGGCGAGGCCGGTACCGGAGACATCGTCAACGCGGTGACGCACATGCGTGCGGTGTTCGGCGGCATCCGCCACCTGCAGTCGCTGCGTGAGGACGAGCTCTACGCCCAGGCGAAGGAGCATCGAGCTCCGTACGAGCTCGTGCGCTGGGTGGCCGAACACGGGCGGCTTCCGGTCGTGACCTTCACGGCTGGGGGCATCGCCACCCCCGCAGACGCGGCCCTCTGCATGCAGCTCGGCGCGGACGGCGTCTTCGTCGGCTCGGGGATCTTCAAGTCGGGTCGGGACACATTCGACGACCATCAGGGTTGGATGGAGGACGTCTCGCGGCGCGCGAAGGCGATCGTCGAGGCGACGACGCACTACGCAGACGCCAAGATCCTGGCCGACGTCTCGACGGGCCTCGGAGCCCCGATGGTCGGCATCGCGACCGGCTCGCTCGCCGAGAGCGAGCGCCTCGAAGTCCGAGGCTGGTAGCCCCCTCCGGGGTGCCGGCGAGGAAGAGCCTCGACCCTAGAATGACGGTCGTGAACGAGCGCGTTCGGATCGGCGTGCTGGCTCTGCAGGGTGCGTTTCGCGAGCACGTCCGCGTGCTGCGCGGGCTCGGTGCGGACGTCGTCGAGGTGCGGCTCCCCGAGGAGCTCGCGGGACTAGACGGGCTCGTGATCCCGGGCGGCGAGTCGACGACGATGACCCGTCTCGCCGGCATCTACGGTCTCGACGAGGCGATACGCCGCTTCGAAGGGGCCGTCTTCAGGACGTGCGCCGGGATGATCCTGGTCGATCGTGAGCGGCTCGGGCTGATCGACCTCGTCGTGCGACGCAATGCGTTCGGGCGCCAAGTCGCGAGCTTCGAGGCCGATCTCGGGCTCGCCGGCGAGGACCGGCCGTTCCGGGCGGTCTTCATCCGGGCGCCGTGGGTTGAGGAGGCCGGGCCCAACGTCGAGGTCATGGCCGAGGTCGACGGCCACCCCGTCCTGGCCCGTGAGGGCCGCGTGCTGGTGGCGTCGTTCCATCCCGAGCTCACCGACGATACGCGGATCCACGAGCAGTTTCTGGAGATGGTCAGGGAGGGGAAGAGTGTCAGGGCATAGCAAGTGGTCGAGCATCAAGCACAAGAAGGGGGCGGCCGACGCCAAGCGCGGCAAGCTCTTCTCGAAGCTGTCGCGCGCGATCATCGTCGCAGCGAAGGAGGGCGGGGCCGATCCGGCGGGGAACCTCGCGCTCCAGAACGCGATCGAGAAGGCGCGCTCCTACTCGATGCCGAAGGACAACATCGAGCGCGCGATCGCGAAAGGTGCCGGCGAGGGATCCGACGGATCGACTTTCGAGACCGTCGTCTACGAGGGCTACGGACCTGAAGGCGTCGCGGTGCTCGTCGAGGCGCTGACCGACAACCGCAACCGGACGGCGTCCGACGTGCGCCACCTCTTCACGAAGCACGGCGGCAACCTGGGCGCAACCGGCGCGGTGGCATGGCAGTTCGAACGCCGCGGCATCGTCCTCGTGGACGCGACCGGCATCGACGAGGACGAGCTGGTGCTCGCGGCCGCCGAGGCCGGAGCCGACGACGTCGACCAGGACGGCTCCACGTTCCAGGTGCTTGCTCCACCGGAGAGCCTGTCGGGTGTTCGCTCGGCTCTCGAGGCGGCCGGATTCGCCGTCGAGTCGGCGGAGCTCTCGATGGTGCCCAAGACGACCGTTGCCATCGGCGACGAGGCGGTCGCGAAGAAGGTGGTGCGCCTCGTCGAAGGCCTCGAGGACAACGACGACGTGCAGGACGTGTACGCGAACTTCGACATCCCGGAAGGGATCTTGGAGGCGGTCGCGTCGTAGTCGAGTCGGAGCTCAGTGCTCCATGAAGAACCGCTGCTCGGCCGAAGGCCGGCATGACGGCCGAGAGGCAACGACGAGATCACCCGTGCGCGAGCGCGAAGGAGAGGGCTCGTGGGGGAACCATGGGTTCCCGCACGTTGTTAGGCTCGACCGAGCCGTGTCGGCAGGTGCCGGTCGGGGGGTGACGGTGACGGCCCGAAGGAGGCTTCGATGATGCGTGTGACGACGTTGATCCCGGTCGCGGCGGCGTTGCTTCTCGCCGTGAGTGGGTGCGGCGGCTCCAAGAAGTCGAGCGCCGGCGCCAGCTCCGGCTCCACAGCCACGACCGGCAGCGGGAGCTCGTCGAGCGGCTCCTCGTCCTCGGGCAGCTCGTCGAGCGGGAGCTCGTCGTCGGGGAGCTCCTCGTCCGGTGCCTACGGCAGCGGGTCGAATTCGGGCGCGTCCGGCAGCGGCTCGTCGAGCAGCGCCTCGAAGAGCTGCCTCGATTTCGCCGGTGCCGCGTCCAAGCTGGGCCAGGCTCTGGCCGCAGGCTCGTCGGCATCACAGAACAGTGAGAGCCTCAAGACCTACTTCAACGCCCTCGCGGAGAAGGCACCGTCCGACATCAAGGCGTCCTTCCAGACACTCGCGAATGCGATCTCGAAGTACGTCGACGAGATCAAGAAGCTCAACCTCAAGCCGGGAAAGACGCCGAGTGCGGACCAGATCCAGAAGATCCAGGCCGCTCTCGCGTCGATCGGGACGCCGGACGTCCAGGCGGCGTCCAACAAGATCCAGGCGTGGGTGAACGCGGGCTGTCACTCCTGAACCGCGAGTGAGCCCTGGAGGCTTGATATGGGTTAGTCGCGCCCACGGATGGGGGCCTGCACGCGGCGCATCAGTGCCGGCTCGATCGGTGCCAAGGCAACCAGCCTTGCCACCGCTCGATCCGTCCCTGCTGCTTGGTGCATGCCCTCCCCGCAGGCGTGTCTAACCCACATCAAGCCTCTCGGTGAGCGCCGCGCTGACGGTCGTCGGTGCGGCCTCGCTTGCCGGCTGGCTCGGCGTGCTGGCGCACCCGGCTCGCCCCTGGGACCTTCGCCCGCGTGGCGATGGCGCAGAGTCGCCGGAGCCTGCGTCCTGGCCGGAGGTGTGCGTACTCGTCCCGGCGCGAAACGAGGCCGCCGTGCTGCCGGAGACCCTGCCGGCGCTGCTCGATCAGGACTATCCCGGCGCGTGGCGCGTGATCGTCGTCGACGACCGCTCGACCGACGGAACGGCCGACGTGGCTCGCCGCCATCGGTCCGAGAGGCTGACGGTCGTCGAAGGCGGCGCTCTGCCCGACGGCTGGGTGGGGAAGGTGTGGGCGCTCGAGCAGGGCGCTGCGTCCGCAGGGGACGCGGACTGCCTGCTCCTCACCGACGCCGACATCGTCCACGGGCCGGGAAACCTCAGACGGCTCGTCGCCGAAACCGAGTCGCAAGAGCTCGCGCTCGACAGCCGGATGGCCCGGCTGCACGTGGACAGCGTCACGGAACGCCTGCTGGTGCCGCCGTTCGCGTTCTTCTTCGCGCTGCTCTACCCGATGCGCTGGGCGAACGACGGGCGCCGGCGGCTGGCTGCGGCCGCCGGTGGCTGCGTGCTGGTGCGCCAGAGCGCGCTCGGAGCGGCTGGAGGCTTCGCGGCGATTCGAGGCGAGGTGATCGACGACATCGCCCTCGCCAGAGCGATCAAGCGCCTCGGTCGGGCGACTCGCCTCGCAGTCAGCTCGAGAGAGGTCCGCAGCGTGCGCGCTTACACGACGATGGGCGAGTTCTGGCGGACCGTTCGCCGGACGGCGTTCACACAGCTGCGGCGGTCGTGGGCGCTCCTCGCCGCGACGAGCGTCGCGATCGCCGTTCTCTTCGCTGCCCCGCCCGCGCTCGTGGCGCTCGGACTGGCAGGGATAGGCGGCTGGCTCGCGGCGCTGCTCGGAGCGCTGGCGTGGCTCGTGGCGACGGTCGTCTACCTGCCGACGGTGCGGTCCTACGCGTGTTCCCCGGTCTGGGCGCTGACGCTCCCGCTCGCAGGGATCCTGTACGGCGGCATGACGATCGACTCCGCGCTCAGGGGCCCTCGCGCCGGCAGGCTCGTCTGGTGACGGGCGGGGGCGGCATGACGCCGCCCCCGCGAACGTTGCTCAGCTCTTCGAGCAGACGACGTAGACCTGGAAGTCGTGCGCGGCCGCCGTGTCGTTGCCGCCGCGTGCACGCCAGCCGGTCACTCTCTTCGAACCGGAGTCGTAGATCGGCGTGCTGAGGACGGTGACGAGCTCGGTGGTGTCGTTCTCGCCCGCCCAGTTCGTACCGCCAGAGAGACCCTTTTCGTTCGAGTCGCAGTTCGCCTGGACGCTGCGGTTTTCGTAGGTGCCGTCACCTGCGGTGGCGGACGCGGGGACGGACACGGTTGCGGTGTGCACGGTGACGTCGCCGACGGCACCCGAGTCGCCCTTGTCGCCCTTGTCACCCTTCTGACCCTGCGGGCCGGCCGGACCGGGCGGGCCCTGCGCGCCCGGCGCGCCCTGCGGGCCCGGGGTCAGCGTCAACGTGCCCGCTGCGAAGTCCGAGCGTCTCAGCGAGCCGTTCGCCACCTTGGCCGAGGTGACGGCGTTGTTCTTGAGCTGGGCGGTGCCCACGCTGTTCTTCGGGAGCACGGCCGTGACGGCCGCGATTCCCGTGCCGCCGAGGGAGACGGCGAGCGCGAGACACGCGATGATCATTGCCGGCGACGGCCGCCGGCCCCGGAACGATGGCATGAACGCTTCCCTTCGATTCGAGGTTGCAACGTTCGAAAACGGTACGCCCGCTATCGGCGGTCGTCCCCGGTCGCACGAGCGCCGAATCGCACGTTCGAGTGACGTCCGGTGGTGCTCGTAGCCTTCCGTCGTGAGAGTGCTCGGCATCGATCCGGGGACTGCTGCGTGCGGGTACGGGATCGTCCACGAAAGCGACGGGCAGATCAGGGCCATTGCGCACGGCGTGTGGCGGACCTCGGCGCACGAGCGCCCGGAGCATCGTCTCAGGACGATCTTCGAGGGCGTGCGGGACCTCGTCGCGCAACACACGCCGGACGCCGTCGCGCTCGAGGAGTCGTTCGTCGGCGCAGATGCCCGCACCGCGCTCTTCGTCGGTCAGGCGCGAGGCGCCATTCTCGTCGCGGCCGCCATTGCCGAGCTCGAGTGCGCTGAGTACGCGCCCGCGCGCGTGAAGCAGACGGTGTGCGGGTACGGTCGTGCAGAAAAGGGACAGGTGCAACGGATGGTGCGCATGATCTTGAGCCTGCCGGAGGATCCCCCGACGTCGCACGAGGCCGATGCCCTCGCGGTGGCGCTCTGCCACGCGCTCGCCTCGCCGCTGCAGAAGGTCGCGCGATGATCGCCCGGCTGCGGGGCCGTGCGGTGGCGCGTACACCCGAGGGGATGGTGCTCGACGTCAACGGCGTCGGCTACCTCGTCGCCGCCACGCCGGCCGCGCTCCGTGCAGCCGACGGCGCGGGGGAGACGACTGTTGAGACATATCTGCACGTCCGTGAAGACGTGTTGCAGCTCTATGGCTTCGCGGATGCCGACGAGAGGGAGCTGTTCACCCAGCTGCTGACGGTCAACGGGATAGGGCCGAAGGTGGCGCTCGCGGTCGTCTCCGGCTCGCCGCCGGCAGATCTACGCAGGGCGATCGCGCTGGGGGATCACGCGCGCTTCCAGATGATCCCGGGCATCGGCAAGAAGACGGCCGAGCGCATCGTGCTGGAGCTCAAGGAGCGGATCAACGTCTCGGCTGCTGACGCAGCCGAGACTAGTGACGCGGGGACGGGCACGTTCGATGCGCGAGCGGCGCTCGTCGAGCTGGGATGGTCGCTCATTGATGCCGAGCAAGCCCTTTCGCAAATCGACTCGGAGCTGTCCACCGAAGAGCGCGTGCGCCTGGCACTGCGGAGTGCGGCATGAGCCCACGGGATCTCCTAGTCCCCGTCCTCCAGGACGGGGACGAAGAGCTTCTGGAGCGGTCCCTCAGACCACGTCGCTTGGACGACTTCGTCGGGCAGGAGCGCATCAAGGAGCAGCTCGGCATCGCCCTCGACGCGGCCAAGGCGCGGCAGGAGGCGCTCGACCACGTGCTGCTCGTCGGCCCTCCCGGTCTCGGCAAGACGACACTCGCGCAGATCGTCAGAGAGGAGCTCGGCGTCGGCATCCGGACCGTCGCGGGCCCGGCGCTCGAGAAGAAGGACGTCGCCGCCGTCCTCACGGCGCTGGAGGACCGCGACGTCTTGTTCGTGGACGAGATCCACCGCCTCAACCGAGCGGCCGAGGAGATCCTCTATCCGGCGCTCGAGGACTTCCGCCTCGACATCGTGCTCGGTCAGGGCGCTGCCGCGAGGACGCTGACGCTCGACCTGCCGCCGTTCACGCTCGTCGGCGCGACGACGCGCACGGGCCTGCTGACCACGCCGCTGCGTGACCGGTTCGGGATGACGTTCCGTCTCGGCTACTACGAGCCGGAGCAGCTCGCCACCATCGTCGGCCGCTCCGCCGGGATCCTCGGCGTCGTCATCGACGACGAGGCCGCCGAGGAGATCGCGCGGCGGTCGCGTGGCACACCGCGGGTCGCGAACCGGATCCTGCGACGGGTGCGCGACGTGGCCGAGGTGCGTCACGCCGGCCAGGTGACGACGCCGGTGGCACGGGAGGCGCTCGAGCTTCTCGAGGTGGACGACGTCGGGCTGGAGCGCATCGACCGCGAGCTGCTCGGCGCGATCGCGCACAAGTTCGGGGGCGGGCCCGTCGGGCTCTCGACGCTGGCCGTCTCGCTCGGGGAGGAGCCGGACACGATCGAGGAGGTCTACGAGCCGTTCCTCCTCCAGCTCGGCTTCCTGCAGCGGACGCCGCGCGGCAGAGTGATCACCGACCTCGGGCGCGCGCACGTCGGTCTGCCGCGATCCGACGGAGGACTCTTCTGATGCCCGAGCTCTGGACGCCAGGGATGGCAGGACCGCTCGATCAGCTCGTCGAGAGGATCCACCGCCGCGTCGAGGCGTTCAAGGAGAGCCACGGCGCGGCGGAGGTCGGTGTCGAGGTCGAGCTCCACGACGGCTCGCTGCACCGGCTCGCGACGCTGTCGGCGGAGCCGGGGTTCGGCTTCATCACGCTCTGCCCGCACGCGGACGAGGAGGCGGAGGAGCTGATCATCCCGCTCGGCTCGATCGTGATGATCCGCATCGGTGTCGTCGAGCCAGAGCAGCGGCTCGGCTTCTCCGTGCCCGCCGCCTGAGCCTCGACACGTGACGGACCTCGCTCCGGTACGGCTCGGCATCGTCGGCTGTGGCGGCATCTCGCACCGGCACGCGCCGGCGGCCGCGGCGTCACCGGAGGTCGAAATCGTCGCCTGTTGCGACCCGCGGCGAGACGTCGCAGAGGACTGGGCCGCAACCTACGGGTGCGGTCACGTCTTCGGCGACTACCGGTCGATGCTCGAGGAGCAGGAGCTCGACGGCGTGCTGATCGCGACATGGCCGGTGCTCCACTGCGAGCAGATCCTCGGCTGTCTCGAACGTGGGGCCCGGTTCGTCCTCTGCGAGAAATCGCTGACGACCGGCGGCGCCGAGGCGCTCGACGTCTTTCGCGCCGCGGGAGCCGTCTCGGCGACGGTCGTCGAGGCGCTGATGTATCGCCATCACCCCGCGGTGCAGCGGGTGGTGCAGCTCGTCGAGTCGGGGGCCGCCGGAGCGGTAGACAGCGTCCGCGCGTACTTCAGCCTGTTCGACGAAGAGGAGCCGGCGGGAGACGATCCGCTCCGCGACTGGCGCCAGCAGGTCGCACGCGGAGGGGGCGTTCCGTACGACCTCGCCTGCTACTGCGTCGACGCCTGCAACCTCCTCGCCGGCGCCGTGCCCCGGCGCACGCTGGCAGTCGGCGCGCACAGCGCTCGGTACGGGACGATCAACCGGCTATACGGGTTGATCGAATACGCCGGTAGTCCTGTCGGCATCGTCACGAGCAGCAGCAGGAGCGACTTCGATCACGAGCTCCGGATCAGCGGTGCCGCCGGCCATGTCACCTTGCCGGTCGCCTGGAGGATCGAGGCGCCCGTCGACGTGACGTTCAGCCGAAGCGTCGGGTGGGGCCGATTCGAGGAGGAGCGGATCACGATCGAGCTGGTCGATCCCTATCTGCTGCAGCTGGAGCACTTCGCCGCGGTCATCCGCGGTGAGCGTGAGCCGGTGCCGACCCTGGCCGAGTCCGTCGTCGCCGCGCTGACCCTCGAGGCGCTTGTGCGGAGTGCGACCGAGGGCACCTCGGTCGACGTCGACATGCCCGCAGACGTTCTCGCTGCGCTCCCGCGCGCGGCTACGTAAGCGGGAACGTCGCAGCGATCCGCGTGCCACTCCCGGTCGTGCTTTCGACCTCGAAGTGTCCGCCGAGCGCCTCGACCCGGTCTCTGAGGCCTCGCAACCCGGTCCCGTCGCCGTTGCCGTCGCCGGCTCCGCCGATGCCGTCGTCGCGTATGTCGAGGAGCAAGGTCTCGCCTGTATCCGTGACGCCGAGCGACATGGTCGATGCCTGCGCGTGCTTGACGGTGTTCGTGATCGCCTCGGCACAGACGTAGTACGCGGCCGTCTCGACGGACGGCGGCAGCCGCCGGTCGAGCGTCAGCTCGAGATCGATCGGCAGTGGTGCCCGTCCGGTGTTCGACCGCAGGGCCACCGCGAGCCCGCGCTCCAGCAGCAAGGGAGGCTGAAGACCGCGGGCGAGGTGACGGAGATCTTCGACCGCGCCTTCGGCCTCTTCGAGCGCGCGTGCGACGATCGGCTCGAGCTCCGAGTCGCCGCGCACGAGCACTGCGAGCCTGCGCAACTCGAGCAGGATGACGACGAGGCGCTGTTGCGCTCCGTCATGGAGGTTGCGCTGGATCCGGCCGCGCTCGACGTCTGCCGCTTCGACGAGGCGCAACCGGGACGCGTTCAGCTCTTCCAGCTTGACGACAAGATCGCGGTGCAGACGATCACGTTCCATCGCGATCCGCATCGTCGGTACGAACGTGTCCAGGAAGATGGGTAGCTCCAGGAGCTTGGGGTCGTGGACGATCGCCCCGATCTTGCGGCTCTCGTAGTCGACAGAGGTGACGGTACGTCTCGGACCGCTCCGGAGCTCGACCGGCTCACCTCGAACGTCGACGTACTCGGTGCGCTCCCAGTCCCACCAGAGCAGCTCGAGCGTGGGATCGTCGAGGATCGACCGGAGCGAGGATTCGACCTGCGCAGGGGTCGCCAGGTCTGGGATGGCGTGGAAGATCTGCCACACGGCGTCGAGCGAGGAGGCGTCGGACATGGGTGTCGCGGTCGGATCGCGGTAGCTAAGGCCAACAGGCGGCCAGCCGCATGATCGCACGCCCCGGCGATACACTCGGCCGTATGAGCATCTGGTCGTGGTTGACCCGGCTTCGCAAGGCCCGAGACGCGGCAGCGCTCAGGCGCGCGGAGGCCGAGGCCGTGGAGACTCCGGAGGAGCGCGAGATCTCGTCGGGCGACATCGAAGCGATCCAGGCCGACGAGCGCGTCGCCGAGCTAACGGGCGACACGCCGTCGGAGAGCGAGCGCCTCGGCGAGTGAGGCCGCCGAGCGGCCGCGTCAGCGGCGAAACTGGAGCGCGTGCCAGGACGGGACGGGAGCGAGCTCGAGGAGCGAGCGCCCGCCGCGCGGCTCGGCATAGCCGAAGTCGCCGCTGTCCTCGTCCCACGAGACCTCGAGGAGGCCCTCCTTGACGCGGTGGTCGAGCCACGCGCCTCGAAAGACGAGCTTGCGGAGCCAGTACACGAGCGACTCCCCATCCACGAGCGCAACGCGCTCCCAGTGCCTGACGACGTACTGGCCGAGCCCTGACCGCGCCTCGACGATGCGGCCGTCGGCGGCGAGCTCGACGAGATCCTCGGTCTCCTCCTCATCCAGGGCGTTCGACTCGATCAGCCCCAGCCGGACGGCGGCCGCCGTCACGCGCTCCTGGAAGTCACGCGCGTTGAAGCCGAAGCGGTAGCCCAGGAACTCGACGACGTAATCCTCCCCTGAGACGTAGTCGACGTCGCTGCCCACGCCGCAAGGGTACCCTCGTCGCCGTGAACCGCCGCCTCGTGATACCCGTCGCCGCAGTGGTCGTCGCCATCTGGCTGATCGGGACCTGGGTGACGAAGTACTCGCTCGAGCAAATGGCGTTCTTCGCGCCGCTCGCCGTCGTCGTGGTCGGTGCGACCGTCGGGCTGGTCCTCCTGTGGGTGAAGGTGATCCTGGAATCGATCCGGGGCCGGCGCACCAACCGCCACACGCCGTAACGCGTCTGGGACGGGGCTGGCAAAGGAGGCGAGCCCGAGGGGAGCAGCACAGTACTCGAGTACGGGCAAGCCCCGAGGGCGACGCATCCTGCAGCCAGCGTCGTCAGCCGGTCGCGGAGGCCGGCTCCGCCGGCCGGGAGCGACCGGCGGCCAGGCGCGTTACGGGCTCTCCGTCCGGCGGGGTTCGTAGCCTCGTCGGACGATGCACGACGGACGGTGGACGCTCCGCGCGTGCTCGGTGGGCGAGGTCGGCGCACTTGCGCAGGCGCTCGGGGTGAGCGAGATCACCGCCGGCGTCCTCGTTCGCCGAGGCTACGCAGACCCCGCACTCGCGGCGTCTTTCCTCGCGGGCGAGCAGCCGCCGCACGATCCGTTTCTGCTGGGCGACATGCGCCGGGCGGTCGATCGGATCCGCGCGGCGATCGCGCGCGGCGCACGCATCTGCGTGCACGGGGACTACGACGTCGACGGGATCTGTGCGACCGCGCTTGCCGTGCTGACGCTGCGAGAGGCCGGAGCCGACGTCGTCTGGCACCTCCCGAGCAGGTTCGAAGAGGGATACGGCGTCTCCGACGAGACGGTCGCGCGCCTTGCCGAGGACGGCGTCGAGCTCGTGGTCACGGTCGACTGCGGCATCACAGCGGTCGCAGAGGTCGCCGAGGCGAACGCGCTCGGGTTGGAGGTGATCGTGACCGATCACCATCGTCCCGGCGAGACGCTGCCCGAGTGCCCTATCGTGGCAACGCGGCCCTCGCAGTACCCGTTCCCGGAGCTGTGCGGGACCGGGGTCGTGCTCAAGCTCGCCCAGGCGCTGCTCGGGCTCGAGCATCTGGCCGTCTTGCGTAATCTCGACCTCGTCGCGCTGGCCACGATCGCCGACGTCGTTCCTCTTCTCGACGAAAACCGGAGCCTCGCAACTGCGGGGCTGCGTGCTCTCGCCCGGACACGCCGCGCAGGGCTGCAGGCGCTGATGCGTGCAGCGCGGGTCGATCCGGCGACCGTCGATGCCGGTCAGGTCGGATTCAGGCTCGCGCCGCGCATCAACGCAGCAGGCCGGCTCGGGCGCCCGGACGTCGCGCTCGAGCTGATCCTGACGGAGGATCCAGCAGAAGCAGCCGCGCTCGCCGACAGACTCGAGGAGCTCAATCGCGAGCGCCAGGCGGTCGAGGACCGAATTCTGCGAGAGGCCACGAAGGCGATCGAGGCGTGGCCGGCGCCGCAGCGGCAGCGCCGCGGCTACGTCGTCTGGGGCGAGGACTGGCACCAGGGCGTGATCGGCATCGTCGCGTCGCGACTCGTCGAACGGTTCAACCGGCCCGTCGTGCTCATCGCCGGCGGAGGCGGAGAAGCATGGCGGGGCTCCGGTCGTTCGATCGCGGCCTTCGACCTCCACGGCGCGCTCGGCGCCTGTGCGACGCACCTGGAGCGGTTCGGCGGCCATCGCGCAGCGGCCGGCCTCTCCATACAGCCCGAGAACCTCGAGGCGTTCGCCGAGGCCTTTGCTGCGCACGCGGACTCGGTCCTCAACGACGACGACCTGCACCCGATGACGATGATCGACGGCGTCGTGCCGGCGTTGGCACTGACCCTCGATCTCGCGCAGGAGCTCGATCGGCTGGCGCCCTTCGGCCTGGGGAACCCCGATGTGACGCTACTGGTCGCGAGCTGCGAGGCGGTCGAGGCCGGCGTCGTCGGAGACGGAAAGCACCTCCGCTTCCGGGTCAGACAGCATGGGCGTGACGCAGGCAGCGCGATTGCGTTCGGGATGGGCGCGCAGCTGGACAGGCTTCGCTCCGACGGCCGCTTCGACGTCGCGTTTCGCCTCAAGGAGAACCGCTGGAACGGCACCTCCGCTCCGCAGCTCGTCGTACGTCGCGTGTACGACGCGCCGCCGCGCTACGAGGAGCTACGGGACTGGCTCGCCGGGCTGTGGCACGCGGGCGAAAGCGAGTGGACGCCCGAGGCGCGCGAGGTGTTCGAGGAGCTCGGTCTCGAGGCGGGCGGTGCGGCACGGCGGCAGCTGCTCGAGTCGGAGGCGTTCCGCGCGCTTCTCGCCGAGCCGGGCGTCGAGCTCCGGCGCGCGGCCTAGCCAGGCTAGCGAGCGGTTGCGCGCGCCAGCTCGACCATGAACCGGCGCATCCGGCGTCGTTCGATGAGGTGCCGCAGAAACTGCATGAGGCACTCAGCTTCGCCGCTTTTCCCGCCGATCCTGTCCCTACAACGGGTGAAAGTACACTGAACTCATGGCCGTCCTCGACGCCCAACGCCACCACGAGAACCTCGTCAGCGAGCTGATAGCGCGCATCGAGGCCTACAACCCCGGCGTCGACAAGGAGCTGATCCGGCGCGCGTTCGACTTCGCGGAGCTCCATCACCGGGGTCAGTCGCGCCGCTCGGGCGAGGAGTTCGTCAACCATCCCTGGGCGGTCGCGCAGATCTGCGCCGAGCTGCACCTGGATGGACAGACGATCGCGGCGGCGCTCTTGCACGACGTCGTCGAGGACACCGACGTCGAGCTCGACGAGCTGCGCGCCGAGTTCGGACCGGAGATCACGAGCCTCGTCGAGGGCGTCACCAAGCTGACGCGGACGACATTCCAGAGCCGAGAGCAGTCCGAGGCGGAGAACTACCGCAAGATGATCGTGGCGATGGCGAAGGATGTGCGCGTCATCCTGATCAAGCTCGCCGACCGGCTGCACAACCTCCGCACGATCGAGTACCTCGGCAAGCAGAAGCAGGTTCAGAAGGCGAAGGAGGCGCTCGAGGTCTACGCGCCGCTTGCGCACCGGCTCGGCATCCACACGCTCAAGTGGGAGCTCGAGGACCTCTCCTTCCAGGTGCTGCACCCGCGCAAGTTCTCGGAGATCACGGCCATGGTGGCCGACCGGCGCGCCGACCGTGAGGCCCAGGTCGACAAGGCGGCAGGGATGCTCCGGGGCGAGCTGGAGAAGGCCGACATCCCGGCGGACATCGCCGGCCGCGCGAAGCACTTCTACTCCATCTACGACAAGATGGCCAAGAAGGGCCGCGAGTTCAACGAGATCTACGACCTCACGGCGATGCGCGTGATCGTCGAACGC
>Ga0066709_100000530_pt1 | contig 21053 bp, 22 predicted proteins | sample GraSoiAngelo_158_FD_79665 | JGI IMG/M metagenome (GOLD analysis project Ga0066709, IMG submission 79665) | Grasslands soil microbial communities from the Angelo Coastal Reserve, California, USA - 14_1009_16_30cm | ecosystem: Environmental > Terrestrial > Soil > Grasslands | place: USA...
CGATACGCAGGCCGCGTGGCGCGTGAAGCGCGAGATCGCGATCCGCAGGTCCGGCTCGGCCTCGTCGTCGAACCCGTGGTCGGTGGACGGATCCGCCTGCCGGACGTTCGCGGTATGGATGCGCTGCACGGCGTCGCGGAGCGCCGCTGCGTCGAGGTATCGCTCCGCTGCGACGATCTCATCGTCCGCCGAGAGCTCGGCTGCGTAGCGCGTCTCGGTCCAGCGCCCGAGCTCCTTCATGATCTGGACGACGGAGTCCTGCCACGCGGCTCGCGGCATCACGCCCGGCGAGCCCATCACACCTCGAGGCCGATGACGGCGCCGTACCCGCGGACCAGACCAACGACGCCGGGCTCCATGACCTTGCGGACGGCGTTCGCGACAGTCATGGCGTACGCCTCGTACCCCCAGTCGTCGTGCCGGATCGAGAGCAGTTCCTGGCCGCCGGCGAAGATGAGCTCGTGCCAACCGTTGGGCTGGAGCTCCGGCAGGCGCAGGCTGTGCACTCGCACGCCGCCGTGCACTCCACCGCGGACCCCCGCGAGCGTCTCGTTCCGCACCGGTGGATCGAAGAGCGCGTCGCCGTGCGCGTCGCGGATATTCCGCGCCAGCTCTTTCGCGAAGCCCGAGGGCGCATCGGCCTTCGTGGCGTGGTGCGCCTCGATGATCTCGACGGTGTCGACGTAGCGGGCGGCGATCCGCGCGAAATGCGTGAGCAGCACGCCCATGAGGCGGAAGTTGGCTGCCCACACAGCGCCGATCCCGCGCGCTCGAGCCGCGTCATCGACCGCGCGGAGATCCTCCTCGGTCACGCCCGAGGTCCCGCTGACCGGCCGCACGCCGGCCTCGATCGCCCGGAGCATCAGGCCGCGGGCCGCCGAGACGTGCGTGAAATCGACCAGGACGTCGGCACCGGCGAGCGTCTTCGCGACCGATGGCGAGGCGTCGGCACGACGGAGGGTGCCGACGATGTCGATGCCTTGCTCGCGGGGCAGGCCCGACGTCATCGCCCTGCCCATCCGTCCGTCCGGCCCGGAGACCACCACCCGGATCGGACGCGTGGCCGTCGTCATGGCGCGCCCCGCGCCCTTCGTCGATGTGACCATCTGCTCGCCCCCCAATTGCCCGGCGGCTTCCGGACCGAGACGGTTTCCAAAATATCCTAGATAAAAGATTATCCTAGGGCGGGGTATCGATCGACGCACAACCTCCAGAGAGGGGCGCTCCGATGACCACGACACAACTCCACGTCGGCGCGGGCGGCCTTGATGCCGTCCGCGCCGTCATGCGACTCCCGCGGATCCCGACCTGGGCTGCGCCCGAACAGCGTCTGCAGCTGGTCGAAGAGGAGGCCGCGCTGCGCGACGACCTCGTGGCGTACGGCTACGCCTACGACGCCGGCGATGTGGATGCCGTGGTCGCCCACTTCGCTGACGACGTGGTCATCACGAATCCGCGGGGGAGATACGCCGGGAGCGATCTCATCCGCAAGAACTACGCCTTCCTGTTCCAGCAGTGGCCGCGCACGCGCCAGATCTGGGCGAACGTCGCCATCCGATTCGCGCGCCTGGACGAGGCGTACCGCGCCTCGTACACCTACGGGCTCCTCACCTCACCGGCAAAGAACTTCGCGGCGATCGGAACCGACCTCCACCATCTGCGGAAGATCGACGGGCGCTGGAAGATCGTCGAGCGCTGGATCACCGACGACGTGAGCCACCCGATCGAACCGTTCGGCGGCCCTCTCGAGGACACGACCAAAGCGCCCTGACGATCGCGCCGCGCCGCTTCGAGCGGGTGCGGAGCGCGCGTTACGATGTGCTTAGATACCGAATGGCGATATCGGCGGCCGATGTCTGGATCGGGGCGCGCGCCAGCTGCGCGCCGCGGCGGCTCGGCACCGTGAGAAGGGTCGGTCGATGGCATCGTTCAACTACCATCAGGGGCGATCACAGACGGTGAACGGCCGCGAGGGGAGCCGCGAGCCGGTGGACGGAGCCACCTTTGTGCCCAAGACCAGAGTGAAGACCGCGAACAAGATGCTCCGGGACTTCTTCCTCGGATTCGTCAAGATCCACGTGCTGCACCACGCGAGCAAGGGCCCCCTGTACGGCGTGTGGTTCCTCGAGGAGCTGGCGCGCCACGAGTACGAGCTGTCGCCCGGGACGCTGTACCAGCTCCTGCACGGCCTCGAGGCCAACGGATACCTCCAACGCGAGGAGCGCGTCGTCGAGGGCAAGGTGCGCAAGTACTACCGCATCACGCCGCTGGGGCAGCGTGCGTTGAAGGAGGCGCGAGCGAAGATCGGAGAGCTCATCGAGGAGATCTCCGAGAACGGCGACGCCCGGAAGGGTCGGTCGGGAAGCCAGACACGCGCCGTCGCCGCGAGGCGCTGAGCCGTAGCGCGCGACGGCTCAGAGCCCGAAGCGCATCGCGATCATCAAAGTGAAGAGCACGGCGAAGCCGGTGTTGAAGGCCCACGACGGCGCCCGATTGCCGTAGCCCCGCGTCAGCACGTTCCCGACCATATAGAGCCCGACGGCGGCGGCGGCCAGGAATGTCAGCCCGTACGGCTCGCCGAGGCGATCGAGCGCGCCACCCGCGATGCCGCGGATGATGCCGAGACCCACCGTTCCGATGGCGAGGACGAGCGTGAAGCGGCGCGCCCGGCCGCTCCGCAGCGCGTCCTTGATCGCGGCGTCCTGCTCCGCCGACAGCTTCTCGGTCTCCGGATAGAGGACGAGCATCGAATACATCTGCGACCCGAGCCAGAACACACCGAACAGCACGTGGAGCCACTGCAGGGCGAAGAGCGCCGCGGTGGCGCCGCCCACCCTACGCCGGTGCCGGTGCCCGCTTCGCGATCCAGAAGACCGGGAGCGCGACGATCGACGTCACGAGGGAGAACGCGACCACCAAGGCGACACCCTGGTCGTAGAGCACGCCCATCGCCGCGCTGCCGATGAACCAGAAGATGCCGAACGCGAGCGAGAAGACCCCGAAGCCGTACGCCCGGCGCTCGTGCGGGATGAGATCGACGAGCGCCGCCTTGATGATGCTGTCCTGGGCGGCGCGGCCGATGCCCCAAAGGACCATGCCGGCGATCACGAGCGGGAGCGCGCCGAAGAAGACGAACGGCGCGAAGACGGCGCTCGCCCCGAAGGTCGCGAGCAGGATGGGGAAGCCGATGCGGTCGAACAGCCGACCGCCGATCAGCGCGACCACGATGTCGGTCCCGATGCCGACGGAGAAGAGCACCGGGATCCACTGGTCGGGCACGACGTCGGTGGCGTGGAAGTGGAACGCCATGAGTGCGAAGTCGGCGTAGCCCGCGGCGATCAGGCCGGAGGCCAGCGTGTACAGCCAGAAGCGACGGTCGAGCCCCTGGATGCTCGCCTTGGGCGTCTTGCTCTCCAGCTCGTGCGGGCTGGGGAACTTGACGCGCGCGACGACGAGCATCGCGACGCAGATCGTCGCGGGGATGAAGAGCAGGCTGAAGGCCCACTGGTAGTCGGCCACGCTGTCGAGCCCGCCGTTCGCCCGGAGCGCGAGGGCCCCGGCCATCAGGAGCGGCCCCGCGAAGGCGCCGGCCTGGTCCATGGCCTCGTGGAGGCCGTAACCCCAACCTCGCCCGAGCTCCTTGGTCGCATAGGACAGCATCGCGTCGCGCGGCGGGTTCTTGACCGCCTTGCCGATCCGCTCGACGAACCACAGGAGGATCGCGAGCTGCCATTGGCCAACGAAAGCGAGGGCCGGCATGGCGAAGAGCTGCACGACGTAGCCGCCGATGGTGATTTTCCAGTAGGCGTGCGTGCGGTCCGCGAAGTAGCCGGAGACGAAACGGAGCGCGTAGCCCAGGAACTCGCCGGCCCCCGCCGCGATCCCGACCCACGCCGCGCTCGAGCCGAGGATCTGGAGGAACGGCCCGACGATCGAGCGTCCGCCCTCGTAGGTCCAGTCCGCGAAGAAGCTGGACGTGCCGACCATGAGGACGAACACCAGCGCCGATCCGCCGGCTACGGTCTTCGCGGATACCGCCTTTACCGCCGTAGCTTCACTCGTGGCCATGCCTGGTCGTGCCCTCCGGCGCGCCGTGCGTTCTGGTCGGCGCGCGATATCGGTATACGATAGAGCGACCGAGATGGCAGCGCCAGCGCCGACGGTCGTCCGCACCTACTGCACGCTGTGCGGGGTCGGGTGCCCGGCGGCCATCACCGTGGCGGGGTCCACAGTCCTCAAGCTCGAGCCTGACCGCGAGCACCCCGACGGCGGAGCGGTCTGCGCGAAAGGCCGCGCCGCGCCCGAGATCCACGAGAGCACCCACCGGATCAACTCGCCGCTCGTCCGCACCGCACCCAAGGATGCGACCGATCCCGGCTGGCGCCGCGCGTCGTGGGACGAGGCGCTCACGCTCGTCGCGGAACGGATGCTCGCGATCCGCCGCGAGTCGGGACCGCAGGCGATCGCGTTCGCGCGTGGCACGGGGAGCGGGACCGGGCTCTCGCCGACGGAGCCGTGGGTCGCACGCCTCGCCGGCGCGTTCGGCTCCCCGAACTACATGACGAACACGCACATCTGCAACTGGGCCCGTGATGGCACGAACCACTACACGTTCGGGTCGTACGAGTTCCCGCTGCCCGAGGTCGAGAAGAGCGGCTGCCTGCTGCTGTGGGGATCGAATCCAACGGCGACGCTGCTGAACCTCGCCACGCGCATCGTCGCCGCGCGGGCGCGCGGCCTGAAGCTCGTCGTCATCGATCCTCGCCGCATCGGGCTCGCGAACAAGGCCGATCACCACCTCGCCGTGCGGCCTGGTACCGATGGGGCGCTCGCCCTCGCTTTCATTCACGAGCTCATCGAGCGTCGCTGGTACGACGACGGCTTCGTGCGCGACTGGACCAACGCGCCGCTGCTGGTGCGCGAAGACACAGGGCGGTTGCTGCGTGCGAGCGACGTGGACCCCGCCGCGCTGCGCCGCGTATCGCCGGATGCCTCCGGCTCCGTGTCGATCGCACGCGGCGACCTCGTCGAGTACTCGCCGGAGGCCGGCCGATACGCAGTCCCCACGGCGGAGCTCGACCTCCACGGAGCCCAGCTCGTTCCGCTCCGCACCGGCGAGCGCGTGCGCGCTCGAACGGTCTTCGACCTGCTCGCCGCGGAGGCGCGGCGCCACGAGCCCGACCTCGCCGCGGAGATCACCGGAGTACCCGCCGCGCAGATCCGTGAGACGGTGGCGTTCCTGATCGCGAACCGCCCGCTGTCCCATCACACCTGGAACGGGATCATGCAGCACACCAACGCGACGCTCGCCGGACGCGCGATCTCGGTCTTCTACGCGCTCACCGGTGACTGGGATCGTCCCGGTGGGAACGTCCTCCCCGGCCCGAACCTCACGAAGCCGATCTCGCTCGAGGTGACCGCGGCGCAGGCCGCGCTCCGCCTGGGGCGCGACGACCGCCCGCTCGGACCGCAGGTCGCCCCGCCCCACAACATCGCCTCGTACGACCTGTACGACGCGATCCTTGGAGGAAGGCCGTATCAGGTCCGCGGGCTCGTGTCCTTCGGCAGCAACACGATCGTCAATAGCGCCGATCCTGTCCGGGGCCGCGAGGCGCTGCGGAAGCTCGAGTTCTTCGCGCAGGCGGAGCTGTTCCACACGCCGACGACGCAGTTCGCCGACGTGCTCCTGCCCGCCGCGAGCTTCCTCGAGACCGAGTTCCTCGTCATCCGACACGGCAAGGTCCAGCGCCGAAGGCGCGCCGTCGCACCGCTCCACGAGCGGCGGCCCGACATCGAGATCATCTTCGACCTTGCCGTCCGCCTCGGCCTCGGCGACGCCTTCGCGGACGGGAATCTGGCGGCGGCGTACGACGATGTGGTGTCCCCGATGGGCGTGAGCTGGGCCGGGCTCCGCGATCATCCCCACGGGCTCGACGCGCACGCCCCGGCCGGCTACGAGAAGCACGCGCAGCGCGACGAGCACGGGGCGCCGAAGGGTTTCGCGACGACGTCGGGCAAGGTCGAGATCTTCCTGGACAGCTGGGCGGCGCATGGTGCCGATCCTCTGCCGGTCTACCGCGAGCCCGCGGAGAGCCTGCGCAGCACGCCCGAGCTGGCAGCGCGGTTCCCCCTCGTGTTGACGAACGCGAAGAAGGCGCATTACCTGCACAGCCAGCACCGCGGCATCGCCGCTCTCCGGCGGCTCGAGCCTCATCCCACCGCCGAGATCCACCCGGACACCGCGGCCGAATACGGCGTGGCCGACGGTCAGTGGGTCGAGATCGCGACATCGCGCGGGCGCGCCCGCGCGAAGGCCGAGGTGACCACCGCGATCATGCCGGGTGTGGTCTGCGCATACCACGGCTGGTGGGAGGGCTGCGAGGCTCTCGGGCTACCGGCGAGCGACCCGTACGACGAGCGCGGGTCCAACGTGAACCTGCTCGTGCACGGCGATCTGCGCGACCCGATCAGCGGCGCGCTCCCACACCGATCGGCGCTCTGCAGCATCCGCGTGGTCAGCGAGGAGTCCTGACCCGCGGTCGACGCCGAGCGTTACCGGGAGCCGACCGCCGTCGTCGCCAACTGATCGCGCACCTTCGCGATCCGCGCCATCGCCTCGTTGAGACGATCGTCCGGCACCGAGAGCGACATGCGCACGAATCCCTCGCCGCGGCTGCCATAGCCGATCCCCGGGGTCACCATCACACCTGTGAGATCGAGAAGGCGGGACACGAAGTCCATGCTCTTCGTTCCCTCGGGGATGGGCGCCCACACGTAGAACGTGCCCTGCGGGGGCTCGAGATCGAGACCGAGACTCCGCCATGTGGCGACGACGAGGTCGCGACGGCGCCTGTAGATCGCGAGATCGCGCGCGATGACGTCCTGCGGACCCTCGAGCGCCGCGATCGCGGCGTACTGCACCGCGCTCCACTGGCCCGAATCGGTGTTCTCCTTCACCTGGTCGATCCCCGCGATGAGCGGTCGGGCGCCGAGGGCCATGCCGATCCGCCAACCCGTCATGTTGTAGGGCTTCGAGAGGCTGTTGAACTCGACCGCGACGTCCTTCGCGCCGTCGACCTCGAGGATGCTGTGGCTGCGGATGCCGTCGAAGGTGATCTCCGAGTAGGGATGGTCGTACGCGATCACGACGTCGTTCTGCCGAGCCCATGCGACCGCTCGCTCCAGGAACTCCAGTGGCGCGACCGCGGTCGTCGGGTTGTTCGGATAGCTCAGCCAGATGAGCTTCGCTCGCCGCGCGACGTCGGCCGGGACATCCGCGAAGTCGAGCAGGAATCCGTTCTCTCTCCGTAGTGGAGCGCGAACGACCTCGGCTCCCGCGAAGACCGCGCTCGCGATATAGGCCGGATAGCCGGGATCTGGGACGATCGCGACATCGGCCGGGTCCAGGAGCGCGAGCGCGAGGTGGTGGTTCCCTTCTTTGCTGCCGATGAGCGCGAGGACCTCGGTCTCGGGGTCCACGGTCACGTCGAATCGGCGCGCGTACCACGCGGCGACGGCCCTCCGGAAGGCGGGCATGCCCTTCTGCTCGCCGGTGGGGTATTGGTGGTTCGCGGGATCGGCGGCGGCCTTCGCGAGCGCCTCGACGACGTGCCGCGGTGTCGGCAGATCGGGATCGCCGACGCCGAGGCTGATGACGTCTACGCCGCGGGCCTGGGCCTCGCGTACTTTTTGACGGATCGCGACGTACAGGTAGGGGGGCAGCTTGCTCAGGCGCTCGGCTTTTTGGATCTCCATCGATCATGCCTCCGACGCAGGGTGTCGCGACGAACGAGATCAGCGCGCGGGCTGGGAGGGTCCCTCATGCTAGCATCGGTTCCCGATATCGATGTCCGTAACCTCGACGTCCGTGCGCACTGACGCCGGATCTCCAGCCCCCTCCACCCGATCGACCGTGCTCGTTGTCGGGACGGGGACCATGGGCGCGGGGATCGCGCAGGTCGCCGCGCTGGGCGGCTATCGCACGCTCGTGCACGACGCCGCGGCGGCGCAGGTGGACGCGGCGATCCGGCGGATCGGCGACGACCTCGAGAAAGGTCTGGCGCGCGGGAAGGTCGCCGTTGCGGATCGCGATGCCGCGCTCGCGCGTCTCGAGCGCGCCCCCGACCTCGCCACCGCCGCGGCGAGCGCGGGCTTCGTCATCGAGGCGGTCGTCGAGGACATGGCGACGAAGCAGACCGTCTTCCGCACGATCACGCGGCACGCGCCAGGTGACGCGATCTTCGCCACGAATACCTCCGCCCTTAGCATCACCGAGATCGCCGCGTCGATCGACGCTCCCGATCGGGTGATCGGCATGCATTTCTTCAACCCGGTGCCGCGCATGGCGCTGGTGGAGGTCATTCGTGGACTGCAGACGTCGACCTCCACGGTGGAGCGCACCTTCGAGGTGGCTCGGCGCATGGGAAAGGAGCCGGTCGAGGTGAACGAGTTCCCCGGGTTCGCCGTGAGCCGCATCAACGCGATGATCGGGAACGAGGCGTTCTACATGCTGATGGAGGGCGTCGCCTCGGCCGAGGGCATCGACAAAGCTCTGAGGCTCGGCCTGAATCACCCGATGGGGCCGTTCGAGCTCGGCGATCTCGTCGGATGGGACATACGGCTCAAGGTGCTCGAGCACCTCCACGCGACCCTCGGTGAGAAGTTCCGTCCGTGCCCGCTGCTCGTGAAGTACGTGCGGGCGGGGAGGCTCGGTCGCAAGACCGGCCGTGGCGTGTACGAGTACTCGGCGAGCGGCGAGCTCATCCGCGCGTCCGCCGACACGCCTCGCTAGGCGGTCCAGAGGCGGTGTCGTCGTGCCGGTCGTGACCATCCGCGCGCTGCCACAGCGCGGTCTCGACAGAACGACGGCGGCGAAGAACATCGGTGCCGCGATCGCGACGGCGGCCGGAGTCCAGCCGACGGACATCTGGATCGTGTGGTCCGACGTCGAGTCGGGTGCGTACGTCATCGCGGGCGCCGCCCCGACGGCGGAGCCCTCCGACAGTCACCCTCCGCTCGTGGAGATCTCCGCGACCTCGGGGAGGTCCGCCGAGTTGACCGAGGCGATCCTCCAGGCGACCGCGCGCGCCGTCGGCGGCGAGCTGCGTGTCCCGCCCGAGAACGTGCGCGTGCTGTATGCGGAGATACCACCGCGCAGGCTCTTCTCGCGCGGTCGGTTCCAGTGAGGCCCACACGCGTCTGAGGCGACATGCGCCTGAGTCGGGGCTGAGCGAGTGGTCGCCCGACGCGGATCGTGTCCTTCATCACATTCGACCGGAAGACACTGACCACCCTCACGTGTTTGCCGGACAGTGGGAGCGTGATGATCGCGCTCTGGTTTGGAGGCACCGAGATGGCCCGCCAGCGCGACGCCCTCGACCTGTACCGTGAGCTCGAGTACTCGAACGAGACGGAGCTGTCGTGGCCGATCGCGCGCCGCGAGTCACGCGAGCGCCCCGAGTCGCCCGAGAGGACGCGAGCGTCAGCGCGCGTCGCGGGACGGCGCTCCGCGCCGAAGGGGACGGCCTGACCTCGTAACCGGGGCCTCGCAATCGGTCAGCGCGTCACAAGTCTGGTGATCGGCGGCCGCGCTGCGACGGCGAGCGCGATCTTGTAGAGATCGCCGACGATGAAAGGGTAGAACCCCGCCTCGAGGACGCCCCGACCCGCAGCGGGAAGCGCGCGAGCCAGATGAGGCCGAAGACGTAGATCGCCAGCTCGCCCACGAGCATCGCCGCGACCGCGCGTGGCACAGTGCGCGTCCAGCCGCGCTCCGCGAGAGCGCCGACGATCACCGCCGCGGCAACGAAGCCGGCGACGTAGCCGCCGGTCGGCCGGAAAGACGCGCGAGACCCGCGGCGCTCCCCGGCAAGACGGGCAGCCCGAAGGCCCCCTCCGCCAGGTACGCCACGACGCCGGCGCCGCCGAGCCGCGCGCCGAGGGTCGCTCCGACGATGAGCACCGCGAACGTCTGACCGGTGACCGGTACCGGCGGGAGCGGGATCTCGAACCGAGCGGCGACGGCCAGGAATGCGCTCGCACCCAGGACGAGAGCGACTTGCCAGAGCGCTCCGGCCGGCGCGAGCGCGAGGACGATCGGCCGCGTGTCGGCGCGGATCACGAGCGGGCGAGCGACATCTCGGGTGCGGCATCCGTAGCTTCGGCCGCGGCCACACGCCAGAGCTCGTCGGCGAGACGGTCGTTCAGGTCATCGATCGCTGGCGAGAGCGCCGCGACGTCGGTGATCTCGGCATCGGTCGCGTAGATCGCATGCGCCGCGGCGAGCCCGCCGAGGCTCGCGACAAGGGGCCGGAGTCCGTGGTCGATCGCGAGCCGATGGCCCTCGCCATGACCCGTGGCGATCAGACCGGCGACCGTACCCACGAGCGCGTCGCGCGGGAGCAGATCGAAGAAGCACTTCAGCTGCCCGGTGTAGGTCGCGCGGTAGATCGGCGTCCCGATGATGAGGATGCGCGCCGCGGTCGTTGCCGCGATCGCCTCCTCGACCGTCGCGTCCTTCTCGCGTGCGAGCAGAGCGTTCGCGGGGAGCGCAGCGAGATCGAAGAGCGCCGTGTGCGCGCCACGCACGCGCAGGTGGGAGAGCGTGCGCTCGACGAGCGCCCGTGAGCGAGACCTCGCGGACGTGCTTCCCGAGATGCCGACGGCGAACGCCGCGTGCCCCCTCACGCGACGGCGACCGCGGCAGCGCGCCGGTACACCGCACCGGGATGTCCGGTGGGCAGCCGCGCCTGGCCCGGGCCGAGCAGGCGCTCCCGGTACGGACCCGGTGGGTATGACGTGCGGTAGCGGCCACGACGCTGCAGCTCAGGCACGAGGAGGTCGATGACGTCGGCGAACGTGCGCGGCGTGAGGTGCTGGCTGAGGTTGAAGCCATCGGCGCCGGTCTCGTCGATCCAGCGCTCGAGCGTATCCGCGACCTCCTCGGGCGTCCCGCAGGTGAAGAACAGCGTCCCGTCGCCGAGCTTTCCGATCGCCTCGATGACCTCGCGGGCGGTGCGGCGCTTCCCCTGCGTGTAACGCCGAGCGGCGGTCTGCCCATGATCGGTGTCGCGGTACTCCAGGTACTCTTCGGGCTGATAACGCGAGAGATCGAACCCGCTCGATCCGGCGTAATGCGCGAGCATCCCCTCGACCGAGAGCAGCCGCTGGATCTCCGCGCGCTTCGCGTCCGCCTCGGCGCGCGTGCGACCAACGATGATCTGGCAGCTCGGGAACATCTTCACGTGCTGCGGGTCGCGGCCGAGCGCCGCCGCCTGGCGGCGGATGTCCGCGATGCTCTCGCGGACCCCCTCCACGTTGCCGCCGCCGACGAACACGGCCTCGGCGTGGCGAGCCGCGAACTCTCGCCCGCGCGCGGACGTGCCAGCCTGGTAGATGACGGGTGTGCGCTGCGGGGAGGGTTCCGAGAGGTGTGGGCCGAGGACGCGGAAGTATTTCCCGACGTGTGCGATCTCGTGCACCTTCGCGGGATCGGCGTACACCCCCCGCTCGCGGTCGCGCACGACCGCCTCGTCCTCCCAGCTCCCCTCCCAGAGCTTGTAGCAGACCTCCATGAACTCATCGGCGATCGCGTAGCGCTCGTCGTGCTTCACCATGCCATCAAGGCCGAAGTTCGCCGCGGCATTCGGCAGGTAGCTCGTCACCACGTTCCAGCCGACGCGGCCGTTCGTTAGATGGTCGAGCGTGCTCATGCGGCGCGCGTGCGGGAAGGGCGGCTCGTAGGTCGTCGAGAACGTGCAGGCGAACGCGAGATGCTCGGTGACCGCGGCCATGGCCGGCACGACGAGGAACGGATCGTTGTTCGGGATCTGCAGCGCCTCGCGCACCGCGGTGTCTCGGCTCCCCTTGTAGACGTCGTATGTGCCGATGACGTCGGCGATAAACAGCGCGTCGAACAGCCCGCGTTCGAGGAGACGCGCCAGCTCGATCCAGTACGCGAGCTCGGTGTAGCGGTGGCGCGTGTTCTCCGGGTGGACCCATAGGCCGTGCGTGCCGTGCCCGACGCAGTTCATCTCGAAGGCGTTGAGGCGGATCTCTTTCGCCACGGCTAGATCCGTTTGTCCAGGCGCCGCACGACGGTGTTCCCGGTGAACTGGAACGCCTGGACGCACGCGACCATGATCCCGACGGTCACGAACAGGACGAGGGTCTCGTACCGGTAGTAGCCCCAGCGGATCGCGAAGTCGCCCAACCCGCCGCCGCCGACGAGGCCGGCGACGGTCGAGTAGCCGAAGAAGCTGACGGTGACGATGGTCACGCAATTGGCGAGGCCCGACCGCGCCTCGACGTAAAGGATGTGCCAGACAAGCTGCTTGCGGCTCATGCCCATGGCCTGACCCGCTTCGATGACGCCGCGATCGACGTCGAGGAGCGCTTGCTCGGCGAGCCGCGCGAAGTACGGGATCGCGTTGATCACCATCGGGACGGTCGCGGCCGTCGTGCCCAGGGCTGTGCCGACGAGCAGTCGTGTGACCGGTATGAGCGCGATCATGAGGATGAGGAACGGGAACGAGCGGAGGAGGTTCACCGTCGCGTTCAGCGCGAGGTACAGGCGCGGCGCGCGCAGGAGCGAGCCGGGACGGGCGAGGAACAGCACGGTGCCGAGCGCGGTGCCGAAGAGGACGGCGAGTGGCACGGTGACGAGCAGCATGTAGAACGTCTCGCCGAACGCCTGGAGGATCTCGGGCGCGGCGCGCAACAGGCTACTCACCGCCGGCCACCGCGACGGAGGCGTCGTCCCCCAACGGTTCGAGGACGATCTCACTGCGCGCGAGGAAGGACGCGATCGCGGAGCGCGGCCGATGCAGGTGGTCATTCGGCGCGAACTGCTCGACGCTGCGACCGCGATCGAGCACCGTCACGACGTCGCAGACCGCGCGCACGACGCTCATCTCGTGCGTGACCAGGACGATGGTGATCCCGAAGCGGCGATTGATCTCCCGGAGGTAGCCAAGGATGGTGCCCTTCGTCTGCGGGTCCACCGACGACGTCGGCTCGTCGCAGAGCAGGATCCGCGGCTGCGTCGCGAGTGCGCGCGCGATCGCGACGCGCTGCTTCTCGCCGCCGCTGAGCTTCGCGGGATACGCGTCGCGTTTGTGCGGCAGCCCGACGGTTTCGAGGCGATCGATCGCGATCTGCCTTTGCTCGCGCTTCGCGACGCCCGCGATGGCCAGCGGCAGCGCGACGTTGTCCAGGGCGGTGCGGTTCGCGAGGAGGTTGAAGTGTTGGAAGATCATCCCGATCCCCCGACGCGCATGCCGCACCTCCTCCTCAGAGAGGCCGGTGAGCTCGCGACCATCGACGACGACCTCGCCCGAGTCGGGCCGCTCGATCAGATTGATGAGCCGCAGCAACGTCGACTTGCCCGCGCCCGACAGGCCGATGATTCCGTGGATGGATCCCTCTTCCACGCAGAGCCACACGTCGTTGACGGCGTCAAGCAGCCCAGTCGGCGTGTCAAAAGTCTTCGTCACGCCACGCAGCTCGATGCCTACCACAGGAAGACCACCGACGAGCCGTACTTCGAGCGGTAGAAGTCCTTGATCCGGTCGTTCTGGAACGCGCGGCGGAGCGCCTCGATCTTGGTGCCGCCGACGAGATCGGACCGCGTGCCGATGATGCCGCGGTATGGCGATCCCTCGGCGTTCTCGAGCCCGAGCGCGTCCTTTGCCGGGTCGAGCCCGGCCACGATCGCCGTCGAGGGAAAGAGGAAGCCGGCATCGACGTCCTCGAGGGTGCGCTGCAGCATGAGTTGGTCGACCTCGAGGAATTTGAGGTGATGCGGGTTGCTCGCGACGTCGCGCGTCGACGCCTTCGTGACCGGGATACCCGCGGCCATCGTGATGAGCCCGGCGTCACGCAGGATGAAGAGCGCGCGTCCGTTGTTCGCCGGGTCGGCGGGGATGCCGACGCTCGCGCCGTCGGGCAGCGCCTGGAACGACTTGTACTTCCGCGAGTAGAAGCCGGAGGGCGCGAACGTCGTGTAGAACGCGACGACGACGTGCGTCCCATGGTCGGCGTTGAATTGCCTCATGTAGGCCTCGTGCTGGAAGAAGTTCGCGTCGGCTTGGCGGTCCTCGACGAGCTGGTTCGGCTGCACGATGTCGTTGATGACAAGGTGCCGCAGCTCGTACCCCTGCTTGCGCACCTCGTCCTTGAGGAGCGCGATGATCTCGGGTTGGAAGCCGCTATCGCTCGCGACGAGCGTGATGGTCTTGTCGTCGGCGCCTGTCGCGGCGGCGAGGCCGCATGCGGTCAGCGTCGACGCGATGACGAACACGGCGAGAAGACGCATGGCGAGCTCCTTTCGTGGAGATCGTCTTGTGCGGTCGGTGTGATAGGTATCGCTAGAGACGATGTGTGGGCCGCGAGGCGGCCTGCCCGGGGTGTGAGCCGGGCTAGCTACATACGCAGGTGAGCGTCATTGACATGGGCCCGGCGTTTGTATGGGAACGCCATCGCTTGCGTCAACGAACGCGATGCTCGGTGCACACAAGGAATACCAACATGCCCTCGCTGTCGTTCCTGGTCAGTGATCGAGCGTTCCGGAACCGAGCAACTCAAAGGCCTTCGCGGTCAGGGTACGTTCGTCGCGCCCCATGGACCGAGCGCACAGATCACGCTGGACTACGACTTCGACTGAGGTGGCACCGAGATGCCCGATGGGCCCAGGCGCTCCGTCCCCATCACATGCGTCACACTCTCTCCGCGAGGTAGGGAATGCCAGCGAGAGCGCAGTCCGGGGCGCCTGCGGCGGTCGAAGCCGCCCTCGCGCACAGCCAGCTCGCGAAGCTGCCGACGGCGGCGCGCGAACGCTTGGTCAGGGAGAGCCGGGTCGTGACCATCGCATCGCGCACCTACGTGATGCGCGAGGGCGATCCGGCGCGTGTGGGACTGCTCGTGAGCGGCTTGCTGCGCTGCCTTCGCGTCAACGCCGACGGTCAGGAGCTGACGCTCGTGTGGGCCTGTCGGCCCGGGGATCTCTTTGGCGTCCCGACCGTCGTGCGGCCCCCGTCACCGTGGACCTTCCAGGCCGTCACGGATCTTGTCTTTGTAGATCTCCCGGTCGATGCTCTCCGCCAGCTCGCGCGTTCGGATCCGCGGGTGGCATGGGCGCTCATTGAGCACTATGACCGTTGGCTGCGACGGGCCGTCGACGAGATCCTGATGTACGCGTACGGCGATCTGCGCCAGCGCATCACGATTCGCTTGCTCGAGCTCGTGTGTCTCACGCCGCCGGGCAGACCGCTGGTCGCCCCGGTGACCCAAGAGGACCTCGCGCACGCGGTCGGGGCGGCGCGCCCGTCGGTGGCACGCGTGCTCAAGGAGTTGCGGGCGGAGGGCTTTCTCCGGCCGATGTACCGGGGCATCCTTATCGAGCGCCCAGAGGCGCTCGCGTTGCAACTGACAGCGTAGCCAGGCGCGATCGTCATTCGCGTTACAGAGGTCATGGCGGTGACTGATGCCACGGCGCTCTGTGCACGAGAGTTCGGATGTGCGCGAGCGCGGTCCTTCTCTCACCCTGACCGAGCGACAGTTGCTGATCCTGGGTCACGTCGGCGACGGTCTCTCGAACAAGGCAATCGCCTACGAGCTCGGCATCAGCGAACAGGCGGTGAAAGAGCACGTTTCCGCGCTGCTCAAGCGCATGGGGGCGCGGAACCGTGCCGCACTCGGCGCGGCCGCCGCGACGCGCCGGTTCGTTGGAGCCTTCACGGTCGATCCGAGCTGGCTGCGCTACCTCTTTCGCCACGCGCCACTCCCGATAGCGATCGTTGCGGGTCCAGACCACCGCTTCGTAGCGTTCAATCGCGCGTACGAGCGTGCGGCAGGGGCACGCACGCTCCTCGGTCGCCGCTACGACGAGGTGTTTGCGAACGACGCCTTGGTCCGCGGGCTGCTCGACCGTGCCCACTCGACCGGCCAGCGAGTCCTCGGCCCGACCCTGCTGCAGCCCGCGCGAGGGTCCGACGGCGCGACCGGTGTCGTGATCTTCGATACGCGTGACCTACGTTCGTAGGTGTTTCGCGTCTCCCCCCGCCGCTGGCGTACCGAACGTGCTGCGTCTGGAGAGGACGCGTGGATAGGGACGGCCGTTTGCATCCGCTGACCCGTGTCGAGGTCGCCCGGCCTACGGTACTCCTCGTGGCAGGTCCTCCAGCACTTGAGCGCTACGCCACCGCGTTACGCAGGCGCTTTCGCGTGTTCGTCGCGCGCGATGGGATGCGGGGGCTTGCGCTCGCCGAGCAGCTCGCGTGGGGCGCCGACGTGCTCGTCGTCGATCTCAGCTCGTCTCGAGGCGCCTACTTTGTCAACCGGTTTCAACAGCGCGCAGGACACCGAGTCCCGGTGATCGCCGTCAGCGCAGAACCGTCGCGGTATCAGGAGGAGCTCGCCGTCCGACCACAGGCTGTGCTCATGCAGCCGGTCGACACCGACGATCTCGTCCGGGAGGTCGGGTTCTTCGCGCGCCTGCGACGGCGGCCGGAAACGGAGCGGTAGCTCACGACGCTCCACCCTGGGACCGCGCACCGGCGTCACGCAGAACGTCGGCCGGAATGAGCGCGATCCATTTGCGAGTCTTCGTTCTGCCACGTCCGGTCTGGCGCCGGCGACACGCGTAGGCGTTTCGACTGCGCCTTGGTCGACGGACCATTGCGCGAGGAGTCGCGGTCCTCTACCACGTTCGCGCACGACGCCGACTGGCTGATCCAATGCTGATGTGCCGAGGCCGTATCCGACGAATTCGGAGCTGGCGAATCGATCAAGAGGCGTTGCGGTAGCACCGGCCGGCAGAAGCGACAGCACATGGGCGAGCTCATCGTCTACCTCGGCCATTTGCGGCATCTTACGAACTTGGTTTCGTAGTCCAATCGCTGTTCCACTGATAACCGGTAGTCAGGGCTTCAGAGCAATGGTCTCGGCCGCCGTTGGTCTTCGCGACGCGCCAAGAAGCGCACCCCTCGCGTCGTGGCGGGGCCACATGGTGTAGCTAGAGCAATGGTTTCGCCCGGTGCGCGAGTTCGATTTAGAGCAATGGTTTCCCTCCGCCCGTGCTTGGTCGCGTAAACCATTGCGCCAGTTGCGTCACAGAGTGGTCTAAACCATGGGGCCATTTCGCGCGGCTCCCACGCCACGAATCTCCAATAGAATGAGCCTCTCGCCGAGGTAGCTCAGTTGGTAGAGCAATGGTCTGAAGAATCGCGAGGGACGCGATTCACGGAATCGCTAAGGAACTCGCGGCTGATACCCGAATTTCGACTCAAAACACCATGGTGTAAGCGGTCAATAGTCTTGAAGAGTGCGGCCGGCAGGCCGCGTTCGCAATGGTGTCAGTGCAGCGATGCTCCGGATTGCCGAAGTTAGGGAACGTCACGCCGCGCGCGAGAGCGAGCTCCCGCTCTATCAGAGCGGCGGCACCTAGCCAGTACTGACTCCTCGCTCTGACGGACTTCGTCCTGATAGTTCCGTGAGCTTAGCGGGATCGGCGATGAGGTCGATCGCCGCGATCAGCCGGTGGCTCACGGTGAACGCGACGACGACCGGCGGCTGGTTCGGCGTTCGCACGATGACGCCCGCGCCGCCGTTCACCACAATCCACTGGGCGTACGCCGCGAACCGTGGACCGGTCGTCTGCAGCCGCCGCGCGACCGCCTCAGCGCCGACGATCGGCGGTCGCGCCAGGGGGCCGGTCCCGCCGCCGTCGCTTCGGAGCACGACGCTCGGATCGAGCACCGCGAGCAGGCCTGCGAAATCGCCGGCGCGTGAAGCGGCCAGGAAGGCATCCACGACCGATCGTTGGAGCGCGAGGTCCGCGTCGGGCTCGGGCGCCGAGCGGCGCACGCGTCGCCGCGCGCGACTCGCGAGCTGCCGCGCGGCCTCGGTGGTGCGCCCGACCACCGGCGCGATGTCCTCGAACGGCACATCGAAGATGTCGTGCAGTACGAAGGCGAGGCGCTCCGGTGGCGTGAGCGTCTCAAGGACGACGAGCAGCGCGAGACCGACCGAGTCGGCGAGAAGCGCTTCGTCCTCGGGGTTGGGCGTGCCTTCAGTCGCGATCACCGGCTCGGGCATCCAGGTACCGCGGTATTCCTCGTGCGCGGCGCGGCGCGCGCGGAGCGCGTCGAGCGAGATGCGCCCGACGACCGTGACGAGCCACCCGCGAAGGTCGTTGATCGGACCGGAATCGCTGCGCTCTAGGCGCAGCCAGCACTCCTGGACCGCGTCGTCCGCCTCGCTCAATGAGCCGAGCATGCGGTAGGCGACCGCGCGCAGGCGCGGGCGGGCGCGCTCGAACTCCGCCGCCAGCCAGTCGCGGTCGCTCGCGTTCACCTCGGCCTGCGCATTGTGTCCATAAACAGAAGGACGTTTGGCCGGCCGCCGATGTGACAGGGCGCGCTGACTCTGTAGCTTGCGGCACGCTCCGTCACCTTCACACGCGCTGCGGCGTCCTCCTCGTGTAACGACCAACGACCGGAGGAACGAGATGTCCGCCACATCCCTGACCCAAAGGCAACGCACGCTCGTGACGATCGGCGTGATGCTTGCGCTGCTTCTCGCCGCACTCGACACGACGATCGTCGGCACGGCGCTGCCGCACGTCGTCGCAGAGCTCCAGGGACTCGACCGCTACGCATGGGTCCTCACCGCCTATCTCGTCGCGTCGACGCTGATGACCCCGATCGCCGGGAAGCTCGGGGATCTCTTCGGCAGAAAGCCACTGCTGCTCGTCGGCATGGTCGGCTTCATCCTGGCCTCGGCGCTGTGCGGTCAGGCTCAGGAGATGACGCAGCTCATCGCATTCCGCAGCGTTCAAGGCCTCTTCGGCGGGACGATCTTCGCGACTGTGTTCGCCTCGGTCGCGGACATCTATCCGCCAGCGACCCGCGCGCGCATGCTCGGCGTCTTCAGCGGCGTCTTCGGCCTCGCATCGATCGTCGGACCGACGCTGGGCGGCTATCTCACCGATAACCTCAGCTGGCGCTGGGTCTTCTACGTCAATCTTCCCGTCGGCATCGCGGCGTTGCTCTTTGTACTTAGGACGATGCCCTCGGCCTCGCGCACGGCCACGTGGCGGAGCATCGATCTCGCGGGTGCGCTCGCGCTTGCCGGGAGCCTCGTGCCGCTGCTTGTCGGCCTCTCGATCACCCGCGACCACGACTGGACCTCGCCCGAGGTGCTCACACTGCTCGCGGTCGCGGCGGCGATGGGGGTCGTGCTGTTCGCGGTCGAGCGCCGGCACTCCGAGCCGATCGTGCCTTTCGGCCTGTTCGCCGACCGGACATTCGCCGTGAGCACCGCGACGAGCTTCATCGTTGGCATCGGGATGTTCGCCGCGATCCTCTTTGTGCCGCTCATCTATCAGGGGGTCCTGGGCACCACGGCGACCGACTCCGGCGCGCTCCTTACACCGCTCGTCGGGGGTCTCGTCGTGGCCAGCGTGCTCACTGGGCAGGTCATGACCCGCGTCCGCCGCTATCGCTTCGTCGGGAGCTTCGGCTTCGGTCTTATGGCAGCCGGCTTCTGGCTGTTGGGACAGGTCCGTCCCGGAACCGAGTCGGCGGAAGTCGTTCGCGATCTCGTGGTCATCGGGCTGGGCATCGGTACGACGCTGCCGCTCTATCTCAGCGCGGCACAGAGCGCGGTCCCGCAGCGACTGGCCGGCGTCGCGACGAGCCAGGCCACTTTCTGGCGCAACATCGGGTCGACCGTCGGTGTCGCCGTGCTCGGCTCGATCCTCTCACAGCAGCTCCCAGCCCAGATCCAATTTGCGGTTGCGTCCCTGCGCTTGACGCCGCAGGCGCTCGCCGCCTTGGGGCAGATCGGTGGCAGCGCGCAGACCCTCTTCGATCCCGTTCACCTCGCAGCCGTGCCCGCGCCAGTGGTCGTCGCGATCCGCGGCGCGCTGGCCGACACCCTCCAAGGGATGTTCGAGGGCACGTCCCTCGTCCTCGGGGCGGCCATCGCGCTGTCCTTGTTCCTCAGCGAGGTCCGGCTGCGTGCTGCGCACGTGTCAGATGAAGGCACCGCGCCTACCGCCACCGGTCGCGAGGTGCTCGTGACCGTCTCGAACGAATAAGGAGATCGATCGATGTCAATTACAGCTATGAAGCCACACCGCGTCCCGTTCTTCGTGCCAATGTTCAACCCGTTCGTCCGCGTGCTCGTCCGGCTCGGGATCCGGCTCGGTCCGCAGCGCGCGCCGATGGTGCTGCTCACGATTCGCGGACGGAAGACTGGTGCGTCGTACACCAACCCGGTGAACATGTTCCGCGTCAACGGCCGACGCTACGTCTTTGCGACTTTCGGCGAGACGAGCTGGGTGAAGAACCTCCGCGCCGCCGGACGGGCAGAGCTGACGGAGGGGCGCCGCCGACTCGTCGTCGACGCGCTGGTGCTCCGCCCCGAGGCGGCCGCGCCGATCATGCGCGAGGCGCTCATGCCATTCCTCCGGTCGCCGGCCACAGCGATCGCGCTCAAACGTTTTTATACGGTGGTCCACCACGACGCAACGCTCGAGGACTTCGTCACCGAGGCAGGCCGCCATCCGGCTTTCGAGCTGCGGGAGTTGTCGCGGCCCTCATCGCGGATAGCTTCGGCGGTGACTCGTGGGAATGGAAGTCGCACTTAGGTGGCCCGACCTTCCGCACGGCACGGAGCATCACGCTCTCGATGAGGCTAAAAGGCACCGCGCGGTGCACAAGTTCCTGCGGGAGTTCTCGCGCGGCAGATCGGATTCCTGATCAAAGCAGCGCTGTCCTAACGATGGTCTGACGGACCAGGACATCGCCGCCTTCGCTCGCTCGTGAGACGTAGTGCGGCAGACCATGTCCTTGTGGTGATTTCCGGGGTTCGCGCGTGTTTCCCGGCGACGCTCTTGGCCGGTTACTGTCGCGGGGCGCTCGCCCCGATCGTTCGCGACGAGTCTCCAGTGATGGCCCTCCAGCGACCGGGCGTCAGGCCATAGGTTCGCTTGAACTGACGCGTCATGTGGCTTTGGTCAGCGAAGCCGGCCTCCGAAGCAGCTTCGGCAA
>Ga0066709_100000532_pt1 | contig 21035 bp, 18 predicted proteins | sample GraSoiAngelo_158_FD_79665 | JGI IMG/M metagenome (GOLD analysis project Ga0066709, IMG submission 79665) | Grasslands soil microbial communities from the Angelo Coastal Reserve, California, USA - 14_1009_16_30cm | ecosystem: Environmental > Terrestrial > Soil > Grasslands | place: USA...
ACCGGCTGCTCGCGCTCGGCGGCGCGGCGGTGCAGGGGGGCCTGTACGTGTCGCCGCACCCGTGGCACAAGGAGGCATGCGCGGAGGCCGACCGTCTCGGCGTCGCCGAGCTGGTGACGACCGCGTCAACTGACGACCTCGAGGTCGGCGGCGAGCGCGACCCGCGCGAGCTCGCGCGCCGTCTCTGGCCGGTCGACGAGCTGGCGGCGCGCTACCACGCCCTCGTCGACGACTGGTCGTTCGTGCTCGACTCGCTCGCCGACCTGCGCGCGCGCAAGGAACGCCTGCCCGACAGAGCCTTTCTCCCCGGCGCGCTGGCGATGGCCGTCGCCTTCCAGGACGTCTTCGACGACGACCCGCTGCTGCCCCCGGAGCTGCTCCCCCGCCCGTGGCCGGGACGCGCCGCGCGCGACCTCCTCGTGCGTAGTCGCCGGCTCGCGCTCGCGCTGCGCGCGGCCCACGGCCGGCCCGCGCTCTTCCATCTGTTCGACGAGACCACCGAGGCCGTCCGCTGACTCCAGATCCGGCGGCCTCAGCGCCCTTGGCCAACCCGCCCTCAGCCAACCCAGCCGATCCAACCGACAGAGAGGCGATGCGATGAAGTTCGGGATCTTCTACGAGCACCAGCTCCCGCGTCCGTGGGAGTCCGACGACGAGCATCGACTGCTCAAGGACGCGCTCGACCAGGTCGAGCTGGCCGACCGCCTCGGCATCGACTGCGCGTGGGAGGTCGAACACCACTTCCTCGAGGAGTACAGCCACTCGTCGGCGCCCGAGGTGTTCCTCGCCGCCGCGTCGCAGCGCACGAGCCGCATCCGGTTGGGCCACGGGATCGTGCAGTTACCGCAAGGCTTCAACCACTCCGCTCGTGTCGCGGAGCGCATCGCCACACTCGACCTCGTGTCCGACGGCCGGGTGGACTTCGGCACCGGCGAGTCCTCGTCGGAGGCCGAGTTGGGGGGCTTCAACGTCGACCGGGCCACCAAGCGCGACCAGTGGGACGAGGCGCTCGACGCGGTGACGCGCATGTTCGTCGAGGAGCCGTTCGCGGGCTACGACGGCCGGTTCCTGAAGATGCCGCCACGCAACGTTGTCCCGAAGCCGCTGCAGAAGCCGCATCCGCCGGTGTGGGTCGCCTGCAGCCGGCGCGAGACCATCCACCTCGCCGCGCAGAAGGGCATCGGCGCGCTCTCGTTCTCGTTCATCGAGCCGGCCGAGGCGAAGCAGTGGGTGGACGACTACTACCGCACGCTCGCGTCGGAGGAATGCGTGCCGGGCGGCTTCGCGGTGAACCCCAACCTCGCCGTCGTCATGCCCCTGATGTGCCACGAGGACGAGGCGACCGCGGTCGACCGCGGTCTCGACGGTGGCCACTTCTTCGGGTACTCGCTCGCGCACTACTACGTGTTCGGGCAGCACCGACCCGGACGAACGGTGATCTGGGACGAGTTCCAGAAGAACCGCTCTCTGTTCGGGTTCGACCGCGACATCGCATCGCGCACGGGTCAGCCCCTCGGGGCCCAGCTGATGGAGGAGGGCCTCGGCGCGCTGCGGGGGGCGATCGGCACGCCCGACCAGATCCGCGTGCTGCTGAAGGGCTACGAAGCGGCGGGCGTCGACCAGGTGATCTTCGTGAGCCAGTCGGGCAACAACCGTCACGAGCACATCTGCGAATCGCTCGAGCTCTTCGCCGAGCAGGTCATGCCCGAGTTCCACGAGGGCGAGGACGCGCGCGCGAAGGACAAGCTCGAGCGTCTGGCACCGGCCGTCGAGGCCGCTCTCGCCCGGCGGGCACCCGCACGCACCGCGCCCGAGGGCTACGTCGTCGGCGCCGCGATGCAGGTCTGACGGCGCGGGGCGACTGCGGCAGGTCCGATCGCGTCTGGTCGACGTCCGCACTCCACCCGTGGGGGCGGGCGGCGTGCTAATCGTGGGGGGTCGTGCCCGATTCCGCCCGCCGCCTGGTCGTCGTCCTGCTCGCGCTCACGGCCCTGGTCGGTGGCGCGGGCTGCTCGAAGAAGAAGCCGACGGCGCGCGCCCGGCCCTCCACCACCGTCGCGTCGCGCCCGATCACCCTGAACGTCGCTCCGTCGCCGGACACGCCCGCCGCGGTGAGGGACGCCACCGTGGCGCTGCTCCAGCGCTACCTCGACGACGCGATCCTCGCCCCGATGCGAAGCGGCGGCTCGGCGCCCGACCTCGGACCGCTCTTCACCGCGGAGACCGCGCCGCGCATCAGCGCCGGCGATCGCGCGGCAATGGTGGGCGAGGGGATGCCACGCGCCGGGGGGGGCGTCGAGGCCGACGCGGCCAACGCCACCATCACGCCGTTCAGAGTGGGCGACCAGGTGCCGTTGGTCGTCGCCCAGATCGACCTGCGCCTCCGCGCCCGCGACGTCGAGGGCGCCGGCGTCACCGTCGCGCACCAGGGCGAGCTGGTGCTGGTGCCGGAGGGCTCCGGGTGGAGGATCGGCGGCTACGACATGCTGGCGACACGTGATACGCCCGCCGGCACAACCACGACAACGGCGGTGAAACGGTGAAGCGCGTGGTGGCCGCCGCACTCGTGTTCAGCGGCCTGCTCATGGCAATCGCGTTCGAGACCGGATTGCCGTCCGCCGCTCGACAGGAGCCCGCGTTCACCATCCACAAGGTCGACGGGGCCCACTTCGCGGGGACGAACGGACTGACGTTCATGCTCGTCATCGGCCGCGACGGACGCGCCGGCGTCGGGGGCAACCGCGGCGACGCCCTCCACGTCATCGGCGTGAACCCTGCACAGGGCCGCGCCACCATGCTCGACATCCCCCGCGACACGTGGATCGACATCCCCGGACATGGGCGCGAGCGCATCAACGCGGCCTTTGAGTTCGGGGGGCAAGAGCTGCAGACCCGCACGGTGAGCGCGTTCACCGGCGTGCCCATCGCGTTCTCGATCGTGACCAACTTCGATGGTCTCATCGGGATGGTCGACGACCTGGGTGGGGTGGACGTCGACGTGCCCCAGGCCATGAACGACCGGTTCTCGGGCGCCGTCTTCCCGCAGGGCAGGGTCCACATGAACGGTGGGCAGGCGCTCGCGTTCTCGCGCAACCGCCACCTCGGTGACGGCGACCTCACCCGCACCTATGACCAGGGCGTGCTCATCCTGTCCGCGCTCGCCAAGTTCCGGGCGCAGCCGGGGGCGGTGAACGTCGTGCGCAGCCTCGAGGTGCTGCTGCGGCGCTGCCAGGCCGAGGGTGTGAGCCCGCGCGATCTCTTCCGGCTGGGCCGGCTCGCACTGTCGGTCGACCCGGCCAACGTGCGCAACGTCGTCATGCCGGCCCGCCTGGGCCAGGTCGGCCCCGCGTCTGTGGTGTTCCCGGGCCCCGGCGCAGACAGCCTCTTCGCTGACTTCCGGGACGACGCCATCCTGCAGACGCACTGACCGATGGCGCTCGTCCTGGTCACCGGGGGGACCGGGCAGCTCGGACGAGAGGTCGTGCCCCGGCTGGTGTCGGGCGGACACGACGTGCGCCTGCTCAGCCGTCAGGACCGGCCGTCGCGGCCCGACGGTGTCGAGGCCGTGCGCGGCGACGTGCTCGCGGGCGACGGTCTCGACCGCGCGGTCGCCGGCGTCGACGTCGTGATCCACTGCGCGACGAGCCCGTTCCGCCGCACGAAGCGCACCGAGGTCGACGGTACCCGCCGTCTGACGGCCGCGGCGAAGCGCGGCCGCAGCCCGCACCTCGTCTACATCTCGATCGTCGGCGTCGACCGCCACCCACTGCCGTACTACAGGGCCAAGTGGGCGGCCGAGGGGGTGATCGAAGGGGCGGGACTACCGCACACGATCCTGCGCGCCACGCAGTTCCACTCGCTGCTCGACGGCTTCCTCACCCGGCTGGCACGGCTGCCCGTGCTGCCAGTGCCCCGCGGGGTGCGGTTCCAGCCCGTCGATGCGGGCGAGGTGGCGGCGCGCATCGTCGCGCTCGTCGGAGCCGGCCCTTCTGGTCGCGCCGCCGACATGGGTGGGCCCGAGGTCCGTGGCTTCGACGACCTGGCCCGCGTCTGGTCGAACGCCCGCGGACGCCCGCGCCGGGTCGTCGCGTTCCCGATCGCCGGCAAGACCGCGCGCGCGTTCAAGGAGGGCGTCAACCTCTGTCCCGACCACAAGGACGGAACGGTCACGTGGGAGGACTGGCTCACCGAGCGTCGGTGAGCGCGGCGGACACCTACGTCGCGAACCAGGCCTGCATGGTCTGCGCGAGCATGATGTCGCCGCCGAGCTTCAGCTTGCCGCTCATGAACGCCTGCATGCCGTCCAGCTGCCCGGCGACGAATCGGAGGAAGTCGGGCAGTGTGAGCGTCAGCGTCAGGCGCGGGCTGGCGGTCGTGCCGGTCTCCACCTTGCACGAGCCGTCGGCGATGTGCACGGTGCGCGAGTGCGTACCGTCAGGCGCGTCGACGTCCCACTGCACCACGGCACTCTGGCCCGCGGCCTTGTCGGGTTGGAAAGCCTGCTCCATGCCGGTGAAGACCTGATCGAGCAGGGTGTCGATCCCCAGCTCCTCGGCGGCCTTCGTGATCTCGTCGTCTGAGTGGCCCTCGACCAGCTCGGCGAGCGCGCTGCGGGCGTCATCGGTGGATGCGTCGGACACGGTCACTTCCTTTCTTCTTCGAGAAGGGCGGAGAGCACGCGCCGCACGACGCGACGCGCGCGGGCCGGCGAGAGACCCTGGTGGGCGCGCAATGCCTCCCACGTCTGCCAGCTCGACGCGGCGTCGAGCGCGTCGAGCAGCTCGACCCGGTCCGCGCGCGGACGCCGGTCGAGCTCGGCCGCGAACACCTCGGCCACCTCCCTCCGGGCGAGAGCCAGCAGGCGCGTGCGGCTGGACCGCAGCTGGGCCGAGCTGGGCTCCTGCAGGAGCGACGCGCGCCGGACCGGCGTGATCGCTTCGAGCACGCGCGTGCGTTGGGCGACGAACGCTTCGAGCCGGTCGTCGCGCGATGCCCGGACGGGGAGCGGGCCGACCAGCGCGGACAAGCGCTCGAGCTCGCGCGTGGCGGCCGCCGCGAAGAGCGCCTCGAGATCGCGGAAGTGCTGGAAGACCGAGCGCAGCGACACGCCGGCCCGCTCGGCGATGCGGGGAGCCGTCGGCCGGAGGTCACCCTCGTCGATCAGGTGCAGCATCGCATCGACGACGGCGATCCGGGTACGGTTCGCGCGAGCAACTCGGCCGTCGACCGCGAGGTCGTCTGCCGGTGATCTCCGAGCGAGAGATCTCCGTGCGACTGTCGCCACGCGGGGAGACTAGTTCTTCTCGCAGTAAGGATGCACAATGTCTGACAACGGCGTGTCTGAGAGCGGCGTGTCCGAGACGACCGATGGCTGAGACCGACATCCTCACGTTGGCCGACCGGCTGTGGCGGGGCGAGGCGTCGATCAAGCAACACCATCCGGTCGGGCTGACGGGCCGGCTCCAACCGATCGACGACGGCGTCGCCTTCCTGCCCGCGTTCGCCAACGTGAGCGCGTTCACGACCGGCGACGGTCTCGTGCTCGTCGACACCGGCAGCGAGTTCACCGCCGGGCACGTGCACGAGCAGGTGCGCCGCTGGTCACCCGACCGGCTCGACACCGCGGTGTACTCGCACGGCCACATCGACCACGTCTTCGGGGTGCCCACCTTCGACGAGGAGGCCCGTGACGCGGGATGGCGCGCCCCACGCGTCGTGGCCCACGAGGCCCTGCCCCACCGCTTCGATCGCTACGTCATGACGGCCGGGTACAACGGCGTGATCAACCAGCGCCAGTTCCAGGTACCCGGGCTGCGCTGGCCGACCGAGTACCGCTATCCGGACGAGACCTATGTCGACCGCCACACGCTCGAGGTGGGCGACACACGCTTCGAGCTCCACCACGCCATGGGCGAGACCGACGACCACACCTGGACGTGGGTGCCGTCGCGCAAGGTCCTCTGCTGCGGCGACCTGTTCATCTGGGCATCACCCAACTGCGGGAACCCCCAGAAGGTGCAGCGCTACGTGCGCGAGTGGGCGGCCGCTTTGCGCGAGATGGTCGCGCTCGGCGCGGAGTACCTGCTCCCCGGCCACGGCGTGCCGATCGTGGGCGCGGACCGCATCGTCGAGGCGCTCACCGCCACGGCCGACCTGCTCGACTCGCTGCACGAGCAGACCGTGGCGATGATGAACGAGGGCGCCCGACTGAACGACATCGTCCACACGGTGCGCGCTCCCGCGCACCTGCTGGAGAAGCCGTATCTGCAACCGGTCTACGACGACCCCGAGTTCATCGTGCACAACATCTGGCGTCTCTACGGCGGCTGGTACGACGGCAACCCCTCGACCCTGAAGCCGGCGCGCGAAGCTGCGCTCGCCGAGGAGCTGGCCGCGCTGGCCGGCGGCGCGATCCGGCTCGCGGCCCGGGCGCGGGAGCTGGCCGCGAACGACGACGGCCTGCGATTGGCGGGCCACCTCGTCGAGCTCGCGGCGCTGGCCGCGCCCGATGACCGCGACGTGCAGTCGGCGCGCGCCGAGGTGTTCGAGCGCCGGGTCGCGGTCGAGACGTCGACGATGGCCAAGGGCATCTTCGCGTGGGCCGCCAGCGAGTCGCGAAGCGCGGCGGAGGACACGTGACCGAGGACCGAAGCGCAGCGGAGGACCGCAGGTCCATGTGGACGGGCTCGTGCAGCATCCGAGGGACGAGGATGGTGCACGAGTGAACGGTCTGGTCGCGTACGGCACGTACATCCCCTACTGGCGGCTCGAGCGCGGCGCGATCGCCGCCGCGCTCGGCACGCTTCCCGGCCACGGCACCCGCACGGTCGCGTCCTACGACGAGGACACCACCACCATGGGAGTCGAGGCGGCGCGCGCCGCGCTGGCCGCGGCGCCTGAGGGCGTCGAGGTCGGCCAGCTGCTGTTCGCGTCGTCGAACCCCGCCTATCTCGACAAGACCAACGCAACGGCCATCCACGCCGCCCTCGGCCTGGACGCGTCCGTGGGCGCGTACGACATGGGCGGGTCGGTGCGCTCGGCCATCGGCGCCAACCGGGCCGCGATCGCGGCGCCGGTGCCCACCCTGGTGATCCGCTCCGACCTGCGAACCGGGCTCGCGGGCGGCACCGACGAGCGCGACGGAGGCGACGGAGCCGACGCTTACCTGTTCGCGCCCCGCAACGCTGTCGGTGAGGCGGTGATCGCCGAATTGCTCGGCGGCGCGGCGTCGACGGCGGAGTTCCTCGACCGCTGGCGGATACCGGGCGACCCGGCCTCGCACGTCTGGGAGGAGCGCTTCGGCGAGCACGCCTACGTCCCGCTCGCAGAAGCGGCACTCACCGAGGCGTTGAAGCGGGCGAGCTTGACCGCCGACGCGATCGACCACCTCGTCGTGACCGGCGTGCACCCGCGTGCGGTACGCGCGGTGAGGAAGTCCGTCGGTGTGCGACCCGAGGTGGTGGTCGACGACCTGTCGAGCCGGATCGGCAACCCGGGTGCCGCGCAGCGGGGCATCGTGCTCGCCGACGTCTTCGACCGGGCCCAGCCGGGCCAGGTGGTCGCGGTGGTCTCGCTCGCCGACGGCGCCGACGTGGGCATCGTGCGGACGACCGACGCGCTCGCTCGCTACCATGACCGGCGGCACACGACGGTGGCTGAACAGATCGGGCGCGGGCGCGACGACCTCGAGTACGCCACGTTCCTCACCTGGCGGGGTCAGCTGCACCGGGAGCCTCCCCGACGGCCCGACCCGACCTCCCCGGCGGCGCCCCCTTCGTTCCGGCACGACGAATGGAAGTTCGGCTTCACCGCCAGCCGCTGCGAGCAGTGCGGCACCCGGCACCTGCCGCCCGCGCGCGTCTGCAGCTCCTGCGGTGCCGTCGATCGCGTGACCCACGAGCGCCTCGCCGACTCGCGAGCCACCGTCGCCACGTTCACGATCGACCGCCTGGCGTACTCGCTGAACCCGCCGGTGGTCGCCGCAGTGGTCGACTTCGACGGCGGCGGCCGCTTCCGCTGCGAGCTCACCGACGTCGATCCCGCGACCGTGGCGATCGGCGACCGCGTGGAGATGACGTTCCGCAAGATCTCCACCGCCAACGGGGTGCACAATTACTTCTGGAAGGCCCGGCCCGTGAGAGAGGACTCATAGCCATGGCATCGAGAGGGATCCGCGATCGAGTCGCCATCGTCGGCATGGGGTGCACGAACTTCGGTGAGCACTGGGACAAGGGCGCCGACGACCTGCTCGTCGACGCAGCCACCGCTGCGTTCACCTCGGCGGGCGTCGTCAAGGACGACGTCGACGCCTACTGGCTCGGCACCATGGGCTCGGGAATCTCCGGGCTCACGCTCTCGCGGCCGCTGCGCATCGACTACAAGCCCGTCACGCGGGTCGAGAACATGTGCGCCACCGGCTCGGAGGCGTTCCGCAACGCCTGCTACGCGGTCGCGTCCGGCGCCATCGACGTGGCGATGGCCATCGGAGTGGAGAAGCTGAAGGACGGCGGCTTCTCCGGCCTCGCCATCGCCTCCCCCCCGTCCGACGGCACCGGCGCCGAGCTCACCGCGCCCGCGCTGTTCTCGCTGCTGGCACCCGCCTACTCGAACAAGTACGGCGTCGACCCCGACGAGATGAAGGACGTGCTCACGCGCATCGCGTGGAAGAACCACAAGAACGGCGCGCTCAACCCTCGCGCCCAGTTCCGTCGTGAGGTCCCCAAGGACGTCATCGCCTGCTCGCCGATCATGGCGGGGCAGCTCGGCATCTTCGACTGCTCGGGCGTGAGCGACGGGTCGGCGGCCGCGGTGATCGTGCGCGCGGAGGACGCCCACCGCTACACCGACAAGCCGATCTTCGTGAAGGGTCTGTCGTTCGTCGCCGGGCCCGCGCGGGGCGCGGTCGACCCCGCCTACGACTACACCACGTTCCCCGAGATCGTCGCCGCCGCCGACGACGCCTACCGGCAGGCGGGGGTCACCGACCCGCGCGCCGAGCTGGCCATGGCGGAGGTGCACGACTGCTTCACGCCCACCGAGCTCGTGATCTACGAGGACCTCGGCTTCGCCGAGCGCGGCTTCGGCTGGAAGGAGGCGCTCGCGGGCACGTTCGACCTCGACGGCGAGCTCCCGGTCAACCCCGACGGCGGGCTGAAGGCCTTCGGCCATCCCATCGGCGCCAGCGGCCTGCGCATGCTGTTCGAGTGCTGGCTCCAGCTCCGCGGCGAGACGCCGGCGGCGCGCACCATTCAGAGCATCGCGGCGGGCAAGAAGCTCGCGCTCACCCACAACCTGGGCGGCTCACCCGGCGAGTGCGTCAGCTTCGTCTCGGTGGTCGGGAGCGAGCCCTCGGCCTGACGGGACGACCGATGCTTCTTGTCGTACGTAGCCGTCGTGAGGACGGCTGACTACGACAAGAACGCAGTTGCGGCGCCGACGTCGCGCGGGAGCGGGTGACGGAACAGCTGCGCCGCGTTCTCGCACGTGATCTTGCGCGCCTCGTCGGCAGGGAGGTCGCGGAGACGGTCGTCGAGCAGGAGCTGGATGTCGGGCCAGGTGGAGTCGGCGTGGGGGTAGTCGCACTCGACCATGATGTGGTCGACGCCGATGCGGTGCCGCAGGGCGAGTGTCGACGGGTCGTCGATGGTGCAGAACCAGAAGTTGCGCTGCAGCACCTCGCTGGGGCGCAGGTCGACACCGCTCCAGCCCGAGCTGCCCCCCCGAGCCGAGTGGTCGACGACGTAGTCGAGCCGGTCGAGGAGCAGGGGCACCCATCCGATGCCGCCCTCCGACATCGCGATCTTGAGACCGGGGAAGCGCACCGGCACTTTGGCCCACACCCAGTCCGCCGCGCTCGCGAGCGCGTTGGCGGGGAACAGCGTGGCGTAGAGCTCGAGCGGCGCGTTCGGCGAGCTCGCCGCGGTCCACGCGGACGAACCCGTGTGCAGGCACACGACTGTCTCCGTCTCCTCGCACGCAGCCAGGAACGGGTCCCAGTGGGTCGTGTGCATCGAGGGGAGCTTCTGGTTGGCGGGGTTCTCGGTGAAGCTCACCGCCTTGAACCCACGCGCCGCGTTGCGACGGACCTCGTCCGCCGCGACGAGCGGGTCGCTCAACCACGGGATCTGGATCGCGATGATGCGCTCGGGGTAGGTGCCCGCCCAGACCTCGTGGTGCCAATCGTTCCAGGCGCGGGCGCACGCGAGCCCGAGCCCCTGGTCGGTGGCACGGGAGAACACCGTGCCCGCGAAGCCGGCGAGCAGCGACGGGAAGCACACGGACGCCCAGATTCCGGCGAGGTCCATGTCGGCGATGCGCGCGTGGATGTCCCAGCAGCCCTTGCGCATCTCGTCGAAGCGGGCCGCGTCCATGCTCCAGTCGTCGGTGGGCCGGCCCACCACCGCGTTGAGCCCGATGTTGGGATAAAGGCTGCCCTCGAACAACCACTGCTGGCGCCCGTCGTCGTCGACAACGCGCGGGGCCGCGTCGACGTAGCCGGAAGGCATACGACCCTCGAAGAGATCGGGCGGCTCGATGAGGTGATCGTCGACCGAGATGATCGTGTGGTGCCGGGGGCGGGGCGACGGGTCGGGGAGCAGCCCGGCCATCGTCAGCCGAGCCCGTACAGCTCGACGGCGTTCTGCCCGGCGATTCGGTGCTGCTGCGCCTCGCTCAGCGGTGCGATCGCCTCGGCCAGCTCCTCGGTGACACCGGGGAACTTGGCGTCGGGGTGGGGATAGTCCGACGCCCAGATGATGCGCTCGGCCCCGCACAGCGGTGAGGTGGCGGTGAACGCGAGGGTGGACTCGTCCGGGTCGAAGCTGATCCAGCACTGTCGCTTGAAGTACTCCGAGGGCAGCAGCTTCAGGCCCGGAACGTCCCACGCAAAGACCTGCGCGTGATGGTCGAGGCGCTCGAGCCACGGCACCAGCCAGCCCCCGTTGGCCTCGAGGAAGACGAGCTTCAAGCCGGGGAAGCGCTCGCACACCCCGCCCGCGAGCAGGAACGTCATCGAGGTCATCATGTCGACCGGGTTGGCGATGGCCTGGGTGAACAGCACGTTGTCGATGTTCACGTCGCCGGTGCCGGCCCCGTCACCCCCGGGTGGCAACGCCGAGGTGTGCAGCCGGTTGATGCGCAGGCCGAGACACGCGCCGGGCAGGTCCGCGGCCAGGAAGGGGTGGAGTCCGACCGGCATCGCGGTGTCGGCCGCGGCCTGCCAGATGGGGTCGTACACCTCGTGGTTGAACGGCTTCCAGTCCTCGGTGGGGTTGGGCCGGATGAACACGCCGACGATGCCCGGCATGTCGGCCACCCGCCGGATCTCCGCGGCCGCCCGCGCGATGTCCTGCTGGGGCAGGACCGCGACGCCGAACAGTCGCCCGTCGCCCTGCCCCACGTGGTCGGAGAGCCAGTCGTTGTACGCGCGGCACTGGACGTCGGCGAACTCGACGTCGTGATGGCTCTGGATGCCGAGCAGGATCGTGGGATAGAGCACCGACGTCTCGATGTGGTCCTCGGTCATGTCGTCGAGCCGGGCCTTGGCGTTCCACGCCGCCGGTCGCACCTCGGTGTACTTGAGCTCCAGTCGCTGGGCGCGCTCGCGCTCCTCGTGCGACATCCCGGCGGTGCCGGCGAGCGCCAGCCCGTTCGCGGACATGCGCTGGCCGTCCATCACGGCCCACTCGCGGCCCTTGGCGTCGGTCTCGATGTGCCAGATGCGGTCGGCGAAGGCCCGAGGCGCGTGCTCCTGCATCTCCGACGGGTGCTCGAGGATGTGGCCGTCGGCATCGACGAAGCGCAAGGCGGTCATGGCCAGAGCCTGACGCCGGCGTCGGAGAACGTCAACGGGCACGACCTCAACGGGCACGAACCACGACGTCGTCGAGGCCGGCCGGCGAGCGCACGATGTGCAGGACCTCGGCGGCCACCTGATCCGGCGTCATGACCGACTGGCCCGCGCGCAGGTACGCCTCCGCCTCCCAGCGGGCGAAGTAGCCGGCGGCCCGCTCGGGCAACCAGCCGTCGGCGAAGCCGGTGACGGTCGGCCCCACCGCCACACTCGTGAACGACACCTCGGGGCACTCGACCCGCCAGCCCGCGACGAGGGTGTTCAACGCCGCCTTGCTCGCGGCGTACGCGACCAGCCCCGGGTACGGCCGCGGTACGGAGTCGGACGACAGGAACACGGCGTGACCCGAAGCGGCGATCAGATGGGACAGCGCGGCGCGAACGACGAGCGCGGCGCCGACGACGTTGGTCTGGAGCACGTCGCGCCACACGTCGGCGTCGGCGTCCGCGACGGCCACGAGCGGCGACACACCCGCGGCGTAGACGACCGCGTCGAGGCCACCCAACCGAGCGACGGCAAACGCGACGACCGTCTCGCAGTCCTCCGCTTTGCGCGCGTCGCACACCACGGTGGGGACGGGAAGCTCGTCCAGCCGTTCGGCCCGCCGGGCCGCGGCGACGACGTCGATCCCGTCGCGGGCCGCCAGCAGCGCCACGGACCGACCGATGCCCGACGAGGCGCCCACCACCAGCAACCGCACGCGCCGACGTTATTGCCAGATGGGCAGGAACACGTGAAACGCGGCCCCGCCGCCCTCGCGGCGCGCCACGGAGATGCCACCACCCTGAGCCTCGATGAGGGTGCGCACGAGGTAGAGACCGAGCCCCATGCCGGACGCGGCGGGCGCGCCACCGCCGCGGCTGAAACGGTCGAACACGCGGTCGACGTCCTCGGGATCGACCCCGGGCCCACGATCCAGCACGCTCAGCCGCACGAGGGGGCCGGACCCCCGCTCGATGAGCTCGCCCTCGATCTCGACCACCCCGCCGCCGTGCACAAACCCGTTGTCGATGAGGTTGATGAGGATGCGCTCGACCGCCGCGGGATCGGCCACGACGACCAGGTCGTCCGGCACGCGGGTGGCCACCTTCCGGCCCGCCGCGCGCTCGAGCTGGAGGACCTGAGCGACCAGCGGAGCGAGCTCGAGCCGCCGGAGCTCGATGGACGGGCCGCCGCCGGGGCGCTGCAGCTCGAGGATGTCCTCGATGAGCCGCAGGAGCTTCTGGCCCTGACGATCGATCATCTCGAGGAGCTCGTCGCTCGTGGCCGCGTCGAGCTCGCGGCGCTGCAGCGTCTGCACGCTCGCGAGGATCGACGTGAGCGGGGTCCGCAGCTCGTGGCTCACGGTCGCGACGAACTCCGACTTCATGCGGTCGACCTCGATGAGCTCCTCCACATGGGTGCGCTCCACCTGGTAGAGGCGGGCGTTGGCGATCGACATGGCGGCGTGCTCGGCGAACAGCACGAGCGCGCGCAGGTCGTACTCCGTGAACATGCGGCTGCCACTGTTGACGTTGAGGACGCCGAGCAGGTTGCCGCGGTTGGTCAACGGCACGCTCACAGCGCTCGGCACCGGGTTCTCCCGCTCGATCGCGCGGAGGAACCGGCGGCGGTCGGCGGGGCCGTTGATGAGCACCGGCTCGCGCGACTGGGCCACGTGGCCGGCGATGCCCTCGCCCAGACGCACCCGGGCGTCGGCGGCGAGCTCGTTGTTGCCGACCACGCAAACCGACCGGAGCTGGTCGGGACCGTCCAGCAACATCACCGAGCCGCTCTCGCCGTCGAGCAACTCGCACGCGCTCGACAGGATGATGTCGAGCACCCGCTCGAGGTCGAGCACCGAGTTGACGGCCTTCCCCACCGCGCAGAGCGTCGCCAGCTCGTCGAGCCGGTTGGAGAGCGCGGTCGTGAGCACCCGCTCCTCGATCAACAGCCGCGTGAGGCGCCGGAGGTGCACTTCCTTCTCGAACACGTACGCGGCAAAGGCGACGGTGAGCAGGACCACGCCGATGCGGAATCCACCAAGGTTGGCCACGCGAAAGCCCTGGAACCCGACCTTCGAGTCGAAGGAGACCAGCACCATGGCGACCGCCAGGGCGGCCATCACGAAGAACGCGATGGTCCACAGCTGCCCGCGCCGGGCCTCGACCGCCTCCAGCGACGGGGTCGAGAGCTCGCTGATGCCCACTTGTCGGGCTTCTCGCGCGATCTCCTGGCGTTGCGGGGGCACGCCTATGTTTCGACGGGAAACGCCTCAGACTGAAACTGCGGCCGGAGCGGTCCGATCGGTGCCCACCACGTCGATCCGACAACCCAGGAGGCGCTCCAGCAGGTGCCGCTTGCGCCGGGCTCCCCAGAGCTCGAGGTCGAGGTCGCGCGACCCGGCCACCTCGACGCAGGCCCGGCCTCGGACCAGGTCGACGTCGACGCTGTCGACCGCGCTGACGCGTCCCCGGTCGAGACCGTCGGCCACGCGGAGGATGGCGGCCAGGGTGAGAACCCGGCGACGCGACTCGACCTCGAGCCGCTCGAAGCGCTCGCGGCGCGGCTCCGGGTCGTCGCGCCCGTGGAAGCGCGCGATCGAGGCGAGGGCGGCGACCTCGTGCGCGGTGAAACCTCGGAGCTTCCCGTGCCGGACCAGATACGCGCTGTGCTCGTGGTGCTCGTCGCGTGCGACCTGCTCGCCGATGTCGTGCAGGAGCGCGGCGTGCTCCAGCAGCTCGCGATCGTCCTGACCGAGGTGGTGGAGGGGCAGGAGGCGGTCGAACAGGTCGCCCGCCAGACGCGCCACCTGCCGCCCGTGGCCCTCGTCCCAGTTGCAGCGCCGGCACAGCGCGAGAACGGAGGCGCGGCGCACCGCCTGCGGATCGTCCGCCCAATCGCTCGAGTCGTGGCGGGCAATGGCTTCGAGCACCATGCCCTCGCGCAGAGCCGACGCGCACGCCACGACCTCGTCGAAGCCGAAGAGCTCCATCGCGGTGGCGAGCATCATCGAGCCGGCAGGCAGGAGGTCGACCCGCTGGGCGTCGACACCGGGCAGACGGGCGCGCTCGGCCGCCGACGACGCCACCAGCTCGGTGTGCAGCGGCACGAACTCGCGGCGCGAGAAGCGCAAGGGCTCGCCGGGCCCCGCCTGTGGGATCCCGGGCCCGTCCCGACGAGCGGCGACGAGCCGGGCAAGGTCGCACAGGGTGCCGCTCGTGCACACCACCAGACCCGGGCGCATGTCGGCGACCTCCGCCGCCAGCGGGGCGAGGACCAGGGTGAGCCGCGTGACCAGCCGCTGCCGGTCGGCATCCGAGAGCGGGTCGCTCCGCACCAGCTCGGCCGTGAGGCGGGTCACGCCGAGCTTGACGCTGTCCGACCACAGGAGGCCGGTGGCGTCGCCGACCATCACCTCGAGGCTGCCCCCGCCCAGGTCGAAGCAGAGCGCGGGCGACTCGCCCAGCGCCACGTCGGCGCGGATCGCCCGAAAGATCATGCGGGCCTCGTCACGGCCGCTGATGACGTCCACGACGACCCCGGTCTCCCGGGCGATGCGATCGACGATCTCGCTGCCGTTCTCCGCCTCCCGGATGGCGCTGGTGCCACACGCGATGAGCTCCGTCGCGCCGGCGGCCGACACGAGGTCGCACAGACGTCGTATGGCCGCGAGCAGGGCGTCGGCCGCCGGCTCGGAGATCCGTCCCGCCCGTCCCACCGCCTCGCCGAGTCGGAGCATCTCCTTCTCGCGCACGATCGGGACGATCGCGCCGTCCGGGTTGGCGTCGGCGACGAGCAGATGGAACGAGTTCGTACCGAGATCGATCGCCGCGATGCGCACTGTGGATGACGGTACGAGCCGTGGTTGGCCGTCTGGCAACGTCCTGGTTGCTCGCAGGTGAACAAGGGGTCGGCCCGGTGCCTCAAGGGGGAGCGGGAAGGTACCTCGCGTTCGAGTAGCGGCCCTTGCGCGCGTGCAGCACCCAGGTGGAGCCCTTGGCGCACTCGTAGTCCTTCGGCAGCGCGAGCCCGTCGTCGCGCACCAACGAGTGGAGCAGGGCCGCGATCTCGTCACCGTGGCTGCAGAGGACGACCGTCGACCCCGTCACGCTGCGGGCGAGGGCCAGCGCGCGCTCGGCCGGCTCATGCTCGGCCAACGCGTCCGACGCCTCGACCTCGAGACCCAACTTCTCGCTCAGCGGCTCGACCGTCTGGATGCACCGCACGTAGGGACTGGACAGGATCCGTGTCGGCCCGAACGGCACGAGCACCTTGACCAGGGCGCCGGCCTGTCGACGGCCGCGGCCGGACAGCGGCCGCGTCTCGTCGGGGCCGTTCCAATGTCGACGGGTTCCCGCGCGCGCGTGGCGAACCACGAGCAACGACATGCCCTCAGCGTGCCACGGAAAGGGAGTCGAGGAGCGCTCGATCGCGTTCGTAGCTGAGCGTCCGGGCCGCGGTGTCGAGGTCGACCCACCGCACCTCGTCGACCTCGTGATTCGGCACGAAGTCACCGCCGTCCACCTGCATCTCCCAGTAGCGCACGCGCTTGGGTCGCCCGTGCCGGTCGTGGTACCTCGTCGCCGGCAGCTCGCGGCCGAGCCGCGTCCGCAACCCGGTCTCCTCGAACACCTCGCGCGCGGCCGCGGTCTCGTGGCTCTCGCCCGGATCGAGCTTGCCCTTCGGCAGCGTCCAGTCGTCGTACTTCGGGCGGTGGACGAGGAGCACCTCGAGCGCGCCGTCGGCACGACGCCGCCACACCAGCCCACCGGCCGCCCGCACCACGCGCCACGGCGCGTACCAGCGGCGCGCCGACCTCACCTCAGGCGAACCAGGCCCGCAGCTTCTTGGCCGACGCCCGCTTCCACATCGACGGCCACTGCTTCCGGGTGGCCGCCGCCTCGCGCTGCTGCCTCGCGATGAGCTGGCCGGCGACGAGCGCCGCGGTGTTGCTGCGGGCGCCTTCGCGTCGCAGCCACTCCTCGGCCACAACCGCGTCCTGGTGATCGCCGAGCACGGTCTGCAGGTCCGCCACCGCCTTGGCGAAGGCGCGAGCGGGCCTGCCGATGACAGGCGCCGCCGCCTCGGCCGCGTAGCGCGCCCGTTTGGCCCGGATGCGCACCTGGTGGAGCGCCTCGTCGGCCGGATCGGTGTCGAGGGACTCGATCTCCTTCTTCAGGTGGTTCCAAGGCCGGCGCACCAGCTCGGGCAGCGCGTCGCGTGCGGGCTTGTCGTCGCCGTCGGCCACAGGGACAGCGTCGGATGCCGCGATCAACCGGTCGAGCAGGACCACGTATCGCTCGCCCCGGAACGCGGCGAGCAGCGCCAGACGGGCCGCGTCGCGCTGTACGGTCAGCCGACGGAGGAGCGCAGCCGTCGCGCGGGCATCGCGCGACGAGAGCTCGGCGCTCTGCCGGTGCAGGCGCTCGAGGAGGACGTCGGCGTCGCGGACGTCGCCGAGCACCGCCCCTAGCCACTTGAGCTCGCCACTGGTGACGGACAGCCATGCAGGATCGATCACGGACCGGAACGTGCGCAGGTCGGAACGAAGACGGCGGGTGGCGACGCGCGCCTGGTGGACGTCCTCGGGATCGTCGCCGACGCGAACTCCGGGATCGTGTTGCAGCAAGCGCGTGATCGCGGCGACCAGGGTCTCGCGCACGACGGCAGACACCGTGGCGTCGTCGCGCAGCTCGACCGGCGAGGGCTCGGGCGGTCGGGTGGCCTGCCAGCCCAGGGCGCGCACCAACTTCGGCGTGCGGTCGGGTCGCCCCGCACCCGCGTGCGAGAGACGCTCCACGGCGCGGTCGAGCAGGCTCGCGGGTGCGTCCTGCGCGAGCTCGACCTCGACCTCGCGGAATCGAGCCGCGACCCGACGGCCCTCGAACACCGACACCTCGTCGTCGACGACCTCTGCGACGGACCGGCCCTGCTCGTCGCGCAGCTCGACCGGCGTGCGCCGCGTCCGCAGACGCGCCACGGGGCCGAGCTTCGACGTCCGCACATGGGCATGCACGAGGTCGGCCACCGGCGGCGGGGGGCCCGCGGCTCGTGCGCCCGGGAAGGTGAGCTCGTTCCGCACGAGGGCCGACCCGCGGTCCCCGTCCTCCGGCAGCTTCACCGTCCAGCCGTCGTCCTCGCCGGTGCGGTGGCGAACGGTGATCCCTCTGCGGGCGAGGCGCAGGTCGGGAGTGTCGTAGTAGACGGCGTCGAGGTTGCGTTGCGGCAAGGCGGTCGCGGTGACACCGTCGATCACCCCGTCGAGGTCGGGGAGGACGAACGCGGGCCCCGCCCCCAACTTCGCCTCGCGCTCACGCACCGCGCAGGACCTTCGGCGCCTTCGGCCGCCGGGGCCGGGCCCGTTCGATGGCGAGCTCCTGCAGGCGACGGTGGGTGTGCACGCCCTCGACGGTGGGCACCTTGCGCCACCGGCCGTCGGGCAGCAGCTCCCACGCGAGCATGTCGTCGGCCAGGTTCACGTCGAGGATCTCCTGCAGGCGGGCCTGCAGCTCGGGGTCGTCGACGGGTGCGACCGCCTCGACCCTGCGGTCGAGGTTGCGGGGCATCAGGTCCGCGGAGCCGATGTAGTAATGACGCTCACGGCGCTCACCGAAGGCGAAGATGCGCGAGTGCTCGAGGTAGCGGCCCACGATCGAGCGCACGCTGATGTTCTCGGACAGGCCGGGCACGCCCGGTTTCAGGCAGCAGATGCCGCGCACGACGAGGTCGATGCGCACGCCAGCACGCGAAGCCGCATAGAGCTCGTCGATCATCCCCGGGTCGACGAGGCTGTTCATCTTCAGCACGATGCGGCCCTGCGCGCCCTCGTCGGCCTCGTTGCGGATGAGCCGGCGCACGGCACCGCGCAACGTCACCGGCGCCACGAGCATCTTGCGGTACCTCGACTGCCGGCTGTAGCCCGTGAGGTAGTTGAACAGGTCGCTCAGGTCCTCGCCGAGCTCGTGGTCGGCCGACAGCAACCCGATGTCCTCGTAGAGGCGCGCGGTCTTGGGGTTGTAGTTCCCCGTGCCGACGTGGCAGTAGCGCCGGATGCCCTCGGGCTCCTCACGTACGACGAGCGAGATCTTGGTGTGCGTCTTCAGTCCCATGAGCCCGTACACCACGTGGACGCCCGCTTCCTCCAGCGCGCGCGCCCACCCGATGTTGGCCTGCTCGTCGAAACGGGCCTTGAGCTCGACTAGCGCGGCAACCTGCTTGCCGCGGCCCGCGGCGTCGATCAGCGCGTCGACGATGGGGCTGTCGCCCGACGTGCGGTAGAGCGTCTGCTTGATGGCCAGCACCTGCGGGTCTGACGCGGCCTCCTCGATGAAGGCCTCGACCGACGTGGCGAACGAGTCGTACGGATGGTGCACCAGCACCTCACGCTGGCGGAGCACCGAGAAGATGTCGGACGGCTCGTCGTCGAGCGCGATGCGGGGCTGGGTCGTCGGGGCCCACAGGTCGTCCTTCAGCTCGGGCCGGTCGAGCTCGTACACGCCCCAGAGGCCGCCGAGATCGAGCGGGCCCTCGACGACATACACGTCGCTCGGGCCGAGGTCGAGCTCGCGCATGAGCAGGTCGCGCGCCTCCTGCGACATGGTCGTGTCGATCTCGAGCCGCACCGCGCGACCGAAGCGTCGCCTGCGCAACTCGTGCTCGACCGCCAGGAGCAGGTCGTCGGCCTCCTCCTCCTCGAGCGACATGTCGGCGTTGCGCGTGACGCGAAACGGGTACTGCGACTCGATCTCCATGCCCGGGAAGAGCGACGCGAGGTGTGCGGCGATCACCTGCTCGAGTGGCACGAAGCGCTGGCCGTCGGCCATCACCACGAAACGGGGCAGCAACGGAGGCACCTTGACGCGTGCGAACCGCTGCGCACCCGTCACCGGGTCGTGCACGAGCACGGCCAGGTTGAGGGACAGGTTGGAGATGTAGGGGAACGGGTGACCCGGGTCGACCGCGAGGGGAGTGAGCACCGGGAAGATGCGCTCCTCGAAGACGTCGACGAGGTAGTCGCGGTCGTCGTCGTCGAGCTGATCCCAGTCGGAGAGAACGATGCCCGCGCGACCAAGCGCAGGTGCGACGTCGTCGACGAAGCACGACTGCAGTCGGCGGGTGAGGCTCTCGACGCGCTCGCGCGTGGCCCGCAGCTGGTCGAGAGGGCTGAGGCCATCGGGCGCGGTCGCGCCGAGGCCGGCCGCCAGCTGGTCCTTCAATCCCGCGACGCGCACCTGGAAGAACTCGTCGAGGTTCTGGCTGAAGATGGCGCAGAACTTGGCCCGCTCGAGCACCGGGATCTCCGCGTCCTCGGCCAGGGCGAGCACGCGCGCGTTGAAGTCGAGCCATGAGAGCTCACGGTTGAGGTAGCGCGACTCCTCGCCGTCGAGCGCGGGCAGGTCGGCGAGTTCGGGTGCGTCGGCCTCCGAGCCTTCGAGCAGGTCGTCGAGGTCGGTCGCCATCAACCCACGCTACCGCGCAGTCGCGACGACCCCACCGGGGGTCACCCGGTGACGATCGGGCCTCGGGGCGGGCGCCAGGCGTCGTACACCTTCGACCAGTGCAGGGCCGTGAGGCTGTACGCCTCCGAATGGTTGTATGAGAAGAAGGCGGCCAGAAGGCCGTCATCCGCCGTCAACCCGGCGGGGGCGGCCCGGCACAGGTAGGTCGCCGCGGTCATGGCGGCGTCGAACACGTTGTTGGGATCCTCGACGTTGTCGCCGTTGCCGTCTCGGGCCACGATCCGCCACGTCGACGGGATCACTTGCATCGGCCCGACCGCCCGGTCGAAGACTGCGTCGCCGTCGAGCAGCCCACGGTCGGTGTCGGGCACGAAGGCGGTGCCGTTGTTGCCGTCGAGGGGGACACCGATGATCGGCGGCGAGATGTCACCGGCCAGCGAGAGCTCGGCTTCCGTGGAACGTCCGTGGTTCGACTCGATCCGCCCCACACCGGCCAGCGCGGTCCACCGGAGGCCGCAGCCCGGGTCGAGCTCGGCCATGGCGCTGGCGGCGGCCCGGTAGGCGTCGAGGAACAGGCCGGGGATGTCGCTCCCCGCGACCGGCGTGACTGCGAGAAGGAGCGTCCGCAGTCGGCGGGCGCGGTCCAGCTCCGCGCTCAGGCGCCCGATCTGCCCGGTCGCGGCGACGAGCTCGGCTTTCGCGGTCGCCCCCGCGGCGTTGAGATCGTCGAGATCCGCGACCGA